>Ga0209284_10000005_pt1 | contig 324192 bp, 280 predicted proteins | sample FRY03_FD_187211 | JGI IMG/M metagenome (GOLD analysis project Ga0209284, IMG submission 187211) | Freshwater microbial communities from Lake Fryxell liftoff mats and glacier meltwater in Antarctica - FRY-03 (SPAdes) (version 2) | ecosystem: Environmental > Aquatic > Freshwater > Ice > Glacier...
GAACTTGCACTTCTTTTCTTTGGCATAATACTAATTTTAGGGTTTATAAATTTAAAAAATGTCTCCCTTAAATTATAACCTTAAAAAGTTCACTTTATGCTGACGTTATACAGAGCATAAATAAATCTTTAATAATTGCTTTGATTGGGGGGGGAATATACGGGTTGTTTTATACGCTAGATTTATTAGAAATTGACTTTGTTATTGTAGGAGTATTTAGAGAACTCCTTGTGATTCCATCATTGCTCGCAGCTACTGTCTTTACTTTTATATTCATTTTTAAGACAATAAAAAAACTATTTAGTTAGCAGAGAACTCAGCCATCTCTAAGCCTCTTAGGTAGGTTATACTCACCATCATAATAGAGAGACCCATAGCTTTCTGCAACTGAGATAAAGTTCACTTTATGCTGACGTTAATACAAACACTTAATAAAAAGAGTTTTTCTTTATATTACCTATTAAACTTCCTTTTCTACAAAGGGTGTGCTTAGGTCAAAAATTTCCTGAATAATAGCGGTCAGGCTTTCTTTAAAGCTTGCCGTGGTGGCTGGGCTAATGTCTTGTTTGGCTTCTGTCTCTTGGCTATTTTCAAAGTACATATTGCCTAGTTTGGTGTTTTTAAAACTGTATATGCCAGCTTTTACAGTGCTGCCTGGGTAGTTTTCTTGATAAAGAGAGGCATAGGCTAGTAGTTGTAGGGTTTTGGAATTTTTGGGTTCTGTAACTAAGTCTCCCCAGTTTTTTAGTTTAAGGTCTCCCGGCTGTACTATCCCAGTTTTAAAGTCTATGATATGAATTTGGTTGTTTCTTTTGTCTATACGGTCTATGGTTCCTGAAAACAGTACCGGAATGTCTATGCCGGGAACAAAAAGGGGCATGCTGTATTTTATTTCTAGCCCTTCTATAACAATACTTTCTTTTTCTGCGCATTGCTGGTCATAGCTCACATAGTCTTCTATGTATTTAAGAATGACCCTATGGGCTATGATGTTTTTACCTCTGGCACCCTCTAATGGGCTGTGAAGTCTTTCAAAGTTAGATTTTAAAGTGGGTGCTAATTGGGCTTTTATGGCTTTAAAATGAACTGCTTGTAAGGGTACCCCCACATGGTCTTTATACAGTGCCTCTAAACTGTCATGCACAATGGTACCAAAGGTGTTGTAGGCTATAATTTCTTCTAAGATATCTGGGTCCTTAATACCAAGCACATAGCGTTTGTAAAAATCTATGGGGTTTCTTATGTAGGTGTTTATGGCAGAAGGAGAAAAGCCAATGGCCGCCTTTTTCTTTAGAATTTTAATAATACTTGGGTCTTTTTTAATGCTGACCATTTTGGGCAGTATGTGATCTAATGTGGGCATGGCAAAAGTTTCTTTAACCACCACGCCAGGAATGTTTTGAGTACTTAATTGGTAAATAAATCTGCTGGGTTCTCCTCCTTCTAAAACATCTGTAGCGGTATTGTATAGTAAATACACTTTTTTAGCCCTTTGTAACAGCCTGTAAAAGTGATAGGCATATACCGCGTCTTTTTCTTTAAAGGTAGGCAGACCAAATTCCTTTTTTAGAGATAGGGGAATAAAGGAGTTGTTAGATTTGCCGCCAGGTAAAATGCCCTCATTGACATGTGAGATAATTACGGTTTCAAAATCTAGATTTCTACTCTCTAGCATTCCCATAATTTGTAAGCCAGAAAGCGCCTCTCCACTAAAGCTAAGCCTTTCCTTTCCAAGCCGTTCCTGGTATAATTTTCTAAGGCCTTTTAAATTGTCTATAAAAGAGAAGTTTTTTAGCTGCAGTAGCAAGGCAGTGGTAATTTCTTTGAAGTATAGCGTTTCTGAGAGTAGGTTTTTATCTTTTTTAAGAGCGCCTATTTTCTCTAATTCCTCTAGGAGAGTAAACAGGGATTGAAGAAAATCTTTAGGGCTGTCTTTGTGGTCTTTAAAAAGTAGCTGTAAGGTCTTTGCTGCTTTTGGAAGCTGTGCTTTCATAAAAGACAAACTGGTAAAAGTGCTGTTTAGCTCATGACACTTCTTTAGCAATAGGGCGCTCCCTCCTCTTTGCTGTTGGTCCAGCAGCTTTATTAGATATCTGTGCTGTAGAACAGCTTTTACCTGCCCTATGTACCAGCCATTAATTTCTCCACTGGTTTGCAATTCAAATAAGGCGTTTACAAGGCTGGCTAGCGCAGAACTAGACAGTGGGTATCCCATTGTAATATTGGCCTTAATACGGGGAGGCAGGGTATGTAAGACAGGGTTTAACAAGTTTTCATCTCCCAGTACTACTGCTGTGTTTTTTAAAGTGTCTTCACTAAACCCCTCTATTAAATGGCCAATGAGGTGGGCTTGTGAAACACTTTTTGGAACGCCAAATATTTGAATTTCTTTTTCTTCTGTAAAAAAATTAGAAACGCCTAGAACTGGATTTTTCTCAAAATAAGGCCACTCTTTTTTGTGTTTTCTAATAAAATAACCAGCCTCATGAAAATGATGGTTTAAAAAATACTGGTCTACATCCCAAAATACTTGGCCTCTATCCTTTTTTAAAATGGTTTGGATAATAGTAGACTCAGAGGTATTTAGCGCGTTAAAACCAATAAAGAAAAATCTTTTTTCTGTATGAATTTCTAGATAGTTTTCTAGATTCTGAGTGGCTGTTTTATAAATAAGCCCTTGGTGCCCCATGCCTTTTTGTAGCATTTTTTTGGAAAAACGCTCGTACAAACCGGGCAGCTGCTTCCAAAACTTTAAATAGTTTTTAACCATTTCGGTTTGCTCTGCTGCCAGTGCCCAATGAGAGACTTCTTGTAAGTTTTGAATGTGTCCGTATAGTTTTTTTGCATTCACACTATAGCGGTCTATTTCATTGTAATCTTGGAGCAGGGTAGTGCCCCATGGTAAAAAAGTAGAAAAAGAGTCTTTGTTTGGAATGTCACTTTCTAAGTAGCATTCATACAGGAGGCAAAGGGCTGTTTCTGAAGGGGCTGCTTGTATGTCAGCTATTTTTGTTACAAAAGATTCTATACTATAAAATTCTGGGGCAAAGGCTGTTTTAGAAATCTGTTTTTTTAAATAATTCTTGGCAAAAACACCAGCTCTTTTACTTGGAAAAACCCATACTGTCTTAGACAGCTGGGTTTCTTCATGAAGAATATCTTCTACTATTTTAGACAAAAAAGCTTTCATAAGGATGTGTCTGAGACGTCTAAATTACTTTTAAGGCCTTTCCTACTCTTTCAAAGGCCTTTAAAGCCAGGTCCAACTCTTCTCTACTTAGAGCTGCGGAGAGTTGGACCCTAATTCTAGCCTTGCCTTTTGGTACTACTGGGTAGAAAAAGCCAATGACATATACCCCTTCTTTTAATAGATCTGCGGCCATTTGCTGAGCTAAAGGAGCGTCATATAGCATAATAGGCACAATGGCAGAGTCACCCGCTACTATATCAAATCCAAGCGCTTTAATTCCTTTTTTAAAGTAGTTGGTATTTTCTTCTAATTGGTCTCTAAAAGAGGTGTTATTTTCTATGAGGTCAAAAACTTTTATTGAAGCACCTACGATAGTTGGGGCTAATGAGTTAGAAAATAAATAAGGCCTAGAACGCTGGCGTAGCATTTCTATAATTTCTTTTTTCCCAGTAGTGTAACCACCCATGGCTCCACCCAAGGCCTTTCCTAGGGTTCCCGTAATAATATCTACCCTACCCATAACGCCTTTGGCCTCTAATGAACCCCTTCCAGTAGTTCCTAAAAAACCTGCTGCGTGGCATTCATCTACCAAGACCAGCGCGTTGTAACGGTCTGCTAAGTCACATATTTTATCTAATGGCGCTACTACTCCGTCCATAGAGAACACCCCGTCTGTTACAATAATTTTAAACCTGGCACCGTCTGTTTGGGCCTGTTTTAGTTGCACCTCTAGATCTTCCATATCACAGTTGGCATAACGGTATCTTTTGGCCTTACAAAGCCTTACTCCATCTATAATTGAAGCGTGGTTTAGGGCGTCAGAAATAATAGCGTCTTCAGGGCCAAATAGGGGCTCAAAAACCCCGCCGTTGGCGTCAAAGGCAGCCGCGTACAGAATGGTGTCTTCTGTCTGGTAAAAAGAAGCAATTTTACTTTCTAAAGCTTTGTGAATGTCTTGTGTTCCACATATAAAACGCACAGAAGACATGCCAAAGCCATGAGAGTCAAGCGTGTCTTTTGCAGCCTGTATAACCTCTGGGTGCGCAGAAAGGCCTAAGTAGTTATTGGAACAGAGATTAATAACCTGAGAGCCGTCCGTAAGGCGCACATCGGCCCCTTGTGGGCCACTAATAACCCTTTCTTTTTTAAATAAACCCTCTGCTTTAATTTGTTCTAATTCTTGGGCTAAGTATGTTTTGATTTCCTGGTACATAAGAGGCGTTATAAAGGTTAAGGTACAAATATAGGGTCTATATGATCTTTATAGATATAGACTAAAATTTTATTTTTTACTTGGTAGCCCATTTCTGTAAGTAGGGCTCCATAGGCGACTATCTGTTGGTAGTCTTCTGTTTTTTCTAAACCAGTTTTATAGTCTATTACGGTGACTTCATTTCCCTCAAAAGCCAAACGGTCTGGTCTTGAAGTAAGACCGTCTGCTCCAAATATTTCTATTTCATTTAAAGCCTGCGCCCCTTTCTTGTAATAGGACTTTAGCAAGGGGTGCTGCATAAGGCTTAGGGCTTGTTTTTCCAAGGAATCTACAGAGGCGTCAGGAAAAGCAATTAAGACTTTAAGCAGCGCTTCTTCCATAGAAAAGCGCTCTAGCACATCTAGTAGAAGATGCAGTTGCTGCCCTTTTATTTGCGCCTCTTTTAAATGTGCAGGCTGGTTTATTTCTGGGTGTAAAAGTAGCGCAAAACTGCCTTTGTATTTTTCGCTTTCTTGATAAGGTATGGGGGTTATAGCAGGCCGATGGTGAGTGGAAATCGCTTGCTCAAAAGCACCAAAACAATACTCAAGTTGGCTTTCATTCCAAAGCTGTATGTTATTTAAATAATCTATTAAAACCCCAGAGTATTGCTTTGTATTTATTTCTCCTTTAGCGTTTATGGCCTTAGCACCAATAATAAAAAGTGCTTTTTCTGCCCTTGTTAAAGCTACGTATAATAAGTTAATGGCGTCTAGCGCTAATTTTTCATCTTCTTCTTTAATAAGCTGCTCTGTAAGGGGGTTAAACGAGGCTAGTTTTTCATTTTTATTAAGCAATAAATGGTCAAAGCCACAGTATTCTTTTTCAGGTACAGGCACCCATAATTTTGGCATTTTCTCGTCATAAAGAGGCGTTTCTACAAAGGGATAAATCACTACTGGAAACTCCAGTCCCTTTGCCTTGTGAATGGTGAGTATTTGCACTGCGTTTAAACCTTCTGGAGCGCTAATACTGAGAGAACCTTTTTTCTCTTCCCAGTAAGCAAGGAATTCATGAACCCCACCCCCTTTTTTTATTTCCACCTCTGCAACTACTTCTAAAAAGAATTGTAAATAGGCGTCTTTTCCGTCATTGAGTTTAAAGCAGTTAATAGCATATACACAAAAATCATATAACTCCTCTGGGCTTACAAGGGAGCTGTCAAAACCGTAGTTTTTTAAAAAGCAGCCTTCTGTTTGCAAAAGATGTTGCGCTATAAAAGGGTGTAGGGGCATTTTAGACTGCCTCTCTCCTAAGAATTCTAGCAAAGGGTAGGCCAAATATGCAGCTTCTTCTTGGTGCGTGTATTGAATAAGACCTATTAGAAATTGTACTTTAGGGTGACTATTTATAAGCAAAGACTCAGAAGAAATAACCGCAATGTCTTGGGCTAATAAATAAGCAGCCAACAAAGACCCTTCTGTTTTTTTTCTAGTGAGAATACAAAGGTCTCCTAGCTCATAACCTTTAGATTGGGCCATTAAAACGGTCTTTAAAACCTCTTTGCAGTAGGCGTCTTTTTTCTCTTCTTTTGGGACGTCTAAAAAGTGTAGTGACACATAACCACCTTCTTTTTTTTTCGCTTCCTGTTCTGAACTGTTTTTATAGAGCGAACTAAAATTATCTCTAGATAAAAAGTTAGAAATACATCCAAAAAAATCATTGTTAAAGCGCACTATTTCTGGTAGGCTTCTATAGTTTTTAGGCAGCTGAATGACCTGCGGTGGCAGTCCAGAAAAAGCACGCTCTGTTTCTTCACAGAGGGCAATGAATTGGGAAGCGCTGCCCCCCCTCCATCTGTAAATAGATTGCTTGGCGTCACCAACTAACAATAGAGATCCCGTGTTTCCGGATAAATCTTCAGACACCAAGGCATTCTCAATAAGGGGCTTTAAGTTGTTCCACTGAAGCGCAGAGGTGTCTTGAAATTCGTCAATAAAAAAATGCTGATATTGCTCCCCAATGCGCTCGTAAAGAAAAGGCACAGATTGGTCTTTAAGGGCTCCTTTAATAAGCCTATTGAATTCAGAAATAGGAAGGTAATCTCTTTTTTCACAGAGCTGTTTTACTTGATATTGAAGTGCGTTAATGAGGCTTAAAGGCAGTAAGTTTTTATAGGCATTTTCAAAAAAACTCTTTTGTGAAAGGCTCCGTAAAACAATCTTTAAATAGCGGCTTATATCTGGTTTAATACTGTCTATAATTATCTTTATGGCTGCTGGTCTACTAGCGGCATAGGGATTTTTTTCATCAAATTCTGTAAGCCATTTGGCTGATGTTTCTGGGGTCTGTTTATCTATAATTTTATCTATAAATTTAGGCAGGTAGGCACCAAAAAAATCTTTGTGGTCTAGGCCCTTTTTAGAAATAAGCGCCTTTATTTCCTCAGCAGCACTTACAGATAAGGCAGATGTTTTTTCCCTCTCTTTTTTGAGCTGTTGTTTTAGGGCTTTAAAGTCTGTTAGTTTTTTATGGCTCAAAGCGGTTAAGGCTTCTATGTCAAGGTCATTAAAAAGGAGCTTGCCTATACTTATAAGGTCAAAGCTTAGGTCCCAACTCTTGTCTTCTGCAATTTTTTCTAAGGCAAAGGCAACCAGTATTTCTGTGAGCAGGACGTCTTGCCCAACCCTGTCTAACAAGCTATCTACAGAGGCTCTTAAAATAAGGTCAATGTCTAATTGTACTTCAAAATTTTGAGGGAGTTTTAAGTCTTTAGCAAAGGTTCTAATGAGCCTGTGGTTAAACTTATCTATGGTAGAGACCTCAAAAAAAGCGTAATTGTGCAGTAGCTGTTGCAGTACTTGTTCCGCCTTCTTTTGAAGGCTATCCGGGGCTATAAGTAGGCCATGCGCTACCTCATTAAAAATAGATTCACTTTTTTTAGGCAGTGGTTGTGTAGAGAAGTCAGTGAGGCTGCTTAAAATACGCTGCTTCATTTCATTGACTGCCTTATTGGTAAAGGTTAGTGCCAGAATGTGGCTAAAGGCAAAGCTAGACCCAGGTCCTAAAATAAGCATTAAGTACGCTTTTGTAAGCGTATAAGTCTTGCCAGACCCGGCAGATGCGTTGTAAATGAGGTAATTGTTTTGCACCCTTATTTTTTTAATGCAAATTACACATTATTAGAGAGTTCTTAGTCATTATTGCTCTGGTTTAGCATACTTATTGTAAATTTGAAAAGCTTTTACAAACCCTTAAAATAAATAATTATGGCTTTTAATTTACCAAAATTAGATTACGCTTATGATGCTTTGGAGCCTCATATAGACGCCCGTACTATGGAAATTCACCATAGCAAACACCACCAGGGCTATACCAATAATTTAAACGCAGCCCTTGCTGGAACGGCCCATGAAAACGCTTCTATAGAAGCAATTCTGGGAGGTTTAGACATGAACAATGGCGCTGTTAGAAATAATGGAGGCGGTTTTTATAACCACAATTTATTCTGGAATTCTATGAGTCCTAATGGAGGCGGTAACCCTTCTGGAGATCTAGGTGCTGCTATAGACGCTTCATTTGGCTCTTTTGATGCTTTTAAAGAAGCCTACGCCAAGGCTGCCGCAACGAGATTTGGATCTGGATGGGCGTGGCTTTGTGTGCACAAAGGAGGAAAATTAGAAATCTGCTCTACTGCTAACCAAGACAACCCACTAATGCTAGGTATTGGTTGTGGCGGTTTTCCTATTTTAGGATTGGACGTATGGGAGCACGCCTACTACCTTAATTACCAAAATAGAAGACCAGATTATGTGAGTGCTTTTTTCAATGTAATTAATTGGGAAAATGCCACTGCTTTATATCAGGCCAATAAGTAAATTCAATTATTTTGGGAGGTTGGGTGAACCACCTGTTTAAAAAAGCCGCTCAGTTTCCTGAGCGGCTTTTTTAAATAAGAAAAGGCGGTGCATGCACCGCCTTTTCTTCCCCAAATCTTACCAAGAACGTAACCTAATAGTGTTTCTGGTTCTTTAAAAGTATGTAGTCTATATTGTTTAAAAAAATTTAATCGATGACTGACACTTTTTTTCTATGACCGACACCTTTTTTTAACATTTAAGCTCTTTTTTAGTAAGCTCTTTCGTTTTTGCCCTCATAAAAGTTTACAAAAGCCCTATTTACTACCCTGTTACCTCCTGGGGTAGGATAGTCTCCAGTAAAGTACCAGTCTCCTAAATTATTAGGACAAGCTAGGTGAAGGTTGTCTATAGACTGATAAACAATGTTTACAGCCGCTTTAATTTCTGGTGCGGCTAGTAATTCCCCAATTTTTTTTGAGACCTCTTCTACTGTGAAAGGGTCGTAGAATTCTGTTACATAGTTTATAACATCGGCGTCTTTAGACGCCAATTGCGTCTTACACTTCTTGTAAATAGCCTCCACAGCATTCATAGTATTGCGTTCTTTATGAAGGGCCAGTGCCGCTCTAAAAGCTATAAAGTCTTCTAGTTTGGCCATATCTATTCCGTAGCAGTCTGGGTAGCGAATTTGAGGGGCAGAAGATACCACAACAATTTTTTTAGGGCCTAGACGGTCTAAAATTTTAAGAATACTCTTTTCCAGTGTGGTTCCTCTCACAATAGAGTCATCTATGATCACCAAATTATCTGTGGTTTTAACTGAGCCATAAGTTACGTCGTATACGTGGGCCACTAAGTCATCTCTCCCGCTGTCTTGGCTAATAAAAGTCCTGAGTTTAGCGTCTTTTATGGCCACTTTTTCTATGCGAGGCCTCACCTCTAAGATTTCGTGTAATTCTTGGCTGGTAATGTCTCTACCAATAGCTAGAATTTGTGCTTCTTTTTCCCTATTCATATGGTTTTGAGCCTCTCTGACCATTCCAAAAAATGAGGTTTCAGCAGTATTTGGGATATAAGAAAACACAGTGTTTCTAATGTCTCCATCTATACTCTCTAATATTTGTGGGAAAAGGTATTTGCCTAGCGCTTTACGCTCTTGATATATTTCTTTGTCACTCCCTCTAGAAAAATAAATACGTTCAAAAGAACAGGCTTTTCTTTCTAGTGGTTCTAGAATTTGTTTAAAACTAATGTCTCCATTTTTCTTCACTAAAATGGCTGTTCCTGGGTCTAGCTCTATCACCTCTTCAAAGGGAACATTAAAGACCGTTTGTATGGCCGGGCGCTCTGAGGCTACCACCACTACCTCTTCATCTGCGTAGTAATAGGCAGGCCTAATTCCGGCGGGGTCTCTGAGTACGAAGGCGTCTCCGTGGCCAATAAGTCCAGCCATGGCGTAACCACCATCAAAGTTTTTGCAAGCTTTTTTTAGAATTTTAGCTACGTTTAAACGCTCTGCAATAATAGCCGATGCCTCCATTTTGGTGTAACCTTCTTTTTTAATTTGCTTGTATAATTTAGCCACCGCGTCATCTAGAAAGTGACCTATTTTTTCCATGACTGTGACGGTGTCTGAGTCTTCTTTAGGGTGCTGGCCTATGGTTACTAAATTTTCAAATAGCTCCTTGGCATTGGTCATATTAAAGTTACCCGCTACAATGAGATTGCGGTGCATCCAATTGTTTTGTCTTAAAAAGGGGTGCACATTTTCAATAGAATTTTTACCAAAAGTTCCATAACGCACATGCCCTAAAAGTAATTCTCCTAAATAAGGAACGTGCTGTTTTTGCAAGGCAACATTATCTTTGTATGCTGGATTTGCGGCAATTTCAGCACTAATACGCTTGTTAATTTGTGCAAAAATATCTTGAATAGGCTGTTGTTCTGCAGATCGCACCCTACTCATATACCTAGAACCAGCAGGCATGTCTAGCTTAATGCTGGCAAAACCAGCACCATCCTGCCCTCTATTGTGTTGTTTTTCCATCATGAGGTACATTTTGTTTACCCCGTAAAAGGCAGTCCCGTACTTCTCTTTATAATATTCCAAAGGCTTTAAAAGCCTAATTAAGGAAATTCCACATTCGTGTTTAATGGCGTCACTCATAATTGGTGCAGATGTGCCCTTGCGGGCGATTTTATGAAAGGTCTATATCAAATTGCGTGAGGGCAGTAAACTGCTTTAAGCGCTCTTTTAGTTGGTGGTTGTCTAAGCTTACTAATCTTTCTGTTCCAAATTTTTCTACACAGAAAGAAGCTACATTAGAACCGTGAATAACGGCATTTTTTAAATTTTCAAAAGAAATATTTTCACTTTTAGCAAGGTAACCTACAAAGCCTCCGGCAAAAGAGTCTCCTGCTCCTGTTGGGTCAAAAACTTCTTCTAAAGGCAAGGCTGGCGCAAAAAATACCTGGCTGTCATGGAACAACAATGCCCCGTGCTCTCCTTTTTTAATAACCACATAGGTAGGGCCCATTTTGTGAATTTTGGCAGCGGCTTTCACTAGGGAGTACTCTCCAGTAAGCTGCCTGGCTTCTTCGTCATTAATAGTAATAACATCTACTTTTTTTATCACTTCTAAAAGAAGTTCTAGCGTATGATCCATCCAAAAATTCATGGTATCTAGCACTATAAGCTTGGGCTTGGCAGTCATTTGTTCTATAACACTCAGCTGTACTCCGGGGTGTAAATTTCCCAGCATGACAATGTCTGCGTCTAAGTAGTTTTTTGGAACTACTGGCTGGAAATCTGCCAATACATTTAGTTCAGTAGCAATTGTATCTCTTACATTTAAGTCGTTGTGGTATTTACCACTCCAAAAAAATGTTTTACCTCCGGGCACTATTTCTAGGCCACGGATGTTAATTTGTCTGTCTTTAAAAAGTTGTAAATGTGCTTCTGGAAAATCTTCTCCTACTACAGAAACAATGGCAGTGTCTATGTCTGCAACACTTTTTGCTGCTAAGGCTATATAAGTGGCAGCGCCTCCTAGTATTTTATCTGTTTTCCCAAAAGGAGTTTCAATAGCGTCAAAAGCGACGGTTCCTACCACAAGTAATTTTCCCATTCTTAAAAATTTAGTGCAAATATAGGGAACCTCTATGTAGTGTTCTAGGCGGCGGTTGGTTTTTTACGCCTTTTAATTGCTTTTAACAAAACCGCTGTCTATAAAAAGGTCTTTACTCTTAGATGCGGCAACTGCCAGGGCGTCACATCTTTCATTTTGAGGGTGGTTGTTGTGGCCCTTAATCCATTGAAATTTGACTTGGTGTTTCGAGTAAATTTTAAGAAATTCTTTCCAGAGATCTACATTTTTTTTGTCTTTAAAGTTTGTTTTTTCCCAGCGCTGTAGCCATTTTTTTTCTACCGAGTCTACCACGTATTTAGAATCTGTAAAAATCAATACATTAAGCGGTGCTTTTTTTAGTTTTCTGAGCGCCTCTATCACTGCCAATAGCTCCATTCTGTTGTTGGTGGTATGAGAAAAGCCTTGTGCAAACTCTCTTTTATAAGGAGTTCCTACCCATTCCATCACTATTCCGTATCCTCCTGGACCTGGGTTCCCACTGGCTGCGCCGTCCGTGTATACGTGAACATCTGCTTTAATCATGAAGTATTTGGGCTATAATTTTTGGAAAATGAAGGGCTTCTAAAGCCTGTACTTTTACTGCTATATCTTCTGGGCTGTCTGTAGGGATAATAGTAGTTTGAGCTTGAAAAATAAGGGCTCCTTGGTCATAGTGGTCATTTACATAGTGAATGCTAATGCCAGATACTACCTCTCCAGCAGCCTTTACTGCGCGGTGAACATGCATGCCGTACATGCCCTTTCCACCATAGCTAGGCAGTAGAGAAGGGTGAATATTTATTATTTTGTTAGAATACGCTTTAATGAGGCCTTGTGGTATTTTTAAGAGAAAGCCTGCAAGCACAATAAGATCTATAGAGAAGCCTTTTAGCATTTTTTCTAGAGTATTTTCTTCTAGAAAATCTTCTTTTGAGAGATAGGCCAAAGGAATTCCAAGGTTCTTGCACTTTTCAATCACTCCTGCACTTGGGTTATTGGTAACTACTAAAGAAATTTTTATTCCCCCTTGTTTTTGAAAGAATTTGGCTATATTTAATACATTAGAACCTCCTCCCGAGGCAAATAACGCTATGTTTTTCATGAGAATCTTTTTTTAGGCATTTTATTTAGAGTCTAAAGGGGGCTAATTCATTAGGAATTGTTAAAAATACAACACATTTTAGACACAAATGGCGTTATTAATCCAAAGTTTTTTATTTTTGCAAACATATAAAATTTAAAAACCAGATTATTATGTCAGACATTGCATCAAGAGTAAAGGCCATTATCGTAGATAAATTAGGCGTTGACGAAAACGAAGTTGTTACTGAAGCAAGTTTCACCAACGACCTTGGGGCCGATTCATTGGACACTGTTGAGTTAATTATGGAATTCGAGAAAGAATTTGACATCCAAATTCCAGATGACCAAGCAGAGAACATTGCTACTGTGGGTCAAGCCATCACATATATTGAGGGCGCTAAGTAATTTTACGATAAATTAAAACATTGTAAATTATCCATGTGGTGTATAACTGCATGGATAATTTTTTTAAATTACATTTGTACTCAGTATAAAACTAAAAGAGATTACATGCAACTAAAGCGCGTAGTGGTTACTGGAATGGGAGCTTTAACTCCTATTGGTAACAATATAGCTTCTTATTGGGAAGCACTAAAAGCAGGTAAAAGTGGCGCAGGCCCAATTACTCACTTTGACAATACCCACTTTAAAACAAAATTTGCCTGTGAGCTTAAGGGCTATAACGCAGAAGATTTTTTTGATAGAAAAGAGGCAAGAAAACTAGATAAATTTGCCCAGTATGCCATGGTGGCTGCAGATGAGGCAATTGCAGATGCAGGCTTACATGAGGCTACCCTTGATAAATTTAGAGTAGGTGTAATTTGGGGAGCTGGAATAGGGGGCTTAGAAACTTTTCAAAATGAGGTGTTAAATTATGCGGCTGGTGATGGATCTCCTCGTTTTAATCCATTTTTTATTCCCAAGATGATTGCAGATATTGCCCCTGGTAATATTTCTATTAAACATGGCTTTATGGGCCCTAATTATGCTACTGTTTCTGCCTGTGCTTCTTCTTCTAACGCTCTTATAGACGCTTTAAACTACATTAGACTTGGTCACTGTGACGTTATTGTCTCTGGAGGAAGTGAGGCCGCAGTAACTATTGCTGGTATGGGTGGTTTTAATGCCATGCACGCCTTATCTACTAGAAATGAAAGTCCTGAAACAGCTTCTAGACCTTTTGATGCTACCAGAGATGGTTTTGTTTTAGGGGAAGGAGCTGGAGCTCTTATTTTAGAAGAATACGAACACGCGATAGCAAGAGGGGCGCATATTTATTGTGAGGTAGCAGGTGGCGGTATGACCTCAGACGCTTACCATATGACAGCTCCGCACCCAGAGGGAATAGGAGTAGTAAGGGTCATGCAAAACTGTTTAAAAGATGCTGGAATGACTCCAGACCAAGTAGACGCTATTAATACTCATGGAACCTCCACACCACTTGGAGACGTGGCAGAATTAAAGGCTATTAGCAAGGTTTTTGGAAGTCATGCACCACTTATTAATATTAACTCCACCAAATCTATGACAGGCCACTTATTGGGTGCTGCTGGAGCTGTAGAGGCTATTGCGTCTATTTTAGCTATGAAATACAGTTTGGTGCCTCCAACTATTAACCACACAGAGGCAGACCCAAACATAGACCCTAGCCTTAATTTAACTTTAAATAAAGCACAATCTAGAGAAGTGAAGGTAGCCATGAGCAATACTTTTGGTTTTGGAGGGCACAATGCCTGTGTGTTGTTTAAAAAATTTGAAGCTTAATAATGAAATTGCATCCCCATTTTTTTAATTCCTATTCTAAGGAAGATGGGAATTTTTTTATGGGAATAAAGCAAATTATTGGTTTTAGGCCCAAAGACCTCTCCATTTATAAGAAAGCATTCATTCACAGATCACTCCACTTAAAAGACCCTACTGGTAATCCCTTAAACTACGAGCGTCTTGAGTTTTTAGGCGACGCAATGTTGGGAGCTATCATTTCTAAGTATATTTTTAATGAGGTACCCACCGCAGATGAGGGTTACCTCACTAAAATGAGATCTAAAATTGTAAGTAGAGAACATCTAAACGAATTGGGTAAAGAGCTGCAATTACTTTCTTATGTAGATTCTAAGGTGCATAAAGATCATTTTGGAGAGAACATTCACGGAAATGTTTTTGAGGCCTTGGTAGGGGCTATTTACCTAGACAAAGGTTACAGGTATTGTGAGCGTTTTATTTACCGAAAAATTATTGAGCCTCATGTAGATATTGCCAAACTAGAAGGAAAGGTTATTTCGTACAAAAGCTTGTTGATAGAATGGTGTCAAAAAGAAAAAAAAGCCTTTAATTTTCAGATCTATGAAGATTCTGGGAATGACCCTATTAAGCATTTTTCTGTCAAGCTATTAATAGAAAAACAAGTAGTGGCAAAAGGGAGGGCTACCTCCAAAAAGAAAGCAGAAGAAAACGCTTCTAAACGCGCTTTTTTTGTTTTACAGGAAAAGATGAAGGATGGAACGGCTTGAATTTAAAAAGTTTTACCTCAGGGACCCCAATTCAATCGTTTTCGTAATGTTTTTCTTTACTTTAAGCACAGGGGCCTGCCCGTAGCAAGCGTTTAATACATATATTTGTTTAATTAGATGTATATATATGCCGTCATTACATAAAATTTCCATTAATTTTTATGACGCTGATTATTCACTAATAGCCATTCACACTTCTCTTGAAGCACACAGTTTGGTTTATTGGTTAAATATGCATTTAAAAACAAAACTTAAAAGACAAAAAAAAGATCTCGATTTAAATACAGCTGCTCAGTTTTCTGTGTTTGATTGGCAAGACGCCCAGACAGACTCTTATTGGGCCCTATTATCTAATAAGCAAGTTAGTTCAGCTGCGCCAGAATCACAAGATCTTTTTAGCGAGGCACCTTTAGAAAAAAAGCAGTATTTAATTCCTGAGCACAAAGGGGTAGATTTTTTTTTAAAAATTGAAGATGAAGGGTATTTAAATATAGCTCAGTTGGTGGCTCAGTTAAAACAAATGGCTGTTATTGTTACTGCTTTTGAAATAGATTACAACCAAATAAAGTCTAAAAACAACTTAATTTTTTAATATGCCAAGTGCTAAAAAAACAAAAATAGTAGCCACCTTAGGTCCCGCTACAAGTTCAAAATCTATCTTGAGAGATATGATGATAGCCGGGGTTAATGTGTTTAGGATTAATTTTTCTCATGCAGATTACGCAGATGTTAGTGAGAGAATTAAAATGATTAGAGAACTCAATGAGGAGTTAGGTCTATACACTTCTATACTGGCAGATCTTCAAGGTCCAAAATTAAGAGTTGGTGTGATGGAAGACGGAGTAGAGGTTGCGCCTGGTGATGCATTTACATTTGCTACAGGAGCACCTTTTGTAGGGACTGCTTCTAGGGCTTATATGACTTATAAAAGCTTTCCTATGGATGTAAAAGTAGGAGAACGCGTACTTTTAGATGACGGTAAGCTCATGTTTGAAGTAGAGAGTACCAATGGTACAGATGAGGTACTAACTAAGGTTATTCAAGGAGGTCCTTTAAAATCTAAAAAAGGAGTAAACCTGCCAAACACTAAGGTGTCTTTGCCTGCCTTAACAGAGAAGGATATTAAGGATGCTATTTTTGCTATTGGGGAGAAAGTTGACTGGATGGCGCTCTCTTTTGTGCGTTTTAGCCAAGACATCATTGACCTTCAAGAATTAATTGCCAAGCATTCAGACGTTAAAATTCCTATTATATCTAAAATCGAAAAGCCAGAAGCTATAGAAAACATAGATGAAATTATTCAGTATACAGATGCCTTAATGGTAGCTCGAGGAGATTTAGGAGTAGAAATTCCAGCAGAAGAAGTTCCACTAATTCAAAAGCAGCTAGTGTTAAAAGCAAAGCATGCACGCAAACCTATTATCATTGCCACCCAAATGATGGAGACTATGATAGACAGTCTTACCCCTACAAGAGCAGAAGTGAATGATGTGGCCAACTCTGTAATGGATGGAGCAGACGCTGTCATGCTCTCTGGAGAAACTTCTGTGGGCAAATACCCCGTTCAAGTAATTGAGAAGATGAGTAGCATATTAAGAGCTGTAGAGCACTCAGACCTTATTCAGGTACCATTGTCGCCACCAAAGGACCGCACCAGAAGGTATATGACTAAATCTATTTGTTACCACGCAGCTATTATGGCCAACGAGATAAATGCCACGGCCATTTCTACTTTGACCAATAGTGGTTATACTGCTTACCAAATATCAGCATGGAGACCTGCTTCACATATTTTAGTATTTACTTCAAATAAGAGAATTCTAACTCAGTTAGATTTATTGTGGGGCGTAAAAGCTTTCTATTACGACAGTATGGTATCTACAGACCAAACTATTGCAGATCTTAACAATATGGCTAAGGAAGCAGGTTATGTAACTAAAGGAGATATGATTGTTAACTTAGCTTCTATGCCTATTAAGGAAAGAGGTATGGTGAACACCCTAAAGATATCTGATATTTTATAATCCACAATGACCCCAGTACTTTTTTGGGTATTAAAAAGCAAGCCCCACAACATATGTTGTGGGGCTTTAGATTTTAAAAATCTATATGAAATTGCACACTAATGGGGGTCAGTGGTATTTTTGTTTTTTTCTCATTGTTCAATTTCCCCAATGAAATACCCAATAAACGCACTGAGTTTTCTAAGGGCTCTTGGTAGAGGAGTTCTCTAGCAATCTGTTCAATTAAATGGGCATCTGAAATATAATAAGCAATAGTTCTTGATCTAGTTTGAAGGTTAAAATCTGAATATTTTAGCTTAAGGGTAATGGTTTTACCCGCTAGCTTAGAGGTTGTTAACCTTTTTGAGAGTTCTTTTGCAACTTTAGTAATTTTTTCCTCTAAAAAAAGTTCACTGCTAATATTTTCAGAAAAAGTCCTCTCTGCTCCTACAGATTTTTGCAGCCTGTGTGGTTTTACCTCACTTAAATGAATTCCCCTTACTGCTAGGTAAAAGTAGCTACCACTTTTGCCAAATTGCTGGCTTAAAAACAGCTCAGATTTTAATTTTAAATCTAATCCAGTAAAAATTCCAAGGGCATACATTTTATCTGCAGTGACCTGGCCAATACCAAAGAATTTTCTGACGTCTAACTGTTCTAAAAAGGAAAGCACTTCTTCTGGCGGAATTGTTTTTTGTCCATTGGGTTTGTTGTAATCGCTGGCAATTTTGGCTACAAACTTATTAATGGAAATACCTGCAGAGGCAGTGAGCCCTGTTTTTTCATAAATCTTTTCTCTAATTTCTTGGGCTATGAGGCTGGCAGAGGGGTTTCCTTTTTTATTTTCTGTAACGTCTAAGTAGGCCTCGTCTAAAGAGAGAGGTTCCACTAAATCTGTATAGGATAGAAAAATACTTCTAATTTGAAGGGAGATTTCTTTGTAGCGTTCAAATCTGGGTTTTACAAAAACGAGTTGGGGGCATCTTTTTATGGCCAGTGCGCTAGCCATGGCAGACCTCACTCCAAATTTTCTAGCCTCATAACTTGCGGCTGCTACCACCCCTCTTTTTTCTCCGCCTCCTACTGCAATTGGTTTTCCTTGAAGCTCAGGCTGGTCTAACTGTTCTACAGAAGCAAAAAAGGCATCCATGTCTATGTGGATGATTTTTCTTTCTAATTTACTTTCTGTTTCGGAACTCATCTGTTTTCAAAGATACTACCAATTAAAATAGATTTTAAAACTTAGTGAAAGCAGACTTGCAAAGCTTTGCTATCTTTATACTATATGATAGAAATTGAGAGAAAATTTTTAGTGAAGAATCATTCTTTTATTATGTCTGCTAGCAGCGCCACTGAATTGTCTCAGGGCTTTTTAAGCACAGACCCTTTTAGGACGGTAAGGGTAAGGGTTTCTGACAGTTCTGGTTGGATAACCATTAAGGGTATTGGCTCTAGTGACGGCACCACTAGATTTGAGTGGGAGAAAGCTATTTCATTAGAAGAGGCAAAGGCACTTTTAAAACTTTGTAAGGAGGGTATTATTGAAAAAACAAGGTATGAAGTAGCGGTAGGCTTTCATATTTTTGAAATAGACGTGTTTAAAGGACTTAATGAGGGCTTGGTAGTGGCTGAAATTGAATTGAGCCAAGCCACAGATAGTTTTGAAAAACCTGCGTGGTTGGGAGAAGAAGTCACAGGGAACACCTCTTATTACAATGCTTCTTTAAGTGAAAAACCTTTTAAAAAATGGTAGGGCCTATGGCCGATATAAAAGATTTATAACTCATAAAATGCAGGCTATTAAATTCAGCAAAAATAGTTTTACAAATGCTTTTAACTTAAAAATAGGTGATTTCTATGCTAGAAGGCACTTTTAAATTGAGAGAGGAACCTAATATCATTTTCACTTAAAAGCCTAATGTCAGAAATTTGATGAAGTAGTAAGGCAATTCTGTCTATTCCCATTCCAAAGGCAAAGCCAGAGTATTCTTGAGGGTCAATACCGCAATTTTTCAATACATTGGGGTCTACCATTCCGCAGCCCATGATCTCTAACCAGCCGGTACCCTTAGTCATTTTATAATCCGTTTCTGTTTCTAACCCCCAATAAACGTCCACCTCTGCACTGGGTTCTGTAAATGGAAAATAAGAGGGTCTGAGTCTAATTTTAGACTTTCCAAACAGGGACTCTGTAAAGTACTGAAGGGTCTGTTTTAAATCTGCAAAAGAAACGTTTTTGTCTATATACAAACCTTCTACTTGGTGAAAAAAGCAGTGTGATCTTGCAGAAATCGCTTCATTTCTAAAAACCCTCCCAGGAGAGATGGTTCTAATGGGGGGCGTGTTGTTTTCCATATACCTCACCTGAACAGATGAGGTGTGGGTTCTCAATAATATGTCTGGATTTGTTTGAATAAAGAAGGTGTCCTGCATATCTCTAGCAGGATGGTATTCTGGGAGGTTTAAGGCGGTAAAATTATGCCAATCATCTTCCATTTCTGGGCCTTCTGAGACATTAAACCCTATTCTTGAAAAGATGTCTATAATCTGGTTTTTAACTAGGGAAATCGGATGTCTTGAGCCCAGAGCAATAGGGGCTCCAGGCCTAGTTAAATCCCCATAAATACCCGCTCTAGTTTTGCCTTCTTCTAAGGCTTCTTTAAGGGAGTTTATTTTTTTAGTAGCCGCCTCTTTAAGTTCGTTAAGCAGTTGACCAAAGGCTTTTTTCTCTTCATTTGGAACCGTTTTAAAAGCGGTAAACAAATCAGTTAAAACACCTTTTTTTCCTAAGTACTCTATTCTGAAAGATTCAATGACCGTTAAATCTTTGGAATGAAACGCGGCTATTGTTTCTATATGTTTTTTTAACTGATCTATCATGTGCAACTTCATACTGTGCCTTTGGCACAAAAGATTAAGATCACAAATTTAAGGTATTCTAATGAACCCTAAAGCGTTTCTACATGAAAAGCGTTTAGGTCTTTAATACAATCTGTAAAATTATTGTAAATATCTTTTTTTGGGATGAGATCTGGCACTATTTTAATTCGATTAAGTAAATAGAGCGGCTGTTTTTGAACTCCAACAAATAGCACCCGTATGTCTTTCTGTCTTAAGTTAAGGGTAATATCTTCTAGAGTATACAATCCAGATTGGTCTAGATACGGCACTTTATCCATTCTGATTATCACTGCGGTTGCCTCTTTTGGAATTTGTAGAGATAAGGCTTGTAATTCACTGGTAGCACCAAAGAAAACGGGGCCATTAAGGTGTTTTATAAACACTTTTTCTAGGAGATTTTTAGGAAGTGTTTTTTCATCTTCCCAAGGGATTTCCTGAGAAGACCCTAAGGCCTCAACAGTAGACTGTTCCGCGGTGACATCGCCCATTTTTTTCATAAAAATGAGAGAAGCCAACACCAACCCAATACCTACAGCACTCACTAAATCCCAAAAGACAGAAAGGAGCATCACTAACAACATAATAGCTACTTCTGAACGCGGAATATTTGGAATGGCCTTGAGGCCTTTATAATCCATCACTCCAATCCCCACCGTGATGAGAATCCCAGCCAATACTGCCGCTGGTATTTTGGAAGCTATAGGGCCTAAGAGCAATAAAATAACCAAGAGCAAGAGCCCCGCAATCACCCCTGATAGTCTTGTTTTTCCTCCAGCATTAATGTTAACAACTGTTCTAATAGTGGCTCCTGCGCCTGGGATACCTCCAAAGATTGCAGCCATAGTGTTTCCAATTCCTTGGCCAATGAGTTCTTTGTTTGGCTGGTGCTTGGTCTTAGTCATATTGTCTGCCACCACAGAGGTGAGCAAGGAGTCAATGGCACCCAATAGGGCTAAAGATAGGGCCGTGAATAAATAGGGAGCAATGGCACTTATCTTAAAGTCTGTAAATATTTCTAGGTGTGGAACAGGAAAACCTTGAGGAATGGCGGCAATGGTGAGGTAGTTTAAATTAAAGCCCACCGCAATTCCTGAAACAAGAAGAAGCGCTACAAGGGTACTAGGTACTGCTGTAGTGATGCGTTTAAAACCAAAAATAATAAGAATGGTGGCCAAGGCCAGCCCTAATTCTAAATAATTAATATTTCTAAGGGCGTTTGGGAGCACCTTTATAGTGCCCAATACTGTTTTTGCTTTGTCTTTAGCTAAAAGTTGTGCTTCTGCCTGGATATCTTCCAGGCTAACTAGAGCGGCTCTCTTTTGCGTTTCAGTAAAATCCTCTAGGACTAAATACCCTTCACCAGCCTCTTCTTTTAAGATTTTATCTAATAGGACCTCTTCTGCTTGTGCCTTAAATCCACTTACGTATTGAAGATCGTCTTTAGGAGAATATCCTAAGCTAGGGAGTAGCTGAGTGATGATGATAATAACCCCAATAGCCGTCATAAATCCAGATACTACCGGATAGGGAATATACCTAATATACTTTCCTACCCCACTAATTCCAAGTACAATTTGAATGAGACCCGCCAATAAAAAGACGGCTAGAATGATAGGAAGTGCCTTTGAAACATCTCCATCGTTGGCCGCTACTATTCCCGCTACTACTAATAAACTCACTGCAGTCATGGGGGCTGTTGGTCCACTAATTTGAGTAGGAGTTCCCCCAAAAATAGCTGCGAAAACTCCTATAAAAATAGCCCCGTATAAACCAGCATCGGGACCTAAGCCAGATGAGACTCCAAAAGCCAATGCTAGAGGTAAGGCTACAATACCTGCTGTAATTCCTCCAAAAAAATCTCCTTTGAAGTTTTTAAAAATAGTATTTTTCATTTTTTATGGAAATTGAAAGCCAACTGCCCAGGGCAAGCGGCTATATGTTTATAGTGGTGTTTGGCAAAGCTTTAATCTAGGCGGTAGATTTCCATGATATTTTTTAAAATACCTTCAAAGTCTATTTTTAGATCTATAAGCCTTCCAGTATGTATATCAAAAACCCAGCCGTGTACTTTTAGTCCCCTATCTCTTGCTGCTTTTTGGACTGCAGCTGTTTTTATAAGATTTACGCATTGTTCCTGAACGTTGAGTTCTACAAGGCGGTCATATTTGAGTTCTTCGTCTAGTATGCTGTCTAATTCTTTTCTGTGAATGCGATATACATCTCTAATATTTCTAAGCCAAGGGTTTAAAATACCTAAGTCTGCAGACTGCATGGCTGCTTTTACCCCCCCGCAGGCGTAATGCCCACAGACTACAATATGTTTCACTTTTAAATGGTCTACTGCATAATTTACCACAGACATAACATTGAGGTCTATGCTAATGACCATATTAGCAATGTTTCTATGTACAAACACCTCTCCGGGCCCTAAGCCCATTAGATCTTCTGTTGTGACACGAGAATCTGAGCAGCCAATGTATAATAATTCCGGGCTTTGTCCTTTTCCCAATTCTTTAAAATAGTCCTGGTCTTTAGAGAGCTTCTCTTTTACCCACGCTTCATTATTTTTAAATACTTTGTTTAAATCCATGTCTTTTTATTAAGATTCAAGATGATTACTTAACGCTTTTCTTTTCAATTTTTTATAATGACAAAAAACAGTGACACATTTAGAGAGTGTGCATCCTTTTTTTATATTTTGAAACGCAAGTTGTTTTAATTAAGATAGATCTAACATTCCTTAGGCGGGGGTACCACAATGTCATTGGTAGGGGTGTTGTAAAAATCTAGGATATTAAAGATGATTCTGTTGTTATTAGTATTCGATAACATTTTAAGTTCTCTATTAAAATGAGAAGCAAACCACTCTTTTTTAGAGTCTTGTTTTTCTTTTTCCTGCTGAGGTTCTTCCTCTAGATTTCCATTAGAAAAATGTTTTTCAATACTATTTGAGGAATAAATAATGATGCTTGGAAGAATGACAGAAAAAACCCAGAGGAATAAAATTCCTGAAATAAAAACCCTTATGTTTTTTGAATATAGCAATATTACAAAGATGCATAAAATGTTTATATGATTATCATAAAATAGTTAAATCCTTTTTCTGTTCTTTTAATAATTTAAGTTGATTTTCCTTGAGCCAGCCTGTCTGACCGTCTGAAATTTGAACTTTTACCCAAGTCTCAAATGATTCTAGTACTTGTACTTTAGTGCCTTCATTAAGTTCAAAGGATTGAATACCTAGATTATTTGGCTCTGAGAGTACCTTGGCAGTTTCAAAAATAATAGCTGGATTGTCTTCTCTAAGAGACTCTTCTAAAAAGAACCCATTGGTATAGCTTAGAACAGAGGCTGTAAACAATAATAAGGAAAGAGAAAATCCTACTCTTTTTTGTTTGGGGTTTCTGGCTATATAATAAAATAGATACGAAAAAACACCTAGTAGCATAGTACCAATAGCCACTAGACTCCAAAAACGAAGGCTGTATTTTGAAATAAATTGTTCATAGGCCCTTCTCAGTCCGTTTTCTTCTTTAGTAGGTATGGCGTCTATGGTCATTTTCTGAGCAAAGCCAAGGTTTTTAAGTACCTCTGCATCTGTGGGGTTTAGCAGTAAGGCTTTTTCAAAATAATAAATACTTTGACCAATCTTATTCTGCTTGTAATAGGCATTCCCCATATTGTAATAAAGGGCTGCGCTATGGAAGCCGTCTTCTAAAATCTTTTCGTAGTAATCTATGGCCAATCTATAATTAGCCTCATTGTAGGCCTTGGTGGCTGCATTAAAAAAAGAGATTTCGTCTACTGTTTGTGCTGCCGCAATTAGAGAATGACCTGCTCCCAAGCACCATAGCAATAAAAATATTTTCATATACTTTTTCATGACTTATAATTGGCTATCTAATTCACTAATAGTTTTTATGGCGTCTTGGTAGTCCGCTGCTATTTCTACAGCTGTAAAGGGGCTGTATCGGGCTGCTTCACAGTGCTCTAATAACAAGATAAATGACTGAATGCTCTCCTTGTTAACCTTACTAGCTTCAAAAACTAGAGCAATATTTTCTTTGTTAAAATCTCCGGTTTCAATCTGTAACTTTCCTTTTAGGTACAATTGGAGCCCTTTTTCTAGAGCCACATAAAAATCTTCTTTATTTCCTCTTGCTCGTTTGGCTTCTGACAAGAATTTTGCTGCTAATCTTTGAGCTTTTTTACTTAAAAAACTTACTAAGTCTCCTTGTTTCCCCCTTTGTTTTTTAATCAGAAACACCACTAATGGAATAAATAGCAGGGGTAGCAACCAGAGCACATAGAAAAGCAAGCTGTTAAAAAAGGGTTTTTGAGTTTTTTTAACTAGTGAGGTTTTTGTTTTTATAAACCCAAACGATTGCTGTGAAACAGTTAAAGCTTTTTTGTTTACTGAGGTTTTTTCTGAATTATCTTCTTTTGTTTTTTCACTTGCTTGTAAGGGCCCTTCAATAACATTGATGATGATGGATTCAGATTGAAGGCTGATGTATTTTTCTAAGTTTGGATCAAAATAGCTAAAACTCACTTCTGGTATGGGATATTTTCCTTTAAAAGCAGGTATAATGGTGTAGTTGTTACTAATTTTACCTTTCATTCCAGACTGATTACTAGTAACCGCTTCATTAAATTCTGGCTCATACACTTCTAGGGCAGCGGGTAATTTAAGTTCAGGAAGCGTAAAAAGTTTTAAGTTCCCACTTCCAGATACCGTTACTACAGCTTGTAAAGATTCATTGGCGTTTAAGATATCTTTTGAACTTGTCACAAAGAGATTAAAGGAGCCTACTGCTCCTGAAAAAGATTCGGGTTTTCCAGACTCTGGTAAGGCTTTTACTTGTATAGTTCTCTTTCCTGCTGTGACTGTTTTATTGGTTTGCGCATAAAGCCTGCCTCCAAAAAAATCTCTTCTGTTAGTGGGGACTTCTGCTGTTACATCTAGAACAAGAGGCTCTATAGAGAGTTCGCCAGATTTTTGAGGGTATAACACCATTCTTTTTAAAACCACATACTGAGAGGCTTTTCCCTCATATGAACCAGACTCAAAAGTGTACTTTGTTACCGGGATGTCTTGATTCCAAAAATTATTGTAAGTAGGATTATCTATGGCTCTAAAGTTGGTGACGCTTATGTCTGGCCCTACATATAGTTTATAGACCACCGTAACCATTTCATTTAAATACGGATTTTGATTGGAAACTTCTGCTACTAAGTGGAGGCTTTCATTGGCCACATCTTCTGCAGTCATGTCTTCACTTGGCTTTTTAACAGCTTCTGTAACCGTCACTTTTTCTGGAGTAGTTTTGTAAGAGCTTCCTTCAATATCAATAGAGGCCTGCCCAATTGTAAAGGTCCCTTTTTCTAAAGGTGCAATGGTGTATGAAAAAGTTTTAGAAAAACTTTTCACGCCATTAACCCAAGAAAAGCTAGTGGCTTGTGAGGGACCCATCACTACTCTAAACCCTTGAAAGGAGGGAGGATTGAAGTTGTCTCCATCTTTGTTCATTACAAAGTCTACCCTAATTCTCTCATTAATACCCATGGTACTTTTACTGAGAGTCATTTTGAAACTCACAGCCTCTTGTGCAGGAGCATAGTCTTCTACTGCCCACAAACTAGCTAGGGCAATAAAAAAACTCATATATGATTTTGTAATTAAAGACATTACCAATCTTTTTTAGTTTTTACAGGAACTCCCTTTACTTTTTTAGCTTCTAATTTTTCTTGAGACTTTTTTTCTGCATTTTGCATGGCCTCTAAAAGGTTCTCTACCTGTTGGGAAGAGAGTTGACTTTTCCTTTCTGGCGGAGCTTGCGAAGGGTCTTTTTTTGGCTTTTGAGGCGTCTCTTTTTTCTGGTCTCCATCACCTTTCTTCTGTTCTTCTTTTTCGGAGGGGTCTTTAGGCTCACCATCCTTGTCTTTCTTATCTCCATCTCCCTTATCAGGATCTCCTTCTTTATCTTTTTTCTGATCTCCCTCTTGGTCTTTATTGTCTTTTTTTTCCTGATCCTTAGCGTCGTCCTCAGGCTTTTTCTTATCCTGCTGGTCTTTATCTTTGTTTTTTTCTTTATCCTGTTTATCTTTTTTGAGCATTTCTTTTGCTATGGCCAGGTTGTATCTGGTTTGGTCATCTGTAGGATTATTTCTCAAGGCTTCTTTATATGCGGCTACTGCTTTTTCGTACTCTTTATTTTTCATAAAGACATTTCCTATATTGTGAAATACCACATGTTTTTCTTCCTGTGTTTGTGCTATAGAAGCTGCTTTTTTCAAGGGGCTTAAAGCCTCTTTATAGGATTGGTTGTTGTAAAAAGAACTTCCTAGATTAAAGGCAGGGGTAGCATCTGCAGGGTTGGTGCCTATGGCTTTTCTATAGGCGCTTTCTGCCGCAACAAAATTGTCTTTTGAAATAGATTGGTTTCCCTGGTAAGTGAGGTTTTGAGCAGCAATCACTTTTTTAGCATTGACTTTTAAATCCGCTCCAGCCTCTATTTCTTTAGAAGCTGCCTCTTGCCCTCTTGTAAGTATAGTAAAGAGTAGCAGCGCAGTAATGGCTAACGAATTACATATCTTTTTCATTTTCATTTTCATTAAATAGGTTAAGTCTTGAAATCCATGCTGTTTTGCCTTCAAGCACAAAAAAGTCTAAAAGCAGTAATAAAACCCCCAACCCTAAAAACCATTGAAACTGGTCTTTATAGTCTGAAAATTGTTTGGCTTCAAAAGCCATTTTATCCATTTGGTTTAACTGTTCTTTTATTGTGGCTACTGCTGCAGCGGTGTTTTCCCCGTCTATATAAATTCCATTCCCCTCTTGCGCAATGTCTTTGAGTGTTTGCGGCTGAAGCGTTGTAATGACTACTTCCCCTTCAGAATCTCTTTTTAGGCTTTCTATCACTCCTTTTTTCTTAATGGGAATTGGGGCTCCTTTTTCGGTTCCTACGCCAATAGTAAATATTCTAATGCCAGCCGCTACTGCGTCTGAAACAGCTGCTGTAGCGGCACCTTCTGAATGGTCTTCTCCATCAGAAACAATAAAAAGGACCCTATTGGTTTGTGCAGCGTCATTGTAATAAGTAGTGGCTAAATCTATGGCGTCTGAAATGGCCGTTCCCTGAGAGGAAAGCATGTCTGTGTTCATGCTTTGTAAAAACATTTTAGCTGCACCGTAATCTGTAGTGATAGCTAATTGTGGGTAGGCTTGTGCTGCGTAAGCAATGATTCCAATTCTATCACTGGCTAGTTCATTAATGATTTCTGAAACCAATCTTTTGGCCTTCTCCATTCTGTTGGGTGCAATATCTTCTGCCAACATACTTTTGGAAACATCTACCGCAAAAACAATATCTACACCTTCTCTTTTTACTGTTTCTAATTTGGTTCCAGCCTTTGGATTTACAAGCGCTGTAATAATACACGCAACCCCTAGTAATTGCAAAATGAGTTTAAAGGTATTTTTAAAGTTTGATTTTTTTGGCGCTAATTTTTTAAGAAGCAGTGGATCTGAAAAGCTTTTTTGTGCTTTTTTCTTCCAAAGCTGTAGTATAAGGTAACCCAGAACCATAAGCGGCAGGAGAATGAAAGCGTACAAATATATTTTCTGATCTAACTGAATCATCTGATTTTATGCTAAATAAAACTTTTAAATAGGGTATTTTTAAGGCCCCACTCTACTATAAATAATACCAGAGCTGCAATGGCCCAAGGTCTAAACTTTTCTTCATAGGCATAGAACTTAAAAGTCTCTACCTCTGTTTTTTCTAGGCTGTTAATCTCTTCATAGATTTGTTCTAATTTTTTATTATTTGTGGCTCTAAAATATTTACCTCCAGTGGTACTAGCTACTTTTTCTAGTAGTTTTTCATCTATTTGTACCTCTGCCATTCCATATCTAAAACTTCCATCTGGATTATAGGCAATAGGAGATAGGGCATTTCCATTAGTTCCAAGGCCAATGGTATAGGTTTTTATTTGATATTCTACAGCCAATTCAGCTGCGGTAGCTGGCTCTATAAAGCCTGCGTTATTTACCCCATCTGTGAGTAAAATAATAACCTTACTAAGAGCCTCACTATCTTTTAATCTGTTTACAGCGGTAGCCAAGCCCATTCCAATGGCTGTTCCGTCATTGAGTTCTCCGTATTTAATTTCTTTTAAAGCTTCTAGCACTAGTCGCTTGTCTGAGGTAATGGGCGTTTTGGTATAACTCTCTCCTGCATATACCACCAAGCCTATTCTATCATTGGGTCTGCCATTTATAAAGGCCGCGGCTACTTTTTTTAGTGCCACTAGTCTATTGGGGCTTAAATCTTTTGCCAGCATGCTGGAGGACACATCTATAGCCATAACAATGTCTATCCCTTTGGTTGTTTCCGTCTTAGTTGTTTCTGAAGTGTTTTGAGGCCTTGCTAAACCTATAATTAGGGCACTAATAGCTGCCAATCTAAGCACAAACAACAGGTGTTTTGCTTTAGAAAAATAGCTTTTTCCAAAACCTTTTGTACTAGGCATTTTTAAAGCGACGTTTCCTTTTTTGTTTTTTAAGACATACCAAACCAATAGTAGAGGCAATAGACATAAGAGCCATAGAAATTCTGGGTTTGCAAAGTCTGTATTCAATTCCATTAGTTAGGGTTTCATGTTTTCTGTTATTTTTTCAAAGGCAATACTGCGCATAATCTTTTCAGATATTTCTGCAGCGTAAGGATCTCCGTCTATCCACCTCATACTGATAGTTTGTACAAAGCCTTTTCCTCCAAAATATAGTAATATATAATCTTCTTTAGTCATGCTACTGTCATTGCCAACTTTAAAGTCTGCCGAACCAAATGTTTTCATTCCTTTTATCCCTTCTTGTGCTTCAAAATTTTCTTGCTTGGTAATAATGTTTTTAGCGCCAATAGACTCTAAGTCTTTTAGACCTATTTCTGTGAGGGCATTAAAATCTGGATCTTCTTCTGCGGCAAACCTCTTTGTTTCTAAGTGAATAAACAGCACTCCCTTTGGGTGGGTATAACTAAATTTTTGAAGGGAAAGCTCACCTTCTTTAAGCGTGGTAGTGAGGTCTCTAACAAGGACTTCTGGCGTCTGAATGATCACTGCAGGCACCCCGTATTCACTTGTTATCCAATCTTTTTCTAGCAAAATTTTATTGGGGTTTCTCAGAGCTGCGTCCCAGACGTTTTTGGGACCAAAATAGCTAAGAGTTCCCAGTATAATTCCGGAAATCACTAAGATTCCAATCACTAATTTTCTTTTCCTAGATCTATTTAATTCTCTAGCTTTTTGAGCCGCCTCACTAGCTGCTGCTGCTGCTATTTCTGCTTCAGACAGAGGCGCAATGGCCTGTTTGGTTTTTACAACAATTTGCTTAAGCTGGTTTCTGTCCTGTTCCGCCACCCCTATCTCTGGAGTAGATTTAGCAAATTTAACAAGATCTGCAGTTTGTAAAATCTTTTTAAACTGCGCAATAGTAGTGGTGTCCAGGGTAAGCCTACCCGCATGGGTGAGTAATTCTAATTTTTCAATGAGCTGGTCTGTGGTGCTCTCAAGCGCAGCAACATGAACTTCTTCTTCTAAATAATTTCTAACAATTCCAGTAAGTTCACTGTAGTATTCTTTGTATTCTTCCTTTAGGAGGTATTTAGATTTTTCTAAGTTATCTAGGGCTAATAATGCCCTGTCATATGCTGGGAGTACTAGATTTTGCGCAGCTAATTTACGCTTGTGCTTCATTCTTAGATAGGCAAAAGCTAAGGCAGCCAGTCCCAAGAGGGCAAATAAAAGTTGCCACAACCACTCATAGGTGGTAATTTTTTCTACTTCTATGAGGGGTTTTATGTCGTATAGATTTTGAACTAAAGTGTCTACTGCTACTTCTGTCACCCTCAGTTGGTTCACGCCTGTTAAGAATAATTGATTATTGACCAGTACTTTTTGTTTGGGAATAATATAGGTGCCAGAGTCAAACTGAGTGAGGGCATATTTTTTAATAAGCCTCAATTTTCCTTGATATTCGAGAGAGTCAATGGCTGAACTTCTAACCAATTCTAATGGTAAAAAACCCATAGGATCTTCGGGAAAACTAACTAAGTCTGTGGGGTTAATAGACACAGATATTAGGAGTTCTACTTGCTGGCCAATGGCTATGCTAGTAGTGTCTATAACGGCAGTTGGTGAGTAGGCAGCTGCTTCTTGTTGGGCATTTGTTTTTTGTTGTGTGTTAGCTGTTTGCTGCGCTTGCAGCGGGAACAGCGCACAGATAAAGATACAGCTCCAAATGCTTGTAGCAGTAGGTGCTTTTGTGATTTTAAAATACAATGGGGTTCTAGACATTTTTACCTTCCTCTTTGTTTAAAATATCCCAATAATTTTTTTACATAACTCTCATCTACTCTGCACTGAATACTCCCACAGCCAGATTTCTTAAAACTCTCTGAAAAATACTCTTGCCTCCCTTTTTGATAGGCCTCGTACTCATCTCTTACTCGCTTAGATTGCGTAGCTACAGTTTTTACTGTGCCTGTTTCTGAGTCTATCATAGATACCAAACCAATATTTGGAATAGCCGCTTCTTTAGGGTCAAACACTCTAATTCCAGTAAGGTCATGTTTTTTCCCTACTATTCTAAGACTTTGCATATAGTCTTCAGAAACAAAATCTGATAGCACAAATACAATGGCTTTTTTCTTGAGGACATTTCCTAAATATTTCAAGGCAAATGAAAGGTCTGTTTTTTGACTTTTAGGAGCGAATTCTATGAGTTCTCTAATAATTCTTAGGACGTGACTTTTTCCTTTTTTAGGGGGTATAAATAACTCTACTTGGTCTGAAAACAAGAGCAGTCCTACTTTGTCATTATTTTGTATGGCAGAGAAAGCAAGGGTAGCGGTTATTTCTGTGATTAAATCTTTTTTAAACAGGGAAACTGTTCCAAAAAGTCCAGAACCACTCACATCTACCACCATCATCATAGTGAGTTCTCGCTCCTCCTCAAAGACTTTTATATAGGGCTCATTTTGCCTAGCGGTCACATTCCAGTCAATGGCCCTTACGTCATCTCCAAACTGGTACTGCCTTACTTCTGAGAAAGTCATTCCCTTTCCTTTAAAAGTAGAATGATACTCCCCGCCAAAAATATGGTCAGAAAGTTTTCTGGTTTTGATTTCTATTTTACGAACTTTTTTTAATAAGTCTTTGGTCTCCATATGCGTATTGAAATAGACTCCTCTCAGTTAATTTAAGTGCTAATCATTATGGGCTATGGCACTTCTATTTCGTTTACGATGGTATTGATAATGTCCTCTGAAGTTACATTTTCTGCTTCTGCCTCATAGGTAATACCAATTCTATGTCTGAGAACGTCATGCACTACCGCTCTAACATCTTCAGGAATCACATAGCCTCGTTTTTTAATAAAAGCATAGCACTTAGCTGCCATGGCTAGGTTAATACTCCCTCTGGGCGATGCGCCAAAGCTAATAAGGGGGCTTAAGCTCTCTAAGTTGTATTTTTCTGGAAAACGTGTGGCAAAGATGAGGTCTAAAATATATTTTTCAATTTTCTCATCCATGTACACTTCTCTTACAGCCGCTTGGGCAGATAAAATTTGCGCTACACTCACCACAGGGTTTACCTTTTCATAGGCTCCTTTTAGACTTTGCCTCATGACCATTTGCTCTTCAGTCATTTTTGGGTATGTGATCACTGTTTTGAGCATAAAACGATCTACCTGCGCTTCTGGTAGCGGGTAAGTGCCTTCTTGCTCTACTGGATTTTGAGTAGCTAAAACCAAAAAGGGTTTGTCTAAAATAAAAGTTTCATCCCCAATGGTGACCTGCTTTTCTTGCATGGCCTCTAGCAAGGCAGATTGAACCTTAGCCGGCGCCCTGTTAATCTCATCTGCCAAGACAAAGTTAGCGAAAATGGGGCCTTTTTTAATAGTGAAATCATTTTCTTTCATATTAAAAATCATAGTTCCCACTACATCTGCAGGAAGTAAATCTGGCGTAAACTGAATTCTACTAAAGCTTCCTTTTACAGCTTTTGCCAAGGTGTTTATAGCCAATGTTTTTGCTAGCCCAGGCACCCCTTCTAACAAGATGTGTCCCTGACCTAAAAGACCAATAATAAGTCTTTCTACCATATGTTTTTGACCTACAATCACTTTGTTCATCTCTCCCATGAGTGCGTCTACAAATACACTCTCTTTGGCTATTTTTTCATTAATAGCGCTAATGTCTATTGTTGTATTTTCTTCCATAGTTCCCTAAAGTTTTCAATATAAGAATTGTCTTTTTATTAAATAGGAGTGCAATTAAAAAATTTATTTATAGAAGGCTTGTTAACGCAGCGTTAAAAAATGCCTAAACCCCTTATTTTTATGAAGTTTTTAAGGAATTTATAACTAATTTTAATCTTTAAAAACTTTTTGAGGACAATAAATTAAATTTTTTACCCTCATTCCAAATCTTATTATTCGTATTTATATGACTATAAAATATTCAAGAATTATTGCAGGCACCATGAATTGGGGCCAATGGGGCGCCTCTTTATCTGAATCAGAAATAGCTCAAAGGATAGAGTCTTGCACGGCCATGGGAATTACTTCTTTTGACCACGCAGACATTTATGGCAATTACACTACTGAAGCCGTTTTTGGAGCAGGATTTAATACTTCCAGAGTTCCTAGAGAAAAGCTTCAATTTATTAGTAAATGTGGTATTGCATTGGTAGATCAAAAAAGAGGAACTCAGCTAAATCATTACAATTATACCAAACAGTATATTTTAGATAGTGTAGAGCGCTCCTTAGATAAATTACAGACTTCTTATTTAGATTTACTCCTCCTCCATAGGCCAAGCCCACTGATGAGGCCTGCTGAAATTGAAGAGGCAGTTGAACTCCTTTTAAAAAAAGGGTATATTAGGTCTTTTGGGGTGTCTAATTTTACTCCAAGCCAAGTAGATTTAATCAAGAAAACAAGCCTAGTGAGTGTTAACCAAATAGAAATTTCATTGGCGTCTCATTTGCCCATGTTTAACGGTCAGCTAGACCATTGTATCACTCACAATATATTACCTATGGCTTGGGCTCCTTTAGGAGGCCTTATGGGAGGAAATTCAGTTCCTCAAGCTTTGGAATTGGCTTTTAATAAGTTGTGTAAAAAATATGAAACGACCACAGATGGTTTGCTTTTGGCATGGCTTTTAGCACATCCCTCATTCATTCACCCGGTGATTGGAACCACTCAAATAGTGAGGCAGCAAGCAGCGGTAAATGCTTGTAATATTCATATAGAAGTAGAAGATTGGTTCTATTTATTATCGGCCTTTAGGGGTCATGATATTCCTTAAAATTATATATAAAATGAAAATAAAAACACCAATTGCACTTATTACAGGCGCTAGTAGTGGTATAGGAAAAGCAACTGCTTTGCATTTGGCCACCATGGGCTATAATTTAGTTTTGTGTGGCAGAAATTTAGAGCGTTTAGAAGAAGTAGCATCGGCCGTTAGCGGCCAAGTACAGGTAAAAACATTGTTGTTTAATGTGGCAGATAAAAAGGCAGTTTTTGCCGCCATTGATAGCTTGGAGACTCCTTTTAATGAGATAGATGTACTCATTAACAATGCGGGGAATGCCCATGGTTTGGACCTTTTCCAGGATGCTCATTTAGAAGATTGGGACGCCATGTTAGACATTAATGTAAAGGGTTTGTTGTATGTGTCTAAGGCCGTACTGCCCGTAATGTTGGCGCAAAAAAAAGGACATATTATTCACATTGGCTCTACTGCTGGCAAGGAAGTGTATGCAAAAGGAAATGTATATTGCGCTTCTAAGCATGCTGTAAATGCTATTAATGAGTCTATGAGAATTGACCTTAATGGCACTGGCGTAAAAGTGGGTGCTATACATCCTGGGATGGTGGCAACGGCCTTTAGTGAGGTACGCTTTAAGGGAGATCAAAACAGGGCCGCTCATGTCTATAAAGGCTTTAACCCTTTACAAGCCCAAGATGTAGCAGAAACAATAGGCTTTATGCTTAGCTGTCCTCCTCATGTGAATATTGCAGATTTAGTAATCATGCCTACAGACCAAGCCAATAGCACTACGATGCATAAAGTATTATGATAAACAAACGCCTTTTGGTTAAGAATTTATTGTCTCATAATGGGGAGAATAGTTTTTATGATAAAAAGCGTTCTATAGATATTAGTTTTAAAGAGGGTAAGGCTAAGTTTTTAAAGCATGTTTGCGCTCTAGCTAACAGCAATCCTAGCAACCACTCTTTTATAGTGATTGGAGTTACTGATGAAGAAAATTTAATTATTGGAGTAGATTTTTTTGACGATTCTAAAATTCAGAATTTAGTAAATGCGTACCTAAACCACCCACCTAGAATTTCCTATGAAAACATTCATTTTCCAGATTTAGCTGAGGGAAAAGTAGTGGGCCTGGTAACCATTGCCTCTTCTGGAAAAGTCTGTAGTTTAAAGAAAAACATATGGAAGTATTGGGGTGGGGCAGTGTTTTTTAGAGAGGGAAGCATTAGCCTTCCTAAAGACAACGGAATTACCCTAAAAAATATTAATAAAGCAGCTGTTAGCGCTATTGAGTTGGGCGCTCAGAACAATATTAAACTCACCTTAGACGGGGTAGTAGATTTTTTAAATAACAGGCACAGAGATTTAGAACACAACTATCAGGTTTTTAGAGATCAATTTGTGGTTTGTTGGGCTGGAGTACCTAAGCGCATAAAGGGGGTCACTTATTTTTCAAGGGTAGATATTGAGCTCATTACAGAACAGGTAAAATTGTTTTATTCTGCTTTAGACGAGGTGATTATTAGCTTTGACAATTATTCTTTTACTATTGTAGAATACGTTAGCCTTGGCTTGGGAGCTGTTCAAGAACATTACCCCTTAGAAAAAACACAGATTGTATTTGAAGAAAATGGCACTTATACTTTAGCTTCTGAATTGTTGTTTTCTCCTCCTCTTTTTGATGAAAAAATGCTGTTTCATGTTTTTAATACGTCTAAAGAATTAATGAAACGCCTTAGGGACTGCGGGATCTTTAGAGAGGCAGAAATACATGAAATTAATCAGTTACCAGAGACTTTACTGCTCTGTTATTTAAATGGGTTTTTAGAGGCAAAAGAGTTATTAGATCAGGCCAAACCACTTTTAAAAGGTCAGTACCCAAATGCTTATACTACCTTAAAAGAGTCTCAGAGAATTCTTAGAAAGGTGAAGTACAATTAGTCATTTTCTAGCGTTTCTTTGTCTGGGATTGCTGCTATGGCCCCGTATTTTGTAGTGGTTAGAGCACCTGCCCTATTGGCTTTTGAAACCATGGTGTAAAGTACTTCTAGCTCCTGGTCTAAACTCTCTAAGGGAGCACTTAGCTTTGAAATTTGGCTGAGTAAGCTACCAATAAAGGCGTCTCCAGCGCCTGTGGTATCTACTACTTTTACTGGGGTACTGGGTATTTGTTTTTTTGACTTTGGAGTGCTCACTAGTGTTCCTTCTGAACCCATGGTAATACAAATAATTGGAGCTCCAAACTCATGCAGTGTCTCACATGCGGCTTCTAAATGATCTTTCCCAGATAAAAGCAAGGCTTCTTGTTGGCTAAATTTACACAGGTGAGACTTTTCAATAAATGGCAGACATTTTTTGATAAAAGTTTTTGAATTGTTTTTCCAAAGATCTGTTCTATAGTTGGGGTCAAAACTTATAAAAGCTTGCTGAGTAAGTGCGTCAAATAAATAGTGGCCATATGCTTCTTCTAAAGCTCCTCCTAAAAAGGATGTGGCAGCCCCAAAGTGAACCATTTGTTGGTTAAATAAATGTTTAATACTGCTATCGTATTGCAACTCTTTGTCTGCCCCTCTACTAAATACAAAATCCCTTTCTCCGCTAGCATCTAAGGAAACAAAAGCCAAGGTAGTAAAGGTGTCTTTTTTTTGGGTGAGGCTTAAATCTACTTCATGTGACTCTAAGGTATTCCAAAGGAAATCTCCAAAGGCGTCTTTTCCAATAGCTCCAATAAAAGCGGCATAGCCTCCTAATTTATTAATAGCACAGGCAACGTTAGCGGGTGCACCCCCAGCTTTTTTGGTAAAAACAAAAGCTTTTTTTAGGTCACTTCCTTGGTTTTCTGCTACAAAATCTACGAGCAACTCTCCAATACAGAATACTTTTTTCATGGGTGTAGTTTATCATTGCGCTAGCTTTAATATCTATTGATTTTAAGATTTCAAGCACCAACACTCCAAAAATACGTTGAAAATGAGTTCATGTGAAAGATATATTTCAATAAATGGGATGTTCAAGCAGCTTAATAGTCTATTTAAGGGTATAATTAAGGCTTTAGTAACTCTCATTAGTTGCTAACCTCTTACTTTTGCAATAAAAAAATGTGAGTCATGAGAGAAATTGTCATTGGAGACATACATGGAGGCTTTAGAGCATTAGAAGCATTGGTTGGACAGATAAAACCCACGGCAAATGACCGTCTTATTTTTTTGGGAGATTATGTTGACGGATGGTCAGAGGCTTTAGAAACCATAGATTATTTAATGAAACTTTCTGGCTGCTGTGAGTGTATTTTTATGAAGGGCAACCATGACGCCCTAGCCTTAGATTGGTTAGAGAATGGCAAGGCTAATTCGCTTTGGCTGGAGCATGGTGGGTCTGTAACTGTGGCCTCATACAGCGGACAAACCAAAGAGAAAATCAAAAGCCATATTGAATTTTATTATTCTTTAAAACCCTTTTATTTAGACAGTCAAAATAGGCTTTTTGTTCATGCGGGCTTTACCAATCAAAAAGGGGTTTCTCATGAGTATTTTGAAAAAATTTTCTATTGGGATAGAACTCTTTGGGAAACGGCTCTTTGCTTAAATCCTTCTTTAGAGATTGGGAATCTTTTATATCCAAAGCGCTTTAAATTGTACAAGGAAATATTTATTGGACACTCTTCTTTAGATAAGATTGGATTAACAAAACCGGTTCAGAAAGCCAATGTTTGGAATATAGATACTGCTGCCGCTTTTAAAGGCCCACTATCTGCTATGGATGTTAATTCCAAAGAGATATGGCAGAGCAGTAGGGTTTTTCAATATTATCCGGATGAGCAGGGAAGAAACCCGTAGTAAACCTTATCTTTACCGTATTATTTAAACCATTTTTATGTCACAACACAATATTAGATTAGAGGTCATGAGATCTTTAGAACCAAAAATTGACGGTTTTATTGATCAATTTCTCATTCCTGTGGAAGAAATTTGGCAGCCTTCAGATTTTTTGCCAGACTCTCAAAGTGATCAATTTTTTAAAGAGGTTACTGAAATTAGAGAAGGAGCCAAAGAAATTGGATATGATCTTTGGGTGACATTAGTAGCAGATACTATTACGGAGGAAGCCTTACCTACTTATGAGTCTTGGCTTTTGGACGTAGACGGAATTGACCAGCACCAAGATAAAAATGGGTGGACCAAGTGGATTAGAAACTGGACATCTGAGGAAAACAGACACGGAGACGTGCTCAATAAATATTTGTATTTGTCTGGAAGGGTGAATATGAAAGAGGTAGAAAAGAGCACGCAATACCTCATTGCGGACGGTTTTGATATTGGAACCGATAGAGATCCTTATAAAAACTTTATATATACGAGTTTTCAAGAGTTGGCCACAAATATTTCTCATAAGAGGGTGGGACAATTTGCTAAAAAGACTGGGAACCATTTGCTGGGTAAAATGTGTGCTATTATTGCTGGTGATGAGATGCGTCACCATTTGGCATACAGAGAATTTGTAAAGCATATTTTTGACCAAGATCCATCGCAAATGCTTTTGGCCTTTGCAGATATGATGAAGAAAAAGATTGTCATGCCTGCTCACTTTTTAAGAGAATCTGGGGGGGCTGCTAGCAGTGCTTTTGAAGTCTTTTCTAACTGTGCGCAAAGGTTGGGCGTATATACCTCTAAAGACTATATAGATATTCTTGAAAAGCTTAACACTTATTGGGATATTGAAAACCTAAGAGCGCTTTCAGATGAGGCTGAAAAGGCCAGAGATTATTTGGTAAAATTACCAGACAGGCTTACTAGAATTTCTGAGCGCATGAAGTTTCCACAAGACCAACACCATTTTAAATGGGTGACACCAAACGGAATGTTATAGAACTAAAAAAGGGGCCCAAAGGCCCCTTTTTTAGTTATTTTTTTTATTGACTTATAGATCAAAGGTAATCCCTTGTGCTAAAGGTAATTCTGTAGTGTAGTTAATAGTATTTGTTTGGCGTCTCATATAGACTTTCCAAGCATCTGATCCAGATTCTCTACCTCCTCCTGTTTCTTTTTCACCTCCAAAAGCGCCTCCAATTTCTGCGCCTGAGGTTCCAATGTTTACATTGGCTATACCACAGTCAGACCCTGCTACAGAAAGAAAGGCTTCTGCCTCTCTTAGGTTGTTGGTCATAATGGCAGAAGAAAGCCCTTGTTTTACCCCATTCTGAAGGGCCAATGCGTTTTCTAGGTCTCCTGTGTATTTTAACAAATACAGTATAGGGGCAAAGGTCTCTTCTTGTACAATGGAGTAGTGGTTTTCAGCCGCTACAATGGCGGGTTTTACATAACAGCCACTGCTATAAGCCTCACCTTCTAAGGCACCGCCAGGAACTATAAGCTCGCCCCCTAATGAAACAGCTTTTTCTAGGGCATTCTTATAATTAGTCACAGCGTCTTTGTCTATAAGAGGGCCTACATGTATATTTGCGTCTAGTGGGTTTCCAATTCTGAGTTGGCCATAGGCCTTTATAAGTGCTTCTTTTACCGCCTCGTATCTAGACTCGTGAATAATGAGCCTCCTAGTAGAGGTACATCTTTGCCCAGCAGTTCCAACAGCTCCAAAGACAGCACCCATGAGGGTCATTTTTAGATCTGCATCTGGCGTTACTATAATGGCGTTGTTCCCACCTAATTCCAAGAGTGATTTTCCTAATCTGGCTGCTACTTTTTGGGCTACAATTTTACCCATTCTAATAGAGCCTGTAGCAGAAATAAGCGCCATTCTATTGTCTTCTGTCATCAATTCTCCCACGGTATAGTCTCCATTAATAAGACTGGAAATGGCTGGAGATAAATTATTTTCTTCTAATACATCTGCTAATATTTTTTGACAAGCCACGCCACAAAGAGGTGTCTTTTCAGAAGGCTTCCAAACACAGACGTCCCCACAAACAAGTGCTAAAGCAGCATTCCAAGCCCAAACAGCCACAGGAAAATTAAAGGCAGAAATAATCCCTACAACGCCTAATGGGTGGTATTGCTCATACATTCTATGCCCAGGTCTTTCGGAGTGCATAGTAAGGCCGTGTAGCTGTCTAGAGAGTCCTACAGCAAAATCACAGATGTCTATCATCTCCTGTACTTCACCCAAACCTTCTTGTAGGGATTTACCCATTTCATAAGATACCAAAGCGCCCAAAGGCTCTTTTAATGTTCTTAGTTTTTCTCCAAATTGTCTTACAATCTCTCCTCTAAGAGGGGCAGGTTTTACCCTCCAGTCTAAAAAAGCAGCACTGGCTTCTTGCATGACCTGCTCATAGCCTTCCTGGGTAGTGCTATTTACACTCCCAATGAGGCTGCCATCTACGGGCGAGTAAGAAGCAATTAACGCCCCACCTTTAATGGTTTTGTGCCCAATTTTGGTACCGGCATTTTCTTTGGAAAGCCCTAATAAGGACAGTTGTTTTTGAATGGAATCTAAAGACATATTGTTGTTTTTCTAACTTTTGTAAGAGTAAATGTTATATTATATTCAAATTTAAGAATAAAAATCTACAATCAGGGTAGATTTAACTTTTAGCGCAGCAGTGATTAGGCATATAAAGCCAGCCATGTTTTTAAAACAAGTCTTTAATTTTGTTGAGGTTTTCAGAGATAAAGACTTCTTGAATTAGAAAATCACCCAAAGTTTCTAAGGGTCCTAGACCACGACTATTTTCATGAAATTGCTGAGGTAGATGTGACACTAAATCAAAATATTCATTCCCATATGCTAATACAACACTTAAAATAGTAAGCACTTTGAGGCCGCCAAAAAAGCCTCCTAAAATTTTATTGATACCTCCTAAAAGGATCATGGAAGCTATTTTCGTTAAGGCTTTGCCAAGTAGGTAAACTACTAAAACAATGATTACAAAAGAAATAATAAGACTAATAAGGTACATCTGTTCTGCTTCCCACGCTAGTTTTTCATTTAAAAAACGAGCAGTAAATGATGCCAAGTGCTGTGCGCCGTAGAAACCAAGAAGTAGGGCGGCTAGGGTGGTAATTTCTATTAGAATACCATTTTTAAAACCTTTGTAAAAACCAAAACCACACAAAATTATTAAAACAACATCAATAGGACTCATATATATGTATTGAGGTTCTAAGTTAATTCATTTATGTAAATAAGAGATATATTGACAGATTTATGCTTAAAAATACACATAACACCTCTTTTAGATTTGTACCTTTAGCCATAAAAATACATAGTAAATGTCCAGAGACCAAGTATTAAAAGAACGCTGGGAGGCATTGGTAAAAAAATTATCAGCCCATTTTTCAGATGGAGATCCTTTAGATCTTGACGCTATAATTTACCTTATTGGCGTTCAAGAGCTTGGAAAATATCATACAGTTTTTAAAAAAGACGAAAAAGTGAATCTCATGCATATTGCCATTTGCAGGGTGTTAGAACCCTATGGTTACTATGAATTTGATTTTGTAGACGAAGAGGGTTGGCCTCATTATAAAATAATAGAAGCACTGCCGCCACTCAAATCAGGAGAGCAATCTATTTTAATGAAGGAAGCCATTAGCCAGTATTTTGTAGAAAAAAAGTATATTGAATAGCATAGAGAAGCCACATGTTTAAGCCAAAAGACGGGAATAAAAGATTGGTGCCACCATTATACTGTAAGGATCTGCAAGGGAGAACGTGCAAATAGTTTTGGGGAGCAGCCTTAAACTTTTTACCTTTAAAAAATAAACCTTTATCTATGCTAAGTTTTTCAACTAAAAACAGACTTAAAAACATCCAAGAATTAAAATCTAACGCTTATGACCTTGTAGTCATAGGGGGTGGAATTACTGGCGCTGGCATAGCCTTAGACGCTGCTAGTAGGGGCTTAAAAGTAGCACTCTTTGAAAAGGGAGACTTTGCCTCTGGCACTTCTAGCAAGTCTACCAAACTCATACATGGAGGACTTAGATATTTAAAACAATTTGATTTTTGGTTGGTAAAGGAAGTTGGTTCTGAGCGGGCTATTGTACATAAGTTAGCCCCTCATTTAGTCTTGCCAGAAAAAATGTTACTGCCGCTTATAGAAAATGGTTCTTATGGAAAGTGGCTTACCTCTGTAGGACTAAAAGTATATGATATTTTGGCTCAGGTAAGTGGCGGTGATAAGAGGAAAATGCTAGACAAAAAAGAAGCCTTGGCTTTAGAACCACTTTTGCCAAAGAAAATCTTAAAAGGAGCAGGTTATTACGCAGAATACAGAACAGATGACGCTAGGCTCACCATAGAAAATATTAAAACAGCTGTTTTAAATGGCGCCACAGCCCTTAATTATTCCAAGGTAACTGAGTTTATTTATAAAAAAGGTCAGATAGCTGGCGTATGTGTAGAAGATCAGATTTTAGAGGAATCTTATGAGGCTAAAGCCTCCTATGTCATTAGTGCAGCTGGTCCCTGGGTAGATGAATTAAGAGCTTTAAACAAGTCTAAAGAAGGCAAAAGACTTCATCTCACCAAAGGGGTGCACCTAGTTTTTCCGTTTAATAAACTCCCAATAAAGCAGTCAGTGTATTTTGACATACCAGACGGCAGAATGATGTTTGCTATTCCAAGAGGTAAAATCACCTATGTAGGGACTACAGATACTAATTTTAACAAAGATAAGGACAGGCCCCATGTGACTTTAGCAGACGCTATCTACCTAATTTCTGCAGTAAACAATATGTTTCCTAAAATTCAATTAGAATTAGAAGACATTGTTTCTTCATGGGTAGGGCTCAGACCACTTATTCATGAAGAGGGAAAGGCGGCTTCTGAACTTTCTAGAAAAGACGAGATTTTCACTTCAGACTCTGGACTTTTCAGTATTGCAGGAGGAAAACTTACTGGCTATAGAAAAATGGCAGAGCGAGTTTTAGATAAGGTCATAGAAAAATTGCCAAAGGAAAAGCAATTATCTCTAAACAAATGTCAAACAGCAGAAATACCCCTATGTGGGAACGGGTTTAAAAATAGTAAAGCAGTTCAGAAATATATAGAAAAACTAAGTAAACAATTAGAGGTAGATTATTTAACCCATTATGAGGCCTGGCATTTAGTGACCAACTATGGCTTACAGGCTCAAGATATTTTGGATATCTACAACAAACAAAAACAGCTTATTAAACCAACAGCAGACTATAAAAGCCACAGCTTGGCCCTTCTTCTAGCAGAGCTAAAGTTCGGTTTGGAACATGAAATGGTGTGCAGTCCAGAAGATTTTTATATTAGAAGGAGTGGGAGGTTATACTTTGATATAGAGAGCATTCCTACTAGTTTAGAAGCCGTGCTAAAACTTTTTAAAGAGCAAGAATTTTGGACAGTAGCAGCCATAGAAAAAAGCAAAGAAGTTATAAAAAAGGCCCTGGAAGAGCACAGTAATTTTTCTATGGATAGGGCTAATGGGGACTAAATAATGAAATTAGTCTAGCTTTTCTATAAGCGCATTAAATGTTTTTTTTGGATTTTTCTGATTGTAAAGAATGTCATAAACTGCCTGTATAATTGGAGTTTTTGACTTTCTATTCATTTGGTCCATAATGTGATATGCACTTTTGGTAGCGTAATAACCTTCTGCAACCATATTCATTTCCATGGTAGCACTTTTAACGGTATAGCCTTTACCAATCATGTTCCCAAACATTCTGTTTCTACTAAAAACAGAATAGCCAGTAACCAGTAAATCTCCCAAATAGGCCGTGTCATTAATGTTGCGTTTCATTTTGTGAACACGCTTAATAAAGCGTTTCATTTCCCTTATGGCGTTACTCATCAGTACTGCTTGAAAGTTGTCTCCGTATCCCAAACCATGAGCGATACCTGCCGCAATAGCAAAAATATTTTTAAGTACTGCCGCGTACTCAGCTCCAATAATGTCATCTGAGACCTTAGTTTTAATAAAAGAACTGCTTAGTGCTTGAGCCATATTTGCAGCAATTTCTTGATCTGAGCAAGCAATAGTTAAAAAGGAGAGGCGCTCTAAGGCTACTTCTTCTGCGTGGCAAGGTCCGGTAATAATTCCAATTTTATTTAGTGGAACTTTGTAATGAGTATTAAAGTGTTCTCCAACAATGAGACCCGTTTCTGGAACAATTCCCTTAATAGCAGAAAATATAGTTTTTCGAGTTAAGTCTATAGTGGCTTTAGACATTTCAGTCATTAAAAAGGCAGATGGAATGGCAAATATAATGACTTCTGCACCAGAAAGAGCTGAGTCTATTGTGTCTGTAAGTGTGAGATAGTTTAAATTAAAACTAACAGCAGACAAGTAATTAGGATTGTGAAATTCAGTTTCAATATGTACAATTGCCTCTTTATTTCTCATATACCAAATTACCCTACGCTCGTTTTCTGTAAGCATTTTAACAATGGCAGTAGCCCAGCTTCCTCCTCCAATGACCGCAATAGGTTCTTTTTTACTTATCATATATAACAGACTAAAACCCAAGAGGGCACTGTGCGAATTTACTGAAAATTGCTAAGGCAACAGGAATCCACTACTTATTTTTAACAACAACTCTAGGGATATTGATTACTTTTGTCAATCAAAACAGAAGGTCTATCATGACAGTAAAGGAGCAATTAAATAGTTGGGGATCACAAAAAATCCCTTTTGTGTTTCTGATAGATTTTGAAAATCAAAAGCCTTTGGCATGGAAAACTGAAGATTGTCCAGAGAGCTTTAAGTATTATTTTCAGGGCTATACCAATCACAAGACAACACCTAAAAAAAAAGAACCGCTAGAAATAGAGGTTACAGCACCTTCTCTGGAAGATTACAGCCTTAAATTTCAGGAGACCCTTAGCGCTCTAATGCGTGGAGATACTTTTTTAATGAACCTTACTACCAAAGGGAGGCTACTCTCTAACAGAAGTTTATTAGCGCTTTTCAATGAAGCCACATCTAAATATAAAGTGATGCTGGCAGGAGCATTTGTCTGTTTTTCCCCAGAGACTTTTATTCAAATAAAAGATCAGAAAATTAATAGCTTTCCGATGAAGGGAACCATAGACGCTACCATTCCAAATGCAGAGCAATCACTCAGAGCAGACCTAAAGGAAAGCGCAGAGCACGCCACTATTGTAGATCTGCTTAGGAACGACATGAGCTTGGTCGCAAAAAATATTACATTAAAACAGTATCAGTTTTATGAAGAGCTTACTGCTCATATGAAAATTACTGGGCAAATGAGTTCGTGGATACAAGGAGATTTACCTTCAGATTACAGGTCACATATTGGAGATATTATCTATAAAATGCTTCCAGCCGGCTCTATATCTGGCGCACCAAAACCTAAGACCATAGCGCTAATTAAAGACATTGAAAAAAAGCCTAGAGGTTATTACACAGGTATTTCTGGTTATTTTGATGGAGATCATTTAGACTCAGCGGTACTCATTCGTTTTTTAGAAGCTGACGGCAGCTATCGCTGTGGAGGCGGCATTACACATAAAAGTGTCTTAGCCTCAGAATATCAAGAACTCATACAAAAAACATATGTACCCATTTTTTGAAAGTATTAGGGTTTTAGAAGGCGAGGTGGTTTCTTTAGGCGCACACCAACAAAGGGTAGACAGCTGCTTAAAAGACCACAATGGCCAGTCGCTTTTTTTAAAAGAGATTCAAAAAAGCATCTCTTTCCCAGCCAATGGACTTTATAAATGGAGGCTGCAATACAGTTTAGATGGGCGGTATTTCAGTGAATTTCTGTCGTATACACCAAAAACACCTATCAACATGCAATTAGTAGCAGCAGACTATATGCAATACGCTTATAAATTTCAAGACCGCAGTCAAATTAACGCCCTTCTGGGAAACAGTCACGCCTCAGATATTATTATGGTAAAATATGGGCGTATTACAGACGCCAGCTATTCCAACTTAGTCTTTTTTGACGGAAAACATTGGGTAACCCCTACATTACCAATACTCAAGGGAACTCAAAGAGGTTTGCTGCTAGAAAAAAACATCATTCACTTAAAGGAGATTGGTCCAGAAGACTTAAAGCACTATTCCCATTTTAAAAGGATTAATGCCCTGATGCCTTTTAATGAGAGCCCTATTTTAAGCACACAAGACCTCATTACTTTTTAATTTATTAGGGTCTTTCCACCACTAAAAAGCACAATTTCTATAGGGTAAAACACTATTTTTTGAGCTTGCAAAAAAAGTCGCATCACCACCATAAGACCAAATTCTTCTATGTTATTTTTAAATCTAACCAAATTCATTTTAGACATATTTTTAAAGTATTTAATATAATTACTGCGCTATTATCATTTTTGGCATGAAAATTGATATTATATTAATAGAGCAAAATACGTTATAGTTTTGTTTAGGTTAGAATTAGTTGATTAGAAAGCCCTAGGTGAGGATCTTGGGCTTTTTCATTTTCAAGATTGAGCCAAAACCGCTCTTTAATAGCTTATTAGTACTCTTTAAATGGGCCTCTTGGCTGATTATAAGCGCCCGTTCCACTTAAAAATAGTATTTTTGCCCCTTCTTTAAAAGGAGAGGCTTTGGAGATTTTTCATTAAATGATAGATAAAGCCTCCCAACACCATAAATAATTCCATTTGAAAAAAATTCTCAATCTTTTCGATTTCTCCCAAAAAATTAATTATAAGACAGAGGTGCTTTCTGGTTTAACCGTGGCCTTGGCACTGGTGCCAGAAGCCATAGCCTTTGCTCTAATTGCAGGACTTTCTCCCTTAACGGGTCTATACGCTGCCTTTGTAATGGGTTTGGTGACTGCTGTTTTTGGGGGACGCCCAGGAATGATTTCAGGAGCAACAGGCGCGGTGGCTGTGGTTATTGTCTCATTAGCAAAAGAATACGGAGTGGAATATGTATTTGCTACTGTTATTTTAGCGGGAATAATACAGGCTTTAGCAGGTTTTTTAAAACTAGGAAAGCTCATGCGCTTGGTGCCACATCCAGTTATTTTCGGATTTGTAAACGGCCTTGCCATTATTATATTTATGTCTCAGATGGCACAGTTTAAAGACGCCAACGGAGTCTGGCTTTCAGGTCAGAGTTTATATATTTTACTAGGCTTAGTAGTTCTAACCATGATTATTATTTGGGGGCTACCTAAATTAAGTAAGGCCATTCCAGCTTCTTTAGTGGCTATTTTAGTTGTTTTTGGTTTGGTTTTTTTCTTTGGAATTGACACCAGGACTATTGGAGATATTGCTTCTATAGAAGGAGGTTTTCCTCCTTTTCATATTCCAGAAATCCCTTGGACCCTAAAGACTTTGAGTATTATTTTTCCTTTTGCAGCTATAGTTGCAGGAGTAGGACTTATTGAAAGTTTGCTGACCCTTAATATTGTAGATGAAATCACAGAAACCAGAGGAAACGGAAACAAAGAGGCCATAGCGCAAGGAACTGCAAATATTTTATCTGGAGTATTCTCAGGAATGGGAGGCTGCGCTATGATAGGTCAGAGTCTGATTAACACTTCTAACGGTGCTAGGGCTAGGCTATCTGGAATTGTAGCTGCTATTATGCTTCTGGTATTTATTATGTTTGGCGCTGGTTTTATAGAGAGAATGCCCATGGCTGCTCTTACGGGACTTATGATTATGGTGGCCATTGGAACTTTTGAATGGGCTAGTTTAAAGACTTTTAATAAAATGCCAAAGTCTGACGTACTGGTTATGATTTTGGTCACTTTAGTCACTGTGTTTTTACACAATTTAGCACTTGCCGTTTTAGTGGGCGTGGTAATTTCTGCTTTAGTTTTCTCATGGGACAATGCCAAGCGTATTAGAGCTAGAAAAACTACTGACGCTAATGGCGTAAAGCATTATGAAATATACGGCCCGCTTTTCTTTGGTTCTATTACTGCTTTTAATGAGAAGTTTGACGTATTAAATGACCCTTCAGAGGTAATTATTGATTTTAAAGAGAGCAGGGTGGTAGACATGTCAGCCATAGAGGCGCTCAATAAAATAACAGAACGCTATGTAAAGGTGGGTAAAAAGGTACACCTAAAACATTTAAGCCAAGATTGTAAGGCCTTGCTTCGCAACGCCGATGCCATTATAGAGGTTAACGTTTTAGAAGACCCTACCTACAAGGTAGTAACAAACGCTTAGAACTGGAATCTTACAGCTTAAAAAAAGCAGGCCCTTTTAATGAAGCGCTTTAAATAAAATATGGTTTTTACGAATAGTTGTTGTTTTAAAACAAATATCTAGCCTCAAATAAGCGACCTTGACTATTGTATTAATAAGTCTGATTCATACGCTTCAGAAATCAAAAAGTAGCCAAGTGGGTAATTGTCAAAAGCTGTAGTATTTATGATATTTCCTCTGGTAGTAGCAGGTAATGGCTGAAAAGGCCCCCCATTGCCAGTCTGTTGAAGTATTAATTCTATATAAGTGAAGTATTGCTTTTCTATACCAAAGGCTTTTATTGTAATACTTTGGCCTGGCCTTACCTCATCTGAACTATAGAAGTTGGAAAACACAAATTCTTGCCCCTGGAAAAAACGATCTTCTATAGGTCTTAGAATATTAAAACCAAAATCATAGAGATAATAATTAGTAGCGGCTACGTCATCTTTAAATGAAACAATAACTTCTGTTTCATCTCCTTCAAACAAAGTCTTTGTTCCTTGAATGACAGAACTTATAGGAGCTACAGAAATAAATTTTGACACCCCTTGGTACACTTCTTCTTTATAAATGACTGTAAGCCTGTATTGAGTGTCATAATTTATCAGAATCTCTGGTTTTTTTGGGGTGTAATATTCGGTAGAAGGATTGTAGATTAATGGGTATTGGTTGGCAGTGTATAGATCAGTAATAAAAACAGTTGCATCTTTAACCAAAGGGACTGTATTGTTAAAGTAATTTGCTGTTAGTGTTAAACGTACGCCACCTTCTAAACGCAGTGGGTTTTCATCTGTAAAAAGATTAAAATGAGCATCTATACTCAATCTTGGTTCAGAATTAGGCACAGACACCTCTACCACATCTTCACAGCTAGATAAGAGGGTTAAAAAAGATATAAAAACGAGGATTTTTTTCATATTTCTAAAACTTAAAGTTATAGGTAACAGAGGATACCATTCCAAATATGGAAGTTCGTATGGCCTCATTATTTCCAGAATCTGTGTTTGTCCTAAAATTTATGGCTGCCGCATTTCTACGGTTGTAGAGATTGTAAATGCCAAAAGTCCATTCTGCTTGTAATTTTCTATCCTTGTTTTTCCTTGGACTTAAGGTAGCAGAAATATCTAAACGGCTATAAGCTGGAAGCCGCTGTTCACTGCGCGGCCCAAAAAGGGGGATGGTGAATCCTCGTTGCTCATACTGGCCAATGGGGTAGTTGGTAGGTTGCCCTGTCTGAAATAAAAAATTACTGTTAAAACTCCATTTTTCATTTAGCTCAAAGGAACTATTTAGTGAAATGTCATGGGTCTTGTCAAATGGGGTATGGTACCATTCACCTCCATTTATACCAGATTCATTTGCCGTCCGGCCTGGGGTTTGCTGTTCAGACTTAGACCAAGTATAAGCCAGCCAACCCCTTAATCTCCCACTGTTTTTCTGCAGTAATAACTCTAGGCCATAAGCCCTTGAGGTTCCAGTTAAAATGACTTGTTCTATACTGTTGTTGGCAATTAAATTAGCGCCGTCTATGTAATCTATTCTGTTGTCTATATCCTTGTAAAAGATCTCGGTTTCAAAAGCGTAATCACCTTGCATAAAATTCCTAAAATAACCCAGTGCATATTGGTCTAATAGTTGGGGCTTAGCGAAGGGACCACTCGGTGTCCAAACATCTAAAGGAGTGGGAGATGCTGTGTTGGAAAGTAAATGAAGGTATTGGGCTATGTGGTTATAACTGACCTTGATGCTGCTGTTTGTATTAAGCAGGTATGACATGGCTAACCTTGGTTCAAAATTATTAAAGCTCGCCAATGATTTACTGCGGCTTAAATTGTTAACCCCCACGGGAGTTGCACCCTGATAAATTTGAAAGGCTTCATTGAAAACCACGGGATTATTATCTCGATACACGTTAAAAATATCTTGTCCTAAACGGTTAAAATGACTCCAACGCAGTCCGTATTGAACGCTTAAATTTTCTGTAATCTTGTGTTCTGACTCTATATAAACACCAAATTCATTGGCGTATTTGTCTGTAAGTTTAGCAGGAACTATACCAGAGTCTTCTCTATTGGGTTTAATTTCACCAGGATTAAATTTGTAATAAATATTATTTATACCATAGTTAAGACTAAAGTTGCTGGACAGGTAATACTTGAAATCATATTTAAGATTGAAATTTCTTATACCAGAATCCCATTGAAAGCCAATGAGGTCTAATTCAAGGCCGTAATAGTAATCTGAGTATATTAGAGAAAGGTTAGAAAATAGTTTGTCTGAGAACAAATGGTTCCATCTAAAATTGGCAACGGTATTGCCGTATACATTTATAAAACTTTCTGAAATACCAAAAAGGTCTCTACCAAAGTATCCTGATAGATATATATTATTACGGCTGTTTAGCTTATAATTTAACTTAGCGTTTAAGTCATAGAAATAGGCCTTATTATCGTTGTTTGCTAGGGCTAGAAACAAATGAGCATAAGAGGCCCTACCTCCTATTAAAAAAGCACCTTTGTCCTTTTCTAGTGGCCCTTCTAAGAGCAGTCTGCTAGCCACAATTCCAATGCCACCGTTTACTTTAAAATCTTTGCTGTTTCCTTCTTTTTGATAAATATCTAAAACAGATGAAATCCTACCCGCATAGCGGGCTGGAATACCCCCCTTATAAAGCTTAACATCCTTAATAGCGTCTGGATTAAAAATAGAAAAGAACCCAAATAAATGGGAGGAGTTGAATATAATGGCCTCATCTAATAAAATTAAATTTTGGTCTACAGCGCCCCCTCTAACATTGAAACCAGAAGCACCTTCTCCCGCACTGGTTACACCAGGCAGAAGAAGGATGGATTTAATAACATCGGCTTCTCCTAGGATGGCAGGGATTTTTTTTATGCTGGCAGAGGTCAAAGCATTTACGCTCATTTGGGCTTTTCGGATATTTACTTTTTCTATATCCTCACTAACAATGACTTCATCTAACTGGGCAACAGCTTCTATTAGTTGGAAATCAATTTTTAGATTTTTATCTAGACTAATAGTTTTAATAATACTTTGAAACCCTATGTAGCTAATGTGAATGTCATAGGAGCCTTCTGGAATTGAAATAGAGTAAAAACCGTATTCATTTGTAATGACTCCAGTTTTTAATTCTGGAATGGCAATGGTCACCCCTATTTGGGTTTCATTGCTACTGGCTTCAGAAATAATACCACTCAGGGTATATTTTTCCTGAGCTTTTAGAGAGTTGTAACCAAATAAAAAACCAGCTAAAAAGAGGCCATGGTAAAAACGCATAGGACGTATTTTTGATCTGTTATAAAATCTACAGCGATCTCAAATACTCTAATATGGCTCTAGAATCTTCTTGATTTACATTTTGGTTAAGCATAATAGCATTGTTATACTCTAAAAGTAAGGCTTTTGCTATGGGGTCTTTTTGGATCATTTCTGTAGGGTTCATAATCATATTCATCACCCATTCTGGACTTCTTCTTTCCAAAATACCTGCCAAGGCTGGACCAATCATGCGCTGGTTTGGCATATGACAAGCAGTGCATTTTACTTCAAAAATTTCTTGTCCTAAAGATACCATATCTAAATCTAAAGTTTCAGAAATAGAAAGGTTTTTAACTGGTCCAACACCTTTGTTAGAAAGGTCTACAGTAATTTCTGCCGCTACTTTTTTACTACTTACTTCTTTTTTGGTTCTATTCATTTGAAAACCACTTTCTTCTTTCTCTTTTTTCTCTCCACAGCTTCCTAAGAAAATGGCTGCTGTAAGAATTAATAATATTTTTTTCATAGCTATAAGTTAATGATACACAAGTCTATTTTCCTTGGTAATGTTTGTTAAAAATAATTGAATAACGAAGATAAGAAAAAGCCGCTTTCTTAAGGCGGCTAATAAAAATGAAATTCAGATTTTTTATGATTTTATGATTGATATTTTTTTAAGGTCATAGTTTGCTTTTCTAATGCAGCTATAAACTCTGTTCTGAGCCTATCTACTAATTCAGAAACAGAAAGACTGTCTTGAATGGTGGTTACTCCCTGTCCAGCAGACCAAATGGTTTTCCAAGCTTTTGCTTCAGTGTCTAATTCTTTTCCAAAATCTATTTTAACATCTTTCTTTAGATCTTCTTCTGTTATCCCAGCCGCTTTTAGACTAGCGCCCAGAAAATTAGCATGTACGCCAGAAATAGCCGCGGTATAAACCACATCATTGGCATGAGCGTCTATGATCATTTTTTTGTATTCTTCTGGCGCCACACTCTCATGTGTATTAATAAACCTAGTTCCCATATAAGCAAGGTCTGCTCCCATTTGAATGGCAGAGGCTATATCACCACCAGTGCTAATACAACCAGAAAGTAGGATGGTCTTATTAAAGACACTTTTTACTTCTGCTATCAGGCTCATTGGGTTTAGAGTACCACCATGACCTCCCGCACCAGCTGCTACTAAGATTAATCCATCTACTCCTGCTTCTGCGGCTTTTTCTGCATGTCTCTTTTTAATGATATCATGAAAAACTAGGCCTCCGTAGGAGTGTATGGCGTCTACCACCATAGAAATGGCCCCCAGTGAAGTGATGATTATGGGCACCTGGTGTTTCATGCATAATTTTACATCTGCTTCTAATCTTGGATTGGTAGGGTGAACAATTAAATTCACACCATAAGGAGCGGCTTTTTTCCCCGTTTCTTTTTCAAAAGTGGCTAAGCCCTCTTTTACTTCTATTAGCCAGGCTTCAAAGCCTTCACTAGTTCTTTGGTTAAGTGCAGGAAAAGTACCCACAATTCCTTTTTTACAACACTCAATAACCATTTTAGGATTAGAAATAAGGAACATTGGGGCCGCAACAACAGGGAGTTGTAGGGCGTCAATAAAGGGCGCTTTTTGAGACATAAATATTTTTTTGATAGCCTAGGGCATTTATTAAAACAATAGTACTTTTGATATCTTATGCATGCATAACAAAACCATCATAAATGTACACAAAATCATTTGATATTCGTTGGAGTGATCTAGATGCTAATAAACACTTAGCTAACGCTTCTTATTTAAATTTTATGAGCCATACCCGTATGGGATTCCTAATGGAATGTGGGTTTAATCAAAATTCTATGGCCCAATACAAAATAGGCCCAGTGGTTTTTTATGAGCACATTTATTATTTTAAGGAGGCTTTTCCTGGAAAACCGGTACAGGTATCTCTAGAGTTAAAAGGGCTGAGCCAAGATGGAATGTTCTTTGAATTTCACCATAATTTTTATGACCATAAAGGGCGAAATTTTGCACATTGTGAAATGATGGGTGCTTGGATAGATATGGAATCTAGAGCGCTCACTGCTTTACCTAAAGTGCTTAAAGACGCTTTTGACCAAATTGAAAAAGCGGCAGATTATAGAGTTTTAACAAAAGAAGATACTAGGAAATTCGCAAAAAAGCCTAATCACTTATCACCTTCTGAGCTTTAGAAGTGGCTAAGTAAACGCCAACTAATACCGCTAGCGTACCAGCTATTTTTACAGGACTTAGCTGGTCTTTTCCTGTAAAAACAGCATATAAAATACCAATAAGTGGCTGCAGATATACAAAAGCACCCACAGAAGAGGCTTTTAAAGTGGTGAGTGCATAACCATTAAAAAGGTAGGTTAAAAAAGTAGTTCCAAGTATTACAAAACCTATGGCACCCCATATTTCTATTGGCATTCCCTCCCACTTAATTTGGTTAAACTCTACAATAGTAATGGGAAAATTAATGATAAACGCCAATGTAAAAAGCCATTTCATAAGGGTAATAGGGCTGTATTTTTTTATAAGAGATTTTACTACTATTAAGTAGGCGCCATAGGAGGTAGCATTTAAAATAAAAAGTAAGTTGCCCACAAATATGTTGGGTGCATCTTGCCTTACTTCATGTCCAAAAAGGATAAGCCCTAGGGCTCCAACAAAGCCTAGGCCAATCCCGCTTATTTTTCTCCAACCTATTTTTTCCTTTAAAAATAAGGCAGATAAAAGCACTACTATAATGGGCGTAATAGTTACCAATACGGCGCTATTAATAGGCGTAGAAAGAGAAAGTCCTTTAAAGAAGGAAAGCATATTAATCACCATTCCCAGTAAAGTAGCCGCCAGTATCACCTTCCAATCTTTTTTGTCTATAGTTTCTGCTGGTCTAAAAAATGAGAGCGTCCAAAATAAGATGGCTGCACCTCCTACCCGGAGCATAATAAAACCAAAAGCCTGCACGTAGTAAGGCATGACTCCTTTTGCTATGGTGTGGTTTAGACCATAAATAGTTGTGGCACCTAAGGCAGCTAAAAGGGCAAGGGTTCTTTTACTCATGAACAAGAATTAAAAGGCACAAAAGTTATTAGAGGCTAGTTTAAAGTATTGGGTTTTTTATGTCAGTTTCTTAGATTTATGATTTTAGGGCTTTAAAAGCTGCTGCAATTGCGTCTTTTTTATAGCCTACAAATAGCGTGTTATCTACCTTTATTACAGGTCTTTTTAAAAAGGTATAATGGGATAGAATTAGGGATTTATAATCAGGTTCGCTAAGTGTTTTTTGCGCCAAACCTTGGCTGGTATAAAGCCTAGAGCGCCTGTTAAACAAAGACTCATACGAACCACTTAATTGTGCTAATTCCTCTAAGTCAGATTCAGAAATATGGGTGGCTTTTAGGTCTTGAAAAGTGACATCGGCCAAAGGCCCAAAGCTGTCAATTATTTTTTTACAAGTGTTGCAAGTGCTTAGGTGGTAAATGTGTTTCATAACAGTATTATAAGTGCAAAGAAACCTTATTTAGTGGAATTGTACTATTTTTATCAAAAATCAATTTATGGATCAAATATTGGAAATTACGGCAAAGACAAGGGAACTATACGTGAGATTTTTAGATACTATTTCCTTAGAAAAGTTGGTAGAAATCCCTACTGGCTTTAACAATAATATTTGGTGGAACATTGCGCATGTAGCCGTTACACAGCAGTTATTAGTTTATAGGCTAAGTGGTTTGGAACCGCATTTGTCTGAAGACTTTATAAATACTTATAGAAAAGGTACAGCGCCGCAAAAAGCACCAAGCTTAGAAGAAGTGGCTATTCTTAAAGAGACTTTAACAGGCCTTATTTTTAGAACTAAAGAAGATGTAGCGCAGGGGCTTTTTAAGAACTACACTTCATACCCAACCTCTGTTGGGGTCACTCTTAACAATGTGAAAGACGCTATGGCTTTTAATTTAGTTCATGAAGGCATTCATATTGGGTCTATTATTGCACTTAAAAAAGTCTTGGCTATTTAATATTATGAAAAATAAGAAGTTACATTTTAATAGCGTGACCATTCACGGGGGCCAGACATTAGATCCTGCATACGGGGCTGTAATGCCCCCTATTTACCAGACTTCTACTTACGCCCAAAAAAGCCCGGGGGTACACAAGGGTTTTGAATATTCCAGGAGCGCAAACCCTACTAGGTCTGCCTTAGAGTCTTCTTTAGCTGCTATAGAAAGCGGCAGTCACGGATTGGCTTTTGCCTCTGGTCTAGCCGCTATAGACGCAGTGCTGAAGTTGCTTAAACCGGGAGATCATATCCTAGCTTCTCATGATTTGTACGGCGGGAGTTATAGGCTTTTTGTTCAAATGTTTGAATCTTTTGGGCTTTCCTTCTCCTTTGTAGATATGCAGGAATTGCCATTGGTAAAAAAAACAATCACTGCTCAAACCCGTCTTATTTGGGTAGAAACTCCCACCAACCCTTTAATGACTATTGTAGACATTAAAGGCTTGGCAGCACTTATAGAGGGATTAGATATTTTATTGGCTGTAGACAATACTTTTGCTTCCCCTTATTTACAACAGCCTTTAAATTTAGGAGCTCATATTGTCATGCATTCTGCAACTAAATACTTAGGTGGCCACAGTGATGTGGTGGTGGGTGCGCTAGTGGTAAAAGAAACTCAACTAGCAAAAAGGCTACTCTTTATTCAAAATGCCAGTGGCGCTATTTGTGGTCCTATGGACACTTTTTTAGTATTAAGAGGGATTAAAACCCTGCACTTGCGCATGCAAAGGCATTGTGAAAACGGAAGAGAGATCGCTTATTTTTTAAAAGGGCACCCACTGGTAGAAAAGGTGTATTGGCCTGGTTTTGAAGACCACCCTAACTTTGCTGTAGCCAAGGCGCAGATGAAAGATTTTGGTGGCATGATATCTTTTGTGCCAAAAGACAACTCTTTGACGGGCGCTAAAAAAATTTTAGAAAAACTGCAGCTTTTCACCCTAGCAGAGTCATTGGGTGGTGTAGAGAGTTTAGCGGGACACCCAGCCAGCATGACCCACGCCAGTATTCCCAAAGAAATTAGAGTTGCCAATGGGGTTGTAGATGGACTTATTAGGCTGTCTGTTGGGATAGAAGATGTGAGAGATTTAATAGCAGATATTGAACAGGCTTTAAATTAATTTTCTATTTTTTTGGTGCTGTTACTGCCTTGAGCACCTTTCATTTTTTTCTTGATAACAGTATTACATTATTCTATAAAAAAAGGACTTTAAATTATTGAAATACTATAATTTTGGCATCATATTATTAAAGGCGTAATACGCCTACTTATTAGATTATAGATGGAAGCAAAAATTAATGCATTTATGGAAGAGGTGAGGACTAGAAATGGTCATGAACCTGAATTTATTCAAGCGGTACAAGAGGTAGCAGAAACGGTGATCCCCTATATTGCTAAGCATGATATTTATAACGGTAAAAATATTTTACTGAGAATGGTAGAGCCTGAGCGTTTAATCTCTTTTAGAGTGGCTTGGGTAGACGATTCTGGAGAAATTCACGTAAACCGAGGGTATCGCATTCAGATGAATTCTGCTATTGGTCCTTACAAAGGAGGCCTGCGTTTTCACCCATCGGTGAATGCTAGTATTTTAAAATTTCTAGCCTTTGAACAGGTATTTAAAAACTCTCTTACTACCCTTCCTATGGGCGGTGGAAAAGGAGGTTCAGATTTTGACCCCAAAGGAAAGTCAGATGACGAGGTCATGCGTTTTTGCCATGCCTTTATGTTGGAATTAAACCGTCATATTGGTCCTAACACAGATGTTCCTGCGGGAGACATTGGTGTAGGCGCTAGAGAGATAGGATTTCTTTTTGGAATGTATAAAAAAATTAGAAATGAGTTTACAGGAGTACTTACTGGTAAAGGACGTTCTTGGGGAGGTTCTTTAATTAGACCTGAAGCTACAGGATATGGAACGGTATATTTTGCAAACAGCATGCTACAGACCAGTGGATCTGATTTTTCTGGAAAAAGGGTTGTGATCTCTGGATCTGGAAACGTGGCACAATACGCTGCAGAAAAAGCCATTCAATTAGGCGCTACTGTTTTAACTTTGTCTGACTCTACAGGATATATTTTAGATTCAAAAGGGATAGACCAAGAAAAGCTAGCCTTTGTTATGGATCTTAAAAACAATAAAAGAGCCCGTATTTCTGAATACGTAACACAATACCCAGAAGCCACGTATCACTCCGGAGAAACACCTTGGGATGTCGCTTGTGACATAGCACTTCCCTGTGCTACTCAAAATGAGTTAACCGGAGCAGATGCTAAAAAGTTAGTAGCTAATGGATGTATTTGTGTAGCTGAAGGCGCCAACATGCCTTCTACACCAGAGGCCATTCACGCTTTTCATGAAGCTAGAATTTTATTTGCACCAGGGAAAGCGTCTAATGCAGGTGGTGTAGCCACTTCTGGTTTAGAGATGTCTCAAAACTCACTTAGAATTAGTTGGACACGTGAAGAGGTTGACGAACGTTTAAAAGCAATTATGTCTGACATTCACGATTCTTGTATTGCTTTTGGAAAAGAAGAAGATGGATATTGCAACTATGTTAAAGGAGCAAATATTGCAGGCTTTGTGAAGGTAGCAGACGCTATGATGGCACAAGGAGTGATTTAGGCTATTTTTATTATACTTAAAAAAAGCCTTTTCTCTTGTAAGAGTAAAGGCTATTTTTATTTTTACACTCATGCAACAAAGTACTAAAGCAATTGTCTTAAAGGCCATTAAATACGGAGACACTAGTCTAATAGTAAAGGTGTTCACCGCTTCTAGTGGTATTAAATCCTATTTGTTACAGGGTATTTTGAGCCAGAAAAGAGCTAAGCTTAACAAAGCACATTTTATGCCGCTTACTCAATTAGAAATTATTGCCCAACACAAAGATAAGGGTGGCTTAGAGCGTATTTCTGAAGCTAGAATTTCTTTTCCTTACCAAACCATACATTTTGATATGGCTAAGAATGCTATTGTTTTATTTTTAGCAGAATTTTTAACCAACGCTATTCAGGAAGAAGCAGAAAACAAGCCTTTATTCTCATTTATAGAATCGGCCCTACAATGGTTAGACACTCATGAAAAAACAGCCAATTTTCATTTGTTTTTTTTGGTGACTATTAGTAGGTATTTTGGTTTTTATCCCTCTGAAGATCATAAAGATACCCCTTATTTTGATTTGGTAGAAGGTGCCTTTGTAGACAGGCTTTCTCTACATCCCTGTATTGAAGAGCCAGAAATTTATTATTTCAAATCTATATTAGGCATCAATTTTGATACATTATCTGATGTTAAAATGTCACAACAAATTAGGCGCCAGTTAGTAAAGCATTTAATGATTTATTACAAGCACCATTTAGACGGCTTTAGAACACCTAAATCAATTCATATCCTCAATGAAGTTTTTTCTTAATTCAGTCATGTGCTTTTTTGTGTGGTGTATTTCTTTTTCAGGCTTAGCACAAGACGTTTATATATTTGACGCAGAGACCAAAGAGCCTCTTGTTGGGGCTATCGTCTCTAATAAAGAACAATCCTTTATTGTTTATACAGACCTGGAAGGAAAGTGTTCTCTAGGGGCCTTTTTAGACAAGGAATTCCTTTATATTAAGCATCCTTCCTATATTGATTATAAAATATCTAAAATTCAATGGGTACATAGAGGTAGAGTAGTTTACCTGCAAAGAAATGCTTTTGAGTTAGATGAGGTGGTTATGTCTATTTCTAAATGGGAACAGCAGCGCAATGAGGTGCCTCAGAAAATCATTAGTGTAAGCGCGCAGAACATTGCCTTTAATCAGCCCCAAACAGCAGCAGATTTGTTACAACAGAGCGGGAAGGTTTATGTTCAAAAAAGCCAATTAGGCGGAGGAAGTCCAATGATTAGAGGTTTTTCTGCCAACAGATTGCTCCTTTCTGTAGATGGTGTAAGAATGAACAATGCTATTTTTAGGGGCGGAAATTTACAAAATAGCATTTCCGTAGACCCTTTTACTATTAAAAGCACAGAGATTATTTTTGGATCTGGATCTGTTATTTATGGAAGTGACGCCTTAGGTGGAGTGATCCATTATTACACCAAGACGCCACAACTTTCTAAAGAAGGAAGCCCAACAGTCTCAGGAAACGCTCAATATAGGTACTCCTCTGCCAATGAGGAAAACACCACCCATGTAGATCTGAGTTTTGCAGGGAGTAAATGGGGCTATTTAAGTTCTATTTCTTACAATGATTTTTCAGATTTAAAGATGGGGGAAAGAGGGCCTTCAGACTATTTAAGGACCCAATATGTTCAGACAGAAGCAGGCCAAGATAAGTTAGTTTTGAACCCAGACAATCGCATTCAAAACCCCACTGCATACAACCAAATTAATGTGTTGCAGAAAGTGATGTTTAAGCCCGATGAATTTTCTCACTACAGTCTGGGGGTTTATTACTCAGAAACATCAGACTACGCTAGGTATGACCGATTAATAAGGCCCTCCAAAGACGGGAAAGGCTTACGGTCTGCCGTTTGGAATTACGGTCCTCAGAAATGGCTGATGACTAATTTTCAAATGTCTTATAATCCAGAAAATAGCTTTTACAAAGGCCTGAAATTCACCGCTGCCTATCAGAAGTTTGGAGAGAGCCGCTACGACAGGGATTTTGGAAAGACCAGCTTATATGAGACAGACGAATCTGTAGACGCTTTGTCTTTTAATCTAGATTTTGAACAGCGTAAAAAAGCTGCTTTTAGGTTATTTTATGGAGTAGAGTTTATTGGAAATCTAGTAGGTTCAAAAGGAACGCAAACTAATATAGCGACTCAAAATACATTACAGACAGCCTCTAGGTACCCAGACCAATCTACTTGGGCTACTACAGCGTTCTATGTAAACGGCACTCATGAGAGCAGTGAGACTTTGAGGTTTTTAGGGGGATTGCGCTATAGTCATGTCTGGATAGACGCTGCCTTTGACAAGCAATTTTTTGATTTTCCTTACAAAAAAGCCACTTTAAATACGGGCGCTTTTACCGGGAGTTTTGGACTTAGTTGGTTTGCTGCAGAAGATTTACAGCTCAGTTGGAATGCCACCACGGGCTTTAGAGCACCTAACATTGATGATATTGGAAAGATTTTTGAATCTGAGCCAGGTTCTGTTGTGGTGCCAAACCCCAACTTAAAACCAGAATATGCCTATGGCACAGAAATGGGAATTAAGAAAAATTTCTCAGATAAAATAGTCTTGAGAACAGCCGCCTATTACACTCATTTAAATGAGGCTATAGTGAGAAGAGATTACCTTTTTAAAGGTCAAAGAGAGATTGTTTTTCAGGGCATTACAAGTAATGTTCAAGCCATGCAAAATGCTGCAAAAGCATTTGTTTACGGATGGGAAGTGAGTGCGGATTATTTTATAAGTCCATTCCTTTCTTTTGCTGCAAATTACAGCTTGGCAAGAGGAGAAGAAGAAGAGAATGGAAACATTGCAAGGGGAAGACACGTGTCTCCAGCTTTTGGTGACGCCCAGCTCACCTATAAGAATTCTAGGTTTAAGGCCAGCTTTGTTTACCAGTTTAACAGTGAAATTAGCGCAGACATGCTGCCCCCATCAGAACAGTCTAAAGCATATATATACGCCTTAGATAAAAACGGCAAGCCCTACAGCCCGGCATGGGACACCTTGAATTTTAGATCTCAATACACCCTTTCCAACGCTGTTACTACTTATGTGGCATGGGAAAACATGGGCAATAAGCTTTATAGAATGTACTCTTCTGGAATTAGCGCCCCAGGGAGTAACTTAATTCTTGGGGCCAGCTATCAGTTTTAAATTTATTTAAAATAAAAGTCTAGGGCTTTTATAATATCTTCTAACATATCTAAGTCTATTTTTTCATCTTTGAGAAATGATTTCATGTCTTTCTTGTTAAAGACGGCAATAAAGTTTCTTTTTACAGAAGGGATATAGGCTAAAACACCTCCTAATTCTTCGCTATAATAGAATGATTTTGAAAGGCTTTTGAATTTAGCAGGTTTTGCTTTTACATATGCAGTACTGGCCACCTTACCTTCGTCTAACTTAATAGTGTTTTTTGAAAAAATACTGCGTCCATTATTTCCTAATGGTCCTAGATAGTTAAAATAGCCCATGGAAGGAGTTGCATTTTTCTCTTTGTAAAGATGACACTGATAGACGGTTTTTTCCTTGTTGTTTAATGTCACCGTTACACCCACTTCTTTTTTTAGATATTGACTTTTATTTTGACCTATAAACACTTCAACTTCGTCTGAATAAGCATTGTACTTCATTAATTGAAGATCAGAAAACCCACTTATTCTTGCAGAAGTAAATACATCTTCCACATAAGGAGTTCCCTCAATTGTTTTAATGGATTTTTTAAAGGTTTCTAAAACCATTGTATTCTGGTTCATTAAGTTATTTGGATTGGAGCCAGATTGTGCCTCTAACAAAAAATGACAAAACATTAACGGGATATAAAATAAAAGTTTTTTCATGCTAAAAGAATTTATAGGGACTAATCTACAATAAATGACTTAACTAATTCAGGTTGTTAACTATTTTATATAGCCTATAAAATGAAGGCGGTTTCGTTCTAAATGCTTAATTTTGCGCCTTTCATACCGCACACAAGACCTTAATACTATGAAGTTTGCAGAATATAAGGGGTTAGATTTACCCGGCATTTCCACCTCCATTTTACAAGAGTGGAAAGACAAAGATGTATTTAAAAAGAGTGTAGACCAGAAAGCTGGAAAACCGGCCTATGTATTTTATGAAGGACCTCCTTCTGCTAACGGAATGCCTGGTATTCACCATGCCATGGCTAGAACTGTTAAAGACATTTTTCCTAGATATAAAACCATGAAAGGTTTTCAAGTAAAAAGGAAAGCAGGTTGGGATACCCATGGCTTGCCTATTGAGTTAGGAGTAGAAAAAGCATTAGGGATTACCAAAGAAGATATTGGAACCAAAATATCTGTAGCAGATTACAACAAGGCCTGCAGAGAGGCGGTGATGCGTTATACAGATGTTTGGAATGACATGACAGATAAGGTGGGCTATTGGGTAGATATGGAAGATCCATATATTACCTATGAGCCCAAGTATATGGAGTCTGTTTGGTGGCTTTTAAAAGAAATATACAACAAAGAACTTATTTATAAAGGATATACCATTCAGCCTTATTCTCCAAAAGCAGGTACGGGTCTTAGTTCTCATGAGCTAAACCAGCCTGGCACTTACCAAGACGTTACGGACACTACCGTTACTGCTCAGTTTAAGGCTTTGCCTGAGCGCTTGCCAGCAGTTTTTCAAGGATTACATGCCCCTGTGTATTTTTTAGCATGGACCACCACTCCCTGGACTTTGCCAAGTAACACCGCCCTAACAGTAGGACCAAAGATTGAATACGCGCTGGTGAGCACCTACAACCAATATACCTTTAAGCCCATAAACGTAGTTTTGGCTAAAGCCCTTATAAGCAAGCAGTTTTCTGGAAAATACCAATTGGCGGAAAGCAAAGAAGCATTGGCTAAATACAGCCAAGAAGACAAGTACATACCTTATTTAGTGGGACCTTCAGTAAAAGGTTTTGAATTGTTAGGAGTCCAATATGAGCAACTCATTAAAGGGGTACTTCCCCATGACAACCCACAAAATGCTTTTAGGGTTATTGTAGGAGATTTTGTAACCACAGAAGACGGAACAGGAATTGTACATACTGCGCCTACTTTTGGTGCAGACGACGCCTTGGTGGCCAAACAAGCCAGCCCAGAAATTCCAGCCATGTTGGTTTTAGACACTCACGGCAATCTGGTTCCATTAGTAGATTTACAAGGAAAATTCAGATCAGAACTTGGGTCATTGGCCGGAAAGTATGTAAAGAATGAGTACTACCCAGAAGGAGAAGCGCCAGAGCGTTCTGTAGATGTAGAAATAGCCATTACTCTAAAGGAAGAAAACAAGGCCTTTAAGGTAGAAAAATACGTTCACTCTTACCCCCATTGCTGGAGGACAGACAAGCCTATTTTGTACTACCCATTAGATTCTTGGTTTATAAAAGTGACCGATATAAAGGACCGTATGGTGGCTTTAAATCAGGAAATAAATTGGAAGCCGAAAGCCACAGGAGAAGGCAGGTTTGGAAACTGGTTGGCCAATGCCAATGACTGGAACCTCTCTAGGTCACGTTACTGGGGAATTCCGTTGCCTATTTGGCGTACCGCAGATGGCAAAGAAGAAATGATGATAGGCTCTGTGGCAGAACTAAAAGAAGCCATGGCAGCAGCTGTTGCTGCAGGAGTGATGGAAAAAGATATTTTTGAAGATTTTGTGGTTGGAGACCTCTCTGATAGCAATTATCAGAAAATAGACTTACATAAGAATATTGTAGACCAGGTGGTGCTAGTATCGGCCAGCGGCCAAGCCATGTACAGAGAAGCAGACCTTATAGACGTTTGGTTTGACTCTGGCGCTATGCCATATGCCCAATGGCATTATCCATTTGAAAACAAAGAATTTATAGACAATAATGAGCGTTTTCCTGCAGATTTTATTGCAGAGGGCGTAGACCAAACAAGGGGTTGGTTTTATACCCTTCACGCCATAGCTACTATGGTTTTTGATAGGGCTGCTTTTAAAAATGTAGTCTCTAACGGAATGGTTTTAGACAAGGATGGTAAAAAGATGTCCAAGCGCTTGGGGAATGCCATAGACCCTTTTGAAACTATTGAGGCCCATGGGGCCGATGCCACCCGCTGGTACATGATTTCTAACGCCAATCCTTGGGACAATCTCAAGTTTGACACGGAGGGGATTGTAGAGGTAAAACGCAAATTTTTTGGTACCCTTTACAACACCTATTCTTTCTTTAGTTTATATGCTAATTTAGACAGTTTTGACAATAGTGCTCCTCAAATTCCACTGCTTGATAGGCCAGAAATAGACCGTTGGGTGCTGTCTGAATTAAATAGCTTAATTCTTAGAGTAGAACAGGCTTATGAAGAATATGAGCCTACTAAAGCCGCCAGGGCTATTTCAGATTTTGTACAAGAAAACCTAAGCAATTGGTATGTGCGGCTGTGCAGGAGGCGTTTTTGGAAAGGAGAATACGGACCAGATAAATTAGCGGCTTATCAGACGCTTTATAGCTGTTTGCTAACCGTTTCAAAGCTTTCTGCTCCAATAGCTCCGTTTTTTATGGATAGGCTGTATATAGATTTGGCTTCTGTTTGTGAGCCCACTGTTCGTGAAAGTGTTCATTTAGAAGACTTTCCAGCAGCAAATCTAGAGGCTATTGATTCCCATTTGGAACGTAAAATGCAATTGGCTCAGAACATATGTTCTCTGGTGCTTTCCATTAGACAAAAAGAGAAAATTAAGGTAAGACAGCCGCTACAAAAAATAATGATTCCTATTTCTGGAGCTATACAAGCAGCTGACATAAATGCAGTCTCTCATCTTATTCTCTCAGAAGTGAATGTAAAGGAGATTGAACTCATGGACGATTCTTCGGGAGTTTTAGTTAAGCAAATCAAGCCGGATTTTAAAGCTTTAGGACCAAAATTTGGCACTAAAATGAAGGCGGTAGCGGCAGCTATTAACTTATTGAAAGCAAAAGATATTAACGAAATTGAGCAAAAAGGAGTATTAGAAATCTCCATAGAAGGCGAAAAACTCCGTTTAGAGCTGTCAGATGTAGTGATTAGCTCTCAAGACATTGAGGGCTGGTTAGTAGCTAGCGCAGGCCCGTTAACAGTGGCTTTAGACGCTACTATAAGCCCTAAACTTAAGGCGGAAGGAATTGCTAGAGAGCTGGTAAATAGAATTCAAAATTTAAGAAAAGACAGTGGCTTTGAGGTGACAGATAAAATTGTTATTAAATTAATTCAAGACCCATTCATAGATACTGCTTTATTAGATAATTTAGAATACATAAAAACGGAAACGCTCGCTACAGAAATTATAATAGTTCAGAACCTTGCAGAAGGTCTGCCAATTGCCTTTGATGAGGTAGAGAGTGTTTTATTTATTGAAAAACAAAATTAATATGGGTATAGAAATAACAAACAGATATTCAGACAAAGACTTGGCAGAGTTCAAGGCTTTGATTGCAGATAAAATGGATACAGCCAAGTCTCATTTAGAGCTACTAAAGAGCTCCTATATGAATGACGGAAACAATGGAACAGATGATACTTCTCCTACTTTTAAAGCCTTTGAGGAAGGGTCAGAAACCATGAGTAAAGAGGCCAACACTCAGCTGGCTATCCGTCAGGAAAAATTTATTAGAGACCTGAAGAATGCCCTTATCAGAATTGAAAACAAGACCTATGGTATTTGTAGGGTTACTGGCAAGTTAATTAATAAGGAGCGTTTAAAATTGGTGCCACATGCTACCCTAAGCATAGAAGCCAAAAACATGCAAAAGTAATTTTTTAAAACACTTTTATTTTGAGGTTTAATAGCGCTGTTCTCTTTTTTATATTGGCGCTTCAGGGGTTGTTTGCTCAAAAAATACTCACAAAAACTTTAAATGACCCTTCCCTTACCCAAATTTATATTCAAGCCCAGGATATGAATAGTTTGTCTATTACTTCAGTAGAATCTAAGGAATTTCTAGTCAGAGGTGTATTGGACGGTGAATACAGCCCCCACCAAATGCTTTCTCTAGTTAGAAAGGGGAATACTCTTTATGTAACACCAGACTTTACAGACAAATATGAAATACCAAATGACAAATTAAGTGCCCACAAGGTATTTTCTATTGCCCTTGATATGTTTATACCCTCTTACTTAGAAGTGGTAGTCTATGGAGGAGCTACAAGGGTGAGTGCTTCTGGGGGCTTTAAAAAACTAAACATTAGCTTGGTAGAAGGCATGTGTATCCTTAATGATATTGGGCAGCATGTTGTTGTTAACAGTCAGAGTGGTCCTATTTTTTTAAAACAGCAAAAGGGATTTGTCACAGCAAAAAGCAGCTACGGTTTAGTTGAGAAGGAATCCATTCCAAAGGGTAACTCTGTTATTTTGTTGCATTCGGTAAGTGGTCATATTAAAGTGACCAAACAACAGCCGTGACCAATTGTATAATTATGTTTATTTTAGCCACTCAAGGATAGATTATGTTTAAGAAACCACTGTTGTTAGTTTTTGTATTGTTGTTGGTAGACCAAATGACTAAAATATATGTTAAAACACATTTTGCATACGGAGAGTCTGTGGCTATTTTTTCATGGTTTCAAATTCTATTTATTGAAAATGAAGGAGCTGCTTGGGGTGCTAAATTAAGTGATGTGCTTCCTATTTCAGACGCCCTTGGAAAACTCATACTCACCACCTTTAGGTTGTTTGCCATATTGGGTATTGGCTATTGGTTTTTGAGCTCTGTAAAGAAGCAAGTGCCCATGCTTTTGCAAATGGCGCAGGCTTTAATATTTGCAGGAGCCTTAGGGAATATTATAGACTCTGTATTTTACGGCATTATTTTTAACGAAAGTAGCTATCAAGTAGCATCACTTTTTTCAGAGGAACCTTACGGATCATTACTACAAGGAAAGGTGGTAGATATGTTGTATTTTCCTATGTTAGATACCACTTGGCCGCAGTGGGTACCCAAATTAGGGGGGGCACCTTTGCGCTTTTTTGAACCGGTGTTTAATATTGCAGATACGGCTATTAGTACGGGAGTTGGACTGCTTTTGGTGTTTAATAAAAAAGCTTTTCCAGAAAAGGAATATTAAAAGCTATACACCAACTCTGGTGTTACGCAGTAATCTAATGGAATGTCATGGTACTCTGTGAGAATAAGGCGGGTCTCTGCCTTAAAAAAAGACAAGCCAATTTTTAGCGTATTGGGATTGCATTTTTTTAGAAAGCTGTCATAAACACCCTTTCCATATCCAATTCTATTGCCTTTAAGGTCAAAAGCCAAAAGAGGAATAAAGACTACCTCAATTTCGGTGTTTGGCACTTTTAATCCATTTTGAGGTTCTGGAATTCCCCAAGGGCTTATCTTTAATAAGGTGTTGTCTGTCAATAGAATATGCTCCATATCTTTAGTCTGCGTCATTTTTGGGACACATATTTCTTTGTCATGTCCCTGAAGTAAGGCTAAAATAAATTCAGTATCTATTTCATTTTTCTTTTCTATGCTTAAAAACAAGCTGTAGTAAGTGGCACTCCAAATGGGCAGCCTTAAAAGTTGGTTGGCAATGGCTTCACTTTTGTTTTGCCTTTCTGCTATATTGAGGGCTGTCCTAAGTACAGTATATTTTTCTCTTAATGCTTGCTTACTCATTTGAGTTACTTTTGAACTTAGCAAAAATACAGATAAATTAGCGCTATGGTTTTATTTTCTCACATACCTTTGTATAAGTATCAAAATAATGTCTGACAATCCTATTTCTGTTCAATTAAGTGTACTCCCAGAAAATCCGGGAGTCTATCAGTTTTATGACGTAGATGGAAAGATTCTATATATAGGGAAGGCCAAAAATCTTAAAAAGAGGGTGAGTTCTTATTTCACCCTTAAGCACGAAGTAGCTAAGACTAGAATTCTTGTAAAAAAGATAGTGTCTATTCAGCACATTGTAGTTCCTACTGAGTCTGATGCTTTGTTATTGGAGAACAACCTCATAAAAAAACACCAACCTAGGTATAACATACTCCTTAAAGATGACAAATCTTTTCCTTGGATCTGCATTAAAAAGGAGCGATTTCCAAGGGTTTTTATCACAAGGAGATTGGTTAAGGACGGTTCAGAGTATTTTGGACCTTATACTAATAAAAAAATAGTGAAAGTACTCTTGGAGCTTTTAAAAGGATTGTATCCACTTAGGACCTGTAACTATGATTTGTCTTATGAAAAAGTGAGCCAAGAAAAGTATAAGAGCTGTTTGGAGTATCATTTAGGAAACTGTAAAGCACCTTGTGAAAGTTTGCAATCTGTAGAAGATTACAATAGAGATATTGAAGGAATACGCCACATTTTAAAAGGAAACTTATCTGTGGCTATTAAGTATTTTAAAGAGGAAATGTTTCTTTTTGCGACTGATCAAGCCTTTGAAAAAGCACAAAAAATTAAAGAAAAGCTTGAAATTTTGGCAGGCTACCAAGCTAAATCTACTATTGTAAATCCAAAAATTAGTAATGTAGATGTCTTTACTATCATTTCTGATCATACGCATGCTTACGTAAATTTTTTAGAAATCTCTCATGGTGCTATTATTAGATCACATACTTTGGAGATTAAAAAAAAGTTAGAAGAATCTGATGCAGCCTTATTGGAATTGGCCATAGTAGAGATTAGAAACCGTTTTACCTCTATTTCTAAAGATGCTTTATTGCCTTTTTACGTATTAACTCCAGATGGCTTAAAAGCTACAGTACCTGTGCTAGGTGATAAATTAAAACTCATTGAACTCTCTCAAAGAAATGCCCGTTTTTACAGGCAGGATAAAATAAGTCAAATGAGAATGGTAGATCCTGAACGCCATTCAAAAAGAATAGTGGCTCAGATTAAAGAGGACTTAAGGCTCTCAGAACTACCTACACATATAGAGTGTTTTGATAACTCTAACATACAGGGAACTAGTCCTGTAGCGGCATGTGTAGTTTTTATTAACGCAAAGCCCAATAAGAAAATGTATAGGCATTTTCATATCAAAACAGTTACAGGGCCCGATGATTTTGCCTCTATGGAAGAGGTCATTTACAGACGCTATAAAAGGCTTTTGGAGGAAAAAGCGTCGCTGCCACAACTCATTGTAATAGACGGAGGTAAAGGTCAGTTGTCTGCAGCGCTAAAGTCTTTGGATGAGCTGGGACTTAGAGGAAAGATTGCCATTATTGGGATTGCTAAAAGATTAGAAGAAATTTACTTCCCACAAGATCCTATTCCCTTATATTTAGATAAGAAATCTGAGTCTCTAAAAATTATTCAACAATTGAGAAATGAAGCTCATAGATTTGGGATTGCTTTTCACAGAAATTTAAGGTCTAAAAGCGCTATAGTGTCTGAGCTGGATGAAATAAAAGGAGTAGGAGACAAAACAGCTACAGAGCTGTTAAAACAGTTTAAGTCTGTGAGCATCATTAAGGAGGCTTCCCTAGACTCACTCATTAAAATCATAGGTCCGTCAAAAGCTAAAATTGTATATGAACATTTTCATTAGTAAATTTTCTTTTGGAATGAGAAGGAGGCTGTTGGGAGTATTTTTTCTCATGAGCTCTTGTCTTGCCTTGTCTCAGAATTTAAAGCAGCAAGAACTGCCTTTAAAAGTAGGCTTGGTACTCAGTGGCGGAGGCGCTAAAGGATTGGCCCATATTGGGGCTTTAAAAGTAATAGAAGACGCTGGGGTACAAATAGACTTTATAGCAGGAACCAGTATGGGAGCTATTATAGGGGCGCTATATGCTTCTGGTTACAGCGCTGCTCAATTAGACTCTATATTTAAGGCCTTAGATTTTAATAGCCTTATTCAAGACGATTTCTCTAGAGGGAGCAAAACTTTTTACGAAAAAGAAGATGGAGACAGATACGCCCTAAGCCTTCCATTTGACCACTATAAAATTTCCTTTCCACAAGCTATTTCTGGCGGTCAAAAAGTGTATAATGAATTGGTTGCTTTGTTGTACCCCGTTAAAGACATTAAAGATTTTAATCAATTGCCCATTCCTTTTTTCTGTATGGCTACAGACATAGAAAATGGATCTGCCGTACTTCTTAACAATGGTTATTTGCCAGAAGCTATTATGGCCTCTGGAACATTCCCATCCCTTTTTGAGCCTATGGAATTAGAAGGGAGAATGCTCATAGATGGGGGTGTCTTGAATAATTATCCCATATCTGAAATAAAAGCTTTGGGGGCTACTTTTATTATTGGGGTAGACGTCCAGCACGACCTATCTGAAAGAGAGTCTTTAGGGTCTGCCACAGATATTCTTTTACAGATTAATAATTTTAGAACTGTAGCGGCAATGAAATCCAAATCATTGGCCACAGATATTTATATTAAACCAGATATTGCTGCTTTTTCTGTGGTAGACTTTGGAAGTGCACTGGAAATAGTAGAAAAGGGAAGAGTAGCCACACTTCAAAAAATTAGTGCCCTTGAAGAATTAGCACATAGCCAAAAATCATACGTGAACGGCTCCCAAAAAAAAGGCCAGGATTCTTTGGGTAAAATTCCGGAAAGCTTGCTTATAGATTACATAGAGATAAACGGGACTCAAAACTACTCTGATAATTACATAAAAGGAAAGCTGAGGTTTAAAGAAGGCCAAACCATTCAGTTTGAAGATTTAAAAAGAGGTATTAATAATTTGGCTGCTACTAACAATTTTAAAACCATTCGGTATAAATTGTCAGAGAAAGCTACCGGTTTGGGTTTAATTCTAAATCTAAATGAAAATGAGAACAAGATCAACATTCGTTTTGGAGCTCATTATGACAAACTCTACAAAAGTGCCGCCCTTATTAACGTCACTCAAAAAAATTTACTGAGAAAGGACGATGTAGCATCTCTAGATTTTATGTTTGGTGATTATCTGAGGTATCAATTAGATTATTACGTAGACAAGGGCTTTAATTGGAGCTTTGGACTTAAGAGTAGGCTGCACAACTTTGATTTTGATATTCCACTTAGTGTATTAAGTAGTAATTTTAGGATTCTAGAAGATCCGAATCTAAATTCTATAACAATAAATTTAACTGACATTACCAATCAGGCTTATATTCAAACAGTTTATAAAAATGCCTTTTCTATTTCATTAGGAGCAGAGCACAAATGGCTTCAATTCAGCAGTAAAACCATTCAGAGCGAAAATTTAGAAAACAAACTTTCTTCTAAAGTTATATTGGAGAGCTCACATTATGCCAGTTTGTATGCCAATTTAAAGTTTGACACCTTAGACAATCTTTTTTTTCCATCTAGGGGCTTACATTTAGAAACAGACTTTCATACTTATTTGTATTCTACTGATTACAATAAAAACTTCAATCAATTCTCCATTTTCAGATCTAAAGCCTTAGCAGCAATCCCTTTTGGAGGCAAATGGGCATTTATTATTGAGCCAGAGGTGGGGATTAAATCTGGAAGTTCCGGCAACAAATCATTAGATTTTGGATTAGGGGGTTTTGGAGCACCTTTAATAAATAACTTTATTCCTTTTCTAGGATATGATTTTATTAGCATTCCTGGAGATAGTTTTTTAAAAGCAAAAGCAACCATAGATTTTGAGGTTACAGAAAAAAATCACTTTTTTATAGCCGCTAATATTGCTAAGGTGACAGATAATATTTTAAAGCCGGGTTCTTTTAAACGGGCACCCACTTATTTTGGATATGGAATTGGATATGGACATGAGTCCTTTATAGGCCCCGTTCAGATGATTTATACAAAATCTCCCCAAAACGGTAATGGAAGTTTATTTTTCAGTGTTGGATTTCCTTTTTAAAACCCTTCCGCAGAATAGTTTAGTCTCATTTACCTCCCCCTCTTTTCTTAAATAATTATTAAAAAAAACTAATATTAGATAAATTACTGTTAATAGCTTCGTTAAAGTGATCTAAATGATTGTATTTGCTCATTTTTATATTAACTTTGTACAATAAAGGGGTGGTTCCCTTTAGAACTTTAAGTATTGATTTTTCATCATTTTAAAGTTTGGTTGGTTATTTAAGGAAAGCCCAGTTGAAAAACTGGGCTTTTTTTTTATCTTTTTTTATCTTTTTTTGCATAATTAAAATATGGTTAAATAAGTGTGAACAAGATTTCAAAGCCATTCATTTTTCTTATTTTTACCCCAAATGAGTTTATGAAAAGAATTTTAATTTTATTAGTTTTTATTGCTTTTTTAGGAAAGACTAAAGCGCAGGACAATTCTTCAGCCTATATAGACGGTGAGTGGTTAAAATTTAGACTTCATTACGGGTTTTTAAATGCCAGCTACGCCACCCTTCACCTCACACAAGAAAACTTAAACGGAGAAAAGTTAAATCACGTAGTGGCCAATGGCAAAACTACTGGATGGGCCAGCATATTTTTTAAAGTAGATGACACCTATGAGAGCTATTTCACTCCCAAGTTAAACGAGCCAATAAAATTCATTAGAAGAGTAAGGGAGGGTGGCACTACTATGCATTTGGAAGTTAATTTTAATCATTCCAATGACAAGGCTTATATGCGTGACAAAAAAAATAAAAAAGATTTTGAATTTAACACTCAAAAAGGGATACAAGATATTATCTCTGCTTTTTATTATTTGAGAAATAAGTTGTCTTTAAAAGACTTGAGGGTGGGAGATTTTACCGTTATTAGCATGCTTTACGATGATGATGGGGTTTTTCCATTTAAATTAGAATACCTAGGTCAAGAAATTTTGAAAACTAAATTTGGAAAAGTATCTTGCTTAAAGTTTAGGCCATATGTTCAATTTGGACGCGTTTTTAAAGCACAAGAAAGTATTAGTTTGTGGATTTCAAATGACTTAAATAAAATACCCATTAGGATTGAAGCAGATTTAAGGGTAGGAGCCATTAGAGCAGATTTAGAGGCCTATAACGGATTAAAAAATCAATTTAAAATCCTTATGGATTAGCACACAATACTTTATGAAATTTCAAGATAACTTTATCCTATTATTTTCCGCCTTTTCCCTTCTTTTGTTGAGCGGTTGTAAATCTGACAAATCTATTGGACAAATTACAATAGAAAAAGCAACAGATAGTATATTCTACGGCCTAAATTTTAATCATTTTGAGGCGATTAAAGATACGGTTAGAAAAAATGAAACTTTTGGTCAAATCATGCTTAGAAACAATATTGGATACGACCAAATTTACGACATTTCCAAGGAGTACAGAGACGTATTTGACATAAGGAGAATTGGAGTGGGAAGGCCTTACACCATTTTAAAATCCAAGGATAGTATTAGCCAAACTAGGTTTTTCATTTACGAGCAGGACGCCATTAATTACTCTGTGGTAGATTTTACAGAGGGAGTGCATGTATACAAAGACAGAAAGCAGGTGAAATATGTGACTAGAGAAGCCTCAGGGGTTATTACTTCCTCATTGTCTGAAGCTATTTTAGATCAGGGAATAGATTATGAAGTGACTAATAATCTATCTGTAGTGTACGCTTGGACCATAGATTTTTTTAGACTTCAGAAGGGAGATAAATTTAAAGTAATTTACAAAGAAAAATTTATCAATGACACCACTTATGTTGGTGCTGGCCCAATAGAGTCTGCTTATTTTGAACATAATGGAAGCCCTTTTTATGCCTTTAGACACCAGCCAGACACTATTAGTAAAATTGTAGAGTATTTTGATGAGAAGGGCAATAATTTAAGACGTGCTTTTTTAAGAGCTCCAGTAAATTTCGCTAAAATTAGTTCTAGGTACAATTTAAAGCGAAAAATTGCTTTTTATGGCAATAAAGTAAAGCCACACAAAGGGACAGATTATAAGGCAGCAGTAGGAACTGAAATTCTAGCCACAGCAAACGGCAGGGTAGAAGAATCTACCAGAAGCGGAGGAAATGGTAAGTTTGTCAAAATTAGACATAACAGTGTGTACAGCACACAATATTTACACATGAAATCTCAAAAAGTAAAAAAAGGTGATTATGTGAAGCAAGGGGATGTAATTGGATGGGTAGGTATGACAGGCAATACTTCTGGCCCTCATGTATGTTATAGGTTTTGGAAGAATGGAAAGCAGGTAGATCCTCTCAAAGAAAAACTACCTTCTGCAGAGCCACTCCCCAAGAACATCTTAGAAAAATATTTAGTTGAGATCCTTCCAAAGAAGGGTAGAATAGATCAAATGAACTTTGAAAATCAACCGCTTTCCGCGGTAGTCACAAAATAAACTTATGCCTTTAGATAAAATAAATCCAACTAATACACCCGCTTGGGCAGCATTAGAAGCACATTTTAAAACAACTAATACGGCAAATATTAACGATTTATTTGCCAAAGAGCCACAAAGAGTTTCTAACTTTAGTATTGAATGGAATGGCTTTTATGTTGACTACTCAAAAAACGCCCTGTCACAGCATACTAAAAAACTACTTTTAGATTTAGCCACTGAGGTGCATTTAAAAGAAGCTATTGAAAAGCACTTCCAAGGAGACCTTATTAATGAAACAGAGTCAAGAGCCGTATTACATACCGCACTAAGAGCTCCGCTTTCTTCTAATGTACTTGTAGATGGCGTGAATATCATGCCAGAAGTAGCAGCTGTTAAAAGCCAGATGAAAGCTTTTTCAGAGGCAGTCATTCAGGGACACAAAAAAGGATACACAGGAAAAGCATTCACAGATATTGTCAATATAGGTATAGGAGGTTCAGACTTAGGACCTGCAATGGTGGTAGAATCATTAAAATATTACAAAAATCATTTAAATATTCATTTTGTAAGTAATGTGGACGGAGACCATGCCACAGAAGTTATTAAGGGTTTAAACCCTGAAACAACTCTTTTTGTGGTGGTTTCAAAAACTTTTACAACTCAGGAAACACTTACCAATGCCCAGACTATTAAAGATTGGTTCCTCACGCACGCAACCCAAGAAGACGTAGCTGCCCATTTTGCAGCAGTTTCTACCAATACGACCAAAATTACTGAATTTGGAATTGTTCCAGCCCATGTGTTTCCCATGTGGGACTGGGTTGGCGGGAGATTTTCTCTTTGGAGTGCCGTAGGTCTGTCTATTGCACTGGCAGTAGGTTATGATCATTTTGAGGCTTTGTTAGATGGGGCTCACGCTATGGACACTCACTTTAGAACGGCTCCTTTTGAGCAAAACATACCAGTGATGTTGTCATTAATAAGTACTTGGTACGCTAATTTTTATAATGCAGAAACACAGGCTATTATTCCATACACTCAGTATCTAAGTAGATTTTCTGCTTATTTACAGCAGGGAATTATGGAGAGTAATGGAAAGTGCTTTGACCGCTCAGGAAAGCGTGTGTCCTATGAAACAGAGACTATTATTTGGGGAGAGCCCGGCACTAACTCACAGCATGCATTTTTTCAGCTCCTGCATCAAGGGACTAAACTAATTCCAAGTGACTTTATAGGATTTAAGAAATCTCTTCACGGGAATAAAGACCAACACGACAAGTTAATGGCTAATTTCTTTGCTCAGACAGAAGCCCTCTTAAGCGGCAAAACAAAAGAGCAGGTGGCACGAGAATTTAATGATAAAGGAGTAAGCGCATCTGAAGCCCTTCACATAGCGCCCTTTAAAGTATTTGAAGGCAATAAACCCACTAATACTGTTTTAATAGACCAATTAACACCCCACAGCCTTGGGTCACTCATAGCATTATACGAGCATAAGATTTTTGTTCAGGGAGTGATTTGGAATATTTTTAGTTATGACCAATGGGGAGTAGAATTAGGGAAACAATTGGCTACTCAAATATTATCAGACATTGAGGGTATTAGTAAAAATATACACGACCCAAGCACCACCGCTCTATTAAAGAAATATAACACCTAGCTATCAGATTGTTATATTAACAATTAAGGGAACTTATAAACAGCCGGCACTTTTTTCCATAAATAAAAGTTAAATTTGATATAAATTTTAACATTGTGATAATGTTGGTGCGTCATATTATATCCATTTTTGCAATGTTTTAAAAACTAAATCTAAAAACAATGAAAAAAATGTTTCTAATGGTTGTAGCCCTTTTGGTTACTACAATCTCATTTGCTCAAGGAACCATTAATGGTTCCGTAACAGACAGCTCTACTGGAGAGCCATTACCGGGTGCTAACGTGCTTGTTAAAGGAACAACAGTTGGGGTAACAGCAGATTTTGATGGTAAATTTACTATTACTGCTAACAACGGAGATGTTTTGGTAATCTCTTATTTAGGGTTTCAATCGCTAGAAGTTTCTGCTAAGAATGGAATGTCAGTGGCATTGTCTCCATCTACTACGCAACTAGAGGAAATTGTTCTTACTTCTGGAGTTATTGACTTTGCAAAAGTGAGAAAAACTCCAGTAGCAGTTTCTACCATTCAAGCTAGTGAAATTGCCTTAAAAGTAGGAAATATGGAATTTCCAGAAATCATGAATAAGACACCTGGTGTGTACGCTACCAAAACAGGTGGAGGTTACGGAGATTCAAGAATTTCTCTAAGGGGTTTTGACCAAAGAAACACTTCTTTCCTTATTAATGGACAGCCGGTGAATGATATGGAAAGTGGATGGGTATATTGGTCTAACTGGCAAGGTTTAACTGATGTTGCATCTGGTATTCAAATACAAAGAGGTTTAGGAGCCTCTAAATTAGCGGTGCCTTCTGTAGGGGGTACAGTATCTATTTTTACTAAAACTGCAGATAAAAAACAAGGTGGATCAGTGAGCCAAATGTTTGGAAATGACGGTTATACTAAAACTACTGCAGCTTATAACACGGGATTAAATGACAAAGGATGGGCTTCTTCATTCTTGTTGTCTCAGTGGGCTGGAGATGGTTATGCATACGGTACTGCAGGAGAAGGAACCACCTATTTCTTTGCGGTTGGTTACGCTCCAAAAGACTCAAAACACTCTTTAAACCTTTCAGTTTTAGGAGCAAGTCAGTGGCACCACCAAAGGTCTTCATGGATTTCTATCCGTGACTACCAAAACTTTGGAGAAAGTGGTATTGACAGAAGATGGAGTACAGATGCTGGATTCTTAAACGGAAGAGAATACAACATGAGAAGAAACTTCTACAACAAGCCATTAGCTACTTTAAACTGGGATTACAACATTAACTCTAAATGGACTTTAAATACTTCATTATATGCTTCTGCAGGTAGAGGTGGAGGAACTGGACCACGTGGCGGCAACTTTAGAGCTGCAGCTACTGATATGTATCCTTATAATAAAGACCTTACTTCACACTATTTAGAAGGCGGAAGAGGTACCCGTGATGCAGATGGTTTTGTTAATTTTGACGCTGTAGTTGCTAGTAACCAATCTACCACCGCTGCTTATACTGGCTTTGGTTCTTTTGGAGGTCAATTAATTGGTTCTAATGGTTTTAAAAATGATGGTGTAAATAGAGCAGTTTTAGTAAGAAGAGCTAGTATGAACTCTCATGACTGGGTTGGAGCTATATCTAATCTAGAAGGTAAATTTGGAAACTTCAAGACCTCTATAGGGGTAGATTTAAGAAGCTATAAGGGGTACCACTACAGAGTATTAAATGACCTATTAGGTTTAGATGGTTATTATTCTACTGGAAACAAGAACTCTAATGGACAAATCATCAATACTTTAATAGAAGCGTCTCCATTTAAAAATACAGGAATTCGCGGTCCAAAAATTGATTATTTCAATATTGGTAATGTTGGATGGCAAGGGGTAAACGGATTGGTAGAGTACTCTAAAGGAGATAAATTGACTGCTGTATTGCAAGCGGGTCTGTCTAATCAATCTTTTCAAAGAGAAGATTTCTTTGACCAACCAGCACAACCTATCTCGGATAGTAAAAACCAAGGTGGTGGTTATGTAAAAGGAGGTGCTAACATTAACTTTACAGAAAAGTCTAACTTATTCTTTAATGCGGGTTACATTTCACGTCAGCCTCAGTTTGACGCAGTATTTCCTAATTTTGCAAACAAGGTAAATCCAGATCTTCAAAATGAAAAAATCACTTCACTAGAACTAGGATACGGATATATTTCATCTAAATTAGATGTAAATGTAAACTTATACTCTACTAATTGGGGAAACAGATTTATCTCTAGGTCGTTAGCAAATGCACAAGGAGACGCTGGATCTGCTCAATTTAAAAACGTAGACGTAGTACATAACGGTTTAGAAGTAGAAGGAAAATATAGAGCTTCAAACAAATTGTCCTTTAAAGGAATGTTATCTGTAGGAGATTGGAGATATACGAAAGATTTTGAAGCTCAAATTTTTGATGCCAACCAACAATCTATAGGCTCGGGTAAATTATATACCAAAGGCGCCAAGGTTGGAAATGCAGCTCAATTTACCTCTTATGCAGAGGTTGACTACAGGTTTGGCAAGTTCAACGCAGATGTTAGCTACAGATTTATAGATGGTTTGTATGCGGATTATTCTATTGAAGATTCTGCCTTTACAAAACCAGGTAACCAGGGAGCGTTAAAACTACCTTCTTACGGCTTAGTAGACACAGGCGTTACTTATCAATTTGGTAAAGGTTTGAGCTTAAGAGCAAACATAAACAACTTGTTTGACACGGTTTACATTTCAGAGTCTAACACTAACATTCACGCAGCGTCAGGTTCAACAACTTGGAACGGTGTTGATGTAACAAACTCAGTTTGGTTTGGATTTGGAACCACTTGGAATGCTACATTAAAGTACAGATTCTAAGAATCTAAACGTATAATAATATTAAAACCCCGCCTTGGCGGGGTTTTTTTATAGACAAAATTGTCTATATTTAGAATCTTAAAACGAGCTTTATAATTGCTTAAAAATAAAAGTCCTTACTATGGAAACCTTAATTTTTCTTCATTCTTATTTGGCTTATGCCGTATTACTTATTTTAATTTTAGCTGTCTCTAATGCATTAAAAGGATGGCTCACAAAAAAAGCGGAATTTTCTTTAGACAAAGACTACAGGGTTAGTTTACTTGCTTTAATACTTTCTCACATACAACTCTTATTGGGTTTGGCCGTCTATTTTACGTCGGCCAGCGGCCTAAGTGCCATTCAAGAGTTTGGAATGGGTGGTTTGAATAGTGCAGCGAGAATGCTGGCTGTAGAGCATCCATTTGTAAATATATTGGCCATTGCGCTTATTACTATAGGGTGGTCTAAACACAAGAAAGTCATGGAGGCTACCGCTAAGTTTAAGAAAATTTCTATCTTTTACGGACTAGGATTATTACTTATTTTAAGTAGAATTCCTTGGGGTCAGTGGTTCTCATAAGCCTTTAAGGCCCTCAGATTTTTAAATTAACACGCCCTAAATAGGTGCTGATTTTTTATTTCAGCCTTTATTTAGGGCTTATTTTTTTAATTAATATTAATTGAATTGGAAAATGATCGCTAAAGCCACCTTGGTATTGGCCTCCACTGTAGCTCCTAAATGGGTAACCTTTATAGCGTCCTTTTTGGGTCATTAATTTAGAATGAGAAAATACTTTTGCACTTAAAAACTCATACACATCTATTTTTCTTTCTAAGAGGTTCTCACTCATATAAAATTGGTCAAATAGGCTCCATTGGTCTCTATAGGCTAAGGACCCTATTCCTTTTTTATACAGTGTCTCCATGGGGTTGTAGAGCTGGTGATAACTGCTGTCTTTTGGTTGCCCTTTGGTCTGTAAAATTTTTTTAAAACTGTCATCTACAGGGCTGTCATTAAAGTCTCCCATGCTTATAATTCGGGCATTTGGAGATAGCCGCCTTATAGAGTCTATAATTTTGAGATTCAATAGGGCTGCCGCCATTCTATAGGGCTTGCTTCTGGCTTCTCCCCCGCTCCTAGAGGGCCAGTGATTTACTATGAACCATAAGGGCTGCGTGTCTAAATAACCCATGACCACCAATTGGTCTCTGGTGTAGTTTCTTCTCTGAAATTCATTGTACAAATACAGGCTATGGGTGTTAAAACTAGTAGGAATAAACTTGTTTTTTTTATAGAGTAGCGCTACATCTATGCCCCGCTCATCTGCTGAATTAAAATGAATAATTCCATAGTTTAAAGGCGCTAATAATTCATGGGTTATTAAGACTTCTAATACGGCTATATTTTCTATTTCACACACCCCAAGAATGTCAGGACCTTTTGCGTGAATTAAGGCCTTCAGATTTGAGGTTCCGTTCTCCTTTCTCAGGTTTTTTTTACGGGCGTCGCCCGATGCTTTTTCTGTGAGTCCTAGCGATCTAATGACCCTAGCTAGCTGTGTGATTTTATGATTAAATTTTTTAGAGGTCCATTGGTCTTTTCCGTTTGGTGTCCTGTCTTCATCGTAATTTTCAGGCTGGTTTATGGTGTCAAATAAATTTTCTAAGTTGTAAAAGGCTATGGTTCTGAGCGCATATTTAGCAATTACTTTTTTATTTTGAGAAAAACAGGACACGCCAAAGACTAGGGTAAAAAAAATTATATTAATGGCTGTTTTTATTGGGTTATTTGCACTTTTCATAGTTGTGTTTTCATTTTGTCTAGTTGTGAAGTGTTTTAATAGAAGCGCAAACCACTAAGCAGGGCTTTAGAGTACCTTATAAGGCGTATGCTAGGTTTTGAGGTTAGAAATGGGTGTGTTCTTTGCTTGTTGTGTTTTTGTAGCATGGGGATTGTGGCGCAAAAAATAGAGCAGGAATTGAAAGTTCAGGTACAAGACCCTTTTGGTTTTCCAATTCCGGGAGCGCTCCTTAAGCTTCAAGATACTCCTTTGAGTGTTCTTGGCAACAGAGATGGGATATGCAGTATGATAATATCGACAAAAGGCATAGTGCACTTATTAATAAGCGCCCAAGGCTTTGAAACCGCAAATAAAGAAGTAGTTATAGCAGAAAAGAGTCCTACATCTATTTTAGTAGTCTTGGAGGTCATGGGAGGGCAGGCTATATATACAGATTCCCAAGAGGCATTTTTGTTGTCGGAATCTGATTTAGAGTCTTTTACTGGAGACACTCCGGCTACTTATTTGCTTCAGGCTACTAGAGATGTTTTTTTGGGGAGTGCGGCCTTTGATTTTAGTCAGGCATTTTTTAAGCCTAAGGCTTTAGACGCCAGGTACGGAAGTGTTTTTATTAATGGAATTCCTATGAATAAAAGGGCATACGGGAGACCTCAATGGTCAGATTGGGGAGGCCTCAATAGCCTTACTAGAAACCAGACCTATTCACATGGTATTCAGAGCAGCGCAAATGATTTTGGAGGGCTTTTGGGGACTACCTCTATTCATTTAAGTCCCTCTAATCAAAGGCCTGGCTTAAGTTTTTCATCTTCCCTTTCTAATAGGTCTTATGCGTTAAGAGAAATGATTTCTTATGTAAGCCCTGTTCGTAAGGGTTTTTCTATGGCATTAGGGACCTCTCTGAGAACAGCTAAAAGAGGCTACCAAGAAGGCACTCCCTACAAAGCGTATAGTGCGCTTGCTAGCCTGGAATATCATTGGCCTAAAAGCAAACACAAAAGCTCTTTTTCTTATATACAGACTTTTAATAAAAGGGGGCGCTCTTCTGCACTAACTAAAGAAGTGTCTGGATTAATGGGTACTGAGTACAATCCTTATTGGGGTTTTTATAAAGGAAAAATAAGATCTGCGAGAAATAAAACCCTCACTCAGCAAATGTTTTTAGCCAATCATGAGTTTAAAACAGAAAATTTAAGTTGGACTCTTGGTATTGGGCTTGCCAAAGGGAAAGACCTCAGAAACCGCTTGTCTTATTTTAATGCGCCCAATCCAGACCCTATTTATTACAGAAACTTACCCTCGTATTATTTAAACAGCCCTATAGGCGCAAATTTTTATACGGCTAATACAGCTAGGGAGGCTTTGTTAAACGCACCTCAGATAGATTGGGGTCTTATGTATAGGGCCAATGAAAACCTTTTGTCTAAGGACCAGACTGCGTATTTAGAAGGAGGAGATCAAATGCACGAGCGCCAAAGAACGTTTAGCTCTCGTTGGTTTTGGAAGCCGTCTTCTATGCATGAGCTAGATATGGGTTTAGAAATACGAGCCACTCCAAGCCGTTATTTTGGGCAAATTATAGATTTGTTAGGGGGTCTTAGGCACGCAGACATAGACCCTTTTTCCAAAACGCGCAATGACCTTGAGGGGCCTTTGTACAAAACCAAAGGTGATGTGTTTGGGTATGACTACCAGCTGCATACTTTAGGAAAAAGATCCTATGTGCAGTGGCGGCTTTTAGGCCGCCGCTGGGACGCATTTGCGTCTGTGAGTGCCCAGCAACTAAGTGGTTTTAGAGAGGGCTTTATGCAAAATGAAAGGTATTTAGAGACGTCTTTTGGCAAAAGTGAAAAGGCTACTTTTAAAACGCTACTCTTTAAATCTGGGCTCACTTATAAATTTAATGGCAGGCACAGGCTTAGTGTATCTACTTTTACAGGCAGCAATCCTCCTGTTACTTCACTCTGGTTTATAAACCCGAGAGACCAGCAGGCTTTTTCACCAAATTTGAGCAGTGAGAAAGCACTGTTTTTTGAGGCGAATTACCATGTTAGAGCACCAAAATTAATGGGCCGCTTTAATGTTTTTTTTGGTCGCTTTTCTGACCAATCATCTTTGCGATATTTTTTTACACAGACTGCCTTAGGCTCAGATTTTGTTCAGGAATGGGTAGCTGGACAAAACACCCAACATTTGGGTCTTGAATTTGGTTTTAGCCACAAGCTTTCCTCTGCAGTTCAATTAAATTTTACAGGGGCTCTTGGTCGTTATGAAATTACCAACCAGCCTAATTTGCATTTATTTTTTCATCCAGACCCACTAGAAAAAAGCCCCATTAACAGTCTAGGTGTTCAAGATTTTGGAAAAATAAACCTAGTGGGAAGCTCTCTTTCTAACGGCCCAGCTAGGGTATTTTCTTTAGGCATTTCCTATAGAGACCCAAAGTATTGGTGGCTTAGTATGAGCATGAATAGTTTGGGTCTGACCTATGTGGGACCCTCTTATTTAAGAAGAACTCAGAATTTTCTCTTAGACCCAGACAGTCAGTTGGCCGTGGGCACTCAAAGAGACGCAGCCTTGCTTTTAAAACAATTTTCTTTGCCCTCTTTTTATATTGTCAATCTGGTTGGAGGAAAATCTTGGCTAAAAAAAGGGAGGTATGCGAGTTTATTTCTCTCGGTAAATAATGTGTTTAATACGCAGTTCAGTTCTGGGGGTTACCAGCAGAGTAGGAAAGGCTATTTAGAGGCGTACCAAGATGACCAGAGAAGCGGTCAGCCTTCATTTGACACTAAATATTGGAATGGGGCTTCTAGGACTTTTTTTTTAAATATGATGATTAGTCTGCCACCATCGGCTTTGAAAAAGCCAAAAGAAATAGTAGAAAAAGCCTTTTAAAACCACCTGATATGTTTTTAGAAAATCCAGAAATCTCTTTTAGAAAAACAATAGCTTTTTTAGGGATGCTGACGGCTTGTTTTTTACTGTTAAAGTGTAGTAAAAATGAAAATCAAAGCCTAGATTGCTCAGAAGATGTATCTAATTTAATTTCTTTTGAGGCTATTAAGGATAGTGCTAAAAACGGATTGTATAGATTTAAATCTGAGAATTATTTAGAGGCAGTAGTAGTTTCTTCTGATGTGGCTGGGCAGTTTTATGGTAAAATAGTGCTACAAGACAAAGAAATAAACCCCGGCGGCGGTTTGCTATTGTCTACTGACATTACAAATGCTTTTTTGTGGTACCCTGAGGGGCAAAAAGTATTCCTATCTTTAAAAGACTTGTATGTAGACCAGAAAACATTAGGCTACAGTGTAGGAAGTGTTTTCCCCTCTTTTGGCAACTTATCTATTGGAAGGCTTCCTGTTTTAAGCACCCACAAGCAGCTCAGGCCTTCCTGTAAAAGCCAGTTTATTGCTTGGCCAAATTTAAAAACTATAACTTCTTTGACTGAGCGTGATCTTCAAACATTTGTAGTGGTGGACAGTCTTTTGTTGGCTCCAGAACTCCAAGGCCTTTCTTTTGCTAATTACCAAGAAGATACTCCTAGAATTTTTCACGACAGTCTAGGGAATAAAATAATTATACAGAACAGTGGGTATTCTGATTTTTGGGACACCCTTTTGCCTCTTGGCTGGGTTAGAATTTCAGGAGTTTTAAGTAGAAAGAGAAATCAGTTTGAAATTGAGATTAGGCATTTGGGAGATGTACAATTTAATTAAAGAAATCAGTCATCTAAAAATAGGTTTACGGTAAAATAACTACTTTTACTTATCATTATTGTGAATATGCCCTATGAATAACAACCAGTTACACCTTACTTTATTGCAATTCCCTCTTGTTTGGGAATCTCCAGAGCAAAATATTTTATTTTTTGAAAACCAGATAAGGGCGCTATCACTTTTAAAAATTAAACCAGATCTAGTCATACTACCTGAAATGTGGTCTACCGGTTTTAGTATGAAGCTAAAAGATAGCGCCGCAGAAATGGGGCAGCTCTCTTTAAATTTCATGATTCAGATGGCCAAAGAAACACAAATGGCTGTGGTTGGGAGCACTATTTTTAAAGAAGGGACGCACAGTTTTAACAGGTTATTTTTTGTGTACCCGGAGGGACATTATGAAAGCTATGACAAGCGCCATACTTTTGGCCTGGCAGGAGAAAGTGAGGTTTATAAGAAAGGGGATAAACACCTAATTGTACAGTATAAAGGCTTTAGAATTTGTCCACTTATATGTTATGACCTCAGGTTTCCTGTCTGGGCTAGAAACACCAACGCCTATGATGTGTTGTTGTTCGTGGCCAATTGGCCAGCGCCTAGAATTCACGCTTGGGATAGCCTGCTAAAAGCCAGAGCTATTGAGAATATGTCATATTGTATAGGTGTTAATAGAGTAGGAACAGACCCAAATGGGCACCTTTACCCAGGCCACAGTGCTGTTTATGACCCATTTGGTCACGCTTTGTGCTTTAGTGATAAAGAAGAGTCCATACACATAAGCTTAGATTTGGAGTCTCTAAAAAAAGCCAGGCTATACTTTCCGTTTTTGGAAGACATGGATGGTTTTACTATTTCAATAGGTACAGACTAATTAGGGAGGATAAAAACTTCCTCAAACTCCCAATTGGCCCTGACCTCTAATAATTCAGGAAAGTAGACAACCATTTCTGGCTGCAGCTTTTTTAAGTAATTACCAGTGTCCCAAATACCATTGCTATTGTAGTCATAAATCACTCTTAATTTATATTTCTGGGGATCTAAATACTCAAAGAAAAACGCTTGGTTAGAGGGGCCTCTTTGCTCTCTTTGAACCTCTTCTTTTTCATTGGTAAGCTGCACAATCATTTGACTGCTGCTGCTAGTTTTTAATTTTAAACTCAAGCTACCATAAGATTCTTTACTTTTTGTAGACAATTCATAAGAAATAGTGTCATTGACATTTTTAAATAGGTCTTCTATGGCACCGGGGAACATTTGGATTCTAAAACGCTCTTCCGTTTTAATGGAGAAGGTCAATCCCATTTTGTTTTCTACAGTATCTATATAGCTTTTAAAAGGCACTAAAAGGGTGTCTTTATCTGTGATGATAATTTTTCGAGAATTTATTAATTTAATGGGTGTATTTACTTCTAGAAAGTACGGTCTTGAAAAGGGGGCATTTCCTCTTTTCTCAGGGGATATTATTAGAGAGTCTGCTTTAATCTTCCTTGTTTTAACAGTGAAAGTATCTATCTTTTGAAGTATTTTATGCGTCACTGTAAACTGCAGAGAATCTGTTTCATAAGGGGTAAACCAAAAATTTAAACTGTCTTTCCCTCTCTCTTTGAGTACCCTAGTTTCTACAGAGTCTGGCAAAGCCAAAAGCGGCTTTATGTCTATGTTCTGAGCCAAACCGCTATAACCAAAGGTAATTTTATTAGCAGCTTCTAATTTGGGTTTCACAGCCCTGTAATTAGGAATTTCTTTAAACATTTTTAGACTGATAAAACTGTCTTTAGGAATTTCAATATGGCGATCTAAAAAACCTATTTTTTCTTGACTCTGGTCAAATAAAGTATTGTTATTTTCATCCTTTAGAGCTACAAGGGCATAAGTTCCCGCGCTTAGGTTTTTGAGTTTAAAAAGAACTAAACTGTCTAAAGTATTGGTAATATAGTTGGGTGGTTTTTTATAAATAGTAGAGTCTGTAAAAGTACTGTCTACCCTGTAAAGCATGACACTTACATAGCGGTCTACTTGGGCGTTTATAGCGTCGTCTACTATTCCGGACATTTGAAGAGAGTCTATAAAAGAACCTGTAGACATTACATAACTTAGAAAATCATTGGGATTTCCTTCGTTAAAATCTACTATTGACTGCCCAAAGTTAAAAGAATAAGTGGTATTGTCCTGCAGCGTGTCTTTAAGGGTGATTTCAAGTATTTTACTAGCCCGGTTAGTTGGCTTTATTTCTGGGGCGTATTTTAAAGGAGGAGATACCACTAATTGGCTTTGAACGTCTTTTAGCTGTACGTATTCATTAAATAACAACTTAAATTTTTGTCCTTTAAATTTTACAGACAAATGAGCCGGATAGGCTTTGATAAGTGCTGGCCCTTCTTCATCTTTCTCACCACCAGTTGGAGAGCCTCTTTTAGCACATTGAAACAATGCCATGAGTGAGAAGCATATAAAAAGAAGAGAAGTGAGTTTGCGCATTCGTTCTAAGATAATAGATTACAAAGTAAGTGCTTTTTTCAGGACAATCATCAAGAATAGCAAACAAGTAATATGCATTTATTTATGGGACAAAGGCAAGAGTGACAATGTAAAAAGAGGCAGATTCACAGCCTTTAAAAGCGCTAGAAAATTGTTCTAGGGTTGCTCCAGTAGTCATGACGTCATCTATTAGAAGAATTTTTTTGTCATTAAAAAGATGAGGATCTTTGAGTTTAAATAAAGCTTTATCTGAAAGAAATCTCAGCCCTCTGTTTTTGCGAGTTTGAGTTTTTGTATTAGCCGTTTTAATCACTGCATTCTCCAGAAAGGGCACTCCTAGCACTTGGCTCAATGCTTCTCCATAGCCAGTGAGTTGGTTATAGCCTCTTTCTCTTTTCTTTTTAGGGTGAAGGGGGACTGGAATAATAAAGTCTAATACCGGAAAAGAGGGATCATTTTTTAATACTTGAGCATGCCAAAGCCCCAAAAAATAACTAATCTGGTCTTGTTTTCGATACTTTAAGTATTGGAGGCAGTGTTTTAAAATCCCTTCTTTGTTGTAAAAGAATAGGGCTGCTGCCTTTTTGAATTCAAAGCGCGCATAGAGCGCCTTATCCATTTTGTTTTCCTCTCCAAAATGATAGCCAGACAACGGTAATTCATGCCTGCAAAAAGAACAGAGAATTTTCTCTCCTGACACTAACAAGGCTTCACAGCCAAAGCAAGATTTTGGAAAAATAGGATTGAACAAGGAGCCTAAGACACTTTTAATTCTTCTAAAATACATTTTTCAGTCTTTGACCTATTAGATTTTTAGGAAAGCTGGGGATAAAAGCAATCCTATAAATTACAATAATTTTACTAAAGCTATTTTGCCGTATAATAGATAACCACTCTATTTTTTTAGAGTAATTAAATTCCGTCTGAATTAAAGAGAAATTGGAAGAAGGTTTAACGCTAAAATGTTATTTTTGCTTTATGGCAGCACAAGAAGATGATTTTAAAAAGGTAATTTCTCATGCAAAAGAATACGGATTTGTATTCCAATCCTCTGAGATTTACGACGGCCTAAGCGCTGTATATGATTACGCCCAACAAGGGGTGGCTTTAAAGAACAATATTAAAGATTATTGGTGGCGCTCTATGGTGCAGATGAATGAAAATATAGTGGGTATTGATACTGCTATTTTTATGCATCCCACTGTCTGGAAAGCTTCTGGGCATGTAGACGCTTTTAATGACCCCCTTATTGATAATAAAGATTCTAAAAAACGCTACCGTGCAGACGTTTTAATAGAAGACCATGTGGCCAAAATAGAGGCTAAAATTGACAAAGAAATGGACAAGGCTGCTAAGCGCTTTGGCGCTTCTTTTGACAGGCAGCAATATATGGACACTAATGAGAGAGTGGCTGGGTATATAGCCCAATCAAAAGAAATATTAACCCGCATGGGACAGGCCCTTACAGAAGAAGACCTCCCAGCAGTAAAAGCCATTATTGAAGAATTGGGAATTGTTTGCCCTGTTTCAGGATCTGCCAATTGGACAGATGTTAAGCAGTTTAACCTCATGTTTGGCACTAAAATTGGTGCTAGCGCAGAGTCTGCTATGGATTTATATCTGAGGCCAGAAACCGCTCAAGGAATCTTCGTAAACTTTTTAAATGTTCAGAAGACAGGCCGCATGAAAATTCCTTTTGGAATTGCTCAAATAGGAAAAGCCTTTAGGAATGAAATTGTGGCCAGGCAATTTATTTTCCGTCAAAGAGAGTTTGAACAAATGGAAATGCAATTTTTTGTTCGTCCTGGCACTCAAAAAGACTGGTATGAGAAATGGAAAGAAACCAGGATAAAATGGCACCATTCCTTAGGGTTTTCTCAAGAAAACTATCGTTTTCATGACCATGATAAATTAGCTCATTACGCAGACGCAGCAGCAGATATAGAATTTAAATTCCCTTTTGGTTTTAAGGAGCTTGAGGGTATTCACTCTAGGACAGACTTTGACTTGAGTAGTCATGAAAAGCATTCCGGAAAAAAACTACAATATTTTGATCCAGAATTAAACGAGTCTTATGTTCCTTTCGTAGTAGAAACTTCTATTGGAGTAGATAGAATGTTTTTGGCAGTGTTTTCTAAAGCCCTCCAGGAAGAGGCGCTAGAAAATGGCACTACTAGAACAGTTCTTAAATTCCCTGCTGTTTTAGCCCCTACGAAAGCTGCTATTTTACCCCTTGTGAAGAAAGACGGTCTCTCAGAATTAGCCCTTGAAATTTTCCATGAACTACAGTGGGATTTTGCAGTGGTTTACGATGAAAAAGACGCAGTAGGCAGAAGGTACAGAAGGCAAGACGCTTTAGGAACGCCTTTTTGTATTACAGTAGACCATCAGACTAAAGAAGACCAAACCGTGACTATTAGACATAGAGATTCTATGGAGCAGGAAAGGGTAGCCGTTAAGGACCTTTCAGCTATTATAGATTTGGCGGTGAACGCCAAGCATTGGTTAAAAAAAATGAATTAATTCATGAAGATTGTATCTTATAATGTCAATGGTATTAGAGCTGCTTTAAAAAAAGAATTTATAGAATGGCTAATAGCTACCGCTCCAGACGTTTTGTGTATTCAAGAAACCAAAGCCCATAAAGAACAACTAGATTTAAGTCTATTTGAAGCGGCTGGCTACCCCTATCACTATTGGTTTTCCGCCCAGAAAAAAGGCTATAGTAGTGTGGCTATTTTGTGTAAAGAAAAACCAGATGCTGTAGTCTATGGAACAGGAATAGACTATATGGATACAGAGGGTAGAAACCTTCTGGTGCGTTATAAGGACATTTCTATTATGAGTATGTACCTGCCTTCTGGAACCAATTTAGATCGCTTGGACTTTAAGTTTAAGTATATGGACGATTTTCTGGAATACACAAAGACTCTTAAAAAGACAGACCCAAACTTAGTGATTTGTGGAGACTATAATATTTGTCACCAGGCTATAGACATTCATGACCCAGTGCGAAATAAGACGATTTCTGGTTTTTTACCAGAAGAAAGGGCTTGGCTGTCTCATTTCTTAGAAAGCGGGTTCATAGACAGCTTTAGATATTTAAATAAGGCTCCAGATCAATATAGTTGGTGGAGCTACAGAGCCAACTCTAGGACTAATAACAAAGGTTGGCGTTTAGATTACGCCCTCGTGAGCAAGTCTTTAGAGACAAAAATTACAAAAGCACAAATTTTAAGTGCAGCAGTCCATTCTGACCACTGCCCAATCACCGTAGAAATTTCTTTATAAATGAAATATACCCACTTGCCCCATACTCAAATTAAAGTAAGTAAAATATGCCTTGGTACCATGACCTGGGGCAGACAAAATTCGCAAGCAGATGCCTTTGAGCAAATGGATTACGCTTTAGATAAAGGAGTGCAGTTTTTTGACACTGCTGAATTATATCCAGTTCCTGCTGCTGCTGAGCGGTATGCCCATACAGAGATTATAATTGGTAATTGGTTGGAGAAAAATAAGAAGAGAGAAGAGATTGTCTTGGCTTCAAAAATTGCAGGAAAAGCAGCTTTTACTGAGTTCATTAGAAAAACAGGCTTTAGCAAAGAGGCTTTAAATGCAGCTTTAGAAGGCAGTTTGAAAAGATTAAAAACAGATTACCTAGATTTATATCAGTTACACTGGCCAGAAAGGAACACCAACTTTTTTGGCAAAAGAGGCTATGTTCACGATGAAAATGATCAGTGGGAAGACAACTTTCAGGCCATTTTAGAGACTTTAAAAGGCTTTGTGCAAGAAGGTAAAATTAGACAGACAGGAATTTCAAATGAGAACCCTTGGGGGGCTATGCGTTATTTAGAGACCCACAGACAAGACCCCACTTTGCCTAGAATGATCACTTGTCAAAATCCGTATAGCCTTTTAAATAGACTTTATGAAACCGGAATGGCAGAAGTTTCAATGAGAGAAAATATAGGTCTTTTGGCTTATTCTCCTCTTGGATTTGGCGTACTTTCAGGAAAATATTTAGGAGGTCAAAAGCCAGAAAATGCTAGGGTGACTTTATTTCCCAATTACAACCGCTACAGTGTGGGACAAAATATTCCAGCCACAGAGGCCTATGCCGCTATTGCTAAGCAGCACGGTCTTTCCCTTACACAAATGGCTCTGGCTTATGTAAATACAAGGCCCTTTGTCACTTCTAATATTATTGGAGCTACTTCTATGGCGCAGTTAGAAGAAAATATAGGCAGTATTCAGACGCTTTTGTCTGAGGAAGTATTAAAAGCCATAGAGGAAGTGCACAACACCTATCCAAACCCTGGACCATAAAAAAGTGTTTAAAATAAATACGCTACTAGCTCTTCAATTCTGCCAAGACCAATCACTTTAATAGGAGTGTTTTTAGTCGTTATTTTGTTGTGCTTGGACACTATAATTTGCTCAAAACCAAGTTTTGCGGCTTCTGAAATGCGCTGGTCTACTCTTTGTACGGGTCTTATTTCTCCAGCCAAACCAACCTCTGCCGCAAAGCAAATACTCCTGTCTATGGCATGGTCTTGATTGCTAGAGAGAATAGCTCCTATTACTGCTAAATCTAAGGCGGGATCTTCAATAGAAATTCCTCCTGTAATATTTAGAAACACATCCTTTGCCCCTAAGAGAAAACCAGCTCTTTTTTCTAAGACGGCTAATAGCATATTGAGTCTTTTTGCATTGTAGCCAGTAGTAGAACGTTGCGGTGTTCCGTAAACAGCCGTACTTACCAGTGCTTGTATTTCCACCATTAAAGGCCTCATGCCGTCTAAGGAAGCAGCAATAGCAGTGCCACTTAAACCGTCATCTTGTTTAGATATCAGAATTTCTGATGGGTTGTTTACCTCTCTTAGGCCCCCTCCGTGCATTTCATAAATACCCAGTTCTGCTGTGGCTCCAAAGCGATTTTTTAAAGACCTTAAAATTCTATAGACATAGTTCCGGTCTCCTTCAAATTGCAGCACAGTGTCTACCATGTGCTCTAAAATTTTAGGACCAGCCAGACTACCGTCTTTGGTAATGTGACCTATGAGTATGACGGGGGTATTGGTTTCTTTAGCAAAACTAATGAGTTCTGCAGTGCATTCTTTAATTTGAGACACACTGCCTGCGGCAGAATCTATATGGTCTGTCTGTAGGGTTTGGATAGAATCTATCACCAATATGTCTGGATCTATCTCTGCAATTTGTTTAAAAATATTTTGGGTCTTTGTCTCTGTAAGAATAAAACAATTTTCACTAGAGGGCATAATTCTGTCTGCCCTCATCTTTATTTGTTTTTGACTTTCTTCTCCAGAAACATAAAGGGTTTTGTAGGGAAGCTTTAAGGCAATTTGTAGCAAAAGGGTGCTTTTCCCAATACCAGGTTCTCCGCCTAATAACACCAAAGACCCAGGCACAAGACCCCCTCCTAATACCCTGTTAAATTCTTGGTTTAGAGTGTCTAGGCGCAGCTCATTTTCTGTGCTAATGTCTCCTATTCTTAAGGGTTTATTAGCTATTTTCACTCCAGTAGCTGAGCTTTTCCAAGCCTTTTTTTCAGGAGCAACTAATACTTCTTCTACCACAGTATTCCACTGCTTACACGCCCCACATTGGCCTACCCATTTAGCGTAATTGTTTCCACAATTTTGACAGAAAAAAGAAGTTTTTAGTTTAGTCATGGCGCCTGTTTTTCAAATTATCTTTAGCACTTACAAATGGAATAATTAAAAAAGAAATTCCACCAAGAATGACAATGAGTAGTGTTTGAGAAATCCACATAATCCATCCTAGGGCGTTGCCCGCAACAGCACTAATTCCAAAAATAGCTACTGATTTTTGAATGGCAATGGGGTAGAGACCAATTCCTCCATTGGTGGCAGACATGGCAAAAGTTCCCGCTACAAAAGCAACTAATAGTTGAGAAAAATCTAAAGTGATTGTTTCTGGAACGGTGTATTTTACTACCCAAAACATTCCTATATACGCTGCCCAAATAAAAAGAGTATGCCCCATAAAGGCCCACTTTTGTTCCATTTTGAAAACACTAAAAACTCCAGTAAAAAGATCCCCAATAGCGTCTTTAATCTTTACAAAAAATAAATATTTAGAGTTAAAAACTAGCCACAAAGCGGCTCCCCCTAAAAGCGTTAGCAACATAATAATAACAATTATTTTAATCCAAGAAACACCTTTTTCTTCAAAGAAATTCAGAAGGACATCGGTCTGTAAGACCAGAGCAAACCCAATGATGAGAAAAAGCATGATTAAATCTATAATTCTCTCTGTAATAATGGTGCCAAAGCCTTTTTGAAAAGGGACTTTTTCATAAGTGCTTAAGGCAGTAGCTCTTAAAATCTCTCCAGACCTAGGAATTCCAAGGTTGGCAAAATAACCCATTAAAATAACTAAAATATTGCTTTTTAAAGTGGGGTGGTAGCCCATCGGTCTTAGTAGAAAATTCCACCTAATGGCTCTAGAGAGGTGGCTTAGGGCGCCAATAATTAATGAAAGGCTTACCCAAAAGGGGTCTGCGGTTACTATATAGGAATATATTAAATGGCGGTCTTCTGGGCTTGTATTGGTATAGGTATACCATACTAAAAACAACCCAAAAGCTATAGGGCCTAGTGTCTTTAAAGCTTTGAGAAGGTTTTTTTTCAAATTATGTCAGTAGATTATTGGCTTCATTTGGAAAAACCAATGCGGGTGAAAAAGTTTTAGCTTCTTCTAAATCCATAATGGCATAGGTCATTAAAATTAGTACGTCTCCAATGTTTACCTTGTGGGCGGCAGCACCATTTAAAGTGATTTCTCCACTATTTCTTGGACCAGGGATTGCATAGGTTTCTAAGCGTTCTCCGTTGGTGTTGTTTACAATCTGTACTTTTTCACCTTGTATAATGCTAGCGGCATCCATGAGGTCCTCATCTATGGTGATGCTCCCAATATAGTCAAGGTCTGCACCAGTGACTTTTACGCGGTGAATTTTAGATTTTAAAAGGTGTATTTGCATGCCTCAAAGATATGAAATTTAGATATTTTTAGCGGTTTCTAGCCCTATATTATCCAACAAGCGTACCCCCTCTAATAATACAGCCGTCACGATTCTTGTTTCTTTAAAAATTTCATTTGATATGAGCGGCTGTAAGGTTTTTACAGAGACAAACTCAAAGTAAAAAACATGGAGACCAGAGGTTTGTTCCAATTGAGCTATGGCTTTTTTTCTAAGCAAAGGCAAAGGAGTGGTTTTCTGCTGTGAGGCAGCCCATTTCAGTGTCTTAAAAATAATCCCAGCCTGTGCAAGTGCTTTTTCACTGAGCCTTTTATTTCTAGAGCTCATGGCTAATCCGTTTGCTTCTCTTATGATAGGACAGCCCAAAACAGTGATTGGCAGTTTTTTTTGAGTCACTAATTCTTTAACAATAGCTAATTGTTGAAAATCTTTTTCACCAAAATAAGCCCTGTCTGGCTGCACACATTTAAATAATTTTTCTACAACAGTGGCAACACCATTAAAATGTCCAGGCCTGTCTGCTCCTTCCCAAATCTGGTCAATACCCTGAAAATCGTAAGTTTTTGAAAACAGTCCTTCTGGATACATTTCTAAAGCAGAGGGCGCAAAAATAATCACAGGAACTCTTAGGCTGCTCAGTAAATTTTTATCCGCCTCTAAACTAGAGGGATATTTTTCTAGGTCTGCTTGATTGCTAAATTGTGTTGGGTTTACAAAAATACTGATCACAACCGCCTCATTTTCCTGAGCAGCTCTAGCGACTAAACTAAGGTGACCAGCGTGTAAGGCCCCCATTGTTGGGACAAAGCCAATGCTTCCCCCTTGGTTTTTAATTAGACTTAGCAGAGATACTAAAGATTTTTTATCAAAAACAACATCCATAATATGAGTTAAATGGTCAGCAAACTTACTATAATTACGACTAATCTCTATAATTTTCGTAATTTTGCCACTTCCCAAGGGATTTTATTAAAACATATGCTGTATGAATGGTAAAAAGATATTATTTGTATCTTCTGAATTAGTGCCCTATTTACCGGAGAACGAAGTGTCTCAAATGTCATATGAGGCACCAAGGATGGTGAATGGAAATGGCGGACAGATTAGAATTTTTATGCCTAAATACGGCAACATCAATGAGCGTAGGCACCAACTTCATGAAGTCATTAGACTCTCTGGAATGAACTTAGTGATCAATGACATGGATATGCCACTCATCATTAAAGTAGCATCTATACCCAAAGAGCGCATTCAAGTCTATTTTATAGATAATGAAGAGTACTTTAAAAGGAAAGCTACTTTTAAGGATTCAGCGGGTGTTTTATTTCCAGACAACGACGAACGCGCTATATTCTTTGCCAAAGGCGTAGTAGAAACAGTTAAAAAATTAAATTGGACTCCGGACATTATTCATGTTCATGGTTGGTTGGCTTCTTTATTGCCTCTTTACCTAAGAAAATTCTATGCTGATGAACCGCTATTTTCCGAGAGCAAAATTGTGACCTCTGTTTATAAAAAAGGATTTGAAGGTGTTCTAGACCAGAATATGCATAAGAAAATTGCCTTTGACGGTATTGCAGAAGCAGATATAAGTGCTTTGAAAACACCCGATTATAATAATTTGTTAAAAGTAGCAGTGGATCATTCAGATGCTATTATTTTAGCGGCGGAAGAAATTCCAGAAGAACTTAAAGCACACATTTCCAGCCTCCAAAAACCAGTATTGCCTTATGTTTCTTTACAAGAATTTGAAGAAGCATATGCCCGTTTTTACAACACTGAAGTATTAAAGTAGACCTAATGATTGTGATTAAAAGGACATTAAAAAATCTAATAGTTTTTGGGTTGGTAATCTTGGGAGTTTCCTCTTGTCAAGACCAAATTATTTTAGAAGGGGAGGGCATTATTAGTGGAGAAATTTTTGAAACTAGCAAAGCTGCTTTTGACGTTTTTGCCACCAATAAAAACGTCACGGCTGTACAGACCAATAAGTTGCCTCTATACCAGTTAGGTAATTTTAATCACCCTATTTATGGAAAAACAAGCGCTTCAATAGCCACACAAGTTCGTTTGCAGAACAGCCAGGGAAATCCTGTCTTTGGCGCTAGGTCTCAAAGTGACGAGCGCTCAGCAACAACCCAGGAAAACGAAAGGGTGACCGCTGCTTATTTGTACATACCTTTTCTGATTAAATCTAATTCAGATTTTGATTTAGACGGTCTTATAGATGTCTATGATTCAGACCCAAAAGATCCCAATAGTGATTCTGACGGTGACGGTGTTACAGACATAATAGAGAATAATAGGGGCACTAATCCTTTAAATCCAGACACTGATGGAGATGGCATTAATGATTTATTAGATACAGAAACGGCTTCTAATTTGTTTGCCAAGCCTTTTGATTTAGACAGTATTTACGGAGATAGAGAAAAGACCTTTACTCTTACAATTAAAAAATTAGATTATTTTTTGAGAGACTTAGATCCCGCAACAAATTTTATTGAAACTCAAGAATACTTTTCAGACCAGACTTTTGATCCGGCTTTCACCAGCGATGTCCTTTACAATAGTTCCGTTAGTATTTCTGACAAGGAGTTTTTGTTTTACAACACAGACAATGCTGACACACCAGATATAGACGAATCTTTGACGCTGGCTTCCAGATTAAATCCTGGTATTAGAATACCCCTAAACTCAGACTTTTTTCAAAGATTTATCTTGGACCAAGAAGGCTCAGATAATTTAATTAGCCAATCTAATTTTGCTACTTACCTAAGAGGGTTACATTTTTCTGTTGCAGCACAGGACAACATACTGTTATTATTAGACTTTACAAAAGCTAATATTACTATGGAGTACAGCTATGATGTTTACAGTTCAGAGGGCGTAAAGACAGAAGCACAATCTAAGTATGTGCTGAGCATGCTCACGGGTGGGGGCAGTGGTCCAATTATTGGAAATGCTGTGAATACTTTTACAAACCCAAGCTATTCTTCAACGGTTTTAAATGCCTTAAATAATTCAGAAAACGCATCTAGAATTTACCTTAAAGGAGGTGCAGGTTTGTACAGTGAACTCACTCTATTTTCTGGACCAAACGAACTAGCACTCATTGAGCAAATAAAAGCCAATAGGTGGGTGGTCAATGAAGCCCGCCTTGTTTTTTATGTAGACACCGCTTCATTAAGTGGGGTCACAACACCAGAGCCACCAAGGCTTTACCTTTACAACGCAGAAACCTTAGAGCCCCTAATGCGCTTTAACACTGAGGTCTACCTAGATGACTCACCGCTAGGAGTTTTTAAAAACTACGACGGGATATTGCAAACTGTAAATGGAAAAGGGACTAAGTATATGGTGCGCATTACAGACCATATAAATAATATACTATTGAGAGATGCACCTAATGCCAAATTAGCTTTAGGAGTGACTGCAGATATTAGAGTGAATCTAACATCAACTGCCAAGTTGCCAAATGGAGAAAGCGTAAAGCTTCCTATTATGGCCACTACCACTCCTCTTGGAACGGTATTGTTTGGAAACAATGTAGCGGCAGAGGATGCGGACAAAAAGTTACAATTAGAGATTTTTTACACCAAATCTAACTAAGCCCTTTAAATTATGTGTGGAATTGTTGGCTATATAGGTCACAGACCTGCTTACCCTATAATATTAAAAGGCCTGTCTAGGCTTGAGTACAGAGGCTATGATTCTGCAGGAATTGCCCTCTATCAAAATGACCAAATTCTCATTAGTAAAACTAAGGGAAAGGTGTCAGATTTAGAGCTAAAAGCAGCGGAGCTATCTAAGAATCTTTCAGGAATTGGAATAGGGCACACCCGCTGGGCCACTCATGGAGTTCCCAATAACGTAAATTCACACCCACACCTTTCTAACTCAGGTCAGTTGGTGATCATTCACAATGGAATTATTGAGAATTATGACGCCATAAAAACTGAACTTATAAAAAGAGGCTATGTATTCCATTCAGACACAGATACTGAGGTACTCATAAACCTCATAGAAGAAGTAAAGAAAAAAGAAGGCGTAAAACTTGGTAAAGCAGTGCAATTAGCCCTTAATGAAGTGGTAGGTGCTTATGCCATAGCAGTCTTTGATTTGGAAAAGCCAGATGAAATTGTAGTAGCAAAATTAGGAAGCCCCTTAGCTATTGGAATTGGAGAAGATGAGTTTTTTATTGCCTCTGACGCTTCCCCTTTTATAGAATACACTACAGACGCCCTTTACTTAGAAGACCATGAGATGGCTATTTTAAAAGCGGGTAAAAAAATAAAACTTAGAAAGATTAAGGATGACACCCCAGCTACTCCCAATATATTAGCCCTTCAGCTCTCTTTAGACCAAATAGAAAAAGGAGGCTATGACCATTTTATGCTCAAAGAAATTCACGAGCAGCCCAAGGCCATTCAAGACACCTATAGAGGGAGGCTTAGGCCAGAAGAGGGTTTAATTAAAATGGCTGGAATAGACCAGCATTTAGAGCGTTTCTTAAAAGCCAAACGCATAGTAGTAGTAGCCTGTGGTACCTCATGGCATGCTGGCTTGGTGGCAGAGTATATTTTTGAAGAACTGGCCAGAATTCCTGTGGAGGTAGAATACGCTTCTGAATTTAGATACAGAAACCCTATAATTGGCCCAGAGGATATTGTGATTGCTATTTCACAATCTGGGGAAACTGCAGATACTTTGGCAGCCATTAAGCTAGCAAAGGAAAAAGGAGCCTTTGTTTTTGGAGTGTGTAATGTGGCGGGATCTTCTATTGCCCGTGCTACTGATGCTGGTGCTTATACGCATGCAGGTCCAGAAATTGGCGTGGCTTCTACCAAAGCTTTTACCACTCAGATTACCGTATTAAGCCTCATGGCTCTTAAATTAGCCAAGGAAAAAGGCGTGATGTCTACTACAGATTTCCATACTTATTTAAATGCCCTAGCTCAGATTCCTGCTCAGGTTGCTTTGGCCTTGGAGGCCGATGCCGTTATTAAAGAAATAGCCAAGGTATATAAAGACGCCACCAACTGCTTGTATTTAGGGCGTGGTTTTAACTTTCCAGTAGCTCTAGAAGGAGCGCTTAAATTAAAAGAAATCAGTTACATTCACGCAGAAGGGTATCCCGCTGCAGAAATGAAACATGGGCCCATAGCGCTTATAGATGAACAAATGCCGGTGGTAGTGATTGCTACCAAAAGGGGTCATTATGAAAAGGTAGTGAGTAACATTCAGGAAATTAAATCAAGAAGTGGCAAAATCATAGCCATTGTTACCAAAGGAGACGTTACGGTGAGAGGCTTGGCAGACCACGTTATAGAAGTACCAGAAACCCTAGATTGGTTAAGTCCTTTAATAACTACATTGCCTTTGCAATTGCTATCATACCACATGGCGGTTTTAAGGGGATGCAACGTAGACCAGCCTAGAAATTTAGCGAAATCAGTCACAGTAGAGTAGTTTTTATTTCGAATTTCTCAGTTTAGACACCTAATTATTCAGAAAAACAATTTCTGCAAAGGTCTTTTTCCCTAAATAATTAAAAAAATCATTATCTTGCTTTGATAATCTAAACTAAAAAAACTTATGAAAAACCTTTTATTTGTGCTTTCTCTGTGCCTAGCTTTCGTAGGTTATTCACAGACTACTATTAAGGGAAGTGTAGTAGACAGCAATAGCATGCCGGTACCAGGAGCAAACGTTGTAATAGACGGAAAGCCCATAGGTACGGTCACAGATTTTGATGGAAAGTTTATTCTTGAAACTTCAGAAAACCCTCCATTTACATTAAAAATTACTAGCATTGGTTATGCTCAAGCTAGTTTTAAAATAACATCTAAAAGCCAAACGGTTCAAGTCACTCTAGAAGAGGCCAACACCATGCTAGATGAAATTGTAATTTCCGCTTCTAGAACGCCAGAGCGTTTGTTTGAATCTCCAGTAACCGTGGAGCGTTTTGGAATTAAAGAAATAAAAAATACAGCTTCTGCAGATTTCTATGATGGTCTAGAAAACTTAAAAGGAGTAGATGTAAACACTAACTCTCTAACCTTCAAGTCTATTAATACAAGAGGTTTTGCTACCTTTGCCAATACACGTTTTATGCAATTGGTAGACGGAATGGACAATTCTACACCCGCTCTTAACTTTCCAATTGGAAACTTAGTAGGTATGATAGAGACAGATGTTCAAAGTGTAGAATTATTGCCAGGAGCTTCTTCTGCCCTATACGGCGCAAATGCTTTTAACGGTATTTTATTTATGACATCTAAAAGTCCTTTTGATTATGAAGGGGTAAGTACCACTATTAAAAGGGGTATTACATCACAAAATGCTTCAGGATCTTACGGGAAGCCGCAAAATAATGCCTACACAGACGTAGGGGTTAGATTGGCTAAGAAATTTTCAGATAAATTTGCTGCCAAGGTAAACGTAGGTTACCTAAAAGGAACAGACTGGGTGGCTAACAATGAAACAGATAAAAGAAATAATGGTTTTACTAGAGCTAATTTAGACTACGACGGTATAAATGTCTATGGAGATGAGGTAGCTACCAACATTAAGGGGGTGGCAGTAGCCTTAGAAGGTTTAGGTGTATTACCTGCAGGAGCAAACGCTCTAGTGCCTTCTGTAGTAGTGTCTAGACCTGGTTATATGGAAAGTGACTTAACCAACTACAATGCAGAGAGCTTAAAGGCAGACTGGGGTTTATTTTTTAGACCTTTCGCCAATGATTTTGAAATTGCCTACGTTGGAAAATATGGAACAGGAAATACTATTTACCAAGGAACCAACCGGTACAATATTAAAAACTTTATGCAGCAACAGCATAAAATAGAAGTGCGTAATGACAACTTCTTTGTAAGAGGCTATGTAGTAGCTGATGATGCTGGAGATTCTTATGACATGGTTTTTACAGGAATTAATATTAACAGAGCCTGGAAAGATGACAAAACATGGTTTGGAGAGTACACAGGAAACTTTGTAGGAGCAACTCTAGCAGGCGCCTCTACTGAAGCAGCCCACGCCATAGCTTTAGCAGCAGCACAGAAAGGCCGTTTTGAGCCAGGATCTACTGGTTTTCAAGCAGCTTTTGATAAAAGCGTTAACGACCCAAACCTATCAACAGGTTCTAAATTCCAAGATGCCTCCAAGTACTACCATGCAGATGCTAATTATAATTTTAGCCACCTTATAGACTTTGCAGATATTCAAATTGGAGGTTCTTTTAGAAGGTATAACTTAAATTCTTCTGGAACTATTTATACAGATTACGACAGCCCTATTTCTTATAATGAAGCAGGCCTTTATACTCAAATTCAAGAGAGTTTTGAAATGAGTGATGAAGCTTCTTTAAAGCTGACAGGATCTGTTCGTTATGACAAATCTGAGTTGTATGATGGTTTCTTCTCTCCTAGACTTTCTGCCGCCTACTTTGTTAATAGAAACCACAATATTCGTTTTTCTTTACAGAAAGGTTTTAGAAACCCTACCACACAAGATTTATTTATTGGTTTAGATGCAGGAAGGGCTATTTTAGTAGGTTCTGCACCAGATAATCTAGACCGCTATACTAGAAATTTCCCTGTAAGCGCAACTGCCCAAAACTTATATGGACAGCCTGCTTCTATAACCCAAACGGGTAGAGCTGCTTATGAAAACTCATATACCGTAAGTTCAGTACAAGCATTGTCAGCCACAGGAAACCCAGCCGTTTTAAAAGTCTCTAATCCAGCCCTTGTTAAGCCAGAGCAGGTGACTTCTTTGGAGGTAGGATACAGAGGTAAATTAGGAAGCAGCATTACTATAGATGCAAGTGCTTATTACAACCAGTATAAAGACTTTATTTCTGGCGAAAATGTAATTGCTCCTTTTTATGGAAAAGTAGGTGACAAGAGTTTGTCTGTTGCGGCAATTGCTGCCGGAGATTACCAAGTATACCAAGCGTATACAAACTCTCCAGTAGACGTAAATTCTTTTGGAGGCTCGGGGATGATCACTGCAAGAATATTTAATAAGTTTGAACTAGACGCCAGTTACACCTATACCAAACAAGATTTTGATGAGGTGTTATATCCAGATTTTAGAACTAATTTTAATACGCCAGAGCACAAGGTAAAAGCGAGTTTTGGTTCCCCTAATTTAATTGACAATTTTGGGTTTAATGTAGCCTGGAGATGGAGTGATGATTACTTCTGGCAGGCAGCTTTTGGAGATGGAGAAGTCCCCTCTTTTTCTACCATAGACGCTCAGGTGAACTACACCATTCCCTCTTTAAAGTCTACTCTAAAATTAGGAGCTGCCAATTTAGGTGGTTATGACTATTTTACTGCCTTTGGAACTGGTTTAATAGGATCTCAATACTATCTTTCATTAACTATTAACAACTAATTATGCTACATATATCTATCAATATAAAGAAGTTCATCCCTTTATTTTTAGGGGCTGCACTATTAGTTTCTTGTGAACAAGACCAAATAGCTGGGCCAGAACCAGCTGCAGCACTTCCAGCTCTAAAAGCAGGAAGTTTAAACTTGAGCAAATATGTCTCCGTAGGAAATTCACTTACTGCAGGCTATAGTGATGGAGCTTTATTTAAAGCGTCTCAGCAGATGTCTATGCCTAGCTTATTGGCACAAAAATTTGCTATGGCAGGCGGAGGTAGTTTTAGCCAGCCTATGATGAATGACAATAATGGGGGTCTTCTTTTGGGAGGTACTATGATTGCAGGACCTAGATTATTTTTTAACGGTGCAGGCCCCGCTTCTTTATTAACTGCAAATCCAGCAGCTACTCCTACTACTGACATTGCTACTAACAATCCTAAGGGGCCTTTCAATAATATGGGAGTTCCTGGGGCTAAGAGTTATCATTTATTAGCGCCAGGCTACGGCAATATTGCCTATGTGGCTTTAGGATTGGCGAATCCGTATTTTGTGAGAATGGCCTCTACCCCTAATGCTTCTGTTTTGGCGGACGTTGTGGCTCAAAAGCCTACTTTTTTCTCTCTTTGGATTGGAAATAATGACGCCTTAGGTTATGCCACTTCAGGAGGAGACGGAACCAACCCGCTCACTCCAATTTCTGGTGCTCCTGGTGTTGGTTTTGACGGCACCTACGGCGCTATTGTTGCCACACTCACCTCCGGCGGCGCTAAAGGGGTGGTAGCTACTATCCCTTATGTAACCAGTCTTCCACATTTTACTACGGTACCCCATAATCCAGTTCCTTTAGACGCTGCAACAGCTGCAGCTTTGAATGGTGCATATGCCGCATATAATGGAGGCATACAAGCCGCCTATCAGGCTTTGCAGGCAACAGGACTTTTAACTGCAGCAGAGGTGGCCAAAAGACAAATAAGCTTTAGAGCAGGTGCTGGAAATGCCGTAGTGATTGTAGACGAATCTCTTACAAATTTAGGGGCTATTAATCCTGCTTTTGCGGGCTTACCCAAATACAGACAGGCTACTGCAGCAGATCTATTGATTTTGCCAGCAGCTTCCTTTATTGGCACTTTAGCGGTAGCTGGAAACCCACTTACCGTAAATGGAGTGGCGATACCTTTGGCAGATAAATGGGTGCTTACCCCACAAGAACAGGCAGAAATTAAAACGGCTATTGACGGCTATAACGTTATTATTAAAGCATCTGCTACTGCAGTAGGTTTGGCTATTTTTGACGCCAACCAATACATGCAGCAGTTAGCTGCTACGGGTATTACAGATGGTAAATACACAGTGTCTGCCAGATTAGTTACTGGTGGTGTTTTCTCTTTAGACGGAGTACACCCAAACCCAAGAGGCTACGCACTTCTAAGTAATTTAATAATGAAAACCTTAGACGCTAAATTTGGCTCTAACTTTCAAGCTTCTGGAAACCTTTTAAACATAGGGAATTACCCTACCAACTTTAGCCCAGCTTTAAAGTAGGTTAAAAAATTATTATATTAAAAAGCGGGTTTTTTCCACTGTTGGAAAAAACCCGCTTTTTGCTTTTTATAAAAAGAGACTTTTGCCGTTTTTAATTACAAGAGAAAGTCTTATATTTGCAGCCTGAAATTAGAGTATCGTACGCTCTGGTTTTCAAGAAAGCATGTAAACCTTTATAAACAATAGAAAAATGGCTCAAGCTAACGCTAAAGTTTCACAAATCATTGGCCCTGTAGTAGATGTAGAATTTAACGAGGGTACTCCATTACCTAGAATTTATGACTCTTTAGAGATCATAAAAAAAGACGGTAGTATTTTGGTATTGGAAGTACAGTCTCACGTGGGTGAGAATACAGTGCGTACCATTGCAATGGACTCTACAGACGGATTGAGTAGAGGCACTGCTGTTACTGCAACAGGAAGTGCCATACAAATGCCAGTAGGTGATGCCGTTTATGGACGTCTATTTAATGTGATTGGAGACGCCATTGACGGTTTAGGAAATTTGCCTAAGACTGGAAAAGATGGACTGCCTATTCACAGAGAAGCGCCTAGATTTGAAGACCTTTCTACTTCTACAGAAGTATTGTTTACAGGAATTAAGGTAATTGACCTCATTGAGCCTTACGCCAAAGGAGGAAAAATTGGATTATTTGGTGGCGCAGGAGTTGGAAAAACAGTATTGATACAAGAGCTTATTAATAATATTGCAAAAGGACACGGTGGTTTATCTGTGTTTGCAGGAGTGGGTGAGCGCACAAGAGAAGGAAATGACTTGCTTAGAGAGATGTTAGAGTCTGGTATTATTAAATACGGAGATGACTTTATGCATTCTATGGAAGCAGGTGGCTGGGACTTGAGCAAAGTAGACAAAGCGGTAATGAAAGAATCTAAAGCTACTTTTGTTTTTGGTCAAATGAATGAGCCTCCAGGAGCCCGTGCTCGTGTTGCACTTTCAGGATTAACCATTGCAGAGTACTTCCGTGATGGAGCAGGGGAAGGTCAAGGGAAAGATGTATTGTTTTTTGTTGACAACATTTTCCGTTTCACTCAGGCAGGATCTGAGGTATCGGCTCTTTTAGGCCGTATGCCATCTGCGGTAGGTTACCAACCAACTTTGGCTACAGAAATGGGAGCCATGCAAGAGCGCATTACCTCTACTAAAAGAGGTTCTATTACTTCTGTTCAGGCGGTATACGTTCCTGCAGATGATTTAACAGATCCGGCACCAGCAACAACTTTTGCTCACTTAGACGCTACTACGGTATTGTCTAGAAAGATTGCAGAGTTGGGTATTTACCCAGCGGTAGACCCATTAGATTCTACTTCTAGAATTTTAACGGCAGAGATCTTAGGAAAAGACCATTACACTTGTGCTCAAAATGTAAAAGAGTTATTACAACGCTATAAAGAATTACAAGATATTATTGCCATTCTTGGGATGGAAGAATTGTCAGAAGAAGACAAGCTTGCAGTAACAAGAGCTAGAAGGGTACAGCGTTTCTTGTCTCAGCCTTTTCACGTGGCAGAGCAGTTTACAGGAATACCAGGGGTATTAGTAGATATTAAGGAGACTATTAAAGGTTTTAATATGATTATGGATGGTGAATTAGACCACATACCAGAATCTGCTTTTAACCTAAAAGGAACCATTGAAGAAGCTATTGAAGCTGGAGAGAAAATGTTGGCAGAAGCCTAATTTTCAACACTAAAAAGTAAAACTATGTATTTAGAAATAGTATCTCCAGAGGCCACTTTATACGCGGGTGAAATAAGTTCAGTAAGCGCACCAGGTAAAGATGGGTTTTTCCAAATTTTAAGTGCACACGCTGCTTTAGTAGCCTCATTAGGTGCAGGAGAAATTAAATTACAAGGTGTGGTGGAATTGTCTCCAGAGCATGCGTCTAAATTTGCAGCCTTAGAAAAAGGAGTGTACTCGCTTTCCATTCAAAGTGGTACTCTTGAAGTGAAGAACAATAAAATTATAGTCTTAGCAGACTAATTTAAAATTTTAATATTAAAAAAAAGGCTGCTACTCACATTAGCAGCCTTTTTTTTAAACAGATTGTATGATAAAAAAATTATTTTTAGCAGGTGTTTTTTCACTTTCAGCCTTTGTAAGTGCTCAAGACAGTATTAGTACTCAGAAATTAGAAGAGGTGGTGTTAAGCGCTGGCAGAATTGCACTTCCCCTTTCTGAAAACTCCAGAACCATTCAGATTATTAGCCAGGCAGATATTAAGAATGCAGCCGCTACCAATTTGGTAGATTTACTGCAGTCTGTGGCTGGTATAGACATAAGGAGAAGGGGTGCTGGTGGGCAGCAGGCAGACCTCTATATAAGAGGCGGGAGCTTTGACCAAACACTGCTACTCATTGACGGTATTAAAGCAGAAGACCCACAAACAGGACACCACAGCTTAAATATAGCCCTCCCTATAGCCCTCATAGAGCGCATAGAAATTGTAAAAGGGCCTTCTGCTAGGATTTTTGGCCCTAATGCTTTTACAGGCGCTATTAATATAGTGACCAAAAAAAGCTTGGAAGCCAAAGCAATAGTGAGCGCGGGTTGGGGATCTTTTGACCAAACACAAGGAGCCTTGAGCCTGCAACTAGAGCAGAAAAACACAGATCAGATTTTCCACTTTTCCAGAAACACCTCTCAGGGGTACAGATATAATACAGATTTTAAAAACAATAACTTTTTTACCAAGGCCACTTTTAATAAACAAGCCCAGCCCATTGCACTTATGGCTACTTTTGCAGACCGTTCCTTTGGGGCCAATGGTTTTTATGCCACTCCTTCTGCCACAGATCAGTACGAGCACACCCAGTCTAGTTTGGTTTCTTTACAGACCAAAATTGCTAAAGGAAATTGGGTCTATACCCCAAGTGTTTTTTGGAAGCGCAACCAAGATGAGTATGTCTACATTAAAGACAAACCAAGCGTGTATAGAAATCTGCACCTTTCAAATAAGGTAGGCGCTGCAGTAAACACCTCTTACACTTCTAAATGGGGTATGACAGGCCTAGGATTAGAAATAGCCCAAGTGAGTATTAGAAGCAATAATTTAGGAAATAGAGACCGCCAACAGATCAGTGCTTACCTAGAGCAGCGCTTTTCTTTTTTAGACAAGTCCTTAGACATTACCCCTGGGGTGGCACTCAATTACTTTTCTGACTTTAAGTTTCACGCTTTTCCTGGTTTAGATCTTGGCTATACTTGGAGTAAGAATGTAAAAACCTATGCTAATTTTGGCTATACCTACCGAATACCCACCTATACAGATTTGTTTTATGCAGATAGAACTACTCTAGGAAATAAAAACTTAGAACCGGAAGACGCTTTTTCTTGGGAACTGGGTTTTCAGTTTTCAGAATCTACTACCACAGTTTCTGTAGCCTTATTTAATAGAGACACAGACAACCTCATAGATTATGTAAAGTTTAAAGAAACCGCCCTTTGGGAGGCTCAGAATTTTGCAGCTTTAAGCACTAGAGGAATTGAATTTATAGGGTCTCAGCGTTTTAAAATAGCAGATCAATCACAGCAACTCTCCTTTGGCTATACCTATATAGATGACGCCATTAAAGAGGTGGCAGTTCCTTTTTCTAGGTACGCTATTAACTCATTAAAGCACCAATTTTCCACCACCGCTGCTTTGCATTTTTCAAAGCGCATACCAGCCACCATCAACTATAGGTATATGGAGCGCACCAACGGCACAAATTACAGGGTTTTAGACGCCTCACTAAGGGTTGTAACTCCTTCTTTTGTATGGTCTGTAATAGGAAATAATTTGTTGGATGAAGCATTTTCAGAGACCAATTTAGTGCCAGCCCCGGGAGTCAATTTTATGTTGGGACTTCAGTATCAATTAAAATAGAGATCACTTATTTTCTTGTGTACACAATCCCTTTCCCAATAGTGGTGTCTGGACGGTAGTGTTTTTTAATGGTTGCTTCAAAGTAAGCGCCTTCTTTTGGGTGTCCTTTAAACAGACTGTGTTTCTGGTCTATCACAATAACTGCTGGGGCTAAAGAGTCTAACAAATACTGCAGTTCTTCACGGCTGGTTTTGCGCTTGCTAAAGTAAGGGAAGAGTTCCCGCCTAAAAAGGTTGCTAGGGTGTGTAACAGCCATACTAGGAGGTGTTTTGCCTAAAAGCCAATATCCAATATGGTATTCAAGAAATAAGGCGTTCTGGGCAGGTATTTTCGCTGTCTTTAAATAAGAGGCAATGTCAATGCCTTCTCCGTTGTAAAAACGGCCTTTTCCCTGGTAGTTTTTATAGACTGCGTGGTACTCTAGATAAGACTCTACAGGTGTAATAAGCAGTAGTAACAGCCAAATTTTTAAATACTTAGCTCTTATTATTTTCTTGTCTGCTAGCTCCAAGCCCAACAAAGCAAATACAAGCGGGTATACTTGGAGTAAATAGTGTCCATTCACTTTTCCAGCCACTACAAAAGAGCTGAGCACTCCTATGGCACAGACCCCTATAATAATGGTTATAAAAGATTTATTTTTTATGATATACATCCATAAAAAAAGGATAAAAGGACTGAGAATTAGGGCATTTACCCAGTTAAATTGTGCATAGCTGCCCGATGCTAAAAAAATAGACTCCCACCAAAGCTCCAGTTCTCCTATTCTAATATACGGTATAGCAGTGACACCAATTCCTGAAAAAATTCCTAACCCAAGGCTAAAAGTCCTTTTGAGTGTTTTTTTTAATGGACAGAAATAAAGTGCTCGAATGCTCACAAACAGTGCCAACAACAAAATAGCATAGGCTAAGTTAAGTTTGGCCATGGCACTGAGCCCCAGGAAAAGGCCGGCTATAAAAAGCTTTTTGTTTGATGGCTCTGTGGCTGTAATAAAATAAAGGCCACTCATAAAAAGTGCCATTGAAATATGTTCAGACATGACGCCTTGTACACTGCCAAATAGGCTAGAAAACAGTAAGCTTAAGATAGCTACTAAGGCTGCATTACTGCTATTTTTTGTATGTCTAAAGGTCATGCTATACACCAAAAATGCGGTATAGCTCACCAGCAGTACACCACCCATTCTAATCCAAAAAAAGCTTTTGCCAAATAGGGCAATAATAGCGGCAAAAAAGCCAAAAGTAAGGGGTGGTTTTAGATCCCAGAGGTAGGTGTAGGGTAGGAAACCATCTGTCCAAGCCTGGCCCATGACAATAAAAGTGCTCTCATCCTTGTCTATATAGTCTCTAAAGAAAAAGGGGAAACGAATGCAAAAGGCTAATAAGAATAGCCCAATGAGGGCTTGGAAGTTTTTGTTTTGAAACCAAGCGTATGAGCGCTTTCTGTTTTGAAACCCTGTATCTGAAAGATTTTTGCTTAGAAGTATTTTATTTAAAACGTTCATGACTTAGAGGGTTTGTCCATTTCCTGGAAGGGTAGTTCCTGTAATTTATCATAAACTAATTGGCTTTCCCAACCCCTGTAAAAAAGGTAGTCTGCTAATTTTTTTCTCTGTTGTATCAGTGGAAGTCCCTCTAAAGAAGTGCCTTTTTTAAAAGAGATTTCATGAAAGGTTTCTAGGTATTCCTGTGGGTCAATTTCTTTAAGGCCTGCTTTAATGCAGTAGCTAGAAATGTCTCTGACTTTTAATTCTTGTTTAATTCTGTTTCTCCCCCACTTTTTAATTCTAAACTTGCCCCTAGCAAAGCTTTGAGCAAAACGCATTTCATTGAGGAAGTTGGCTGTTATAAGGCCCACTAAAATCTGATCTATGGCCGCAGGAATCATTCCCATACTCCTCAGTTTTTCAGTCACTTCTTTATGACACCTCTCCTGATAGGCACAGTAATGCTCTATCTTGCTTTTGGCTTCTTTAAGAGTGTGACTTGGATTCATAAGTGGGCTTGAGGGCTAAAGGTACATAAAACCTTAAAAAAAGGGCAAAAAAAAAGCGGCCCGAAAAGGCCGCTTTTTTTAATATATAGTCTTACCGTCTTTGTTCTTAAAACGATAGTCGAGATAGGTATAAGCATCTCGTGATTGAATTTTTACCCATTTTTTGTATTCCAAAAACCATTTTTGCCTAATGGAAGGAAGTCCTTGGGTGAGATAAGCCGCAATGAACGGGTGCACGTGCAGTGTTACTTTTAGATCTTTAGAAGGACCTACTAAAAGTTTCTGAATGTCTGCTGTGATTTTGTCCAATAAAACTATAGGTGCTTCTACTTCTTTTCCAGTTATGGAAGGGAGAAGCTCTGTAGTTTTAATATCCATTTCTGGTCTTACTCTTTGTCTTGTAATTTGTATGAGTCCAAATTTACTTGGAGGCAAAATCTTGTGCTTTGCTCTATCCTCTTTCATTTCTTCGCTTAGGTGATCAAAAAGTTTTTTTCTGTGATCTCCTCTTGCCATATCAATAAAATCTACTACAATAATTCCACCCATATCTCTGAGGCGTAATTGCCTAGCTATTTCAGTGGCTGCAGATAGATTGACATCTAGAGCGGTGTCCTCTTGTGTTTTAGCTTTATTTGAGCGGTTTCCACTGTTTACATCTATAACATGCAAAGCTTCTGTGTGTTCAATAACTAAATAGGCTCCTTTGCTCATGGTTGCGGTTTTCCCAAATGAGGTCTTAATTTGGCGTTCTATACCAAATTTCTCAAAAATGGGCTCGCTAGCGTCATACAATTTAACAATGGATTCTTTTTCTGGCGCAATTTCTTGCACATAATCTTTTACTTGATTGTACAAAGTCTCATCATCTACATGAATACCAGAAAAACTGTCATTAAAGACGTCTCTCAGTATAGAAGAAGCTCTATTGAGTTCTACCAATACTTTAGATGGGTGATGGGCTTTGTGTAGTTTTTTACACATTACTGTCCATTTGTTCAGTAAATTCTGTAAATCTCTGTCTAATTCTGCGACTTTTTTGCCTTCTGCAACAGTGCGAATAATTACCCCAAATCCTTTTGGTTTAATACTTTTCACAAGTCTTTTTAATCTGTCTTTTTCTTCTTTGCTCTCTATTTTTTGAGATACAGAAATACGGTCAGAAAAAGGGACCATAACAAGGAAACGCCCAGCTATTGAAAGCTCAGAGCTAATTCTAGGTCCTTTTGTAGAGATGGGTTCTTTTACAATTTGAACCATCAGTGATTGATTGGCTTTAATGGCGTCATTAATGCTACCATCTTTGTCAATATCTGGTTCAAAAGCTACATTTTTCAAAGAGAAATCGCGCACTTTACCAGTGCTGACTCTTTTGATGAATTTAAGCATGGTAGACAACTGAGGTCCTAAATCATGATAATGTAAGAAGGCATCTTTTTCATAGCCTACATTAACAAAAGCAGCATTTAATCCCGTGATAGGTTTTCTTACTTTGGCTATAAAAATATCGCCAACAGAAAATTTATTATTGTCTTCTTCTTTACTTAATTCAATGAGTTTTCCATCTTTTAACAAGGCAAAATCTACAGCATTGGAATTAGATCTAATGATTAATTCTCTTTTTACCATGATTTGTATATTGTTACTCCCAAAGCGGGAGTAAAAGTGTTAAAAAATAAATTTAAACGGGTATAATACCCGTCAATCCCTTTGTCTATGGGATCTATGTCAATGAACGTACAAAACAGAAAAAGTAGTTAAAAACTACTTTTTCTTGTGTCTGTTAGCTCTCCTACGCTTTTTGCGTTTGTGGGTAGCTACCTTATGTCTTTTTCTTTTTTTACCACTAGGCATACAAATGTCCTTTAATTGATTAATATTTTATTTAATTGTTACATTGCTTTTTACGCCCTCAACAAAAACTTTTGCAGGTTTAAAAGCGGGAATATTGTGTGCAGGAATCTTGATGGTTGTGTTCTTAGAAATATTTCTACCAGTTTTTTCTGCTCTTGTTTTTATTATAAAGCTACCAAAGCCCCTAAGATATACATTATCCCCAGATTCTAAAGAAGATTTAACTTCTTCCATAAAAGCTTCTACTGTAGCTTGAACGTCTCCTTTTTCAATACCTAATTTTTCTGAGATTTTTGTAACGATATCTGCTTTTGTCATGTTGTATGATATATAATCTGTACTATTTTTTCGGGTTGCAAATATATAAATTTAATTCTATCTTTTATTCTAATGGACTAAATTTTAAGTTAATAAAGCGCTACTTTTGATTTTTATTTTAAGTATATGTCCTTTTCTCAGGAAATAATACAATGGTACAGCACTCATAAAAGGCCACTGCCTTGGCGGGATACTCAAGATCCTTACAAAATTTGGCTCTCAGAAATAATTTTACAGCAAACCAGAGTGGCACAGGGAATTCCCTACTATTTAAAATTTATAGAAAATTTTTCTACCGTATTTGATTTGGCTAGTGCCCCAGAAGAAAAAGTACTTAAACTATGGCAAGGCTTGGGCTATTATTCTAGGGCCAGAAATTTACACGCAACCGCAATTGATATCGCCACCAACTACAAAGGCGTCTTCCCCTCAGATTACAAGACCTTAAAAACATTAAAAGGGGTGGGTGATTATACCGCTAGCGCTATAGCTTCTTTCTGCTTTAACGCTCCAGAGGCTGTTCTAGATGGAAATGTATACCGAGTGTTGTCGCGTTTTTTGGGCTTAGAGACTCCTATAAATACGCCGTTAGGAATGAAAATCTTTAAAGCGTTTGCCTTAGAGAATTGTAACCTAAACAACCCAAGTGACTACAATCAGGGGATTATGGAGTTTGGTGCCCTGCAATGTGTGCCTCAAAACCCATCTTGTACTCACTGTCCCCTTCAGGAAAGCTGTGTGGCATACCAAACCAATAAGGTGGCTTATTTACCAGTAAAAATTCCCAAGGCCAAACCAAAAAAAATACACCATCATTACCTGGTTTTTTTAGACCCAAGTCACCATACTTTATTTGAAAAGAGGGTAGGCAAGGGTATTTGGGAAGGTTTATACGAGTTCCCACTTATTGTTTCTGACCAGGCCATGCCTTTTAAACAGCTGTTAGAAGAACCTTTGCCAAAAGCTTTTAAAGACTTACTGTCTACCCCTTATGAACACAGCCTTTTTAATAAAATTCCAATTTTACACAAGCTCACACACAGGCATATTTACGCTCATTTTTGGGTAGTAGAAACACAAAAGCCTTTGAAAACGGGTATGCCTTTTAACGAGATTATTACATATCCTACTGCAGTTTTAATATCAGATTTTATAAATGCGTTTAAAAATTCGTATTTTTGAACTTTAGCGAAATAATTATGAGCGGAACATTAAATAAAGTCATGTTAATAGGTCACTTAGGAGACGATGTAAAAATCCATTATTTTGAGGGGGGTAATTGTATTGGCAGATTTCCAATTGCTACTAATGAAACCTATACCAATAAACAAACGGGTGAAAAAGTCACCAATACAGATTGGCACAATATTGTTGTGAGAAATAAAGCAGCAGAAATATGCGAAAAATATCTGAGCAAGGGCGACAAAGTATACGTAGAGGGCCGTTTAAAAAACAGACAGTGGCAGGCAGAAGACGGTACAACAAAATATACCACAGAGGTACATGTGCAGGACTTTACTTTTTTAACCACTAAAAATGATGGAGCTACTACCGCCGGTGGAACCTCTCCAATACAGTCAAACCCATTGCCAGCAAGTGCTCAACAAGGCTCTTATGCTTCTAGCCAACAGCAAATTGACAATCACGGACAAATGCCATCTGACTCTGACCCATCGGATGACCTTCCCTTTTAATTCATTATAACGCAAAAAGTATTGGATCCTGACCCCCTGAATATTGTACTTCCTTTAATGGCTTTGGCTACCCCTTTTTTGACTTTCAAAATTGGTTTTTTATTCTTTTTAATTGCTTGTTCAGCCTTAGTTTCTGGAGCTGAAGTTGCTTTTTTTGGTTTGTCTTCAACAGAATTGGGCCTTCTTGAAAAACAAGGAAATGCCAAGGCAGGATTAGTGCTAAAACTCCTGGAAAAACCCAAGAAGTTACTGGCTACTATTCTAATTGCCAACAACGCAGTTAACATAGGTATTGTGCTTCTTTTTAGTGATTTAGGCAATGAGTTTTTTACCTCCATAAGCTATATGCTCTTTGATTTTATCTCTCTAAAATTTCTTTTAGAGGTGGTGTTAGTCACTTTTTTAATTCTCATGTTTGGAGAAATTCTTCCCAAGGTTTACGCCAGCAGGAATAGGTTGTTTTTTGCCCAATTTATGGCCATGCCTATTAAAATAATAGATTTTATTTTCACACCACTTAGCATGCCCATGAGGTGGATTAGCTTGTTTTTACATGAGAGGCTAGGAAAACAAAAATCCACATTGAGTGTAGACCACCTGTCTCAGGCATTAGAACTTACCTCTGAGGGAGATACCACAAAGGAGGAACAAAAAATACTTGAGGGCATTGTTTCTTTTGGAAACACAGACACCAAGCAGGTAATGCGTCCAAGAATAGATATTTTTGCCCTGTCTGACAGTATGAAATTTACAGAAGTATTAGAGTCTATTACCAAGCATGGTTACTCTAGAATACCTGTTTTTAAAGAACATATAGACCAGGTTATTGGGGTGTTGTACGTAAAGGATTTACTTCCGTATATAGATAGAAAAACCTTTAATTGGAGCGCTCTTATAAGGCCTACTTACTTTGTTCCTGAAAATAAAAAATTAGATAATTTACTCTTAGAGTTTCAGGCAAAGAAAATGCATTTGGCCATAGTAGTAGATGAGTTTGGAGGTACCTCTGGGATTGTTACTTTGGAAGACATTATTGAAGAGATTGTAGGAGATATTAGTGATGAGTTTGACGATGAAGACTTGGTGTATTCTAAATTAGACCCTTATAATTTTGTATTTGAAGGAAAGACTGTATTAAAGGATTTTTACAAGGTGACCAAAATAGCAGATGAGACCCTTTTTGAAAGTCAAAAAGGAGAGTCTGAGACCATAGCTGGATTTGTTTTAGAAATAGCACAAGGATTTCCAAAGAGAGGCACTCAGATTCCATTTCACCATTATATTTTTACTGTAGAGAGTCTAGATAAGAAACGCTTACGTCAGATTAAAGTGACCCTCCCTCAATAGACAACTGCATGCGGAAGAATAATTTTACGCCTTTTTTTTTATGGGGTGTTGCCCTACTCATTTTGCAAGCCTCTTGTGAAACAACTACCCCGTACCCCAAGCCTAAAGCGTATTTTGCATTGTCCTATCCAAACGCTCAATACACTCTTTTTGAGAGTCCTTTTTACAAGCTACCTCTAAATACTCAGGCAGAGATCAAAAACCAAACAGAGCAGGGATTAGAGGTTTACTACCCTGCTTTAGACGCCAGTTTATTTTTGAATTATACCTCTGTAAACGTTTCTTTTGAGGCACTAGAGGCAGGTATTGAAAACAAACTTTCAGAGCATGTGAAAAAAGCTACTGCTATTTTGGCATTCCCCTATGAAGATGTAAGTAGTAATAAGCTAGGAGTTCTCTATGAAATTAAGGGAGACGCAGCGTCTGCAGCTCAATTTTATGTGTCTGACCAGTCACAAAACTTTTTAAGTGGGGCCTTGTATTTTAATATAATACCTCATTATGATTCTATTTATCCGGCTGCGCAGTATGTGATTAGAGACCTCAGGCAAATAATTAGCGGGGTAGCTTGGAAAACCACTGTAAAATTGCAGTAGTATAAAGCAATTCACAGCAAGGCCTAGTGACGGCTCCTATGCAGCTTTTAATCCTGCTTTAAGAGTTCTTCTGCATATAGGATACTTCCGTTAACAGAAGCCTCCATGGCCACTACTTTTTCTGTCTCTAGGGCCAAAGCAGCTTTTTTGTCTTTAGTAAGAGCTTTGCCTTTTAAAATTTCTTCTGCGGTAAACTGGCTTCCAAAATCTTTCATCCAATCCATCATCTGCCTATAAGCACCTTGTAGGCTGTCTATGCCTTGGGTCATTAAAACTAATTCTGCCTTATGGGCACCTTCTAATTGGGTTTCAAGCACCTTTAAACTGTCTCTTTTTATTCCCAACTCTTTAACAAGGCGCCCTATGCTTCCCATCTTTGGCATTAGGGCGTCGTGTACGTCCATGACTTCTTGCATTTGTGTTTTTTCTGGGACTTTTGGCTCCGTTTTACAAGCGCTAAAGGCTAAGACAAAAACAGTCATAAAGGTAAAAGTAACAGCCTTAACAAGTAGGGGATTTTTTTTCATGTCTAGCGGTATAAATGAAATATAAAGGTAAAAAAATAGCGCCCATTGGGCGCTATTTTTTTACCTATAAAAAAGAGTGTTTAGTTAAAGTCTTTATCACTGACTCCTGTGTTTACTTCTATCTTGTCTACTTTAAATTCAATAAGCTGCGGCCCCATCATTTGGCCTAAATAGAAGGGAAACAAAATACCAGAAGCTTCTTTATAGTCTCCGTATTTCACAACACTTTCTATACGTTGTCCCATCATTTCTACTACAGTTACTTCCTGAACTTTTTGTCCTGTGGCAACGCTGTAGTAAGCGCTCTTATTAGCAGCCACCTTTACTTTGTATACATTTTCTCCATCTACTTTTTCAACACCTTCTAAAGAAATGTCATTGGCAGCTAAGTTAAGTTCATAAAAAGGCTGGGCCTCATCTTTAATTGTAGCAGCTTGCTTGGCATCTAGGTCCATTTTTTGTCCTTGTGCCATTACATAGCCACTTTCTCCATTAAATACTTGCTTACTCATGGAATTACCCATCATAGAAAGGTCTTGCATAAATTGGTTTTTAGCTGTTTTAACAAGCTTAAAATTCAATTTCATGCCCTGTACTTCTCCAGAGGCAAAAATAGCTACTGTTTTTACTTTTTCAAGGGCTTTTCTGCCACCAACAGCTTTGATATAACCGTCTACAACACTTTGTGCTGTTACTCCCGCAGGAACAGGCATTTTGTATTGGGGCTTGTCTATAGGCTCTGCATTGGTGTTAAAATACTTTACTGGTAAGTTTTTACCTTGAAAAGACATTTTTTCTAGATTTTCCAAAACATCTTGGCCTTTTCCAGTTACCACTAGCTGGGTGTTTTCAGTAGTGAAATATTTTGAAGCGGCTGCCTGAACATCTGCTACTGTAATGGCGTTAATTCTTTCTAAATATGTTTTGTAGAAATCTTTAGATAGCCCTTCTGTTTCAATATTAAGGGCATAGCCAGCAATGGTACTAGGATTCTCCAAAGCCATAACAAAGCTTCCTACATAGGTAGCTTTTGCTGCATCTAACTCTTTTTGAGTGACCGGCTCTGAAATTATTTTCTGTACCTCTTCTAATATTTGTACAGCGGCAGAATCTGTCACTGCATTTCTAACACTTGCATATGCACTAAATCTAGAGGGCGTGTATTTACTATTTCCAATACTAGAATAAGACCCATAAGTATAAGCCTTGTCTTCTCTAAGGTTCTGAAATAACCTAGCAGAGCCACCGCCACCTAAAATTCTATTGGCCATTAGGGCTGGTAAATAGTCAGTGTCTTTCATCTGTAAGCTTACAATGTTTTGCACACTTACCTCTGATTGAACTGCATTGGGCATGTCTATAAAATTAATACTGGCTCCTACAGAAGGGCTTGGGTTGCTCCAATTTCCTACGATAGGATCTCCTTTTTTCCAAGAGGAGAAGTGTTTTTTTACTAATTTCTTAACTTCTTTAGTGTCTACATCTCCAATAATAACTAAATAAGCCTGGTTTGGATTAAAGTAAGTGGTGTAGTATGCCTTAGCATCGGCCAGGGCTACTTTGCTCACAGTTTCTTCTGTAGCAAACTCTCCATTAGGATGGTTTTTGCCGTATGCAATAGCAGCTTGCACCCTATTAGCCATGGCAGCAACATCTTTTTCTTCAGACTTTAAGCCTGTAAGTAGCTTGTCTTTCTCTTTCTGAAACTCTTCTTCAGTAAAATTAGGGTTAATAGCAGCGTCTGCCATTAATTCTAATATTCTAGGAAAGTATTTTGAAAGTGAACTTGCAAAAGCAGATGAGGCACCAAAGTTAATATTGGCTCCTAAGAAATCTACTTCTTCATTAAAAGCATCTTTTGAAATACTGCTAGAACCGTTGCCCATAAGTCCAGCAGCCAAGCTAGAAACACCGGCTTTATCTCCTTCAAAACTAGGCGGGTTGTCTATACTTAATTGAATAGAAACTCTTGGCAATTTGTGGTTTTCTACCACCATGACTGTCAGGCCATTTTTAAGCTCAAAGCGGATAGGCTCTTCTAAATTAATAGTAGGAGCAGGACCGGCCGTTGGCATATTAGTTCTGTCTATTTGTGCGTGTAGGCTTACAGTGGCAAGCGCAATCACTAAACTGAGTACAATTTTTTTCATAACTATTTAGTTTCTTCTTTAGGAGTAGGTAAATAATCTATCACCACACGCTGGTTAGGGTTTAAAAACGCTGCGGCCACTTTTTTAATCTCTTCTCTAGTAATTGACCTGTAGACTTCAATTTCTTTGTTGATTAGGGAAGTGTCGCCGTAAAGCATATGATAAGTAGCTAGTGATCCGGCTATCCCTTCTACACTTGAATTAGAATTTACAAACTGATTTTCAAATTTATTTTGAAGCTTCTGATAATCGCTTTCAGAAATGAGCGTCTCTCTTACCGCAGCAATTTCTTCTTCCATTTCGCTTACTAGTGTTTCTAAGCTCACCTCTCCAATAGGCAATCCAAAAACTAAATACATGCCGTAATCTTCTTGTCCTACATTAAAAGCACCAACTTGTAAGGCTTGTTTTTGCTCATCTACCATTTTTTTGTAAAGCTTAGAGCTTTTACCATCGCTTAGGTAGGAAGAAATCATATCAAATACATGCGCCTCTCTTGATGCAAAACCAGGGGTTCTATAGGCTACAACAGCAGCAGGAATTTGAATATTGTTGTCAAAAGTCTCAGTTCTTATTTCTTCTGTTATAGGCGTTTCTTTAGGATAATTACGCTCTACCTTATTTCCTGCTGGGATAGGACCAAAATAATCTTGAATCATTTTTTTGGTTTTATCTATGTCTATATCTCCAGCCACTACTAATACCGCGTTGTTTGGACCGTAGTAAGTGTTTTTATAATCAACAAATTCCTCTAGAGTTGCAGCGTCTAAGTCTTCCATATACCCAATGTTTGGATCTTTATAAGGATGTACTTTAAATAGGTTTTCTCCCACTACATTTATTAAGTTACCGTATGGGGAGTTGTCTACTCGCAGTCTTTTTTCCTCTTTTACCACCTCATTTTGAGTATCTACTCCAATTTGGTCAATAACAGGGTGAAGCATGCGTTCAGACTCTAACCAAAGCCCTAATTCTAAGTTATTAGAAGGAAACACTTCATAGTAATAGGTTCTGTCTTGTGAGGTATTGGCGTTGTTTTTACCACCTTTAGAAGACACAATGTCAAACCATTGACCTCTGTCAATATTTTTAGTTCCCTCAAACAATAGGTGTTCAAAGAAATGGGCAAATCCTGTACGGCCGTCAGACCTGTCTTTTCCACCTACGTGGTACATGACAGAAGTGGTCACTACAGGAGCGCCATTGTCTTGGTGTAAAATGACATGCAGCCCATTGTCTAGCTCGTATTCCTGGTACTCTACTTCTTGAGCCCTTGTTGTAAAGGCAAGCAATCCCATGCAAAGCCCTAAAAAAAGATTTTTTCTCATAGTTATTTTTTTAATGATCACTAATTAGTATGAATTTTCACCTAATTGTTACACAAATATAAGGCCTAACACTTTTAAACAATAGCAGTTGTATATTTATTAATAAAACGTATATTTGCAGCCGCTTAAACTTATTTTAGGCGTTAATAATTATTAAATAATAGCTATGTACGCAATTGTAGAGATAGCAGGGCAGCAATTTAAAGTTGCAAAAGACCAAAAGGTTTTTGTTCACCGTTTACCAGAAGCAGAAGGAGAGAGCGTTCAGTTCTCTAACGTATTGCTTTTAGAAGATGGAAAGGACATTACCGTTGGCGCCCCAGCTATAAAAGGAGCCGCAGTAGAGGCCAAAGTAATTAAGCACCTTAAAGGTGACAAAGTAATTATCTTCAAAAAGAAGAGAAGAAAAGGATACCGTGTTAAGAATGGACACAGACAGTACCTTTCAGAAATTGTGATAGAGAGCATAGTTACTTCTGGCGCTAAGCCATTAGTAAAAAGCACATCTGTTAAACCAGTTGTTGCAGCTGAACCAGCAGCAAAAAAGGCTGCGCCAAAATCCGATGCAACCGCAGCAGCTAAGAAAGTAGCTCCAAAAGCTTCTGAAGATTTATCTTCTAAAACAGTAGTAGAGCTAAAAGACCTAGCAAAAGCAAAAGGAATTGAAGGCGCTACAAGCATGAAGAAAGCAGATTTAATTGCTGCTTTAAGCTAAATAATAAACGTTAAAAAATATAGATCATGGCACATAAAAAAGGTGTAGGTAGTTCTAAAAACGGTAGAGAATCAGAATCAAAACGTTTAGGCGTTAAGATTTTTGGTGGCCAAGCTGCTATTGCAGGAAATATCCTTGTGAGACAACGTGGAACTAGACACAATCCAGGACAAAATGTATATGCTGGTAAAGACCATACATTACATGCAAGAGTAGATGGATTGGTGAAATTCACCAAGAAAGTAGACGGAAAATCATTTGTATCTATCGAGCCTTTCCAGGCTTAGATAACAAATATTTTTAAAACACAAACCGCTTGGGCCTCATTAAAGCCCAAGCGGTTTTTTGTTTCATTATTTCTCTAACCAGGTATTTGCCGCTTCTAAAGAAGCGGGATGCCCTAGAATTTTCAGCTCCTTGTCTAACAAAAAATAAGTAGGCGTGGCATTTATAAAATAATTCTTAGCAGCCTGCGCCTCTCCCATCCTTTAAATTCAAAATAGCTTTTCCACGGCTTGTTAGCATAAGCAGCATAAAACTGTCTTTGTCTGTTTCTAAAGCTATGTAGACCATTTCTAGTCCTTTAGAATGCCAGGAATTGTAATAGCCCAACAAGTCTAGCGCCTCTTTTTTGCATAGCGGACACCAACTGGCTCCAAAAACCAGGAGTGTCTACCACTATCGCTGAGCTTGGTGAGTGCGTCTAACTGAATATCAGACGCTGTGTGGCCTACTTTTAAGGCCTCATACTTTTGCAGCTTTTTCTGAAGAGTCAGGTCAAAATTGCAATCACAGCCTTTTTCATCTTTTAAAAGATTTTTATTTACACCTATAAGAGCAACAAATTTAATATTTAAGAGTTCAATAGGGGGGAAGATTAAAAAAAATGATCCTTTAAATGGCAGGGCCCTCACTATCGTTTTCTTTATGCCTCACTTCAAATTTTAAAAATAAAAATCCCCGCTTATTTTTTTTAAGCGGGGATTTTAGCATCGGCCAGAGGCCAAATAAATAGTTTAGTACCTGTAGTATTCCGGTTTGAATGGGCCTTTTACTGTTACCCCAATATAATCTGCCTGCTCTTGATTTAGGGTTTCTAACTCTACCCCTAATCGGGCTAGGTGTAAAGAGGCTACCTTCTCATCTAAGTGCTTAGGAAGCATATAAACGTCATTTCCGTATTGTTCGTTCTTGGTCCAAAGCTCTATCTGAGCTAAGGTTTGGTTGGTAAAGGAGTTACTCATTACAAAACTTGGGTGGCCAGTGGCACAACCTAAATTCACCAATCTACCTTCTGCAAGTACAATCACATTCTTACCAGCAATGGTGTACATGTCTACCTGAGGCTTAATTTCCTCTTTGGTATGTCCGTGAGTTTTATTTAACCAAGCCATATCAATTTCATTGTCAAAATGACCAATATTACATACAATAGCCTTGTCTTTTAAAGCCTCAAAGTGTTCTGCTCTAATAATGTCTTTATTTCCTGTAGTGGTAATAACAATGTCTGCGTTTCCAATAACCTGAGCCATTCTTTTTACTTCAAAACCGTCCATGGCTGCTTGTAAGGCACAAATAGGATCAATTTCAGTAACCGTTACTATAGATCCTGCACCTTTAAAAGAGGCAGCGGTTCCTTTACCCACATCACCGTAACCGGCAACTACCACTCTTTTTCCAGCTAGCATGGTGTCTGTGGCGCGTCTGATAGCGTCTACAGCAGATTCTCTACAACCGTATTTATTGTCAAATTTAGACTTGGTTACAGAGTCATTTACGTTAATGGCTGGCATAGGAAGGGTGCCATTTTTCACTCTTTCATATAGCCTGTGTACGCCAGTAGTGGTCTCTTCCGAAAGTCCTTTTATGGCGTCTGCCAATGCAGGGTATTGATCCAACACCATATTGGTCAGGTCTCCACCGTCATCTAAAATCATATTTAGTGGGCTGCGGTCTTCTCCAAAGAAAAGGGTCTGCTCTATACACCACTCAAATTCTTGTTCATTCATTCCCTTCCAAGCGTATACCTGAACACCTGCAGCAGCAATAGCAGCAGCGGCATGGTCTTGGGTAGAGAAAATATTACAAGAGCTCCAGGTCACTTCTGCACCAAGGGCTACAAGCGTTTCTATAAGCACGGCTGTTTGTATGGTCATGTGTAAACAACCAGCAATTCTAGACCCTTTTAAGGGCTGAGAAGCTCCGTATTCTTCTCTAAGTGCCATTAAGCCGGGCATTTCTGCCTCTGCTAATGTAATTTCTTTTCGGCCCCAATTGGCCAATCCAATATCTTTTACCTTGTAAGGCACATAGGGTAGGGGATTTGCGCTCATAGTCTTTTTTTATTTTTACTTTCGTATTATTAATAAGACGCAAAGATACAACATAGCTTAGAAACATATGCCGCTCCTAAAGACAATTCCAATAGACAACAACGGCTGCGTTTACCTTTGGAAGCTTACAGAGGCAGAGGCCTTTTTAGCTGCAGGAACATTGCTTAGCCCTCATAGTGATCAGCGCCTTTTGGGTATGAAATCTGAATTGCACAGGCGTGCTTTTTTAAGCGTACGTCACCTCTTGGCCTTGGCGGGTATTCTAGATACAGACCTCTTTTATGACCCCTTTGGAAAACCCCACTTAAAAGATGGCAGTTTTATATCCATTTCTCATTCTTTTACGCTTACTGCCTTGGCGGTTCACAAAAATATACCGGTAGGTATAGACGTAGAGATGAAGCGAGAAAAGATTTTGAGAATTGCCCATAAGTTTACGCCTTATAGCGCCCAGGGTGAGCAGGATATTTTACTGCTTACCCACATTTGGGCTTGCAAGGAGAGTGTTTATAAAATGGCTGGCCGCGCTGGGCTTAGTTTTTTAAAGGGCATTGTTGTTTGGCCTGCAGCCGATGCTTTTTACGGCCGTATTCCAACAAAATCTGCCATTAAAGAAGAAGCCGTTCTAGACTTTGACTACTTTGAATTGCAGCCTTTTGAGGCTTTGGAATACGGAGGTGTTTGGGGACTGTATTTAGAAGGAACATCGGCCCGGGAGGGCCAGGCAAAAGAAAGTTATAAAGAGGCTTTGGAGCAAAACAATATGTATTAAAAATGCAGGGATGATGGATGGCTTTATAAATTTTATGTTTGGTGCCTACAAAGGGATGGACCCATTGTTGGTGGGACTAGAAATGATAGCAGTGGTGCTAGGAGTCCTCTCTGTTTGGTACGCAAAGAAAGAACATATTTGGGTATTTCCTACGGGGCTTATAAGCACGGGGGTCTTTGTCTATATTCTTTGGGTTTATGGACTTTTGGGAGACATGCTTATCAATGGCTATTACACCCTTATGAGTGTTTATGGATGGCGGGTATGGCACAGTAAAAAAGAAGGTGCTGAGCGTCCTGTTTCTATGACTTCTGCTTTAGAATGGCGTTATGCGGCCTTCTTATTTATGGGGGCTATACTTTTTGTAATAGCAGTCTATAACTATTTTAATAAATTTAATGTTTGGACTGCTTATGTGGACACTTTTACCACAGCTGTGTTTTTTGTAGCCATGTGGCTTATGGCCAGAAAGAAATGGGAACACTGGCATTTTTGGATTATAGGCAACCTAATTAGCATACCACTTTATTGGTATAAAGGCCTTATCTTTACCGCCTTTCAATATATACTCTTTACTATTATTGCCGTACTTGGCTACCAATCATGGAAGAACAATTTAAGCAACAAGCCTCTAAGCTCATAAAAGTAGTTCTTTTTGGTCCTGAATCTACTGGCAAAACTACTCTTTCAGAGCAGTTGGCCAGACACTATAACACGGTTTGGACTCCTGAATTTGCCAGGGGATACTTGCAGGAAAAGTGGAATGAAGAGCGCAAAACCTGTGAGCCCAAAGATTTACTCCCTATTGCAGCTGGGCAAATGGCCTTAGAAAACAGGTTGTCTAAAAAGGCAACAGACTTACTTATTTGTGATACAGATTTATTAGAAACTAAGGTCTATTCTGAGGCTTATTATATTGGATATTGTGATCCTATGTTAGAAAAATACGCCATAGAAAATACCTATGACTTATATTTTCTCACCTATATTGATGTGCCTTGGGAGGCAGATGACCTGAGAGACAAACCCTTAGCCCGTGAAGAAATGTTTGCGTATTTTAAAGAAACCTTAGACAAATACCAGCGTCCTTACGTACTTTTAAAGGGCGATAAAAAAATAAGACTGGCTACTGCAGTAGCTAAAATTGACGCCTTACTTGCAAAAAAATGATTTGGACTCCTCAAGATATTCAACAATTCACCACCCGCCATTTTTCAGAAGCTAAAGCCACTCAAGAGCTGATGGTTTTTAGGCGTGGCATTCCAAAAATTCAATTGGAGCGCGCGGCTACTCTTGGAGACGGTATTCTCTCTTTAAAGCCTAGAGAGGAGAGAATGTTGGTGGCTTATTTTGAGGAGAGACAGCAGCAGTACAGTATGGTAAAATTTGTGCCAGCCTCTGGCGCTGCTACTAGAATGTTTAAGCCGCTTTTGGCTTTTTTAGAGGCCAGTGAATTGTCGGATTTTTCTTTTGCTACTTACCTGCAAGAGCACCCTGAGGTATCTGAATTTATAAAAGAAGCACATAAATTTCCTTTTCATTCTTTATTAATAGATTTATTGCCAGCAGGTTTTTCTTTAGAATCTGCCAACGCTGTTATAGCGTATTTAAAAATTTTATTGGAGGTGCCGGGCCTTGGATTTGGCACTAAGCCAAAAGCGCTTTTGCCCTTTCATTTGGTGAACGGCCAAACCATTTTGGTGCTAGAAGAGCACATTCAAGAGGCTTTTTCTTATGCCGTAAAGGACCGAGTGGCACACTTACATTTTACAGTGTCTGAGCAGCATTTACCAGGCTTTAAAAAGGCCATAGAGGCCATTGAAGCTGCAGGTACATTTAAAAGCGCAGGAAGCTTTAAGGTGACTTTCTCTCATCAGAACCCGCAAACAGACACTTTGGTGTTAAGCTTAGACCAACAGCCCATAAGAGACGCTGCCAACTCCTTGGTATTTCACCCTGCAGGCCACGGTGCATTATTAGAAAATTTAGCCGCTCAAGAGGCAGATATTATTTTTATTAAAAATGTAGACAATGTTGGAGGTGTTTTTGGATTGGAAGAAAGCCTGCATTACAAAAAGGTTTTAGGAGGTAAACTCCTAGATGTTCAAGAGCAGCTTTACGCTTATGCTAGGGCCTTAGATGAAGAGGTATTAGAAGTAGAAGACATTGCCTTTATGAGCCAGTATTACCAGCAGACTTTTTCTTTGGAATTGCCTGAGTATTTTGAAGAAATGCCTTTAGATGAGCAAATTATTTTCTTAAGGGAAACCTTTAATAGGCCGCTTAGGGTTTGTGGCATGGTAGCCAATGAAGGGAAGACTGGCGGAGGACCTTTTTGGATTAAAAACGCTGTGGGAGAATTAAGCCTTCAGATAGTAGAGGCCACTCAAATGGCATTAAAAGACCCTGATCAATATGAAATTTTTGCAAATGCCACTCACTTTAATCCGGTAGATTTGGTTTGTAGTTTTAAAAATTACAAAGGAGAACGCTTAGATTTAAATGAATTCAAAGACTCTAGTCTCTCTTTTATTGCAGAGAAGACAAGAGGCGGAAAACGTGTAAAAGTATTAGAATTACCGGGGCTTTGGAATGGAAGCATGGCTGGCTGGAACACTATTTTTATAGAGGTTCCCAGCGCTAGTTTTACGCCTGTAAAAACGGTGACGGATCTTTTAGATGCAGGACACTTAGGGCTATAATTTTTAAAAGCAACCTTCAGACTTTGTCCATAATAGATTGCCGCTTTATTTTTTGTTATTATTCCCACCACTCTATTGCACCTTATTTATTTGAGCCGTATCTTTGCTTTGTCTCAAAGGGGTGCGAACTTCATTTTTTGAATAAGCTGAGATTATACCCATGGAACCTGGGCAGGTAATGCTGCCAAGGGACGGCTAGAAATAGCAGTCAAAAACTTTTTTATGCTGCAGCATTTGAAGGTTTGAGAGCTGTTTTTCATCCACCATTTTCACTGAATACTAACTAGAATAACAGCCCCTTTTATTCGTACTAATTTTATTACGAATGAAAATTGTTTTCACAAGAATGGCCTTTGTGCTCCTCAGTATGGGGCTCATGGCACAAGAACAACAGCAGCCAGACAGTCTGGCTCAAAAGGAAATTACCTTAAAAGAGGTAGTTGTAAGCGCCTTAAGGGCCACTAAACTTATGGGAGTCTCTTTCTCCAATGTAAAAGCTTCTGAATATGAAGCCAGAAATTTAGGCCAAGATTTACCCATTTTACTACAGTATTTGCCAGGCGTAGTGACCACCTCAGACGCAGGCGCTGGAATTGGTTACACCGGAATTAGAGTGAGAGGCTCAGACGCCACCAGAGTGAATGTAACCATTAATGGAATACCCTATAATGACCCAGAATCTCAGGGTACTTTTTGGGTAAACCTTCCAGACTTTGGGTCATCTGTAGAGAGTGTTCAATTACAGAGAGGAGTTGGAACTTCTACCAACGGTGCGGGTGCTTTTGGCGCTAGTCTTAATATTTTAACTAAAGATAGTGCAGCAGAAGCTTCTGGGCTTGTAAAAACATCTGTAGGGAGTTTTAATACCTTGAACAACTCTGTGCAGTTTAATACAGGCGTGCTCAACAATGGGTTTAATCTTTCTGGGAGGCTGTCTAGAATTGTGTCTGATGGTTATATTGACAGGGCTAACGCTAGATTGTCTTCTTATTTTTTGCAAGGAACCTATCAAAGAGGAAGCACTAGCCTAAAAGGACTTTTGTTTGGTGGTCATGAGGTGACCTACCAAGCTTGGTATGGAATAGATGGGAAAAAGCTTGCAGAAGACAGAACTTTTAACCCATCAGGAAAGTATAAAAATGCAACAGGGATTCTACAATTTTACGATAAGGAAGAAGACAACTATAAGCAGGACCACGCCCAATTTCATTGGACGGAACAACTAAATGGGGGTTGGAGTACTCAAATGGCACTTCATTTCACTAGAGGGAGGGGTTACTACGAGCAGTACAAAGAAGGAGAGACCAATGCAGATTACAGTATTGGCCTTTCAGAATCTGACCCTACGGACCTCATTAGAAGAAGGTGGTTAGACAATCGTTTTTATGGGCTTACGGCTTCTGCTATTAAAACCCTAAATAAGGGTCAAATTATTGCGGGAGGAGCCTGGAATAAATATGAAGGCGCTCACTTTGGAGAAGTTATTTGGGCACATAATATGGGAACGGCACATATTGGAGACCGCTATTACAGTGACCAATCTACTAAGACAGATGGAAATATATATGTAAAGTGGCAGCAAGAAATAGCCAGCGGCTTTACTTCTTTTATTGACCTTCAGTACAGAGGGGTAGGCTACAAGGCAAACGGCGAAGAAACGGGGCTTGTCAATGACGCCTTTGGGTTTTTTAACCCAAAATTTGGTTTGACTTATGAGTTAAACAAGGCCAATAGTTTTTATACTTCATACGCAGTAGCCCATAGGGAGCCCAACAGGAATGACTATGAAAGCGGCAATCCAAAGCCTGAACAGCTCAGAGATATAGAATTGGGATGGCGCTATCTAAGCCCCTCTTTAAAGATCAATAGCAACTTATTTTATATGCGTTATAAAGACCAATTGGTTTTGACTGGCGCCCTGAATGACGTAGGAGCTCCGCTTAGAGAAAATGTGGGGGACAGCTATAGATTAGGTCTGGAAATGGACGCCCAATGGCAGCTTTCAAAAAAATGGATGTGGCAGCCCAATATTTCTTTGAGTGACCATAGAAACATAGATTTTTATTTTAAGAGGGACGGGGCTTTAACTACTTTGGGGAATACTCCAATTGCTTTTTCTCCTAGGCTTATTGCTGGTCAGTTATTGCAGTACAGTCCAAACGCTAATTTAAACCTAGGGCTGCTTCACAAGCAGGTAGGAAAACAGTATATGGGCAACATAAATTCAGAGGCGTCTGTTTTAGAAGGCTATGGACAAACAGATTTTTCTGCGCAGTATAGCTGGCAGCCTAGCCATACTTTTAAAAGAATTAGCCTGCAGCTTCTTGTTAATAATGTCTTTAATAATTTATATGTGAGTAATGGGTATTTCTATACCTATGACGATGATTTTTCATCTCCAGGAACCATCACTACCATTGAAGGTGCTGGCTATTACCCGCAGGCAGGCACTAATTTTCTATTGGGCGCTAGTTTTGCTTTCTAAGATGAAAAGGCAGTAAGTACTATTTAAAAGATGCTATTTTTAAATTACTGAGATCCCCTTGGCTTTTTTAGCTGAGGGGTTTTTAGTTAAAAACCTGTAAGACATTGCCACTCAGTCTTGTTTGGTAAGCCAATAGGTCATAGCTTCTTTCGCCATTACTTGGGGGGTTTAAGAGTTGGCCAGTAAATAAAGTGTATTGGAAGTCTTCACAGTCACATAGGGCATTTTGTCCTTTTAGCTTTAGGTTGCTACAGCTGTTTGGCAGGTGGTTGGCGCAACTGGCTTCAAAGGCAACAAAGCTGTCAAAACCGGTATTCATCACAATAACTCCCCTGGTTCCGGCCCCTGCAGCACTTACATAGACAGGATTGCCAATAATTTTTAATGGGGTATATGTGGGTAGGTTTAAATTGAGTTTAATGGAGAATGAAATTTCTTGTAGATATGGGTTTCTTCTGGTATTTTGTGTGCTACAACTTATCATCAAAAGGCTTAAAAACAACAAGGTAACTAAGCTTTTTATCTGTGTAGCTTTAGGCATGAGAGGTTATTTTGAATTAAAATTTGTGTATATTTGTATATCCTCTGCAATAGAGGATTTTTTTATTTAAAACCATGAAGATATGAGTAATGTATCTTATTACACCCCAGAAGGATTAAAAAAATTAAGGGAAGAGCTAAATCACCTTCGCGATATTGAAAGACCTCAGGCGTCTGAAGCTATTGCAGAAGCTAGAGATAAAGGAGATCTGTCTGAAAATGCAGAATATGACGCAGCCAAAGAAGCCCAAGGCCTTTTAGAGCTAAAAATTGCAAAATTAGAAGCCACATTAGCTGGGGCTAGATTAATAGATGAATCACAGTTGGACAACTCCAAGGTGCTAGTGCTTTCTACTGTAAAAGTAAAAAACACTTTAAACGCAAAGGAAATGACCTATACGTTAGTGGCAGAGAGTGAGGCAGATATAAAATTTGGAAAAATATCCGTAAACTCTCCTATAGGTAAAGGATTGTTGGGTAAAAAAGTAGGTGAAGTAGCTCAAATTACGGTGCCCAATGGAACTATTGGATTTGAGGTAGTAGAAATTTCCAGGAACTAATCCTCTTTATTAAATTATATTGTAGCGCTCTATGGCTAGTATTTTTACCAGGATCATTCAGAAAGAAATCCCTGCATATATTGTAGCGGAGACCCATGATTGTATTGCTTTTCTAGACGTGAATCCAAATGCATTTGGCCACACGCTATGTGTGCCTAAAAAAGAGACAAATAAAATCACGGATTTGTCTGAGTCAGATTATATGTCTCTTATGCTTTTTTCTAAAAAAGTAGCCTTGGCCCTAGAATCTGTGGTTATATGCAAAAGAATTGGCTTCACTGTCATTGGTCTTGAAGTGCCACATGTACACGTGCATTTAATACCGCTAAATACCATGGCAGATGCTACTTTTACTAAAAAAGAAAAGTTTTCAGAAGAAGCTCTTGTTTTATTATCCGCTCAGATTAACGCGACCTATTTAAAAAACACCTCTCTTTAGCAGCCCTTTCAAGCCTATTTGTTTTGGCTGCTTTTCTTAAGGTTGGACTTTTTAGCCTCTTTTAGAAATGGCAAATACATTTGTATTTCTGTACCCTTTTCATGAGAATATCCCAATTTTATTTGGCCATTATGGTATTGCTCTACAATTCTTTTTGAAAGAGATAGTCCTAAGCCCCATCCAGATTTTTTAGTGCTAAAACCAGGTTTAAAGATGTTTTTTTGATCTTTCTTAGAAACCCCAGATCCCTGGTCTTGAATGCTAACAACTACGTATTGGCGGTTGTTTTTAATGTCAATTAAAACATTCCCTTTACCTTTCATAGCGTCTATACTGTTTTTAATGAGGTTTTCTAAGCACCAAAAGTATAGCGGCTTATTCAATAAAACGCTTTGGGTGTCTAGCGATGTTTGTAACCTTATATTGACAGATTTTGACAGGCGTTCTTTTAAATAATTTAAGCCTTCTTTGCTGGCCGCTACTATATCTGTTTCTAATAGGCTTGGCGAGTTACCTATGCTAGAAAACCTATTGCTAATAATAGACAAGCGGTCTAGATCTCGGTCTATTTCTTTAGAGATGCTTTGGTTGGTTGGTTGTTCTTTAAGTAAGCTATTCCATGCCATTAGCGCACTGAGCGGCGTTGCAATTTGGTGAGCAGTTTCTTTAGCCATACTGGCCCAAAGTAAATTTTGAGCAGACAGTTTGTCTAGCCTCATTACAAAGTACACAACCGCTGAAAATAGAATTAATATGAGCAAGAGTCCAAGGGGGTAGTATTTTAGTTTTTTTAGGGTAGTAGATTCTCCATAATATAAAGTGGCTAAAACAGTATCTCCTTCAATTATTTTAATGGGGGGGTTGTCCTTTATAAATCGATTTTTAACCAAAGTTAATTCTCGATTGTTTTTTGGCTCTTTGCCTTTGTAGTTGTTAAAATTAAAGCTCCCGTCGTTATTTATTAGGAGCATAGGGGTTTGAGTGTTGGATTGAAAAATTTTCAAAACCAATTCACCCATAGGAACATTTGGGTCTGCTGCCAAAAACTGTGATTGTGCGGTGGCCCATATAGCCATTTTTTGCTGCTCCTCTATTTTAAATTGCTTAAAAAAAGTATTTGTATTCCACAGTATAAGAGTCACAATGAATAGAGCACTCACAATGAGAACAGGTCTTATTAGGTTTGCGGTCTTTTTCCCAAACATACTTATAAATAACATGGGTTTTAAATAAGGAATGATTGTTTAAAAGTAAGTATTATTTTGAGAAGGAATGAAGGAGGGTTTTCACACAATTTAGTACATTTGTTTTTTTAGGAATTATACATTAAAAGAACTCATTATGGAAGTGCAAGGAACTGTAAAATTAATTGACGAAACTAAAACCTTTGGAGCTAAAGGCTTTAGAAAAAGAGAGCTAGTTGTGACTACTGAAGAGCAGTACCCTCAGCATATCATGATTGAGTTTGTTCAAGACAAATGTGATTTATTAAATACTTTTTCACCAGGGCAAAGGGTAAAAGTAGGAATCAATCTTCGCGGTAGAGAGTGGGAAAACCCACAAGGAGAGATCAAGTATTTTAACTCCATTCAAGGATGGAAAATAGATGTATTAGAGACTGCTCAGGCGGGATCTAGCCCAGGAATGCCTCCAGTGCCTCCAATGGAAGCCTTTTCTCCTGCTGATCATTTAAATGAAGAAGATCATGACGATCTTCCTTTCTAAGGAATAATTTTGTTATTTTAAAAAGTCTCGTTTCTTTTCAGAAACGAGACTTTTTTTTAGTATTTAAAGCAAGTAGTAATATGGTCATTTACCATTCCTGTCGCTTGCATAAAAGCGTATATGATGGTAGGCCCAACAAAGTTAAAGCCTCTTTTTTTTAAGTCCTTACTTATTTTTGTGGACAGCTCAGTGAATGGCGGTATTTCCTTACTTATACGCACTTTGTTTTTAATAATTTCACCTTCTGTATACGCCCAATAAAATTGACTAAAGCTTCCAAATTCTTCTTGAATTTTACTAAATGCACAGGCATTTTGGACGGCTGACTTAATTTTTAGCTTATTTCTGACTATTCCCTTGTCTTGAGCCAATGCTATTAGTTTTTCTTCCTTGTATTGCGCCATGACGCGGCAATCAAAACCATCAAAAGCCTTTCTAAAAGCAGGTCTTTTTTTAAGGATGGTAATCCAGCTAAGTCCTGCTTGGAAACCTTCTAAGATAAGGAATTCAAAAAGGGTAGGATCATCTTTAATTGGCACACCCCATTCACTGTCGTGATAGGCTTCATAAATAGGGTCCCCTTCACACCAGCTACATCTTTTTTTATTCATAATTTTGGACTTTCTTTTCCCCTGCTAATCTATAAAATACCTCATATATGAGCCTTTCCCTAAATATAATACAAAACGCCTTAAAAGACGCTATTTCCTATGAGGCTTATACCGTACTTATGCAGCAGTTAGTAGATCGAGGAAAGAGTTCAGGACATGAGCAAAGTGAATACCTTAGCAACTACACCATGCTTAATAATAAACGCATGCAGCGGCTCAACAGAACGCTATCAATTTCTGCAGATATTCAGAAGCGTTTTGTTTTAGATACTAGATCTTTCTATTTTTTAATATTGTCTGAAAGTTGGTGTGGAGACGCCGCTCAGAGTATTCCCATCTGGGCCAAGGTAGCAGATTTAAACACAGATTGGCAGCTTTTAATTGTATCTAGAGATGCTCATGAAGGGCTTATGGAGTTATTCTTAACTAATGGTTCCAAATCCATCCCTAAGGTATTGGTGTTAAACAGGGTTAATGAAAAGCTCATAGCCCATTGGGGTCCAAGACCTAGTGCTGCTAGTAAAATGGCAGCGGCATTTAAGGAGGCACATGGCACGCTTACTCCAGAATTTAAAACGGATTTACAGCAGTGGTATAATAAAGACAAAGGACAGACCACGCTTAAAGATATTTTAGATTTACTGGGATTATAAACTGAGGGTTATTACAACTAATAAACTTTTGCTTGAAAGTAATAAGTGATAGTGCCCCATTTCATTTTTCCAGAACTGCTATTAAAGGAAGATTTTACCGCATAGCTGAGTGCGTTTTCTAAAAGGCATCCATTAGAAGTGGTGCTTTGGGCTGTATTTACTTGGGCGTCTAAAACCCGTCCTTCCGGATCTACTTTAATATTAATGACCACTTTTCCGCCTTCTTTACAGGTGTAGACAGGGATAGGTAACTGAACTTGATCCCTCTCAAATAGGCTGTAATAAACCCTTGTTTTGGAGGGAATGTTATCTATTTTACTCTTAGTGGCGTTTAAGCTGTCTATGGCTTGTTTTTTTTCTTTTATTAGTTTGTTTAGTTTCTCTTTAAAGGAGGAATTTCCATCTCCATTTTGATTGCTTTCAGCTAGGCTTGAAGGGGCTGGACTTTGCTCATTGGGGATGTAAGTGGCCTTCATTTCTGTATTAAAGGAAGTGTTGGTTTCAAAGGATTCTCCCTTTGAAATGGTAGCTAGGGCTTCTTTTTTTTCTATCAACTCCTTTTCTAGTTCCATCTCAATAAGAATTTCTGCTCCTTTATCTGTCCTACTAACGTGTGGGTATAAATGAAAATTTAATAAGATCAAAACAAGGAAGCCTAAGGAGAAGAAAGTGCTCATAAAAGCCAATTGTCTTCTACTCAGACGGTTTATGAAATCTATAAACCGGAGTGTATTATGGGGATTAAATAAATTCCATTTAGTCATCTGATACTCCAAGCATGTTCTTAAAAGTAGAAGCCTCTAGTGCATTACTTACGTCAAAATCTCCAATTTTGGTTCTTCTTAGGGCAGATAAATGAGCGCCACTCTCTAGGGCTATTCCAAAATCATGGGCTAGTGACCTAATATAGGTGCCTTTGCTGCAACCAACATTAAAATGTAAGTCAGGAAAATCACTGGGGTCTATATGAAAGTGATGAATGTGTACTTTTCTTTTGGAAATTTCTACGGCTTCTCCTGCTCTGGCGTATTCATAAAGTCTTTTCCCTTCTTTTTTTAGGGCAGAAAAAACAGGGGGCTGCTGCTGTATGTCACCAATGAATTGTGAAATATTTTTTTGAATTATTTCTGGACTAATATGATCTATTCTAAAATTACCGTCAAAATCAGTTTCCAGATCATAGGAAGGGGTGGTATGCCCTAAGCTAATAGTTCCTGTATATGTTTTTTGCTGCCCTTGGAACTCCGCAATTTTTTTGGTAAATTTTCCAGTACAGATAATGAGTAGACCGGTGGCTAAAGGGTCTAAGGTACCTGCATGACCTACTTTTATTTTTTTAATATTGAACTTCTTTTTAATAGCCCATTTTATACTATTTACCGCCTGGTAGGAGCTCCATTGTAAGGGTTTGTCAATAAGTAAGACCTGGCCTTCCATAAAATCTTCTAAACTTAATTGGCCTAATGACATAAGTGTTTTTAAATAAGTGTAACGGCAATAGCAATCATTCCTACAAGGGCACAGTAGGCAGCAAAATAATACAGTTTGCTGTTTTTAACCAAGGCCAACATCCAGGCGCAGGCTAATAGACCAGAAACAAAAGCAGCCATAAAACCCACTGCTAAAGGGAGTGCGTCTTGGCTTTCTATAAGCATATCTCCGCTCAGAAGGTCCTTAGTAACTTTGCCTAAAATAAGCGGAATGACCATTAGAAAAGAAAACCTAGCGGCCTTGGATTTATCTACTTTTAACAAGACCGCAGTGGCAATGGTAGCGCCAGATCTAGAAATTCCTGGAATCATAGCAATTCCTTGTGCTATACCAATAATAATAGACTTGCTATAGCCTACATTTTGGGTGGTATTTTTGGCCCTATCTGCTACAAATAATAAGAGGGCGGTGAGTAGCAGCATGCTTCCCACTAAAACAATTTGGCCAGAAAACAAACTTTCTAAAAGACTTTCAAAGTTAAGTCCTATTACTACAGCAGGAATCATAGACAAAATAATCTTAGCAGAAAAATGTCTGGCAGTTGCATCAGTTTTATTTCCAAGACCTTTTAAAATATCAAAAATATCTTTTCTAAAAATCACCATGGTACTCAGTGCGGTGGCAAAATGAAGTATGACGGTAAAGGTAAGCTGTTCTTTTGGAAGCCCATCAGATCCTAACACAGCTTTAGCCAATTCTAAATGACCGCTAGAAGAAACTGGCAAAAACTCTGTAACTCCCTGTATAACCCCTAATATTAAAGCATCTAATACTTCCAATTACTTTTTTTTATTAGGATTTAGTAGAATGGCGTATGCCTGAATACCCAAGCCTATGAGCACAAGTGTTGGTGCTAGCCTTATCCTTCTAAAATTATAGATTTCTGGATTAAAAATATTGGGATCATTGCTCTTTCCACCAGCCATGAGTATAAAACCTAAGACCATAAAGCCTAGTCCTATAAATAAAAATTGATAATTTCTTTTCCCAAAGACAAAGCTTTTTTGTGTTGTTTTATTTTGTTTCATCTATGTGTATTCATATTGTGTTAGTAATATAACTCAGAGGTTCTTAAGTTTAAAAATCTTTGGGCTGCAAAAAAAGTACTGCTAGCGGCAATCACTATTCCTATTACAAATATAGCTATAGATAGTGTACCTAAAAGGGGTAAGTCACTGAGCAATCCCAGGCTGGGAAATAAATAATCTAAATACCCTAATAAAATACCTAGGCTTAATTGGGCTGTAAAAGCCCCTATAATTCCCAGCTTTATATTAGTAATCATAAAGGGTTTTCTTATAAAGCCCTTTGTGGCTCCAACCATTTGCATGGTTTTTATAATAAACCTCTTTGAGTAAAGGGCCAGTCTAATGGAAGAATTAATGAGTAGCACTGCAATAAGGGTCATGATTCCTGAAATCAATAGAATCCAAAAAGATATTTTTTTGATGTTGTTATTTAGTAAGTCTACTAGGGGTTGGTCATATACAACCTCTGATACAAATGACTTTGAATTAATCTGCGCTACAATTTCTTCTATTTGATCTTGTGTGACAAATTGGGCTAAAAGACTTAAATCTATTGCATTTTTTAAAGGGTTATAGCCTAGAAAACCTAAAAAATCTTCTTCTATTTCTTCTTTAAGCTGTTCTGCGGCGTCTTCTTTTGAAACAAAAAGCACTTCCTTGGTGTAATCTGCTAAGGCGAGTGATTGTTGAAGCTGGTCTATTTCAGCATTTTTAGCACTGTCTTTTAAAAAGATAGTCACCTTAATTTGTTCTTTAAAATGATCTCCTAATTTTTTTGTATTTAAAACTAAAACCCCTAAAACACCCAGTAAAAACAAGACCAAACTAATGCTCAGTACTACAGAGAAATATGAAGAAATTAGCCTTCTGTTTTGATAACGTTCAAATGATTGACTCATAGGTAAAAATAATACTGAGGTAAAAATAACAAACTTAAACCAAATCTAGGGTTTGTTATGATGAATTGTAGGCGTGTAAACACTTAATTTCTTTTTGCTTTGAGCAATTAAACTTATTTTTGTGCTACAATGAAAAACCTAGGTCTTTTAAAGAGAAGCTAACTGCCCAATATATGGTTTAAAGAAGTGATTTATGGATTATAATTTTAAAGAGATTGAGTCTAAGTGGCAAAAGTATTGGGCAGACAATAAAACGTTTAAAGTTGAAAACAGTAGCAATAAGCCTAAATACTATGTTTTAGATATGTTTCCTTACCCCTCTGGCGCAGGTTTACATGTGGGCCACCCACTAGGGTACATTGCCTCAGATATTTATGCCAGGTACAAAAGGCATAAAGGATATAATGTGCTGCATCCAATGGGCTATGACTCTTTTGGTTTGCCTGCAGAACAATACGCCATTCAAACTGGCCAGCATCCCGCACTCACTACTAAGGCTAACATTAACAGGTACAGAGAGCAATTAGATAAAATAGGTTTTTCATTTGATTGGGACAGAGAGGTGCGTACTTCTTCTGCCGACTATTACAAATGGACTCAATGGATATTTGGTCTACTTTTTAACGCGTGGTATGACAAAAAGGAAGATAAGTCCATGCCTTTAGCGGCCCTTATTTCTCAGTTTGAAACTCAAGGAAACCAAGGTGTAGAAGCTGTGACAGAAACAGAGGTGGCTTTGTTCTCTGCAGCAGAATGGAAAGCAGTATCGGCCAAAGGCCAAGAAGAGATATTACAACAATACAGACTTACTTATTTAGCAGAAACTCAGGTGAATTGGTGTCCTGCCTTAGGAACGGTATTGGCAAATGATGAGATTGTAAACGGTGTTTCTGAACGAGGAGGCCACCCTGTGGTACGTAAAAAAATGCTGCAGTGGAGTATGAGAATTTCCGCTTTTGCAGAGCGCTTACTTAAAGATTTAGACCTTTTGGATTGGCCTCAGCCATTGAAAGACAGTCAAACCAATTGGATTGGTAAGTCTAAGGGAGCTATGGTGACTTTTAAAACACAGGCATCGGACTGGTGTTCAGAAATCTTAGATGTTGCGGTGTTTACTACGCGGCCAGACACTATTTTTGGCGTGAGTTTTATGACTTTAGCTCCAGAGCATGAATACGTGTCAAGAATTACAAGCCCAGTACAAAAAAAGGCAGTAGCCGCATATGTGACAGCTACAGCGCTGCGCTCTGAAAGAGATAGAATGGCAGATGTGAAAACCATTTCTGGCGTTTTTACTGGGGCATACGCACTGCACCCTTTTACCGGAGCTTCCGTGCCTATTTGGATTGGAGACTATGTGCTGGCTGGCTATGGAACTGGTGCTGTTATGGCTGTTCCATGTGGCGATCAGAGAGATTATGATTTTGCCAAGCATTTTAGCTTGCCTATTCCCAATATTTTTAAAGGGATAGACATTTCACAGGAGGCCTACGCGCAGAAAGATGGCGTGGTGATAGATCATTCAGGTTTTTTAACTGGATTGCCTTATAAGGAAGCCCTAACTAAAGCTATAGAAGCATTAGAAGAAAAAGGGACTGGTTTTGGTAAAGTAAATTACAGACTAAGAGACGCGGTATTTAGTAGGCAGCGTTATTGGGGAGAGCCTTTTCCTATCTACTATAAGCAGGGAGTTCCTACGCTTATAGATTTGGCACATTTGCCTGTAGCACTTCCTGAGGTAGCTAAATATCTGCCTACAGAAACCGGTGCCCCCCCTTTAGGTAATGCCACCAAATGGGCTTGGTGTAGTCAGACAAAACAAGTAGTTTCTAATGATCTTATTGATGAAAAAACTGTTTTCCCTTTAGAGTTAAATACCATGCCTGGATGGGCGGGAAGTTCTTTTTATTTTAATAGATATATGGATCCTAGCAACACTAAGGCTATGGTGTCTGAGGCTGCCATAGATTATTGGCAAGAAGTAGACCTGTATATTGGTGGTAGTGAGCACGCTACTGGACATTTATTATACGCTCGTTTTTGGCAAAAATTTCTATATGATCTTGGTTTTGTGCCAAAAGCAGAATTCGCAAAAAAATTGATTAATCAGGGAATGATCACCGGAACATCGGCTTTTGTTTACAGGCTAGAAGGCACGAACACCTTTGTTTCTAAAGGCCTTATAAACGGAAGAAAAGTGCAGGCTTTACATGCAGATGTTTCTATGGTAAACGCTGCAGATGAACTAGATATAAATGCTTTTAAAGCTTGGAGAGAGGACTATGCCAATGCTCAATTTGAATTAGAAGGCAAGGGTGTTTATACTGTGGGGAGAGAGGTAGAAAAAATGTCTAAATCTAAGTATAATGTTGTGAGCCCAGACGCTATTTGCGAGGAATACGGAGCAGACTCCCTGCGTCTTTACGAAATGTTTCTAGGCCCTTTAGAGCAGTCTAAACCATGGAATACAGCGGGTATTACAGGGACATATGGATTTATTAAAAAACTCTGGAAACTCTATTTTAATGCTTCTGGCACCACATTTAATACGGAGGCACCTACTGCAGATCAATTAAAAACACTTCATAAAACCATTAAGAAAGTCACTGAGGATATTGAGAATTTTTCTTTTAATACGGCCGTATCTACTTTTATGATTTGCGTAAATGAGTTGACTTCTCAAGAATGTAACAGTAAAGATGTTTTAGAAGTTTTGGCTATTTTAGTATCTCCTTATGCCCCACATGTAGCAGAGGAATTGTGGGCTGGATTGGGCCATAACAGCTCTATATCCCTAGTTTCATTTCCTATTTTTAACCCTGCTTATCTAGTAGAGTCTGAAAAAGAATATCCAGTTTCCTTTAATGGAAAAATGCGTTTTAAAATAACCCTTCCTATGGATCTTTCAAAAGATGCTATTGAAGCAGCAGTGATGGCGCATGAAAAAACCGAGCAGCATTTAGAGGGTAGAACCCCTAAGAAGGTGATTGTGGTACCGGGTAAAATTATTAATATAGTAGAATAATATGGAAATTATTGAAATTATAGGCTTAATTGCGGCCACTATGACCACCGCTGCTTTTGTGCCTCAGTTAATAAAAGCGATAAAATTAAAGTCAACTAAAGATATTTCACTGGTCATGTACCTAGTCATGTTTACTGGAGTAGTCTTGTGGCTCATTTATGGTTTGCATCATAACTCTGCCCCAATTATTTTTGCAAATAGTATTACGGCAGTGTTTACCTTTGCGATGATTTTGCTCAAGTTAAAATACAAGTAGCATTATTTTTTTGATATAATCAATTAAGACTAGACTATTATGATGTTATATTATGTGATTGTAGGCCTTATGGCATTAGTGAGCATGGCGGTAAGCCGCAAGCTTAAAAGTAAATTTGCCACCTATTCTAAGCTCACTCTTAGAAATGGAATGAGTGGCGCAGAGGTGGCTCAAAGAATGTTAGAAGATCACGGCATTACAGATGTTCAAGTGCTTTCTACTCCTGGGCAATTAACAGACCATTACAACCCTTTAACCAAAACAGTAAACCTAAGTGAATCTGTATATTCACAGCGCAATGCTGCCGCTGCCGCTGTGGCTGCTCACGAGTGTGGGCATGCGGTTCAACACGCAGTTGCCTACCCTTGGTTGCAAATGCGCTCCCAGATGGTGCCTGCGGTTCAAGTGGCCTCTAGTTTATCTCAATGGGTTATTATGGGGGGCTTGCTACTTTCTGCTACCACGGCCTTGGGCAGTGGATTGCTCTTGGCGGGAATTGTTTTATACGGTATTGTTACAGCATTTACTTTTATTACCCTTCCGGTAGAATACGACGCTAGCCACAGGGCTTTGGCTTGGCTAAAGCGAAAAAATATAGTAGGCCAAGAAGAATATGCAGGAGCAGAAGACGCATTAAAATGGGCGGCTAGAACCTACGTTGTTGCTGCTATTGGAGCCTTAGCTACCTTGGCGTATTTTGTAATGCGTTATTTGGGAAGCAGAGATTAAATACCTATTTGACGGTCAATTTGCTGGTCTAGAGAAATAAAAGTTTCTGTTCTTGACACTCCTTTTATTTGTTGTATTTCTTTGTTTAGCAACCGCATAAGGTGTTCGTTGTCTTTACAGAGTACTTTAATTAAGATAGACCAGTTTCCGGTGGTATAATGGCACTCTAGCACTTCAGGAATTTTTTTAAGAGCACTCACAGCTGATGGATTGCTCATGGCTTTGTCTAAATAGATTCCAATATATGCCATGGTGTTGTAGTCTAATGCTTTAGCGTTTACTATAAATTTAGAACCTACAATCACTCCTGAGGCTTCTAGCTTTCTGAGTCGTTGGTGAATGGCGGCACCCGAAACACCAATACTTCTGGCAATTTCAAGAATGGGTTTTTTTGCATCGCCCATCAGGAACCTTAAAATTTCCTTATCTATTCCGTCTATTTTTATTGGGCTGTTTTGGGTGTTCATACTTACAGTTTAAAAGTAAAAATACCTAAAATGTTTCTTGTATGTAGTATTTTCTTTTATGAGCTTGCTACATACTCTTTTGCGTACCCTAAATAAGGCACTTCAAATGAATTAAAAATAACATTTTCTTGAGCTAACATTTTTAATACCGGTTGGTATATTTCTTTTTCCAAAGGGATGCGAACTCCTGAGGCAGTGATTTTTTTATTGAGGATTAATAGACTGCTCATGGCTAAGGGAAGCCCTACTGTTTTAGCCATAGCTGTATGGCTCTGAGAAGCACCTAAAACTACCATATGGGCGTCTGTCTGTTTCATTTCACCAGCTATTTCATAGCCAAATTTATGGCACATGACTACCATATCTTTTTCTTCTGCAGCTAGTCCCCAACTGTTTTCTAGTATTTCTTGTAGTAATTCTGCAGGAGTCCCTCTTTTCTTTTTTAATAGATGTTTTGGACTAAACAGTTGCAATTCTTGCAGTTTGTCCCACATAATGTCATCCTGATCTATTTTTAAATAGTATCTTACTTTTAGTTCCACACTATCTGTGGGAGAGTAGGGTAGAAAAAGATTTATAAAGTCCCTATAGCTCATGTGCTCACTTTCTTCAATACGGTAGCTGTCATCTGTAAGGCCCAATTGGACAAATATATTCCATGCCTTAGAAAAGCCTACCCTCCTCATGGTTCCTCTGTAAAGGGTAAGGGTGTCTTGAAGGCCGTATGCATCTCTGTATTTTAGAGAGTCTCTATTGGCATATACTTCAAATTTACCATAGCCCGCGATCTCTATAAACTCCGTTCTTCTAAAAAGTTTGTGGTATGGAATATATTTATAAGTACCTTCTTGAATAAATTTAGCTGCACCTCCTTGCCCAGCAATCACTACATTTCTTGGGTTCCATGTAAATTTATAATCCCAAAGATTGGCTTTTTCTCTTGGGGCAACTAAGCCTCCTGTAAAGGATTCAAATAGCCTTATCTTTCCCCCCTTTGCTTTAATTTCCTCAATATATGCCATGGCACTCATATGGTCAATGCCTGGGTCTACTCCCATTTCATTTAGAAATATGAGTCCCTTTGCTTTTACTTGAGCGTCTAATGCTTGAATTTCCGGACTTACATAAGATGCCGTTACTAAATGCTTTTCTAGTAATAAACAGTCTTGGGCTATGGTGATGTGCATATGAGCAGGTAGCATAGAGATCACCAAATCAGATTTGGAAATAAGTTTTTTTCTGGTAGGCTCATGCATGATATCTTCTTCAGATACCTCTGCGTTTTTATGTTCTTTAATGTTTTTATTGATGTGGCTAGTGTCACGGTCTACTATGTGAACATATAAATGTTCTTTCTCTGCGTGCTCTAAGAGATAGTCTATAAGATAAGCGGTAGATTTTCCTGAACCAATAAGTAAGATGTGTCGCATAGTAAAAACGGGATTAAACGTTCTTAAATGTAGCGAATTGTTATATTTTTAGAAAATACAAGCCAATAAGTTATGAACAAAACAATTTATTTCTTGTTTGCTCCTGTAATGTATTTTTGAAGCGCCATGGTCATAGAGGGAGTTTCTGGAGTAGGGGCCTTAATGTCTATTCTAAGGCCAGCCTCAGTTGCTGCATGGATAGTAGAATTTCCAAACACTGCAATTCTAGTGTCATTTTGTTTAAAGTCAGGGAAATTTTTAAGTAATGACTCTATTCCAGAAGGACTAAAAAACACCAATACGTCATATAAAACGTCGTTTAAATCTGAAAGATCACTAATAACTGTTTTATAAAAAACGCCTCTTTTCCAATCTACGTTAAGGCTGTCTAAAGTCTCTGGCACAATAGGTTTAAGCACATCTGAAGAAGGGAGTAAGAATTTCTCTTCCTTATATTTTTTTAACAAAGGCACCATGTCTGAAAAGTTCATTTTACCTACATAAATCTTACGCTTTCTGTACACTACATATTTTTGAAGGTAGAAAGCAACTGCCTCTGATTGGCAAAAATACTTCATACTATCTGGCACTTTAAATCTCATTTCTTCTGCCAGTCTAAAATAGTGGTCTATTGCATTTCTACTGGTAAGTATGATAGCGGTAAAATTGTTGAGGTCAATTTTTTGTTGACGCACCATTTTAGCGTCTACGCCCTCTACATGAATGAAAGGCCTGAAATCTACCTTAACTTTCTCTTTTTCTATTAGCCTTGCATAAGGAGAGTTCTCCATTTTTGGCTCTGGCTGAGAGACTAAAATTGTTTTTACCTTCATAGTTTTACTCTTTAAGAATACGGACAATAATTAGAAAAGGCGCAATTTCAAGAGCGCAAAGATATAAAATAAAATAGAAGATGTTGTTAATAATGTATTTTTGATGATTTCTAATTGTGACAAGCCAGCCACTTAATGTCACTAAAAAAGTGAAGCTAACACTAAATAAAAATAAGACCTTAGAGTTAGGAAACAAGAATAGAAATAGAAGATTAGAAATAAAAAGAATGATTGAGGCATAGTTAAAATAACTACTTTTTTTAAAGGAGATGTCTTTCATTAGTTTGTTATTATTGAAAAACACTCCATTCAATCTTTGTGCTATTTGTTTGGAGTAGATAAAAAAGGTCACGAATAGAAAAATCATCCCAAAGGAACTTGTATAATAGCTAGAACTACCCACCCATTTGCTTAGCTGGTTCTGATTTAAGTGTAAAAAAAGACTGGCATTTAAAATAGCGAATAACTGCCAAAGTAGCTGAAAAGGATGTAATAACTGTTGTTTTTTATTAAATACTAATACGTACTTATTATTGGTAAGAAGGTTAGTGAAAAGAAGAAAACGCTGCAGGTGCATTTGTTTTGAAAGTACCATAATAAACAGTGAAAGCACTAAAATACCCAGTATCCAGTCTGCTATGAAAGAAGGCCTTAAAAGGGTTTCCATTTGGCTATTTTTTGGTTAGTTCCTCCTAGTAAGTATGGCAGTCCTGCACTTGTAATAGTGATTTTAAAATACCCATTCTTATCATAAGGGATAGGTTTTTTAATAGCCCCTTTAATTAAAATTGAGGCACTTGGCGCTAGACTTTTAGCACTCATTTTCTTCTCTTCCTCCAGAGAGAAAGTAATGGGCGTCAGATTTTTAAACTGCTTGTAAGAATTTAGAAAAGCTACTCCAAAGTCTAAGTCATCCAGCGCTATAGTTTTTTTATAGGGATTGGTCAATTTAAAATACACCTTGCCTTTAGACAGCTTTAAAACGCTAGTTTCTAAAAGGGAATAAGGCTGAAAATCATTTATCCACCTGCCGTAATAAAGGGTGTTTTTTGCTTTTTTAAAAGAGAAATCACTTTGTACATCTTCCTTTGTAATATAGGCCACTCTTTTACCTTGGACGCTTTCTTCTGAACCGTTAATATTGTATTGATTTTCCCTGTATCCAATGCTATTTAGAGAATAGGTGGTGGCTCCAGAATAAAATGCGTACATGGGTGCATTTCTATAGGAATCTTCAAATACTACTTTTGCGGAGCCTACTTTTTTTTGCAAAGCAGCGACCCATTTTTTATTGCCATGTGCCTCATAAGAAATTGGAAGTAAAGGCTCAAAGATTAAACCAAGTCTTAAAAATACAATAAGGCCTAAATTAATAAGGCCAGTTACCCAGAGCTGTTTGCGCAATTTTTTATCTTCCAAAAGTATTTCAAAAACTAAATAAGCCACAGGAATGCAGATTACAACTATCCATTGGGTTTGTATGCGCCTATTAAAACTAGAAATCAGAAAAAACACGAGTACCGTAAGCACTATCCCTATCATACTCTTTTTTAAAGGATTATTAGCTTTTACGGAGTAGAGGGCCTTGTATATAAAAGGAAAAGTGAGCCCAAAAATAGCTACTAAATTCACCCAATATCCCAGACTAAAATCAAAGAAATCATAGGCTCTATTGGGTCTTTCAAAAAGGTGGTAAGCCACAGACACAAATTCATTTTTATACAGCCAGTATAAATGCGGGCTATATGCCAAAAGGCTGATTAAAACAGACCCCCAGGCATAAGGGTTTTTAAGCAGTTTAGGATTTCCAATAACAACCCCAACAATTACTAATACGCCATGGTATTTACTATACATGAGCGCTGCCATAACAAGACCTAATGCCAGACTGAGCATCCAATTGGCTTTGGTATAAAAACTTTGCAGTAAAAAAAGTAATAGGGCGGTAAAAAATAATAGAGGGGTATCTGGAAGGCTAAAAAAGCCGTAAGCGTTTAACAAAGTCATAGAAAAAACCAAGACTATAAAAGACCAGACAAAGGAATATTTTCTTGGGTCTTTTACAGTCTCCCAAATTATTATATAGGTTCCCACTGACATTAAAACGCCAATAATTCTAACAGCTAGAGTTCCCTTGAAAACTAAGTTTCCAAGCGCTATCATAGCAGCTACCATAGGTGGGTGGTCAAAGTATCCCCAATCTAATTGAGAAGAGAAATACCAATAATAGGCCTCATCATAAATAAGCTCTGTAAAAGCTGCTTGTAGGCAGTTTACTAGGGCAATAAGTCCTATAAGCACATAAAAAAGCTTTTGTTGATTGCCTTTCATTCTAGCTGTTTTGCTTGCAAATTTACAAATTATAAGTGGGTTTGTTCCTTATAAAAAAAGCATAAAACATACACTAACACTAAGATAACGGCATTAATGTACTATTTTTGTATTCAAATTTTTATGTCATGACCCCAAGGATTGTCATTATTCCCACCTATAATGAGATTGAGAATATTTCTCAAATAGTAAAGGCTGTTTTTGAATTACCCATGCCTTTTCATGTACTTATAGTAGATGATGGATCACCAGACGGAACCGCCCTTGCAGTAAAAAAACTACAGCAAGACTACCCAGAGCAACTTTTTTTAGAAGAAAGAGCAGGAAAAGGAGGGCTAGGCACCGCTTATATTCATGGTTTTAAATGGGCATTGGCTAGGTCTTATGACTATATTTTTGAGATGGATGCAGATTTTTCTCATCCTGTAAAAGACCTTGTTTCCCTATATGAAGCCTGTGAAAAGGGAGCAGACCTCTCTGTTGGTTCTCGCTATAAAAAAGGCATTAATGTAGTAAACTGGCCCTTGTACAGAATTTTAATTTCATACGGCGCCTCTTTTTATGTGAAAATCATTACCGGAATGAGGGTACATGACCCCACTTCTGGTTTTGTGTGTTACTCCAGAAAAGTATTGGAATCCATTCCCTTAGACCGCGTTAGGTTTATAGGCTATGCCTTTCAGATTGAAATGAAATTTAGAGCCCATATAAAAGGATTTAAGATAGAAGAAGTCCCTATTATTTTTAGAGATAGGGTCTTAGGTAAATCTAAGATGAGTTCTTCTATAGTGGGAGAAGCAGTCATTGGCGTTTTAAAATTAAAAGGACAGAGTATTTTTAATAAGAAAAATTTCTAAATGGCATATACTTTAATTAAAAACGGAACCTTAGTTAATGAAGGCTTGGCCTTTCAGGCCGATATTCTTCTCAAAGATCATTTTATTGAAAAAATAGGGCCAGACCTGTCACACCTAACAGCTACCGTAATAGACGCAGCCGGAATGTTGGTGTTGCCAGGAATGATAGATGACCAGGTTCATTTTAGAGAGCCAGGACTTACCCATAAAGGAAATATACACACAGAAAGTAGGGCGGCCGTGGCTGGGGGCATTACCTCTTATATGGAACAGCCCAACACCAACCCGCAAACCACTTCTATTAAAGCGCTAGAAGCTAAGTTTTTATTAGGTGCTCAAAGTTCCTTTGCCAACTATGCCTTTCCTTTTGGAGGCACTAATGACAATCTAGAAGAGTTAAAAAGGTTGGATAAAAATGCCACCTCTAATGTGAAATTATTCTTAGGCTCTTCTACTGGGAATATGCTGGTAGACAACGAGCAGGTATTAGAGGGAATTTTTAGTAATACAGAACTTGTAATTTGTGCGCACTGTGAAGATGAAGGAACTATAAGGGCCAATATGGCAGCTTATACGGAGCGCTATGGCGCAGATATTCCCATGAGTGCACACCCAGAAATTCGTAGTGCAGAAGCCTGTTATCTATCTTCCTCTAAGGCAGTAGCCTTGGCAGAAAAGACAGCTGCTAGACTTCATGTATTTCACTTGTCTACCGCTATAGAAACTCATTTGTTTAGAAATGATATTCCATTAAAAGATAAGAGAATAACTGCTGAAGTATGTCTGCACCACCTTTGGTTTTCAGATGTTGACTACGCAGAAAAAGGCAGTTATATTAAATGGAACCCGGCGGTGAAGACGGCTACAGATAGGGCAGGTTTGTGGGAGGCGCTTTTAGATGACAGAATAGATGTTATAGCTACAGATCACGCACCTCATACCATAGAAGAAAAACAGCAAAAATATGCACAAGCACCATCAGGAGGCCCTTTGGCGCAACATGCTTTGGTAGGTCTTCTAGAAAAAGTAGGACAGGGAATGATTACCCTACCCAATTTAGTTCAGAAAATTTGCCACAACCCCGCCATCCTTTTTAATATAGACAGGAGGGGTTATTTAAGAGAAGGATATTTCGCAGACCTTGTACTTGTAAAACCCAATGATCCATGGACAGTGAGCACTCAAAATATTGTCTCTAAGTGTGGTTGGTCTCCTTTTACAGGAACCACTTTCACCCACCAGGTGCACAAAACTTTTGTCAACGGATACTTAGCTTATGACCAGGGAGTTATTTCTGACCATAAAAATGCAATGAGACTCACCTATAATAGAAACTAATGAGAACAATTATTTTAATTTTTGGGGTATTATTGTTTTGGTCTTGTGCCAATGAAGTAGTGCCAAGGCCAGATCATATTTTGTCTCTTCAGGAAATGGAAGACATTGTTTTTGATCTCTCAATTTTAAACGTAGTGGTTCAGTCAGACAAGGCTTCCTTTGAAAATGAATCCATCACTCCATTGGCGTATGTGTATAAAAAACATAAAATAGACAGCCTTATTTATGCTCAAAATGATCTTTATTTTGCCTCTAGACCTCTAGATTATGAATACATATACAGAAGGGTAGAAAAAAAGCTACAGGCTTTAAAAGTAGCCTATAAGCAAAAGGTTTTGGCAGAGCCTACTAATTAATAAAAGCTTTACAACAGTCTAGAATAATTTTGTCTATTTTTTGGTATTCCATTTTAAGCAAGTCTTCGCTCTTTTGAGCGCTGTAAAAATCTTGATGCCTTAGACTAAAAACGGTTTGTGCAGTTATTTTTCTTGGCCCTCCTGTGATTTTTTGTTTTAGATAATCTAGCCGCCACAAAAGTTCTAAAAATAAAAATGAAAGTTTCTTGGTAGGCTTTTGTGTTCCAAAGCCTTTAGACATAAAAGTGAAAACTTCTAAATAACTCAGGTTTTCAGAAACACAAATATAGCGTTCGTTAGCACTTTTGCTTTTCATGCCCAATTGCATGAGCTTTACTACGTCAGAAACACCAACAAAACCAGATCCACCAGGAAAATAGTAAGCATTGCCTTTTTTAGCAAAGCCAAATAATTTTCCACTCCCTTTATTCCAAAATCCGGCACCTAAAATAACCCCAGGATTTATGATTACGGCCTGAAGTCCTTCCTGAACGCCTCGCCAAACTTCTAATTCTGCCTTGTATTTACTAAGGGCATAAACATTGGGATTTTCAATATTCCAATCTGTATCTTCAGTAATGCTATGCGGAGCAGTAGTTTTGCCTAAGCTAGCTATAGAACTTACATAGCACATTTTGGCCACTTTAAAATCTAGGGCACAATTTACCATGTTTGCGGTTCCAGTTACGTTAATTTGCTGTAGTTTTTTGTAGTCTTGAGGGTCAAAAGAAATGAGAGCTGCGCAGTGGTATAAATCCGTCACGTCAGTAAATGCAAATTTTAGAGCTTCTAGGTCTAAAATATCTCCTTGTGTCCATTGAATTTGAGCAAATAAGGATTCAAAAGCGTCAGACTTTGATTTAAATAAATTTTTTACAGCATTTAAACTATTTGGCGCTCTGTAGAGGGCTCTTGGAGTTTTTCCTGCTAGACATAGTTCATATAACAAATGGGCGCCTACTAACCCAGTACCTCCTGTAACTAGAATCATATCTCAAAATTACATAATTTATTTCCTATTTTTGCCCCATGAAAGCGATGTTTGAGAAAAATCCCTTTAGTATTCAAAGCCCAGATGAATTTACAGCCTATGCTTTAGATTTATTTGCCTTTCAGTATGTTCAGAACGCTGTATATGGTCAGTTTTGTGATCATTTAGGAAAGACACCAGCGGTAGTGAAGGAGCTTTCAGAAATTCCATACATGCCCATTTCTTTTTTTAAGTCACATGCAATGTTAGCAAAGGGCGTGCAAACAGATTTTTATTTTTCCTCTAGCGGCACTACTGCCAAGGAGACCTCAAAACATTTTGTGCCGTATTTGCCTGAGTATGAAATGAGTTATACTGCTGCGTTTAACAGCTTTTACGGAAAACCGTCAGACTATTGTATTTTGGCCTTACTACCTGCCTACCTGGAGAGAGAGGGGTCTTCCTTAATTTATATGGTAGCAGACCTTATTTCTAAGAGCGAACATCCAAAGTCTGGTTTTTACTTGAACAACCACCTTGCTTTAAAAGAAACATTAGAATCTTTAGAGGCCTTGGGAACTAAGACCTTACTAATGGGGGTCTCTTTTGCGCTCTTAGATTTTGTAGAGCATCACCCTATACAGCTAAAACACACCACAGTAATGGAAACAGGAGGGATGAAAGGCAGGAGAAAAGAAATGGTTAGAGAGGCCCTTCACAAGCAGCTTACAGAGGGCTTTGGCGTAGGGCAAATTCATTCTGAATACGGAATGACAGAACTCTTATCTCAAGGGTATTCAAAAGGCTTGGGCATTTTTGAATGCCCGCCATGGATGAAAATTTCTATAAGAGATACAGAAGACCCTCTAAATCTTATTGGAGACCACATAACAGGAGGGGTAAATGTTATAGATTTAGCCAACACTTATTCCTGCGCTTTTATAGCTACACAAGACTTGGGTAAAACACATGGAAATGGGCGCTTTTCTATTTTAGGACGTTTTGACCACGCTGCTATTAGAGGCTGTAATCTATTAGTTCCTTAGTTAAAAACAAGGATAAAATAGTTTTTTTTCCCTCTTTGTAAGAGCACGTATTGTTTGTCTATAAGGTCTTGCTCATCAATGAGATAATTTTCTTGCACCTTTTCTTTATTTACAGAAATAGCGTTTTGCTTTAACTCTCTTCTGGCATCGCCATTAGATTTTAAAAAGCCTGTTTCTGCAGATAAAGCCGCAATCATATCCAAGCCTTCTTTTAAAAAGGATTTAGATAAAAATGCCTGTGGCACTCCTTCAAAAACCTCTAAAAATGTTTTAGTGTCTAATGATTTTACTTCAGTTGCAGTGGTATTTCCAAATAAGATTTCACTGGCTTTAAGTGCATTTTCATAGGCTTCAATTCCGTGAACCATAGTAGTTACTTGTTCTGCCAATGTTTTTTGCAGACTTCTTAAGTGTGGTGCTTCTCGGTGCTCTGCTGTGAGCTTTACAATGGCCTGCTCACTTAAAAGGGTAAATATTTTTATGTATTTTTCTGCGTCTAAATCTGAGGTGTTTAGCCAGTATTGGAAAAAGGCGTATGGAGAGGTTCTATTAGCGTCTAACCAAATATTACCCCCTTCTGTTTTTCCAAATTTAGTGCCGTCTGCCTTTGTAATTAGAGGACAGGTAAGGGCATAGCCTTTTCCGCCTCCAATACGCCTAATAAGTTCAGTTCCGGTTGTAATATTGCCCCATTGGTCCGAACCGCCCATTTGTAGCGTGCAATTGTAATTTTTAAAGAGGTGTAAAAAATCGTATCCCTGCACCAATTGATAGGTAAATTCTGTAAAGGACATCCCTTCTGCAGCCTCTGAAGTCAGTCTCTTTTTTACAGAGTCTTTGGCAATCATATAATTTACCGTAATGTGTTTGCCTACATCTCTAATAAATGAAAGAAAGGAAAAATCTTTCATCCAATCGTAGTTATTAACTAGTACAGCACTATTGCCTTCTGAGGCATTAAAATCTAAAAAAAGAGATAGTTGCAGCCTTAATGCTTCTTGGTTGTGCCTTAGGGTAGGCTCATCTAAGAGCTTTCGCTCATTAGATTTTCCAGACGGGTCTCCAATCATTCCTGTAGCACCTCCAATGAGTGCGTAAGGCTTATGTCCAGAAAGCTGAAAGTGTTTTAACATCATAACACCTACTAAATGTCCAATATGTAAAGAATCTGCCGTAGGGTCAATACCCAGATACGCAGACTGCATTTCTTTTAAAAGGTGTTCCTCAGTTTCAGGCATGACGTCGTGAAGCATGTCCCTCCATTTCAATTCAGCAACAAAATTCTTAAGCATTGTATTGAGTTTATTTGAAAGACAAATATAACTTTAATAACACTAATTAATAAACCTTCACTTATTTGATTATTAATTTTCTGGTACTTGTTTGTTCTTCAGTAAAGATTCTGATGACGTAAATACCTGCTTTAATTCTGGGAAGTTGTAATTCTTTTGTTTTTAAAACTGCTTCCATTACGGGAGTTCCAAAAATGTCAAATAGAATAATTTTTTTTGGCCCAGTCCCTGTGCATTCTATGAAAACCTTTCCTTGGGTTACTGGATTTGGATAAATCTTGAGCCCCTCAATTTCCATGCTTTTCTCTTGTTGCGCAAAAGCTGTGGCAGTCACCATAAATAAGAGGACGTATATGAGTTTTTTCAAAAAAAAAATATTTAGCACAATAAAGATACGTTTTTTTTGTTCCGCGAGACATTAAACCCTTGTCAACACAGTTAACATTCAAAACACATTTTAATGAACGTTTCATAACCTATTGAAAACGTTGAGTTAAGATTTAGAGATTTAATTTGCATCAAATATTTAATTTAAAAATAACCAAAATGAAAAAAATTATTTTATCTCTTTTCTTAGCAACGGCTTTTTTAGTTTCATGTTCTGACAATGAACCAGCTGTTGAGGTGTTAGTGGCTACTATGGCACCTACTTTAACTGCTCCAGCAGGAACTATGTCTTTAGAGCAAAGTACAAACATTGATGTTGCTTTCTCGCTAAGTACAGATGGAGGTTATAAATCTTCCGTAGCAGTAGCTAGCGGTGGAACGGCAATTATTAAATCTCAGCCAACTGCTGGAGATAAGTCAGGCTTTGTTGTGGTTACTTTCACCGCTTCTAATGTTTCTGGTGCAGGCTCAATCGTTTTAACTGTTACAGACAATGAAAACAGAACTGTAGAGAAAACGGCAGTCATAAATATTGCTGCTGTAGCTGTAGTGCCTGAAACTGAAACCATTGGTACCGGAAGTGTATACTACATTACCTCTGACAAAACCTGGACTTCAGATAGAATTTGGATTATGAATGGTAAAGTAGTAGTACAAAGTGGGGCCTCTTTAACTATTGAGCCAGGAACTATCATTAAAGCAGAAAACAAAACCGGAGCAGATGCCACTGCATTAGTAGTTGCAAGAGGTGGAAAAATAAATGCAAATGGAACTGTTTCTAAGCCAATTATCATGACTTCTGTTTTAGACGACATTAATTATAAGTCTGTAAATTTCAAAGGCTCTACACTTAACAATGCAAACCAATCTTTATGGGGAGGGTTAATTGTTTTAGGTAAGGCTAGCGTTGGGGTTTCTGGAGGAGAAGATAATATTGAAGGAATTCCTGCGCTACCTTTTTCTTTATATGGAGGGAATGTAGATACAGATAATTCTGGAACTTATAAGTATATGTCTATTCGTCATTCTGGCGCAGAATTAGCTCCGGGAAATGAATTACAAGGATTAACTTTAGGAGGTGTTGGTTCTGGAACCATTATAGAAAACATAGAAATTGTTGCCTCTGGTGATGATGGCGTAGAAATTTTTGGGGGCGCTGTAAACGTAACAAATATTTTAGTTTGGGCACAAGGTGACGACGGTATAGACTTAGATCAGGCTTATAAAGGAACTATTAAAAATGCGCTGATTGTATTGGGTGTAAATTCAGATACAGGTTTAGAAATTGACGGAACTGAAGACAGTACTAAAGCAATAGACGGAGCTTATACGCTAGAAAATGTGACTGTTATTGGCAATGCCAATGCAGAGGCTGGAAAGAATAGATATGCAGATTGGAAATCAGGAGCTACTGGACACAATAGAAATATTGTTTTCAAAGATTTCTTGGCTGGACGCTCTGTTAAAACTATTCAGGCTAGTACTTATTCAGGAGCAGCAACTGTTTCTTCTGTTGGAAAACTAACATTTGAAAATATTGATTTTGTAACTGCAGATAGCACAGCTACTATTTTAGGAGCTAACACACATATTACAGATTTTTCTACATGGGGAGAAATTGTAACTACCCAAGTTACTGGGTCTGGTGCTAACGCAGCTCCTTTTAATACTTGGACTTGGTATAGCAACAAATAAAACATTCTATTTAATTGACAAATTGGTAATAGAGGATTAATAATTCCTTTACATTGTAATAGTAAGTTTGCCCGAAGTTTTAAAAAAGCTTTGGGCAAATTTTTTTTATGAAAAACATTATCATTTTTACGTTTTTAGCATTCAGCTCTTTAATAAGTGCACAGAAACTTTCAGGGACCATTATGGATGGAGAGTTTAACGAGTCTTTAGCCTTTGCAAATGTTGTTGTAAAGGGCACTATTATTGGAACTACTACAGACTTAGAAGGTAAATATACCTTAGATGTTCCAGTGGGAGTTTACACCATTCAATTTCTTTATTTAGGTTATGAAACCAAAGAAATTAGCAATGTAGAGATGGTTTTAGGAAAACTCACAGAAGTAGATGTAGTAATGAACCCTTCTTCCAACCAATTAGACGAGGTAGTCTTAGTTACTTCTGCTAGACAAAATTCAGAAACAGCCATATTAAATGTTCAGAGGAAATCTGTTAATTTATTAGATGGTTTATCTGCTCAAAGTATTAAAAAAGTAGGAGACAGTGATTTAGCAGGAGCTATTAAACGTGTACCTGGGGTGTCTGTTCAAGGCGGCAAGTATGTGTATGTAAGAGGTCTTGGAGACCGTTATTCCAAGACGGTACTTAACGGATTAGAAGTTCCAGGCTTAGATCCAGATAGAAACACATTACAATTAGATATTTTCCCAACCAATTTAATTGAAAATATTTTAGTTAGTAAATCTGCTAGCGCAGACCTTCCATCAGATTTTTCTGGAGGAGTTGTAGATATAGTGACAAAAGATTTTTCTGTAGTTCCAGAATACTCCATTAATGTTTCTGCTAACTACAATCCTAGTATGCATTTTAAAAAAGACTACATCAGGGACTTTAGAAGCAAAACAGATTTTTTAGGTTTTGACTCTAACTACAGAGACCTACCCTTAGATCCTAAAGATAATATCCCCAACGCTATTACTACTAGCCCAGAAGCAAACCTTCTGCCTGGTATTACTAAAAGTTTTGATCCAAAAATGGGTGTTATGACCGCTCAAAATGAAATGAATTTTTCTCTTGGCACAACAGCGAGCAATCAGTACTCATTAAAAAATGACAAAAGTATTGGTTTTATAGCTTCTTTAGGGTATAAATACGAAACCACTTATTACGATGATTTTTTTAATGGAACTGCTATTAACCAGTTTCAAGAATTACAACCGTATTTTTCTCAACAAGGAAGAGCAGGTACAGAGAACATATTGCTAAGTGGATTAGCAGGGGTTTCATTTAAAACAAAAAGGTCAAAATACAAATTAAATGTGCTTTATCTGCAAAACGGAGAATCCAACGCTATAAAAGCAGATTATGAGGATTTTATTGAAAATCCATATTTAGGAACGGGGGAGTTATTAACTTATACTGAGAGAAATATTACGTCTATTCCATTGACAGGTAAGCATAGTAATTTAAATGGAGACGCTATTTTAGAATGGAAACTAGCATATAATAAAGCGAGTGTTGCAGATAAGGATTTTAGAAGGACCGTATTTGAAACAGACTCAGAAAGAAGTTACTTTGCTTTAAGTAGCAGCACTACTAATTTCCCTACTAGATTTTGGAGAAATTTAGAGGAGGATGTTTTAAACGGAAAAATTGATTATTCTAAAGAGTTTAAATTAGGAAATATAGACCACAAATGGAAAGTAGGAGTTGGTTATGTAGGCAAAACAAGAGATTTTTCAACTTTCAACTATACCATTGGGTTTAAAGGAGATTCTAATGTGTTAAGTGGGAATACCAATGAGATATTACTAAACAAAAACATTTGGACTCCAGTTACTAATTTTGGTTCTTTTGCCATTGGAAATTTTCAAGCAACAAATCAATACAACTCAGAGAGCACTAACCAATCTGCCTATATTTCTGACGAAATTCGTTTTTCTTCAAAATTTAAAGCAGTACTAGGTATTAGATTTGAAAACTATATTTTAAAATACAGTGGTCAAAATTTAGAAGGGGTTGTTTATGATAAGGCTGCTTTTATAGACAAAAAAGATTTTTTTCCCTCTGCAAATTTAATTCTGTCTCCAACTGAAGATCAGAATATACGTTTTTCATATGCTAAAACCACAGCAAGACCTTCTTTTAAAGAGGCTTCTGCTATTACTTTATACGACCCTATAACAGAAAGGTTTTTTATTGGAAATCCAGATTTAAAGCCTTCATACATTGATAATTTAGACCTTAGATTTGAGAAGTACGGTACCGGAGGAGATTTTTTTGCAATAAGTGTTTTTGCTAAACTATTTAAAGATCCAATAGAAATTAATGCAGTAAATCTAAATTCGCCCAACCAGCTAACAGGAAAGAATAATAAAAATGCCCAGCTGTTAGGTATGGAAATTGAATATAGAAAAGATTTTATTAAAACTGAACTCTTCACGCTAAACTTTAATACAAATATATCTGTTATTGAAGCCAAACAGAAAATGTCAGATGCAGAGTATCAAGGAAGATTAATTATTGCTGAGGGCAGGCCTTTAAATGACACCAGAAAGCTTCAAGGACAATCCCCATATATGATAAATTCAGGCTTGAATTTTAAAATAAATAAAAGTAATTTAGAGGGGGGGCTTTTTTATAACGTTCAAGGAAAAACATTAGAGGTTGTTGGTATAGGAATTGTTCCAGATGTTTATTCTGAACCCTTCCACAGTCTAAATTACAGCATGCAAAAAAGTTTTGGAAAGGATCAAAGACAATCTATAAAATTAACGGTAGATAATATGTTGGGAGATATTAGAGAAAGTTTCTACAGTTTTTATGACCAGCCTGAGTTACATTTTTCTAGATTTAACCCTGGCACCTCATTTACTTTGGCCTATAATTTAAAATTTTAACGGATTTTTTTTAAAATTGAACTACTCACTTGCTTTCACTTTTGTTAATGGGCTAAGAGATTAAATGATTGTTAAGGCCGTTATTTATATAAGTCTTATATTTACTAGTGACCTCAAACCACAATTCAAGCATGAATAACAAAGACGTAAAGATCCTTTTAGTAGACGATGAACCGGATATATTAGAGATTGTCAGCTATAATTTAGTTGCAGAGGGCTACCAGGTCTTTACAGCTAAAAACGGCGTAGAAGGTGTAGCCAAGGCCAAAAAAAAGCAGCCGCATTTAATTATTTTGGACGTCATGATGCCAGAGATGGACGGAATTGAAGCCTGTGAAGTCATTAGAGCAACCCCCTCTTTAGAGAATACTATCATTTGCTTTTTAACTGCTAGAGGTGAAGATTATTCACAGGTGGCAGGTTTTGATGCTGGCGCCGATGATTATATTACAAAACCTATTAAGCCTAAATTATTAGTCAGTAAAGTTAAGGCCCTATTGAGAAGGTTTAATGAAGGACTTACAGTTATAGCGTCTGAAGACATCACTACTGTAGGAGACTTGGTTATTAATAGGGAAGAGTACAAAATAGTGAACAAAGGAGTAGAAATAGTTTTACCTAGAAAAGAGTTTGAGTTATTAGCTCTTTTAGCTTCAAAACCAAATAAAGTATTTAAAAGAGAGGTTATTTTAGATAGTGTTTGGGGGACTGAAGTGGTTGTTGGCGGCAGAACCATTGATGTTCACATTAGAAAATTAAGAGAAAAAATAGGAGATGATAGTTTTAAAACCGTAAAAGGAGTTGGCTATAAGTTTGTACTTTAGTATTTATGGCGATCAAACTTAAAAAATCCTACCGTTTTGCCCTACTGTCTTCACTGCTTATTTCTGCCCTTTTAAGCTTAGGGTTGTTTGTTCTCCTTTATTTATTTAATATAAGGGAGCCCTTTATATTTCCGCCCTTTTTCCTCATTTCTTTTTCAATATCATTTATTATTATACAAATACGGGTAGAAAAGTTTATCTACATAAGAATTAAAAAGATTTATGACGAGGTGTCTTTACTAGAGTCTAGTACACTGTTTAAGACGGCAGTTACCTCTGACATGAAAACACTCACAGAGGAAATAGGACGTTTTGCTCAAAACAAGAAAATTGAGATTGACACGATAAGAATTAGAGAAGAATACAGAAAGGATTATTTAGGGAATGTCTCTCATGAACTCAAGACCCCTCTTTTTACAGTTCAAGGCTACATACTCACGCTCTTAGATGGCGCAATGGATGACAAAAAAGTGAGGGAGAAGTACCTGCAAAGAGCTGCTAAAGGGGTAGAGCGTCTCATATATATTGTGAAAGATTTAGACCTCATTACTAAGTTAGAAGTAGGAGAGCTGAATTTAGCACCGGTTTCCTTTGATATTGTAATTCTGGTACAGCATGTATTTGAAATGCTTGAAATTAGAGCTAAAAAGAAGCATATTACCATGTCTTTTAATCAAGAGTATACCACTGCCATTATGGTGACAGCAGATAGAGAAAAAATACAACAGGTTATTACCAATCTCATGGTAAATGCTATTAAGTACGGACATGAAAATGGAACCACAGAGGTCAGTATTGAAAACCTGCTTAAGAATAAAGTGATTGTGAGGGTGACAGATAACGGGGAAGGAATTGCAAAGTCTCATTTACCAAGACTTTTTGAAAGATTTTATAGAGTAGATAAAAGTGGAAGTAGGGCAGAAGGTGGTTCTGGGTTGGGCTTGGCCATTGTAAAACACATTTTAGAGGCTCACGGCGAAAAAATATTTGTAGAGAGTGTGGTAGATGTAGGTTCAGAATTCTCCTTTACTTTAGAGAAGTCAGAAAAAAAATAATACCCATATATTTCCTTAACTTTGCAGCTCTTAAAATACAGTAGTCTTGGGAAGTAAAAACAAATTAAAGAGGTTTAAAGAAAACGAAACATTTCAAAACGTGTTTCAGCCCACTAGAGAAGAGGTCCTTAATAAAAGCCTAGGTAAAAAAGGGCAGTGGAATACTTTTTTTGGCAATGAAAACCCAATAGTATTAGAGCTTGGCTGTGGAAAAGGTGAATATACCTTAGGATTGGCTCAAAAATATCCAGAGAAAAATTTTATAGGAATAGACATTAAAGGGGCGCGATTTTGGCGGGGGGCCAAAACCGCGCTAGAGGAAACCCTCCCTAATGTGGCTTTTATTAGAACCCAAATTGAACTCATAGATTATTTGTTTTTTACCCATGAGGTCTCTGAAATCTGGATTACTTTCCCAGACCCCCAGATTAAATACAAAAGAACCAAACACAGACTTACTAATCCAGTATTTTTAGAGAAGTATAAAAGTGTTCTTAAAAAAGATGGTTGTGTGCATTTAAAGACAGATTCTGAATATATGCACGGGTATACCCTTGGCCTATTGCAAGGAATGGGACTTCCTATTGCTTACGCGAACCACGACGTTTATAAAAATGAAGGAAGCCCAGAAGAGGTGCTCCGCATTCAGACTTTCTACGAAAATCAGTATCTTGCAAAAGGAAAGGCTATTACCTATTTGCGTTTTAGTTTTTTATAGTGCAATATGACGTTTGCTCAATAGGGTTTGTTATATTCTTAATGTCTGCGGTTTTGAATAAAAGCTTATTCACAGCCAGCTAATGTTATTTTTTTAAGTTTAGCGTTCAATATGTCTCACTTAATTGTCCTTTTTTTTGTTACTTTCTCAGCTGCTTTTATGGCCACAGTACCCCCTGGGCTTTTGAATATGAGTGCTGCTAAAATTAGTGTAGAAAAAGGGCCCAACAACGCTTATGTTTTTAGCTTTGGCGTAGTAATAGTGGTGCTTGTACAAGCCTATATAGCAGTGCTTATCTCTAAGTATTTATTTAGTCACCCAGAGGTGATTGAACTGTTAATGAAAGTGGCAGTTGGGGTATTTTGTGTCTTTGCTATTTACTTCTTTGCATCGGCCATGGGCCAAAAGCGGCCAAAAGCTCATTTTTTAAAAGTTAAAAAGAGTAGTAGTTTTTATAAAGGTATGTTCTTGGCAGCGGTGAATCTTTTAAGCATTCCTTATTACAGCGGTTTAAACGCCATGTGGAAATCCTCTGGTTGGATTTCGTTTGCCTTAGAAGATATATTAGTTTTTATGCTAGCGGCGGCGGCGGGAACTTTTTCAGTCTTGTATTTATACATTGTATATTTTAAAAAATTACAAAAGAAAAACAGGACCTTTTCTTCTAGAGCCAACTATATCCTAGGAATACTTATGTTGGTGTTGGGGGTCATTACGCTTTTTAGAATTTATTATGAAACACTCTAAAACCACCCTGTCTTTTTTTGACAAAGTATATGCTGTAGTGAGGCTCATTCCACATGGAAAAGTAACTACCTACGGCGCTATTGCTAGGTATTTAGGAACAGCAGGATCTGCTAGAATAGTAGGCTGGGCCATGAATGCTTCTCACAGAGATATGAGCATTCCCGCTCATAGAGTGGTCAATAGAAATGGGCTTTTAACAGGCAAGCATCACTTTGAGGGGACACTACTCATGCAACAACTTTTAGAGAGTGAAGGAGTACTGGTAAAAGAGCATCAGATTATAGGATTAGCCAACTACTTTTGGGATCCTAATTTGGCTTTACAATCTGAAGTATAAGCCTTATATTTGTAATTTAGAATGAGTTTAATTAGGGTATTTTCCCTACTCCATAGGCCATGGCCTTAACATACCAGCATGCAAATAAAAAAGGCAGCCGTTTTAGAGGCTTTATCAAAAATTAGTGCTCCGGGAGAAGGAGTCAACTTAGTAGAAAGCGGTGCGGTAACCAACATTCAAATTTTTGGAGATGAGGTGACGGTAGATATTTCTATAAGCAACCCTAGTTTACAGGCGCGCAAGAAAACAGAGGTGGAGATTTTAAAGATCATTCACTCAGAAGTATACGAGAAAGCTAAAATCACTGTAAAGGTGAAGGTCAATGCTCCTGTAGCTGCTAAAACAAATGAAATTAAAGGAAAACCAATTGCGGGTATTCAAAATATTGTAGCCATTGCCTCTGGCAAAGGAGGGGTTGGTAAATCTACGGTGACGGCTAATTTGGCTGTTACTTTGGCAGGAATGGGCTTTAAAGTGGGGGTTTTAGATGCAGATATTTATGGCCCCTCTATTCCCTTGATGTTTGATGTGGCTATGGAAAAACCTTTGGCGGTTATTATTGAGGGAAAATCCAAAATGAAGCCTGTAGAGAATTACGGGGTAAAGGTACTTTCTATAGGGTTTTTTACCCAGCCCAATCAGGCTGTTATTTGGCGTGGTCCAATGGCTGCCAAGGCCTTAAATCAGATGATTTTTGACGCCCATTGGGGGGAATTAGATTTTCTGCTTTTAGACCTACCTCCAGGCACAGGGGATATTCACCTGAGTATTATGCAGTCTCTACCAGTGACAGGCGCTGTTATTGTGAGCACACCTCAGGAAGTGGCCTTGGCCGATGCCCGTAAGGGAGTGGCCATGTTTATGCAAGAGGCTATTAATGTACCTGTATTGGGTGTGATAGAAAACATGGCTTATTTTACGCCAGAAGAATTGCCAGAAAATAAATATTATATATTTGGGAAAGAAGGAGCTAAAAACTTAGCCACAGACATGAATATTCCTTTTTTGGGTGAACTACCTTTGGTACAGAGCATTAGAGAAGCAGGAGACGTAGGACGCCCTGCAGCCTTGCAGGAGTCTGGGCCTTTAAAAGTTGCTTTTGAAGAAATTACAAGAAATGTAGTGACCCAGGTAGTCTCTAGACATACAGATTTACCTCCAACAGAGGCTATTAAAATTACCACTATGGCAGGATGTTCTGCTGTAAAACCAAAGAAATAAAGAGAGTTTTTCTCTACTAATGACTAAGCATTTTCTTAGCTAAAATGAACGCTTATGACTGCAGATGCATTAAAAATTCAAGTAGAAAAAGCCTTAGAAGAAATTAGACCTTTTTTGCAATCAGATGGGGGTGACATTTCTTTAGAAGGCATAGAAGAGGGCACTAGGGTAAAGGTAAAACTCATGGGGAATTGTGTGGGCTGTTCTGTAAACCAAATGACCCTTAAGAGTGGGGTAGAAATGACTATTAAAAAATACGCTCCCCAAATAGAGGAGGTGATTAACGTAGAGGCTTAATTTTTTTTAGATTAAACAGACAAATGTTATGGTGACTTTTTGCATATCTCTTTAACTTTGGAGCAAAAAAGCCACCTTGTAAAATACCGAGCTTGCTTGGCTTGTTTTTAACACTGCTATGATTAAAACAGATATACTTATTATTGGCGCTGGTCCTACAGGCCTTTTTGCCGTTTTTGAAGCGGGCTTACTCCAATTAAAATGCCATATTATTGACGCCTTGCCCATGCCTGGGGGTCAGCTTTCAGAGTTGTATCCTAAAAAGCCCATTTATGATATTCCTGGTTTCCCAGAAGTATTGGCGGGAGATTTAGTAGACAACCTCATGGAGCAAATTAAGCCTTTTACCCCCGGGTTTACCTTGGGTGAGCGAGCAGAAACTATAGAAAAACAAGAAGACGGCAGCTTTATTGTTACTACAGATAAGGGAACTGCCCACTACGCTAAGGTGGTGGCTATAGCTGGAGGCTTGGGTAGTTTTGAGCCTAAAAAACCACTCATAGCAGGCATTGAGCGCTTTGAAAACAATGGCTTGGCTTATATGATTAAAGATCCTGAGGTGTATAGAAATAAAAAAGTACTTATTTCTGGCGGGGGTGACTCTGCATTGGATTGGAGTATTTTTTTAGCAAATGTGGCTTCTGAGGTAATGCTGGTTCACAGAAGAAATGAATTTAGAGGCGCCCTAGACTCCGTTGAAAAGGTCCAAGATTTAAAAAATAAAGGCAAAATAGAGCTTATTACCCCAGCAGAGGTTGTAGGAGTCATTGGTGTACAGCAGTTAAGTGCCCTAGAAATTGCAATAGACGGAGGTAAAACTATTATAAAAGAGGCAGATGCTTTTATTCCGCTTTTTGGCTTGTCACCTAAATTAGGACCTATTGCTAGTTGGGGTTTTGAGATAGAAAAGAATGCTATTAAAGTAGACAATACACTAGATTATATGACTAATATTCCAGGGGTGTACGCCATTGGAGATGTCAATACCTATCCTGGAAAACTAAAATTAATTCTATGTGGTTTTCATGAGGCCACCCTCATGTGCCAAAGTGCTTATAGGCGTATTTTTCCAGACAAGCGTTATGTAATGAAATACACCACAGTAGGGGGAGTCATTGGCTTTGACGGCTCTAAGAAAGAAGCGCCTAAAGTGGTGGTAAAAAAAATTAAATAAATGCCTCAAGACATACACATTACCATTGTAGACAGAGAAGGGGTTTCACATAAGGTTTTGGCTCCTACGGATATGAACATGAACCTAATGGAGCTAGTGCGCTCTTATGAGCTGGCTCCTGAGGGCAGTATTGGTCTTTGTGGTGGCATGGCCATGTGTGCTTCCTGCCAATGCTATGTGACTACCCCTCACGAATTGCCAGAAATTTCAGACGAGGAAGAAGCCATGTTATTTGAGGCCAACCACACAAAAGATAACAGCCGCTTGGGCTGTCAAATCCCTATTACAGACAATCTAGAAGGTCTTAGGGTACAATTAGCGCCTGCAGATTAAAAAAGTGCACCTATTAAATTTTTGCTTGGTAAGTAAATAGTTCATAATACCTGCCTTGGCTAGCAATGAGTTGGTCATGGGTGCCTTCTTCTACAATTCTTCCCCCTTCTATCACTAAAATTTTGTGAGCTTTTCTAATGGTGCTCAGTCTGTGTGCAATAACAAAAGTAGTTCTTCCTTCTGTGAGGGTAGCCAAACTTTTTTGAATAAGAGACTCACTCTCTGTATCTAAATTAGAGGTGGCCTCATCTAAAATAAGAATACTTGGGTTGGCTACTAACGCTCTGGCTATGGCAATTCTTTGGCGCTGTCCACCTGAAAGTTTTACCCCTCGCTCTCCAATGAGCGTGTCTAAGCCGTTTTCAAAACGGTCTGTAAACTCATTTACGTAGGCTGCTTTTACAGCTTCTATAAGTGCGTTTTCAGAAGCCTCTGGTCTTGAGTATAAAATATTTTCTCTGATAGTTCCCTCAAAGAGGAATTCATCTTGGAGGACCACACCTAAATGTTTTCTATAGCTGTCTAAGGTAATCTGATTTAAAGGCTTACCATCTAGGAGAATTTGCCCCTGGTCTGGGTTAATAAAGGTAGCCACCAATCCTGCAATGGTAGATTTTCCAGATCCAGAGCTTCCTACCAGTGCAATGGTTTCTCCTGCCAAGGCATCAAAACTAATTTCGTGAATGACGTCCTTGTCTTCTTCATAAGCAAAGGAAACTTGCTTAAAACTAATAGCTCCTTTTATGGCGCCTAAGTCTATATGTCTGTTGGGGTCGTCAGATTCTGCAACCTCATTCATAAGCTCTTCTGTCCTGTCTAATCCCGCCAACGCTTCTGTGAGTTGGCTTCCAATATTACTCATCTGAACAATGGGCGCTACCATGAGTCCTAATAAAAAAGTAAAACTTAAGAATTCTCCCAGACTCAGGTTTTCCATCATAATTTTATAGCCTCCAATTCCCATAATTCCGGTGGTGGCTAGGCCTAATAAAAAGGTAGCAGAAGAAGTCATAAAAGCGGTAGCTGTCAAACTCTTTTTTACATTTAGAAATAGTTCATGCACTCCTTTTTCAAAGACTTTTGCTTCTTGGTTAACGGCATTAAAGCCTTTTATGACCCTTATGCCTCCAAGGGTTTCTGTAAGACGGCCCGTAACTTCTGCGTTTATTTTTCCACGAGCCCTAAAAATAGGCCTAATGATTTTAAAAGCTTTTAGGGCTATTACGGCAAAAATAGCCAACGGTATAAGCGTAAATACCGTCATAGACACACTTATTTGCAGTAGTAGTACTAGGGAAACTACTGCGGTAATAGTCCCACCAACCAGTTGCACCAATCCAGTTCCAATGAGGTTTCTAACCCCTTCTACATCTGTCATAATTCTAGAGACCAAAGCTCCAGATTTAGTATTGTCAAAGAACCTAATAGGGAGTCCTAGTATTTTTTTTTGCACTTGCGCCCTGAGCTCTGCAATGAGGTATTGTGCTTGAACACTGAGAATCTTAGTGAGTAAAAAAGAGGTAACAGATTGTACTAATATGGACAATGAGACAACAAGAACTAGTATTTTTAAACGGTCTAATTCCTTGTTGGGAATGATCTCATCCATTAAAATTTTAAGAGATAGAGGAGCTACAAAACTAGCTGCTTTACTAACTATTATAAGAAGCAAGCCAATTAAAACCATTTTTCTTCTGGGCCAGATAATGGTTGTAAAGGCGGTTAAGATGGATACTTTTGGTTTTGTAGTTTTAGTTTTTTTATTTTGATTCATAGTCTTTTATCATCTGAGTGTAAAGGTACTTTTTTGTACCTTTCTAATTCATATTTTATAAAAAACCTTAGTAACTATAATCTCCTTTAACCATGAAATATTGCTTCTCATTATTAGTTTTTCTATTTATATCATGTGCTACAGCTCCCCTGACAGAGCAAGAAAGGCAGGCCAAGCATGTGGTAGCAACCACTATTATTAGAGATTCTTATGGTGTGCCGCATATTTACGGAGATACAGACGCAGACGCTGTATTTGGATTGCTTTTTGCTCAATGTGAAGATGATTTTGCCAGGCTAGAAGATAATTATATATGGGCCATTGGCCGTCTAGCAGAAGTAGAAGGGGAGACTGCTATATATTCAGATTTGAGAGCTAAATTATTTATGACCACAGAGCAGGCGCAAGAGCGCTACCAGAAAGCACCTGAATATATAAAAACACTTTGTATTGCTTTTGCAGACGCGGTTAATTACTATTTAGAGACCCACCCAGAGGTACAGCCAAAATTATTAACCCATTTTGAGCCTTGGATGCCTATGTACTTTAGTGAGGGATCTATTGGCGGTGATATTGAACGTATTTCCATAAAAAAAATAACTGCATTTTATGAGAATGGAGCTGCCCTACCCAAAGAAGAACTGCTGGCCACTGCAAGGGCTCAGGAAGCAGCAGAGCCGGCTGGATCTAATGGTATAGCCATTAGCGGCAAGCACACTAAAAGTGGCGCCGCCCTACTGCTTATAAACCCACATACTTCTTTCTTTTTTAGGGGAGAGGTACACGTTAATTCAAAAGAAGGTCTAAACGCTTATGGGGCAGTGACTTGGGGCCAGTTTTTTGTTTACCAAGGTTTTAATGAGAAAACAGGTTGGATGCATACCTCTACTTACACAGACGTGATGGATGAATATTTAGAAACTATTTTTAAGAAAGGAGACAGCCTTTACTACCAATATGGTACGGAAGAAAGACTTGTAAAGACAGATACAGTTAGCTTGGCATATAAAGATGAAAAGGGAATTTTACAACAAAAAGCATTTCCTATTTACAGTACGCACCATGGGCCTATTACTCATATGGAAGACGGACAATGGGTAGCTTCTGCTATGATGTGGGATCCTGTTATAGCTTTAGAGCAGTCTTACAGCAGGACTAAGCAGTCTAACTATAAGGGTTTTAAGGATATGATGAATTTAAGAACTAATTCTTCTAACAATACGGTCTATGCAGACGCAGCTGGTAATATTGCATATTTTCATGGAAATTTTGTCCCTAAAAGAGACCCCCGTTTTGATTTTACAAAGGCGGTAAGCGGTAGTGACCCAGCCACAGATTGGCAAGGTTTACACACGGTAGATGAGAACATACTACTTTTAAATCCTGCTAACGGATGGTTGCAAAATTGTAATTCTACTCCTTTCACAGCTGCATTACAGTACAGCCCTAAGAAGGAAGACTACCCGGTTTATATGTCAATAGATCAAGAGAATTTTAGAGGGGTACACGCTATTTCCTTACTCAGTAAAATGGGACCTTTAGATTTAGACGGGCTTATTACTTTGGCTCACGACCCATTTTTACCGGCTTTTGAAGCCCTTATTCCTGGACTTGTAAAGGCTTATGACGGCACTAGTGAACCAGATCTTGAATTAAAAGCTGCTATTGAAGTACTTAGGAATTGGGACTTTACTAGTTCAAAAAACTCTGTAGGCATGTCCCTAGGCCATTTCTACGGCACACATTACGGTGCTACTGGGCAAAGACCCACAACTGAGAAGCCTTTCTCAGATATGGAGCTTATGACTTATTTTGGAAATGAGGCACCTGACAAGGAAAAGCTTCAAATTTTTAAAGAGACTTTAGCCCAAATGAATAAAGATTTTGGAAGCTGGAATACGCCTTGGGGAGAAATTAATAGATACCAAAGGCTTAATGGTGATGTTAGACAGGTCTTTAATGACAGCTTACCAAGTATTTCTATAGGTATGGCTTCTGGAAGATGGGGTGCATTGGCAGCCTTTGGGGTTAGTTACACCAACAATACCAAAAAAATATACGGAACTAGAGGGAATAGCTTTGTGGCAGTAGTTTCTTTTGGAGAGAAGCTAGAGGCTAAGAGTATTTTGGCAGGTGGTCAGAGCGGAGATCCTAGTTCTCCACATTTTAGTGATCAGGCGCAGCCTTATGCAGATCAGCAATTTAAAAAGGTTTTATTTTACAAGGAAGAGGTATTAAAAGACGCTCAAAAAACCTACCATCCGGGAGAATAGCTCTGATCCTCTTAGAAAATAGCTTTACTCCCTTACAATGACCATGGTACCTCTGGCACCGGTAGAGAGGTTCCAAATGTTCTGGTACATAAGACCTCCGCTTTCGTCATAGACGTTTACTTGAGCCGTATTGGGCCCAGAAGCGCCTTGGTTTAGGGCTTCAAAAACAAGCGTATTAAAGCCTTCTATTAGGTCTAAATTTAGCCCTTGAAAGGTGGCGGTGAGGAATAGATTCTCTTCTACAATATCTCCATTTAGATAAATTCTAACCCGGTCTCCATCTACATATTCGTGGTCTCTACATACTACACCTACAAATTTAGAAACGGTCTTAAAGCTTCCTAGGTTGGTGTCGCCAAAATAATTTTTTGACTTTTTGTTTTCCCTATCCCTAATCTTTGGATCTATTTTAAGATAAGCGCCAGCCTGCACTAAGCTCCTATCTGGAAGCATTTGAATTTGATTTTTTTCTAGACTTTCTCCTATAGGGTATAATAACCTATTTTGATCTTTCGTGTTAGGCGGGGGTAGCTTAAATGGGTTTTCTACCTCTTTAGCTTTTTGTTTTTCGCCTATTTTAACTGCCTTTGTATTGTTCTCCTGGGACCAAGCCCATGGCCCTCCTAATAGGAAGCAGCCAATTAAAAATAAAGATTTTAGGGCATTCATATAAACAAAGGTATTAAACAAAGGCTTGAATTAGTTTTAACGAACCGTTAAAAAAAGCGCGGCCTTTTGGCCGCGCTTCCTATAAATGGTTTACTTGGTTGTAGCTTGTTATGCAAAGTAAACATACACACTAATTACTAATACGCATATTCCAATTCCTACTTGTTTTACGTATTGGAAGGGAACAATGTTTACCTGTTTGGTGTAGCTTAACTCATAAGGGATCTCCATGGGTTTTAATTTTCCAATAAGGAGCATAATCCCAGTATTGAGTAAGAATAGTATGGCCATTACGTCTAAGTAGTGAGGGTAGGTACCTCCGTGCTCTGTTACCATAGGTTGTAAAATAAATTGGCTAATGATATAAAGTACAGAACCAGAAATCACACCAATTTTGGCTGCAATGGCTGGAACTCTTTTTGTGGTATAGCCTACAAAAATAACAGTTAGAATAGGAATGCTGTAAATTCCGTTTACTTCTTGTAGGTAGTCAAATAAAGTACCTGCATTGGCAATCATAGGTGCAATACACATAGCTGCTATAGCTAAAATGAGCCCAAACCTCTTCCCGTTTTTCACCATTTCTAACTCACTTGCATTTGGGTTTATATGCTGTTTGTAAATATCCACTCCAAAAAGAGTGACAGAGCTATTTAGTACAGAGTTAAAAGAGCTTAAAATAGCCCCAAAAAGGACTGCAGCAAAGAATCCTACTAAAGGACGTGGGAGCACAGTAGCTACAAGCATTGGGTAAGCGGTATCGGCCTTTTCAAGGCTGCCGTCAAACAAATGAAACGCTATAAGTCCTGGCAAAACTACTAATAAAGGACCTAGAACTTTTATAAAAGCAGCCAACATGAGCCCTTTTTGACCTTCAGCAAGGTTTTTAGCGGCCAAAGCCCTTTGAATAATTTGTTGGTTGGTTCCCCAATAAAATAGCTGAACTAGCATCATCCCTGTGAAAATAGTATGAAAGGGAACAGGATCAGATTCTGAGCCCATAGATTTAAATTTTTCTGGATTTTCTTGTACCAAAATACTTAGACCGTCAATCATATTTCCGTCTCCAATAGCCATAAGACCAAATACAGGAATCATGAGGCCTCCAATTAAAAGCCCAATGGCGTTAATTGAATCTGACACGGCTACCGCTTTTAAACCACCAAAAACAGCGTAAATACCTCCAATAATTCCAATACCCCAAACACAGATCCAAATGGCCTGTGTTTCTGTGACTCCTAATAATTCTGGTATTTCAAACATGCCGCTAATGGCTACAGATCCTGAATATAAAATAACAGGGAGCAGAACAATGACATATCCGGTTAGAAATAGGGCAGAGGTAATGGTCTTAGTGGCTACATCAAAACGAGTGGCTAAGAATTGTGGCACGGTGGTCAGGCCGCCTTTTAAATATCTTGGCAATAAGTAAACGGCTGTGACTACCATGGCTATGGCAGCTAAGGTTTCCCATGCCATTACAGAGAGGCCGCTCTCGTATGCAGAGCCATTGAGGCCTACAATTTGTTCTGTAGATAGGTTGGTGAGCAGTAATGAGCCTGCAATAACCCCTGCCGTTAAGCTTCTGCCTCCAAGAAAGTAACCGTCTGAAGAGCGCTCATCTGTTTTTTTTGTGGCTAGATAGGCAATAAAGGCTACTAGTAAAGTAAAGCCTACAAAGGATAGAATTCCTAACATAATAAAGTGATGTTTGGTTGTTTAAATGATTGATATGTAAATTAAAGATAGTTTATTTTAAGGTTTTCAGTTTAGACACTATAAATTTTCCTACTTCTTCTCCTTGTTTTACGCCTTCCACTATGGCTCTTCTGTAATGAATACCTCCATACAATCTAGAAATAGCGGCTTCTTCTGAGGCTGCTCTAAAGGAGGTATAGGAGCGAACACCCAAACCGTATACTTCTTCTGTGGTGTCTTGAAAGCTAAAATTATCACCGTAAATATCTGTTAAAGCTACAGCGGCGGCTGTAGAAACCACGGAATGTCCAGAAGTGTATTCTGGGAATGGAGGCGTTTGTAATAGAGGCAACCAGTTTTCATCTATAAATTCATTAATAATGGTTTCTGGCCTTACAATAAGGGTGTCCCACTTGGTATTCCAACAAGAAATAAAACCGTCAAATAGGGCGGTAGATACTCTGGTGTAAGCGTGAACGGTTTCATCAAAGCTGCTTCCTGCTTGTAGCGTTGCTATTTTAGTAATTCCAATCCAGTGACCACCAGGAGTGATTTTTTTTGTGGCAAACATGGCGTGCCCTCTGTGGTGAGACACATAGGGGTTACAGTCCCAAAAGCTGGCAATTTCAGTAGCTTCTGTACTGCCGTCTATTTTCTCGCCTAACTCATAAACCTCTAGTAATTCTTTGTAAAACGGACTGTTCTTATCCATGTCTACTGGGTAGGGGGCTGCGGGTTCAAACTGGTCTGCACTGACTAATACTAAGGGTCTTATTTTATTCCAATGCGGCTCAATTCCTTCCATATAGTCTGGAGGGGTGGGTTTCCAAAAAGGAGTACCTTCTTGAATGGTGTATTTTGGATAGGTTCTGGTTTGCTTGTAAAAGTCACCATCAGCCCATTTTAATATATGATCAGCAACCTGTTCTCCATAAGCCAAAGATGCTTTTTTTATATCGGATGGGAGCCCCTGTTCTTCTAGTTTGGCGTATAATTCTTCTCTATAGCTAATGAGTTTGCTCTCAGAAAAAATGAAGGCTGTACCTACCTTTAAAAAAGCGTGAATAGCCGCAAGTTCGGGGTTTACTTTTTTGTTCTCATTTTTAGGGATGCTAGTAAAACCGTTTAATTGTCCAGCTAGATCTGTGTATTTTTCTGGATAGCTAGCCTGCATAATGCTGTAGGCCGCTATAGAGGGGTACATATATACCCTAGAGGCTACAGGCGGAGAAAAAATGTCATAAACAATCACATCTGATAATTTTTGCATGCTCTCATTAAAGAGCTCAGAGCCTTGAAGGCTTTCTTTGTACGCGTTGTTTTCTTTACATCCCATTACTAGCAAAAGCGTTAATAAGGACCATAAATAATGGCGTTGGCTAGAAGTTTTCATCTGTTTATTTTAAAGAGTTTAGGTTTAATGTAAGGGCCTTTTCATTATTGAAAAGAATGAGTAACTTATTTTTTTGGAGCGGTCCAATGGCTCTTCCTTCTGAAAATGCAGGAAGAGGTAGTGGCGTATTTTTTAAAAAGTTTTGTCCGTTAAACTCAGAGAGCATTCCGCCGGGGTTTGCAGTGCTAATTCCCAGCTCAGTTACAAATCCCTTATAATTCCCAACGTAGTATACCAGAAATTCTTTTTGATTTTTATCTATAAAAAAATCTTCTATTGAGCTCATCTGAGCATCAATAGGGAGAGGAAAGCCTTCAAAAACTTTTTTATTTAAGTAAACCATAGACCTTAGTTCTTCAATAAGCTTAGTTTCAATATTTTTGATTTTAGAGCCAACAAGCTCTTGAATAGTTCTCACTTCTGAAAAATCTTTATACGAAGTAAATCTTTTTTTAATGACAGGTATTTGCTTCCCTAATTTGTCTTTTGAAGCAAAAGGGATATGTGCTCCATTATAGTGATAAAAAACAATAGGGTCTAGCTGTCCGTTCTCATCAAAATCTTCTAAATAAATTTCAATAGGTTTTTCTTTAGAGGCCTTTAATTTTAGGTTAAGGCCTGCATTTCCAGCCAAAATGTCTAAGCGCCCGTCTCCGTCTAAATCTTCTAAGGCAATGGTATTCCAAAGGCCGCTGCTATGGGCTAGCCCAAGTTTTTGAGTCTGGTTTTCAAAGCTTTTTCCTTCTTTGTTTATTAAAACAGTGATGGGCATAAAATCTCCTACTAATACGAGGTCTAAAAATCCGTCTTGGTTCATATCACCCCAGGCACTGTCCGTGATTAACCCATAGGTTTCTCTGGCTAGTAGTTCAAAATTCCCTTTTTGAGTGTTTTTTAGAATGACACTAAAAGGAGATATTCCGTAGGCACCTGGCATAGATCGAGACCCTAAAAACAGGTCATCATATCCGTCATTGTTAAAGTCTGCTACAGCTATACTACCTCCATTAGCTTTTGGTAAGTTAGCATTAGATCTAGTAAACACACCCTTGCCGTTATTGACATACAGACGGTCTGAAAGTTGTATGTCCCCCTCTGGGCTGTCATTCCCGCCACTCAGTACATATAGGTCTAAGTCTCCATCATGATCAAAGTCTATGGCAGCTGCGTCTACATCCTCATAAAGGGCATCTTCACTAAATACATTCGTAAAAATAGAGGTGTAACTCTGGTTGCTGTTTTGGAAAAACAAAGCACTTTCCTGGTATTTAGCCCCTCCTATGTACAAGTCTTTTAATCCATCTCCATTAAAATCTGCAGACACATAACAGGGCCCTTCTGTAGAAAGCTTTTCTAACATAAGAGACTCTTTTTCATAATCAAAGTACTTATTTTCTATATGTGTAAATGGAAAGTCTGAAGTATTCCAAGCGGCTGCTTTCTTTTTAAGAGCAGCCATGTTTTTTGGGCCTGTGGTTCCCACTATGGAGGTGGCCTCTGCGCTTTCAATTTTAAGATAGCTATTTTTTTTTGGACTTAAAAGTTGCTGTTTTTCTCCTGTTATATAATAAATGCTGATAGAGTCTATTGGATTGTCCTTGCCTAAGCCAAAGTGCGCCATTTGGCTGGAAGCCGATGCAAAACCTCTTGTAGCAGAAAGCTCCTTGTACCAAACACGGTCCTTGCTGTAAACAGTTATTTTAGCGCCAGAAGTATTTGGAATCTCAGAAGAGGGACGTAGCTGAATTCCAATAAAATCGTGTGCTAACTGCTCTGAGGTATTTTTTAGTATTTGGGCAGGGCTATTAATATTGTTTATCACTACATCTATGTCTCCATCTAGGTCTAAATCACCATAGGCTGCACCGTTAGAATAAGTATTTTTAAGGCCGGCATTTTCACTGTATTTTTTAAAAGAAAAATCGCCTTCATTTTTTAAAATCACATTCCCAATATTGAGTTGTGGCATTTCGTCAATGAGTTTTTTTTCTAGTATGTCTTGTTGGTTTTGATTGTATTCACTAAAGTTAATATTACTCAAATAGTTTATATAATCTAAGTCATTGGGCCTTCTGTAAATTCCATTACTAATAAAAATATCTGACAAACCATCATTATCAAAGTCTTCTATGAGCGCAGACCAACTCCAATCTGTGGCAAAGGTATTGGTGAGTAGTGCTATTTCTTTAAAGGATCCTTCCCCGTTGTTAAGTTGAAAATTATTTCTAGAATACTGAGTGTTGTAACCAAATCCAGCTTTTATTTCAGCCACCTTATCTGAATCTTCCCCTCCAGATTTCATTAGAATTTCTGCTTGGTCTGGCATCATATCTAATGAAAACACATCTATAAGAGCGTCATTGTTTAAGTCTGCGGCATCTAAGCCCATAGTAAACCTACTGCTATGGCTTAACATACTACGGCTAGTTTCCCTAAATGTTTTGTCTCCGTTGTTGAGGTATATGTAATCATTTTCGTGAAAGTCATTTCCTACATATATGTCAATATACCCGTCTTTATTTATATCTGCGGTAGCCAATCCAAGGCCATAACCCAGAGGGCTGCTGAAAATGCCTGCAGCTTCCGTAACCTCTTTAAAATCTAGCACCCCGCTTTCTAGAGTGTTTTCATAGAGCCTGTCTCCAGAAAGAGCGTCTTTTTCAATTCTTTTATCTGTTTTGCCGTAGCTTCTTGGAGTGTGTACGGCATGATTAAGTAAGTAGACGTCTAAGTCTCCATCATTGTCATAATCAAAAAAACTGGCTTGGGTGCCAAAACCTGAAAAATCTAGGTGTACCTCTTGTGCTATTTCTTCAAAGTTAAACCCTCCTTTGTTTAAAAAAAGTTTGTTGTGTCCTTTTAAAGATTTATAGTTTCCAACTACAGATACGTAAATATCTAATAATCCGTCATTGTTTACATCTGCCATGGTGACTCCATTAGACCAGCTGTTCTGAGAAGATATTCCAGCCTTTTCTGTCAATTCCAGAAACTTGAGGCCTCCCAGGTTTTGGTAAAGCTTGTCTCCCACCTGATTGCCTGTAAAAAAAAGATCTTCCAAGCCGTCATTGTCTAAGTCTCCTATGGCTACACCTCCTCCATTGTAAAAGTATAAGTACTCAATAATATTAAGCTCAGAAGAAGGACTTAGGTTATTATTAAAAGTAACACCTGTCTCTTCTGGGCTTAGGGCTTCAAAAAAAATAGGTGCTTTTTCTAAAGGAGCGCTACAAGAATTAAAAAGACAAACTACTAGGAGAGTGGTAAGTGCAGACTGGCACTTTATTTTTAGCGACTGGGCGTTAACTAGTTTCATATTAAAAGGTGTAGAGTGAGAGAGAATCACTATTTCTTGCAAATAAAAGTTTGTTGTTAACTATTTGGATGGATCTTATTTCTCCACGTACTTTTAGGCCTTTATTACCAGGAGTGCTCAAAAATTTTCCAGACCCTAGGTTCTCTAAATAGGTGCCAAAGCTGGCGTCATATCTTCCTACTTCTGGTTTTACTCTAAAAAGATTCCCGCCCATAACAATATCAATATCTCCGTCATGATCAAAGTCATACGTTTCAATTGCAAATACAGGCGCCATTTGAACAGCCTTAGGAAGCTCAATAGGTTTGAATTTTAGTTGTCCAAGATTTAAATAAATACTTGTTTTCATTTCATTTACTTCCAGTTTCAAACTCTGGTCCAATGCTTCTTTTGTGAAAATGGCATTGAGGTCTGCATTTTTAAAACTTTTATAATCTGGAAAAAGCTTTTTAAGACCTTTCATCTGGTCTATTAAGGTATGCCTCAGGTTATAGGGATAGAATTTGCCATCAGCACCAGTGAAACTTAGAATAGGATCTAAGGCACCATTGGAGTCATAATCTTTTACAAAAAGGGCTATAGGCATTGTTTTACTAGCTTTAAACCTAGAGTTTTCTCCGTGATTGCCAATGATTAAATCTGCTAAGCCATCTCCATTTACATCTGTAATTTTAAGGGCAGACCACCAACCTTTTTCTAGACTGAGCGGGCTTTCTAATTTTGTAAATTTCCCCTTGTTGTTTAGAAAAATTTCTACACCCATAAATTCACCTACCACCACTAAATCCTGGTCTAAATCTCCATCTAAGTCTGAAAAAGCAGCATCAGTAATCATGCCAATATAAGAAAGGGAGGGCGCTACAGTTTCTGTTTGGTCTACAAAAACACCTTGGCCATTATTCACGAGCACATGGCCGCTGCCTGGCATTCCATAAGCTGCGTTAATAGATCTTTCCCCTACAAATAAATCTAGGTCTCCATCTTGATCTATATCAGAAACACTTACGTTAGCGGTATTAAAATACTTTAGTGCTGTGGGAAGTATTGTTTTAGAGGGAGTGAATTGCCCACGTCCATTATTGAGATAAAGCTGGTCTGCTAATTCAGATGAAAATTTAGAAAACTCAATTCCCCCATTTCCCATATAGAGATCTAAATCACCGTCATTGTCAACATCTAATAGTGCTAGTGCCGTCACCTCAGAAGCCAGATCTTGAGGAAAAGAAAAAGAAGTTTTTTTAGAAAATTCTCCGGATGAGTTAGATAACAAAACTACTGATGAATGTCCCTTACTCCCGCCAATAATAAGGTCTTCTAAGCCGTCTCCGTTAAGATCTCCTTTGGCTGTCTTAGGGCCTGGAGTACTCATCATATGGTGTAATAAACGGTCTCTATTAAAATCTATAAAATTATTTTCCTCATGCCTATAGTCTATAGTTGTGGCTAGAGGGCTAAATACGGCAGCAGTTGTTTTTTTTGGGGCTTGAACTACATCTAAACCTTCACTCATATTTAGAGACAGCAATTGGTTGGTGCTTATGTTTTCTAAAAGGCTTATTTTTCCATTGGGCCATAACACCTTTACCTGTACAGGGTTTTTGTTAGGCAGCCCAATGTGGGGCTTTAAATCCATACTAGATTGGAAGCCTCTAATGGGTTGTTGTGCTATTGAATAGGTTTTGGCCCCCTGTGTCACCTCTATTTGAGTTCCAATACCTTGGGTATTCTTACCTTCTCCTGTAATAGAAAACTGTAAGTAGCTGTTATTTAAATTTTTGTCACTTTCATTTTTGTAAACAAAAAGAGGCATGTTCACGTTGTTAACTACCAAATCTAAGTCTCCATCATTGTCTAAATCTCCATAAGCTGCCCCGTTAGAAAACCCTTTGGTGTCCAAGCCCATAGATATTTGCCTACTGAAATTCAAATCTCCTAGGTTTTTATAAGCCTGATTTTCTATGGGGTTTGAAGGAATAATATCTATTAAACGGGCGTAGTCTACTTGGTTATTAGCTACAATAGAGTTAATGACCTGGTCACTAGAAACGTATTTTAAGTAATCTTGATCTGTGAGGTCTTTATAAATTCCGTTGGCTATAAAAAGATCTTTTAAGCCGTCGTTATCCATATCAAAAAACAGTGCACCCCAGCTCCAATCTGAAGCTTCTACACCTGCCAATCTTCCAATTTCACTAAAGGTATTATCGCCGTTATTTAATTGAAGGGTATTTCTGGTGTATTGGTGATAGTAGCCGTTTTTAACATTATAAGTGTATTTGTCCCAGTCTTCAAAAGTGGTAACAGACTTGAGCCTTTCATAGCTTGAGGGTAACATTTCAGTAACAAAAATATCTGCTTTTTGATCATTGTTTATATCTGCCATATCTGCTCCCATTGAGGCGCCAGAAATGGAATTTATAGATTCCGTTAGGGACTCCTTGAAAGTGCCGTTTTGGTTGTTTATATACAAATAATCTCTCTCAAAGAAATCATTAGACACATAGATATCTTCCCAGCCATCATTATTAACATCTCCCACAGTAACACCTAATCCAAAACCAATAACAGAGCCAAAAATTCCTGCTTTTTCACTGACGTCTACAAAAACACCTTCTTGATTTTCTAATAATTTATCTCCGCCAAGCACATCTCTCTTAGGCCTTTCATTTCTTCTTAAATCAAAGCTTCCAATAGATTGGTAGGAGTTGTTTAGTAAATAGACATCTAAGTCTCCATCTTTGTCGTAATCAAAGAAAGAAGCATGTGTAGAAAATCCTTGGTCTGCCAAGCCAAATGCTTCTGCAGATTCTATAAAGCTGTTGTCTCCTTGGTTAATAAATAATTCATTTTGTTTGTTGTCTCCTTGAACATCTCCTGAATTACACACATATATGTCTAGCAGGCCATCTGCATTAATATCTACCATACTTACGCCAGTAGACCAAGCTTTATTCCCTTTTACCCCAGCAGATTCTGTAATATTTTCAAATGTAAAATTTCCTTTATTTAAAAACAACTGATTGTTTTTTTGGTTGGCTGTTAGATAAATATCTGCCAAGCCGTCATTGTTAATGTCCCCAATAGCCACTCCACCACCATTGTAGAAATTTCTATAAGTGTAGACATTAAATTCATTAGAAAACACAAGCTCATTCTCAAATTCTAAACCAATGTTGGTGTTGTTTTGTAGCTCAAATAAAGTAGGAGTTTTTGTTTGGCAACTCCCTGCTAAAATCAATGTAAATAAAGGGAAGAGCGATTTTAAATTCATTTTATTATTTTAAAGTTGGAAATTTCTCTCTCAGGTCTTCTAGGGTTGCCTTTACATCTTTATCTCCTTGAGCATAGACAATAATTTGCCTATTTCCGTCTATTTTAACATAGGTGTTTGTTTTTAATTTTTTACTTTCTAATAAGAAAAAATCATTACCAGGGTACCAGTTTTTAAGAGTGTCCATGGCTACAAATAGCAATTTGTCTGACTGTAGTTCAGGGGTCCAAGGAGACCAGCCGTCATAGGAAAATTCCATATCTAGGCCCACCATTTTTTGTTGATCATTAAAAATCCCATAGAATAGATGGGTGATAGAGGGGGCGCCTTCTTTTTTTAGTTCGTAGGCTACATACCGGTTTTTTGGACCTTGTTTAATAAGACCTTTTTTATTGAGCTGCCAACATTTAGCAAAAAATTCCTTTCTGCTGTCTCCAAAGGCTAGACTAAATTTAAGCACCTCTATGGAGCTGCCAGATGCCATTTCTCTTTTTACAGTTTGATCGTATTGAGACTGGCACGAGCTCACCCCTATAAAGAGTAGAAGTAAAAAAGCAATGCGGCACATATTACTGAATGGTTTTAAATTGAATGCTGTCATTGTTAATTCCTATGATTAATGAATAGTGATTTTCTTGTTTTATGCTTTTTATGGACCTAATTTCTCCCTGTATTCCTAAAGAACGTGGTGGTTCAAAGATACCTTTCTTTTTGTTTATGAGCAGCCAGCCTTGTGAAGATTCCAAAGCTCCAAATTGAGGCTTTACCTTACTTTGATTTCCTCCTAGAATAATATCTATAGCGCCATCTTTGTTCACGTCTTCACAGAGTATACTGCTCAGGTTGGAATATTGAATTTCAGACGGAAGGGACGCTCTTTTAAAACCCGTTTTAGATCCCCAAAATATACTACTAGCTGTGATTTTTAAATTCTTAATCTCTGCTCCTTCGTAGCCAGCTTCGCCAAATAAATCTCTGTAGCTGGCAGACGCGTATTCTTTGTAATACAAGAATTTCTTTTTTAAGGAGGGTATTTGTTTAATGAGTTCGTCTTTGTCTAGAACAGGGTAGTCTTCTTTTTTTTCTTCTAGAGTTATAATTTGTTCTAGATTGCCATTGCTGTCAAAGTCTTTGACAAATAGTTTCATATTAGGTTTGTAAAAGCTATTATTTCCTACATTGCCTATTATTAGATCTAGCTGTCCGTCTGCGTTTATATCTTGAACCGCTAAACAGGTCCACAGCCCCTGAGTTTCTCCTAATGCATAAGCCTCTGATTGGTCTTCAAAAACGCCTTTATTATTAATAAACACTTTTACACCCATCCATTCTCCTACTACTATGAGGTCTTCCCAACCATCTTTATTTAGGTCTGCAGTCTTGGCATCTGTCACCATGCCTAAATTTTGAAAAGCGGCAGCTGTTCTTTCACTGTAAATTCCTTTTCCATTGTTAATAAGCAAATAACCATTTCCGCTAAGTCCATATGTTTCTACTTTATAACGCTCCCCAACAAACAAGTCTAGGTCTCCATCTTGGTCTATATCTAGAGCTGCTAAAGCGCCGGTACTGATAGGCTTTTTAAAAAGGGTATTTATCTGTTTTACATAGTTTCCTGCACCGTCATTTATGTAAATTCTGTCATGAAGGTTAAACGAAAATTTTGAAAAGGCTTTCCCACCGCTCCCTACATATAAATCTTGATCTCCGTCTTGGTCTATGTCTAAAAATAAGGCCTCTGTATCTTCACTAGCAGCGTCTTGTAAAAAAACCTCAATGGTTTTTTTAAAGTACTCCTTATTTTTACTCACCCAAAGCACCGCACTTTGGTTCTTGGCACCACCAATAAAAAAATCATCTTTGCCGTCACCATTCACATCCCCTTTTACTATTACAGGCCCTTCATTGCTAAACATTTGTGGGAGTAGGCGCTCTGTATTAAAGTCTATGAATTTATTTTCTTGGTGCAAAAAAGAAAAAGGGATCGTTTTGTTAGATGTTTTAGAATTTACCCATGGAGTCGCTTGCTTGGCTATTTTAGTTTTTTGTTCTTTTAGAGCTATGTGAATGTGCTGATCTGTTTTTATATTGTAGGTGGTAGAGAGACTTCCGTTTGGCCAATAAATTTCTAAGCTGTCTATAATCTTTGCTTTTCCAGTTCCAAAATGAAGCCTGTGGCTTATAGCACTTTGGAACCCTCTAGATGGAAATTGCTCTAATAAGGCTTGTTTTCCTTGAAAGTAAATAATAGCTTTTGCCCCAATGGCAAAAGTGTTTTTCTCTGATCCCTTAAGGCTTATTTGTAAATAATGACTGTCTTTTGCAGCTGCCTTATTTTCATATACAAAGGCAGGCATATTAATATTATTCACCACCAGGTCTAGATCTCCGTCATTGTCTAAATCTCCATAGGCACTTCCATTACTAAAACTTGGAGTATTAAAGCCCCACGATTCTCTCACGTCTTCAAATTCAAAGCCTCCTTTGTTTTTATAAGCTGCATTGGGTACCGCCCCAGAAGGCATTACATCTATAAGCTTACTAAGTACGTCTCGGTCTTGATCTATCATTTGGCGTACCTTTTCATCGTTGGCCATAAAAGTGAGATAATCTCTATCTAGCAAGTCTTTATGTATGCCGTTACTAATATATAAGTCTTTAAGCCCATCATTGTCCATATCAAAAAATAAGGCAGCCCAACTCCATTCAGATCCGTCTATACCTGCTTGCCTACTAATTTCTGCAAAACCTTGTGGCCCCATATTTCTCTGAAGAACATTTCTCGGAAATTGTTTCCCATAGCCTTTATCAACTGCCAGTTGGTACTTGTCCCAACTTTCGTATGCGGCCTTTAGTTTTTTTCTCTCCAAGGTCTCTGGCAGCATTTCTGTAACCATTAAATCTGTCTGTAGGTCATTGTCTATATCTGCAGCATCGGCTCCCATAGAGCCCATAGATAAAGCGTTAAAATACAGATCTCCGCTTTCTTCAAAACCTCCTTTTTGGTTGTTGAGGTATAGGTAGTCTTTTTCAAAAAAGTCATTAGAAACAAATAGATCTGGCCACTGGTCATTGTTGAAGTCTGAAAGGGTAATGCCCAATCCAAAACCAATTCTACTAGAATAAATACCGGCTTTTTCAGAAACGTTTACAAAAACACCATCTCTGTTTTCTAATAATCTATTACCGTCAGGGTCTGGAATGGTTCTTTGGTTCTCTATAAGGTCATAGGCGCCAACAGAACGCAAGGAGTTGTTAAGTAGGTAACAGTCCAGATCTCCATCTCTGTCATAATCAAAAAAAGCGGCCTGTACAGAGAGACCGGTAATGTTTAGGCCGTAGGCGGCAGACTCCTCTTTAAAAGTATTGTCTCTCTGGTTTATAAAGAGTTCATTGTGTCTGTTTTCTCCTTCAGGCATACCAGATTTACATACGTAGAGGTCTAACCATCCGTCTTGATTAATATCTACAAAGCTTGCCCCTGAAGACCACACATTTTCACAGGCTACTCCTGCTGGTTTGGCAATCTCTTTAAATTTAAAACCACCTAGATTTAAGTAGAGTGCATTAGACACTAAATTCCCTGTAAAGTAAAGGTCTATGAGTCCATCATTATTAATGTCTCCCATGGCTACACCTGCGCCATTGTAAAAATTTCTATAGGTATAAGGGTTAAATGCTTCTGTATAGCTAAGGGTGTTTTCAAACTCAATACCTGTCTCTGATCCCTTCATGAGTTCAAAGGGGTGTTTTTGCTTGTTGCAGCTTGTAAAGAAAAGCACGCAAAAGCCTATAAAAACAACCACAAAAGCTTTGCTTGTTCTTAGCATGAATCTGATTAATATTAAGTGGTTAAGGGAGGTTGGTATCTCTGGCAATATACCTAAAATATTCATTTATTTCAATAGGCTAAAGTTTATACTTTAGGTAGGTGTATAAAAAAAGGGGCGGCCATTATGGCCGCCCCTTTTTTTATATGGTTTTAATAATTATTAGTATCCAGTATTCTGAGACAAAGCTCCAGCTGAGTTTTGTATGGCTTCCGAAGGAATAGGCATTACAATTTTGTAAGCATCAGAGTTTGATTTTTTCCACCAAGCAGCACCCCACTTATCAAAACGGATAAGGTCAGTTCTTCTAGTGCTTTCCATAAACATTTCACGACCTCTTTCTGCTAAAAATTCAGCAGCAGTGATAGATCCTAACGCACTTACACCAGCTCTAGCTCTAATAGTATTCACATCTGCTAAGGCTAAAGACCAGTTTCCTGCTGCCCTAGCTTTTGCTTCTGCTCTAACTAAATAAATATCTCCTAACCTTACAATTGGGTAATCGTTATCAAGATCATTTCTCGCAAAGCTTTTGAAAGAGAATTTACCAAGTCTAGCTCCATCGGTTCTACCAGCATTTGGCTCTAATTCATTAATAGAAGTAGAATAAGTAATAGCAGGATCGCTAGTGTCAGATGCTAAATCCACAATAGTTGACCCTTGATAATCTGTTTGAGGACCAACAATGAAATTAGATGTCTTACGAGCATCTCCATCAGTGTAAGAATTATAGAATTCCTCTAATGCAGAGTATCCATTCCAAGGCTGAGAGTCAAATAAATAAGTATACTGAGAAGCATAGTGCAAAGTCATATGGTGAAAGTTCATTCCACCAGCAGTAGCCTCATCGTACTCAACTGACCAGATAATTTCTGGGTTGTCATAGTTAGCAGGAGAGAAAACAGCTGCATAGCCAGTTAATTTTTCAGCATCCGTAGATACTGCAGGCCTTTTGCTTGGGTTGGGAACTGACACAGAACTGTCAGACAATCTGTAAGAAGAGTTTTCCAAGATGTAGTTAGCTGCATCATGGGCTTCTTGCCATCTTGGGGTTCCGCTATAAACTTCTGCATTTAAATACAGTTTTGCTAAAACACCTAAGGCAGCAAATTGGTTAATACGATATTTAACGTCAGACGTATTAAGTGCAGATGCCGAAAGATCCATACTAGCAGTCACCTTAGAAATACCAATAGCAGAAAGCAACTCACTTTCTATTTTTGCAAATCCTGCAGCCCTAGACAATTGAGCAGATGCTCCATTCTCATCTACAAAACGAATTCTTCCATAAATATCTAACAATCTCCAATGAAGATATGCACGGAGAACTTTAGATTGAGCAGTTAAGTTCGCGTCTAAACCTCCATTTTTAATGGCATTGTTTACCTGTGCAATGGCATTATACCCACCGTTCCAAGTATCTTTAATTGGCCCATTACTTGTGCCCTGAGTGTGTCTGTGAATATCCAACCAGATACCACCATCATACCAGTCACCACCTTTTTGGGTAACTGCCATTTCATCAGAAGAGACAGACTGTACTGAGAAGTACCCACCGTGATTTGCAGTTCCAGCATCTCTTAAAGAACTAAAAGCTGAAGAAAGCCCGTCGGATACAGTTCCATTTCCGCTGTAAGAAGTGTTTGTAACCCCACTTACTGTAAAGTCAGTAGTCAAATCTCCAACCAAATCTTCCTGTAAATCAGTACAAGAGTAAGTTAAACCTACTAATCCTATACCTAAAAGTATTTTGTTAAAAGTTTTCATATTTTTTTAATTAAAAGTTAATGTTAAGTCCTACAGTAATTGTACGTGCAGAATAGTAGTTATTTCTTCTATCCATACCTGGGGCTAATACATTTCCGTTGTCAGATAAAGACGGCTCTGGATCAGATCCAGTATACTTTGTAAGAACAAAAGCATTTTGAACGTTTAAAGATAATGTAGCACTATCAAAAACACTACTTTTTAAATTTAAGTTTCTTGCCACTGTTAAGTTATCTAACTTAAAGAAATCTGCTTTCTCTACATATAATGAACTGAATCGCGCGTTTGTTATGTCATTGTTAGCCAATTCCGTATTAACGTAGTTGTAAGATTTTTGTGAACCAACTCTAGGCTCGTAGAAAGCACGGAAAGTGTTTACTAAGCTGTGCCCAAATGCTCCTCTAAAGAAAGCGTTTACAGACCAGTCACCGAAAGTTAATTGGTTAGTCCAACCTAATTCTAAATCAGGGGTACCCTTACCTAGTACAGCAAAATCTATATCGTCATTAAGAGCGTTACCATTGTCCGTGTTTAATGTTCCATCGCCATTCACGTCAACAAAGTTTTGAGAGCCATTAGTTACTGTTCCGTCCCATACTGGACCCCAGATTTGACCAATTTCTTCTCCTACCTTAACTCTAACAACTCTTACGTCACTCTGTCCAGGTGAACCCATGCTAGCAAATATATCTTGCTCAGACACATATTCATCTAAAATAGTTTTGTTTTTAGAAAGGACAATACCTGTGTTATAAGTAAATCCATCATTTTGGATAAGGTCGTAGTTAATAGCTAGTTCAACACCCTTAGAGGTTACTTGACCAGCATTCTCCCATCTTCTATTAAAACCGTATACAGAAGCATCAACTTGTCTCTCTAAAATGAAATCTTTTGATGTTTGTGAGTAAATGTCTAAGGAAGCAGTTAATCTATCCATGTTTAAATCTAAACCAAAGTTAGTCTCTGATTTCTCTTCCCATTTAAGGTCTGGATTAGCAGCTCTTACTAAATTAGTTGTTCCTCCAGTAGTACCACCACCGGCCCATGCAAAACCTCTCACTTCTTGAGATAATCCGCTAGCAGAAGGCAAGTTTCCAGTTACCCCGTAAGACAAACGAGCTTTTAATTGATTAACACCATCTAATTTAAAGAAGTTGTTTAAATCTGTTCCTAAGCCAACAGCAGGGAAAGTACCGTATTTGTTCCCATCTCCTAATTTTGAAGAACCTTCTCTTCTCAAAGATGCATTTAAGAAAATAACATCATTAAATGTCATATTAGCCCTAACAAAGTAAGCTTCAATTTCATTATCCGGAGCTAAATCAGAATTAGCGCCAACTAAACCAGCGTTTTGTAAATCCTGACCTAATTCAATAGCATTGATATAATCTATTCCTTGATCAGGGAAATCTCCTACAGTCACAGAGTGAGATTTAAAGTTTTGATTTTGGTATGAATAACCTCCAGTTAAAACAAGATTATTGCTGCCAAAACTCTTATTCCAAGTTGCGTAAGATTCGTATAATTTAAAGGTATACTCATTGTCGTAGAAAGTGGCAGAACCTTTTCTTGTTGGGGAATCAGCACTACCATTCCATAAAGAAGTACCTCTGTAGTAGAGTTCATTACCGTATTTAGAGAGTTGGTTTGCAGCACTAAAGTGAACATCAAAGTTATCCGTTAAACTATAAGTAAAGTTTGCAGAGTAGTTGTACTCTATTTTTTTGCCGTTGTTAGTGTTTTGGTTGATTATAGAAACGGGGTTATAAGAATCAAATAAACCTAAAGTTTCAAAGTATCCACCAAACTGGTCTCCATTGAATGGGTAAGGAGAATCTACTGCATAAATTGGCGCAGTTGGATTGTATAAAGTAGCATAACGAAGTGATTCGTTAAATCCATTTTTCTGATCTCTATCCGTAAATGAAGAAGAGAATTCAATTTTTAATTTGTCGTTTAAAGCTCTAGTAGAAAAATTTAAACGAGCATTCATTTGTTTGAATCCAGAGTTTAGAAGAATTCCTTCAGTGTCTCTATAGTTAGCAGAAACACGGTAGCTAGTTGCGCCAGCACCACCTGCCATAGATACATTGTGTACCGAAGAAGCTGCTGTTCTAGTAACTGCATCTAGCCAATTTGTTTTAGAACCAAGATCACGTCCACCTTGAGTAAGAAATTCCTGAGGAGACATTAAATTTATTTGGTTTAATTTGCTTGCAGAAGAATATTGAACGTTGTAAGATATTTTAGTATCTCCAGTAACCCCTTTCTTAGTAGTAACAAGAATTACACCAGAAGATCCACGAGAACCGTAGATTGCAGCTGCAGAAGCATCTTTTAGCACGTTAATAGTTGCAATATCACTTGGATCTACGTTTGATAAAGAGGCTCCAATAACTCCATCAATAACCACTAATGGAGAGGAGTTAGCTCCTACAGTAGAAAGACCTCTCAAGCGAATTTGAGTTCCTGAGTTTGGATTTCCACCTTTGTTGTAGATAGAAAGTCCAGCAACTTTACCTTGTAGTAGTTGAGAAGCATCGCTAACGTTACCTTTGTTAAAATCTTTTTCTCCAACAGATACAACTGCTGATGTGATTTCTTTTTCTTTTTGACCCCCATAACCAGTTACGATTACTTCATCTAGTTCGTTGTTGGCAACCAAGACAACATTAATAGTAGTTTGGCTTCCTACAGCAACTTCTTTAGGGGTATACCCTACGTAAGAAATCACTAATGTGTCTCCACTTCCGGCAGTGATAGTAAAGTTACCATCAAAATCTGCTGTTGTTCCATTGGCAGTACCTTTAACAATAACTGAAGCGCCTAGCAAAGGGCCATTAGCATCAGAAACATTACCAGATACCGTCTGTGCTTTTGCCAAGCCAAAGCACATAATGGCTCCGACTAACAAAAAGCTTTTGAGTAGCATAATTTTCATAATTAATTAATTTTAAGTTTAGTTAATTTTAGTTTAGGCGTTAAAGATATGTAAATTTTATGTTAAAATGAGGATTTTAGCCAGTCTAAAATGTTGCGAAAACGTTTTCGTGTTAATAACTGCGCCAAATTATTAATGCGGCAATAGGAGCGCTATAAGTTTAATAAGTTCGAAAAATAAAGGACTTCTACTGATTTTTATATAAAAAATTATCTCAAATATAATGAATTATTAATTCCGATCCTTTTTTTTACGCTTAGTTGTGTCATAAATTTTAAGAATTTGTTAGCTTTTATGTTAAAAATATAGGCTCACAAGAGCACTATATTTCTAAGAATCTTAACTTGCAAACAAATTAAACAATTTTGAAACCAAAAATCACTCTAAAGGATATTGCTAGAGAATTAGAAGTCTCCATATCTACTGTTTCTAAGGCACTTAAAAACAGCGAAGAAATTAGCAGAGACACTAAGGACAAAATTCAGGCCTTTGCCAAGCTCTATAATTACAAGCCCAATAATATTGCGGTGAGTTTAAAAAATAGGCGCACCAAAAACATAGGAGTGATTATTCCAGATATTGTGCACCACTTCTTTACTACCGTGATAAGAGGTATAGAAAAGTATGCCAACGCCAAAGGTTACAATGTCTTGGTCTGCGTTTCCAATGAAGGTTTTGACAGAGAAGTTATTAATATGGAGCTTTTAGCCAATGGCTCTATAGATGGTTTTATTATGTCTCTTTCTTCTGAAACCCAACAGAAAAATGATTACAACCATATAAAAGAAGTGGCAGAACAGGGAATTCCATTAGTTATGTTTGATAGGGTAACACCACACATACAATGTGACAAAGTAGTCATAGATGACGAACAGGGCGCTTTTTTAGCAGTTAAAAAATTCATTGAAAGCGGCAAGACTAAAATTGCACTCATCACTACAGACAATTATCTAAGTGTAAGTAAAGACAGGACTAATGGCTATGTAAAAGCACTAAAAGCACACCAAATTCCATTAAATGAGTCTTTAATATTAAGATTGCCAAGCATGGACGTAGAAGAAAAAGCCTTTGAGGATTTTTTTTCAGACCAAGAGGTCGATGCTGTTTTATGTGTCAATGAAATTTTTGCCATTCACGCCATGCGTTTGGTTCAATTGCAGGGAAAGAAAATACCTCAGGATATTTCTTTTATTGGTTTTACAGATGGTTTGCTTTCCAAATACGCCATGCCTTCTTTAACGGCTATAGCACAACACGGCGAGCTCATGGGAGAAGAAGCTGCTAAATTGCTCATTGAAAAGGTAGAGACGGAAGAGGATGAAATGACTTTTCACACCACTATTTTACAACCTACGCTCATAGAAAGAGAATCTACCCTATAATAAAGGGCTATTAAATTGTAATATACCATATGTCTAAAGGATTCATTTTTGATTTAGACGGCGTTATTGTAGACACCGCAAAATATCACTTTAAAGCATGGCAAGCACTAGCTAAAAATTTGAATTACCCATTTACAGAGGCAGACAATGAACACTTTAAGGGGGTGAGTAGGGTAAAATCCTTAGAGTTGCTTTTAGAAATGGCTCAGTATAGGGCAACAGAAGCACAAAAGGAACAATGGCTCTTAGATAAAAACGAAGATTATTTGAGTCTTATTACTCATATGAACGCCAGTGAAATACTTCCTGGAATACCAGAAATATTAGAATTTTTACAAAGCCAAGGCCTCCCTATTGCTTTGGGCTCTGCCAGTAAAAATGCCCAGCCTATTCTAAAAAAAGTGGGCCTTTTATCTTATTTTGACGTTTTAGTTGACGGTAATTCAGTGACTAAGGCAAAGCCAGATCCATCCGTTTTTTTAATGGCAGCTAAAGGCTTGGGTCTACCGCCAGAAGCCTGTGTGGTTTTTGAAGATGCAAAAGTAGGGGTGCAAGCTGCAAAAGCCGCAGGAATGAAGTGTATAGCCATTGGTGATTCAGAAATTTTAAGCCAAGCAGACTATTGTTTTAAAACCACTGCCGCCATACCTTTGAATTTAATACAAACATTAGCCTATCCAAATGAATAAACCATATATTCTTCCAGATGCATGGAACCTTATAGAAGAAGGTTTTAATCCCGCAGATGTAAAATCTTCAGAAAGTCTTTTTAGTATTGGAAACGGTGCCATGGGGCAAAGGGCCAATTTTGAAGAGTTTTATTCTGGCCCTACCTTTCAGGGCAGTTATATAGGCGGGGTCTATTACCCAGATAAAACTAAAGTGGGTTGGTGGAAAAACGGATATCCTGAGTATTTTGCCAAGGTGTTAAATGCTCCTAGTTGGATAGGCATACATATAAAAGTAAACGGCAAGGAATTAGACTTATACACCGCTAGGACGGTGGCTGTTTTTAGACGGGAGCTGCAAATGCAAAAGGGCCTATTAAAAAGGAGTTTTGAGGTGACACTTCAAGACCATACCAAGCTAAGGGTAGAGAGCTGCCGCTTTTTGAGTTTGGTTCAAGAGTCTTTAGGGGCCATTGAATACAAGGTGACCTTATTAGAAGGAACTGCCAGTATTAAAATAAAAAGCTTTCTAGACAGCGGAGTAAAAAATGAAGATTCCAACTGGGATGACGCTTTTTGGAATACCACAGCACTGCACAGCTTTAAGGAGGTGGCAGTGATAGAGGCACAGACTCACAAAACAAATTTTAAAACAGCTACCTACCAAGGAACGGAAGTTTTTAAAAACAACACACTAAAACTAAGCCCTTCTAAAGCTTTGGAGAGCCCCCTATCTGTGGGGCATGAGTATCACTCAAACTTAGAAGTTGGCGACAGCCTTAGCACTTATAAATACGGGGGTTATTTGTTGGCTAGAAAGCAGCAAAAATCACTAGTAGAGGTGGCTAAAGATTTGGCACTAAAAGCTGCATCGGCCGGCTTTACGGCCCTAAGAGAGGAACAGGAAGGCGCATGGAAAGCCGTATGGGAAATGGCAGATATTGTAATAGATGGAGACGTCAAAGCCCAACAGGGCATACGTTTTAATATTTTTCAGCTCAATCAGACTTACTCTGGAAAAGACCCCAGCTTAAATATTGGTCCTAAAGGTTTTACTGGAGAAAAATATGGGGGTAGTACTTATTGGGACACTGAGGCCTATTGCATTCCATTTTATATGGCTACCAAAGACCAGAAAGTGGCAAGAAATTTATTGCAATACAGGTACAATCAGCTAGATAAGGCCATTGAAAATGCAGCTAAATTAGGCTTTTCTAATGGAGCTGCCTTGTTCCCAATGGTTACTATGAACGGGGAGGAGTGCCACAATGAGTGGGAAATTACTTTTGAGGAAATTCATAGGAATGGGGCCATTGCCTTTGCAATTTTTAATTACTTTAGATATACAGGAGATTATAGTTATATGCCAGAAATGGGCTTGGAGGTACTCATTGGAGTGGCTAGGTTTTGGTATCAGCGCGCTACTTTTTCTACTGCTAAAAACGCCTATGTTATTTTAGGGGTCACAGGGCCAAATGAGTACGAAAACAACGTAAATAACAACTGGTATACCAATTATTTAGCTAGTTGGTGTATTTCTTACACCCTTACTCAAATTCAAAAGGTGAAAGATGGCTACCCAGATGACTACCATAGAATTATAGGAGTATCTAAGCTTTGGGAGCCGGAATTAGAAAAATGGGAAGCTATTTCTAAAAAAATGTATTATCCAAGAGATGTAGCTTTAGATATTTTCCTTCAGCAAGACGGCTTTTTAGACAAGGAACTCACGCCTGTTTCTGAATTAGCCAAGACAGACAGACCTATTAACCAAAAGTGGAGCTGGGATAGAATATTGAGATCTCCTTATATTAAACAGGCAGACGTTTTGCAGGGCTTTTATTTTTTTGAAGATCATTTTGATCTAGAAACACTAGAGCGCCACTATGATTTTTACGAGCCTTTTACAGTGCATGAATCTTCTCTTTCTCCTTGCGTTCACGCTATACAGGCGGCCAAGTTGGGTAGGATGGAGCAGGCTTATCAGTTTTATTTGCGAACGGCTAGGCTAGATTTAGATGACTATAATAAAGAAGTAGAAGAGGGGCTTCATATTACCTCAATGGCAGGCACTTGGATGTGCATTGTAGAGGGCTTTGCAGGGATGAGAATAGTAGAAGACAAGCTATCATTTAATCCTAGAATTCCCGCCCAATGGAAGGGATATTCATTTAAAATAAATTTTAGAAATAGAATTATAAAAGTGTCTGTTACTGCACAAAGTGTAAATTTTGAATTAAACGGCCAGACAGATTTATCTATTAGGGTTTCTGGTGAGAGACATGTGCTAGTACCTGGAGAAATCTATGAATTAAAAAAATAATTAAAGATGAAAACACATACAGGCCTAACAAATAAAATTGCCATCTTACTGCTTTTGGTAAGTGGGATATCATGTAAAAACAACGCCATGAAAGATCCAATGATAATAGGGCACAGAGGTGCTATGGGCTATGAAACGGAAAATACCATAGCTTCTTTAGAAAAGGCCTTGGCCCTTGGCGCTCCTATGGTAGAAATAGATGTTTTTATAATTGCCAGTGGAGAATTGGTGGTGTTTCATGATGACCAGCTAGACAGGCTTACTAATGCCTCTGGCTCTATAGTAGATTACACTTGGAATGACTTACAAGGAGTCCGTCTTTCAACAGGGCAGTCTATTCCGCTTTTAAGTGAAGTATTAGATCTTTTGGCTGGTAAGGCCCAATTAAACATTGAGTTAAAGGGTCCAAATACGGCCCTTCCTGTTAGTAAAATAGTCAATGCTGCCGTGGCTAGTGGAGCTTGGGTTTTAGATGATTTTGTTATTTCTAGTTTTGACTGGCCGCTTTTGCTGCAAATGAGACTGGAAAACTCCAGTATTCCGTTGGCTGTTTTAACAGAAGAAGACCCATTAGAGGCTATTCCCATGGCTAGGACTGTAAATGCGATAGCTGTTAATCCTTATTTTAAAAATGTAGATGCTGCTGTGGTGAAATCTATTCACCAGGCTGGATTTAAGGTATTTACCTGGACGGTGAATGAGCCAGAAGACTTAGCTCAGATGAAAGCTTTTGGGGTAGATGGTGTTTTTACCAATTATCCAGATAGGTCTTTCTAATGCTAGATATTGCCATTCTTGGTGGGGGTGCTGCTGGCTATTACGCTGCCATTCAAACAGCCTTGCTAAACCCAGAATTAAAAATTGCTATTATAGAGCGTGGCGCTTTAGGCCTAGACAAGGTAAAAGTGTCTGGCGGTGGTCGCTGTAATGTGACCCATGACGCCCCCGCCCCCGCCCATTTAGTGACCCATTACCCAAGAGGAGAAAAAGCACTTTTAGGCCCATTTCACCACCACGGCCCCAGGGAGGTTATTGCTTTTTTTGAAGCCCAGGGCGTGCCATTAAAGGTAGAGGCAGACGGCAGGATGTTTCCAGAAGCAAATAGTTCACAGGCTATTATTGATTGTTTTGTGAGTCTGAGAACTTCTTTAGGCATTTCTCTGTATTCAAAAACATCTGTTAAAAATATTCTCCAAAATAAGGACCAGAGCTGGTGTTTAAAAACCGCAGACCAAGATATTGTAGCCCGCCAGTTATTAATAGCTTCAGGAAGTAACCCTAAGGTACTAGTCCTTTTAGAAGCATTGGGCCACCAAATAGAAAAACTTGTTCCTTCATTGTTTACTTTTAATATTAAAGATGCTAGAATTAGCAATTTAGCAGGCGTGAGTACCCTAGCAAGCCTGCGTTTAATTTTTCCAGGCCAAAAAGAGAAAAAAGCGCTCAAAGCCGCTGGCCCCCTTTTGGTGACCCATTGGGGCATGAGCGGCCCGGCCATTTTAAAGCTTTCTGCTTGGGGGGCTAGGTTGTTAGAAGAAGTGCAATACAAATTCCAAATTGCAATTAATTTCTTACCAGACAGTAATACTCAAGGGGTTTTAGATAAGCTTTACGGCTTTAAAAAATCAAATCCTAAAAAGCTGGTTTTAAAATCTTATAATTTTGATATTCCAAAAAGGCTTTGGAATAGCCTAGTGCTAGCCAGTGGGGTGCCCTTAGAATTGGAGTGGGCACATATGACTAAAGAACAATTAGTGGCTTTGGCAGAAGAGCTTACCAATGGAGTGTATGACGTGAATGGGAAGAGTACTTTTAAGGAAGAATTTGTTACTGCTGGAGGGGTGAAGCTCAAAGAAGTTTCTTTTAAAGATTGCCAAAGCAAAAAATATCCTGGATTATATTTTGCTGGAGAAGTGCTTAATATTGACGCTATTACAGGAGGGTTTAACTTTCAAAATGCTTGGACAACAGCATTTTTAGCTGCCCAAGGAATGGTAGCTCAGGCTAAATCACTTGAAAACTAATTCAGGTACCAGATGGCGAAATTTAAGGCTGTAGCAAAACCTATCCAAGCCATATATGGGAGTAATAAGTAAGCAGCCATTGCATCTGCTACTTTAAAAGATTTAAAGGTAAAAAGGAGTAAAACATTTAAACCCGTAATAATAAGTAGGGCTATAAATGGATTTTTTAATCCAAAAAACACTAATGACCACAAGGCATTTAGCAGCAGTTGGAATACAAAGTGATAGAGTGCAGTCTTTACCCATAGGTGGTAATATCCTTTTGCCCATACTAGGCCAGCGGCAACACCCATTAAAACATACAAAACCGTCCAAACAGGAGCAAACACCCAATTTGGAGGGTTAAAACTAGGTTTGTTAAGGGTTAGGTACCAACTATTCACAGAGCTTTGAGTGGCAAAGCTTGAAAGGAAACCCACCAACAAACACACAAAAACAGCTATACTGATATAGTAAATACTTTTTTTCAAAAAGTTTTATTTTAACGATTACTAAAATACCAAAAAAAACGAAGCCTTCTTTAGATTTTATCTAGTACCGCTCTTTTTATTCAGATGCCTTATATTTGCGTCAAAATGATATCTATGGAAGTGGTTTCTTTTATTGCTAAAAAACAATCTCCTATGCTAGGTAAAAGTGTTGCCTGGCGTTCTCCTAGTAATATTGCTCTTGTGAAATACTGGGGAAAGTACGCCCCCCAAATGCCAGCCAATCCCTCCCTTAGTTTTACCCTAGATAATTGTAACACTAAAACGACTGTTTGTCTAAGGGATATGGATACTATTAATCAAACTTCACTAGGAAATTTTTCTTTTGACTTTAGCTTTGAAGGAGCTCCAAAACCAGATTTTCACCTCAAGATTTTAGCATTTTTTGAGAGGGTAGTGGCCTATCTTCCTTTTTTAAAACAATACCACTTTTCTATTCTCAGTGAAAACACCTTTCCACACAGCAGCGGAATAGCCTCTTCTGCTAGCGCTATGGCTGCGCTCTCTCTCTGTTTATTAGAATTGTCAGGAGAGTTTTTAGATTACTCAGAAGCTTTTAAAGCCAAAGCCTCTTTTTTAGCTAGGCTTGGATCTGGAAGCGCGGCTAGAAGTATTCAGGGCCCTCTTATGCAGTGGGGTAAAACTGACAGCGTGCCTCATAGTGAAGACCTCATAGCCATTGTTTTTAAAGAAAATGTAGCTGCGGTATTTAGCTCTTATCAGGACACTATTTTATTGGTAGAAAAAGGGGCTAAAGCAGTCAGTAGTACTGTAGGTCATGGACTTATGGAGAACCACCCCTATGCGGCAGCAAGGTTTAATCAGGCGCATAATCAGATAGCCGTTTTAAGCCAGGCACTTAAGACAGGAGATATAGATACTTTTATGCACATAGTAGAGCAAGAAGCGCTCACTTTACACGCCATGATGCTCACTAGCAGTCCTAGTTTTATACTGATGAAACCAGCCACACTTGCCATTATTGAGAGGGTATGGACCTATAGAGCTGCCACAAAAGTACCCCTGTGTTTTACCTTAGACGCAGGAGCCAATGTGCATTTGCTGTATCCGGAGAAGCACAAAGAAGAAGTGCTGCAATTTATTGAAAACGAATTAGTTGTCTATTGTGAAAATGCTCAGTATATTTGTGATAGTGTTGGAGCAGGAAGTGTTTCTGTATCTATCTAAAAAGCTATGAAAGGACCTCTATTTTACGCTAAGATTTTACTTTTCGGAGAGTACGGAATTATAAAAGATTCTAAAGGGCTTTCTATTCCTTACAATGCGGCCAATGGCGCTTTAATGGTGCCTATAGACCCAAGCTTGGGAAACCCCAGTTCTAACAAAAGCTTAGCCGGTTTTTACCAACATTTAGTTGCCTTACAAAAAAATACACCAGAAAAATTCTCTTTTGATTTAGTGCTTTTAGCCTCTGACATTTCTAAAGGTTTATACTTTGACTCTTCAATACCGCAGGGGTATGGGATAGGAAGTAGTGGCGCTTTAGTAGCAGCTGTCTACGACACCTATTTTATAAATAAAATTACTGTTTTAGAAAATTTAACAAGAGAAAAATTATTGATCTTAAAAGAAGTTTTTGGTCTCATGGAATCTTTTTTTCACGGAAAATCATCAGGTTTAGATCCTTTGAATTCTTATTTGAGCCTTCCTATTCTTATTCATGCCCAAGACCATATTGCCTCTACCGCCATTCCTTCTCAATTTAAAGAAGGAAAAGGAGCTGTTTTTTTAATAGACTCTGGACAGGTAGGAGAGACCGCTCCTATGGTTCAGTTGTTTATGGAACAAATGAAACAAGAGGGGTTTAGAAACATGCTTAAAGATCAGTTTATTAAGCACACAGATGCCTGTGTAGAAGACTTTGTAAGTGGCAATGTCAGTTCTCTTTTTACCAATATAAGACAGCTATCTAAGGTGGTATTAGACCATTTTAAGCCCATGATCCCTAATAAATTCCACAATTTGTGGCAGCAGGGTATTAATTCTAACGATTACTATTTAAAGCTCTGTGGTTCTGGTGGGGGTGGTTATATACTGGGCTTTACAGAAGATTTAGAAAAGGCTAAAAAGGCGCTAAAGGACTATGAGCTAGAAGTAGTCTATAATTTTTAATTTTCTCTTATGTCTCAAAGTCCTTTAGCACGTTTTGCCTTAAAGGGCCTCGCGTTTTTTTCTGTATTACGCGGGTATAATATTGCTCTAATTGTATTGGCGCAGTATCTCTGTTCCATTTTTATACTAGCGCCAGAAAAACCCCTAAAAACTCTTTTGTTTGATCTTCACTTGGCGCTCTTGGTTTTGGCTACCGCCATTGTAATTGGAGCGGGATATATTATTAATAGTTTCTATGACATTGAAAAAGACCTTATTAACAGGCCTAAAAAGACTTTATTAGACAAGCTTATTTCACAAAGGGTAAAAATTACGGCTTATTTTGTTTTTAACTTTTCTGCTGTTTTTATAGCCAGTGCTGTTTCTTTTAGAGCTGTGATCTTTTTTTCTGCCTATATTTTTAGTATTTGGCTGTACTCACACAAACTCAAAAGAGTTCCATTTATAGGAAACTTCATTTCTGCCTGTTTAGCTATTACGCCTTTTTTTACGGTATTTGTGTATTATAAAAACCCAGATTCAGTCATATTTGTTCATGCCTCTTTTTTGTTTTTCCTCATTTTAGCAAGAGATATGATAAAGGATTTAGAAAACTTGGCTGGAGATTTTCTACAAGACTATAAAACAGTTGCAGTTACTTATGGCATTTCTTTTTCAAAAATCTGCATAAGTGCGTTGCTTGTAGGAGCAGCAGCCCCCAGTTTAGCACTTATATATTATTTTGATATTGGACAAATGGATATTTATTTTAAGGCTGCGTTGCTGCTTATTTTTATTGCCTTTTTAGGCATTTGGTGGGCACACAACAAGACCCATTACATTTGGCTTCACAATTTGCTAAAAGCAATTATTGTAGCGGGTGTTTTTGGCATTTTACTCATAGATCCGCAGTTAGTTCTAGGGAGATTTTTTTAATCTACTCATCTTAAAACAATACACTACCTTTGCAGAAAATAAGAGGTATGGGACGCAATAATTTTGACAACGGAAATAAAGCATCTGGAAGAGATTCTGGAACTTTTAAGAAGGGCCCTACTACCAGAGGGAACGCTCCAGTTAAAAGAAAAGGATCTGGACCTTATTCTAAAAACACCTCAGATTCAGAAGCCCCTTCTACTCCGTCTAAACCATCAGGCGCAAACAAAAAAGGCTTTAGAAAAATAGTAAAAAGGGAGACCTTTAGTTCTAACCCTAAAGGGAGCCGTCCAAAAGTAGACACGCCAACTAAGCCTAAAGACCCATCTGATACTAGTATTAGACTTAATAGATATATTTCCAATTCAGGTGTTAGCTCTAGAAGAGAAGCAGATATTTTTATTGCTGCAGGGAGTGTAAAAGTGAACGGAAAAGCAGTGGTAGAGATGGGCTATAAAGTACAGCTCACAGACGTAGTAACTTTTGATGACCGCGTTTTAAACCCAGAAAAACGAGTTTATATTTTACTTAACAAGCCAAGAGATTTTGATAGCGCCTCTAAAGATGCTGCTCATCCTAAATCTGCTATAGGACTTGTTGCTAACGCAACAAAAGCCACTCTTAAGCCTATTGGGCGCTTAGATAAATCTGCATCTGGTTTGCTTCTCTACTCTAATGACGGGGAGCTAATCACCAAGCTAACCAAGCCTAAAAATGGTTTTAGAAAAATTTATCACGCCACCTTGGAGAAAGCACTAAAGGCAGATGATCTAGAGAAAATAAGAAAAGGGATTGTATTAGAAGACGGACCTGTAAGGATTCATGAAATTTCACATATAAAAGATTCCCCAGCTACAGAAGTAGGCATAGAAATCTTAAGTGCTAAAAACAATATTATAAAAAGAATTTTTGAACACCTTGGTTATGAGCTTATTAAGTTAGACAGAGTGGTTTATGCAGGTCTAACTAAAAAAGACCTCCCAAGGGGACAATGGAGAAACTTGACAGAACAAGAGGTAATTAATCTTAAAATGATCCAATAAAATTATTGGAAAATGCCCTAGAGACTTCGCTAAAAAAGGCCTTCAGAAATGAAGGCCTTTTTTAATTAAAAATTACAAGCCGCTTCCATTTTAAGTTTAATTTCTGCCAAACACAAATTTCCCATACTACCTATATGCACGTGGTTTAAGTCTTTTTTAGGCTGGTACTTAGCTGCAGCTATCTGAGCGCCCATGGCCTTATAAGCTTCTCTAAAAGGCATGCCATTTAGGACCATTTCATTTAGGGTGTCTACAGAATACATAGCGTCATATTTGGGGTCTGCGCCCATAGTTTCATGTGGTTTAATATCTTTTAAGGCAAAATGCATAAGGTCTAGACAACTTTGCATTTCTGTAATGGCAGGGAGTAAAATTTCCTTTAATAGTTGTAAATCTCTGTGATAGCCACTAGGTAGATTAGCCGTGAGCATACCCAATTGGGCAGGAACCGATTGTATTTTATTACACTTGGCCCTAATAAGTTCAAATACATCTGGGTTTTTCTTATGAGGCATAATACTAGAACCAGTAGTGAGGGCGTCTGGAAAACTGATAAAATTCATATCCTGACCCATATACATACAAATATCCATGGCCATTTTTCCCACAGTAGTTGCTATAGTACTCATGCCAAAAGCAGTCGCTTTTTCTGTTTTTCCCCTGCCCATTTGGGCTGCTATTACGTTGTATTTTAAAGTACTAAAACCCATTTCTTCTGTGGTCATTTGTCTGTCTATAGGGAAAGAACTTCCATAACCGGCAGCAGAACCTAAAGGGTTTTGATCACATACTCTATAAGCAGCCTCTAGAAAATAGACATCGTCTATAAGGCTTTCTGCATAACTAGAAAACCACAGACCAAAAGAAGAAGGCATGGCTACTTGGAGGTGGGTATAACCAGGAAGGATTTTGTTTTTATGAGTTTCTGCTAGCTGCAAAAGAAGGTCAAAGAGACTTTGAGTACCCGTTTTTATGTCTAAAATAGCATCTTTTAAAAAGAGCTGCATGGCCACCAATACTTGGTCATTTCTAGATCTAGCTGCATGAATTTTTTTACCAGTATCGCCCAATCTCTCTGTGAGTAAAAACTCAATTTTTGAATGAACGTCTTCAAAATCCGCTTCAATTTTAAAAGTACCAGCGCTCACCTCACCTCCAATTTGAATTAAAGCCTCTTCTAAGCTATTGGCTTCTCCTGCAGATATTAAGCCTACTTTTCCAAGCATTTTAGCATGTGCTATAGATGCTTTTATATCATAGGGCGCTAAAAAGAGATCCAAATCTCTATCATTGCCTACGGTAAATTGATCAATTTTTTTGTGGGTGCTACCCCCTTTGTCCCAAAGTTTCATCTGCTTTATTTTTCTGTTAAAAATTTTTCTAAAAGTGCTATGTAAAGAGCTATGCCTTCTTTAATTTCACTGGTGTAAATAAACTCATCTGCCGTATGTGACCTGCTACTATCACCAGGCCCCATTTTCATAGAGGCCCCACTTAGCACTGCTTGGTCAGAAAGAGTAGGAGACCCGTAGGTGGTTCTTCCTAAGGCTATTCCTGCTTTAACTATTGGATGGTCTGGCCTCACGGCCGATGCTCCCAATCTAAGAGATCTGGCTTCTAATTCACAGGGTGCTTTACGCTTTAAAATATCACTAATTTCTTGGTTGGTATAGCAGTCATTGACCCTCACATCTACTACAATTTCTACTGAGGCCGGAATGACATTGTGCTGGCTACCCGCTTGAATTTGTGTGACTGTCATTTTAACAGGACCTAAAAAAGCTGATATTTTTTCAAAACGATATCCCTCAAACCATTCAAGTACTTTTGCAGTCTTATATATGGCCTGATTGTCATTGGGGTGGGCTGCATGGGAAGGCGTTCCTGTAATTTTTCCATCAAAGACCACCAGTCCTTTTTCTGCGATGGCCAATTGCATGAGAGTAGGCTCTCCTACTATAGCAATATCAATAGGCGGTAAGCTTGAGAGCACAGAGTTAAGGCCATTGGGTCCTGAGTTCTCCTCTTCTGCTGAAGCTACTACAATAAGATTGTGGCTTAAATCTTCTCTATTGTAAAAATGCGCAAAAGTGGCCAAAAGAGAGACTAAACAGCCACCTGCGTCATTACTGCCAAGCCCGTATAGTTTTCCATTTTTTTCAATCGCTTTAAAAGGGTCTAGGCTATAGGCTTTATTTGGTTTTACAGTGTCATGATGTGAATTTAATAAGAGGCTAGGTTTGTGAGGGTTGTAATGTGTATTGAAAGCGTAGAGATTATTTTTAGATCTACTAAATGAAATATTTTTCTTTAAAAACCACTGTTCAATAAAGCTTGCAGTCTCTTGTTCTTCTCCTGAAAAAGAGGGCGTTTCAATTAGGTTTTTAAGTAAAGAGAGGGCGTCTTTATAATAGTTATCTAAGTCTTTCATTGGGCTGTTATTTTTAAACGAGTGAATGGCTCTATACCTTTTAAAATATTTTTATTTCCAATAATTACCTCATAAACACCTCCTTTTAAAGCATCAAACCCGTTAGAGAGTTTTGGGATCATTCCTGCTTGAATGACACCACTGGCTATTTCAATCTCCATTTTAGAGGGTGTGAGCACAGGGATCACTATATTTTTTTCAATATTAGAAAGAACCCCTTCTTTTTCAAAGCAATAGTAAAGGCTGGTTTTATAAAAAGACACCATTGCGGCTGCTATTGCAGCCGCAATGGTGTCTGCATTGGTATTTAATAGCTGACCGTTACCATTATGGCTAATGGCACAAAACACAGGGCAAAGCCCCAAATCTAATAAACTATCTATGAGTACTGCATTTACTAGGTCTATATCCCCTACGTATCCGTAATCTATTTCTGTTGGAATTCTTTTATGTGCTAAAACACTATTCCCATCTGCGCCACTGAGGCCTATGGCATTACAATTGTTAGATTGTAGGCTAGACACTATATTTTTATTGGCCACTCCAGCATAACTCATCACCATGACTTCTAAACTTTCCTTGGGTGTGATCCTTCTGCCGTTTATTATTTTAGTGTCAACCCCTAGTTTTTTAGCCAAGAGAGTAGCAGACTTACCTCCTCCATGTATGAGTATTTTAGGCCCAGACAGGCTGGCAAACAGTGCGCAAAAACGTGCCAAAGCTTCAGGATCTTCAATTACGCCGCCTCCTATTTTAACTACTTTAAGTGAAAGTTTTTTATGTACTTCATTTATCTCCATGCCTTTTTATTTATTTTCACTGTCTTCTAATAAACGTTTTAATACCCACTGCGCGGCAAAGGTTCTGTTGTTGGCCTGTTCTAAAACCAAACTCTGTTCCCCGTCTAATACGCCATCTGTAATGACCATATTTCTTCTCACTGGTAAGCAGTGCATGCATTTTGCAGTCCCTAATTTAGAGGTATTCACCGTCCAAGAAGGATCTTCACTTAAGACTTGTCCATAGGCCTTAAAATTGCTCCAGTTTTTTACATATATAAAATCTGCACTTTCAAATGCCTTTTCTTGGTCTGTCACTACGCTAACACCAGCAGTGATTTCTGGGTCTAATTCATAACCCTTTGGGTGGGTAATAATAAAGTCTACTGCTAATTTTTTCATGGCAGTTACAAAGCTATTGGCTACTGCATGAGGGAGTGCTCTTGGGTGTGGGGCCCAACTTAGCACTACCTTAGGTTTTTTTGTAGGGCTTTCTCGATTACTTAAAGAGGGTAGTACATTTTCTGCTCCAGCCTGTTCTGTAATAGTCATTGCGTCGGCCAAGGCCTGTAAAGGGTGCCCCAAAGCACTTTCTAAATTGACTATAGGGACTGTTGCATGGGCAGCAAAGTTGTTGATCACTTTTTCTTGACGGTCTTCTTCATGGTTTTTTAAGGCTGCAAAAGCGCGTACACCAATAATATCACAATAGAGGGAAAGCACCCTAGCTGCTTCTTTAATATGCTCTGCCGTACCTTGGTTCATGACAGTCCCATCTCCGTATTCTAGCTGCCATCCTTCTTCTGAAAAATTCATGACGACCACTTCCATTCCTAAGTTTTTTGCTGCTTTTTGACTGCTGAGCCTGGTGCGTAGGCTATTGTTAAAAAAAAGCAAGCCTAAGGTTTTATGCTGCCCAATGTTTTGTTGTGCATAAGGGTTGTTTTTAAGAGCTAAAGCTTCTTGAATGGCATTGTCAAATTGGGGAATGTCTTCTAAAGATAGATAATGCTTCATAAGAGATATTTTTAGGACAAATTACTTTGCTAGGATTATTTTAATTATGGCTGGCTTCATTTTAGCATTGGCTCTATGTTTGAGAGGGCTATTTTTAAGGCACTAAAAAACTGATCCATATGTTTCCTTTCAATATTAAGTGCAGGGAGAATTCTAAGCACTTTTTTATCTTTTGCAGCCCCAGTAAATATATGGTGGGTGAACAGTAGGTCTTTTCTAAGAGCGGCCACTTCGAAAGGAAAAGCAAGACCAAACATAAGCCCCCTCCCTTTATAGTTCACATATTCTGGCAATAAATGCATTTGTTGTTTTATATAGACCTCCATACTAGCCGCTTTATCTATCAGACTTTCCTCTTCAATTACCTCTAGCACTGCCAGTGCAGCCCTACAAGCTAAATGATTGCCCCCAAAGGTGGTGCCTAATTGTCCGTGAATACCCTGGTATTTTGGATGTATAAGAAGCCCTCCAATTGGAAAACCATTCCCCATTCCCTTAGCTATACTAATTAGATCTGGTGTAATATGGTGCTGCTGAAAACCAAAAAATTTACCCGTCCTACCAAAGCCAGATTGAACCTCGTCTGCAATAAGCGGGACCTTGTATTTTTTACAACCCCTTTCAATATCCTTAAAAAAGGAAGTACTGGGTTGGTCTAAGCCTCCAACTCCTTGGACAGACTCTATGATGACTGCGCAAATATCTTCTCCTGCAAGCGCTTTTTCAAGACCCTCACTGTCTTCAAAATCTAAAAATATCACCTCATGTCCCATATTTAAAGGGGCCTGAATAGTAGGACTATCCGTTACGGCAACTGCTGCCGAGGTTCTTCCGTGAAAGCTATTTTTAAAGGCAATTACTTTGGCTTTTCCACTTATAAAAGATGCCATTTTAAGTGCATTTTCATTGGCCTCTGCCCCTGAATTACACAAGAATAACTGATAGTCCTCACAGGAAGACATGACGCCTAATTTTTTTGCATAGTTCTCTTGGATGGGGTTTTGAACGGCATTGCTATAAAAGCCAATCTTGTCTAATTGGTCTTTAATGGCTGCGGTATAGCTAGGGTGGCTGTGCCCAATAGAAATAACAGCATGGCCGCCGTACAAATCTAAATATTCTTGACCGTTTTGGTCTGTTATAATAGGCCCTAGTGCTTTTACAGGGGTGATATTGTATAGGGGATAAACATCAAATAATTTCATAATTAGTCTCTTGTGATTTGACTTAATTGTTTTTTGCTGATTTCACTTAGCTGGTCTTTGGTGATATGACTAATTTTTTCAAAAGATTTTTGAATACCCTTAATAAGAGCAGAGCTCAGGCCTTTGTGCTCCATCTCATTTAATCCAGAAATAGTACAGCCTTCTGGGGTGGTGACTAAATCTATCTCAGCCTCTGGATGGCTTTTGTTTTCAATTAGTAGACTGGCTGCTCCCAGTGCAGTGTGAACTACTAATTCTAATGCGTCTGCTGCTTCAAACCCCAATTGAACCCCTCCTTGGGTATTGGCTCTAATGAGCCTCATCCAAAAGGCAATACCACTGGCGCAAATGACTGTTGCTGCCTGCATTTTAGATTCTGGAATCATCATACAATGGCCCATTCTGTCAAAAATGGCTTTGGCAACAGCCACTCTCTTTTCCCCAGGGAGGTTGGAACAAAGGCAAGTCATAGACTGCCCTACTGCAATAGCAGTATTGGGCATGGCTCTAATAATATAGTGCTGCGCTCCAATAATGGTTTCAATTTTTTGAATGGAGAAACCAGTTATAGCAGATATAATGACATGTTTGTCAGTGAGACCTTCTTTTATTTCTGATAAAATGCCACTAAATTGGCTAGGCTGTACTGCAAAAATTAAAATATCTGACTGTGCTACTAGCACTTTATTATCTGAGGTAATACGCACATTTTTATGCGCCTTAAAGCTTTCTAAGCTGGCTGTATTCCTCTTAGACAAATACATAATGGTGGCCCCGTCAGATTGCAAAATACCCTTAGCAATAGATTTACCTAAATTCCCTGTTCCTATAATTCCTATTTTCATTTCATCACTATTTTTAATTAAAAAGCAGAACCCTTCAGGCTTAAGCCTAAGGTTTCTTCCATGCCTAATACTAAATTCATATTTTGAATGGCTTGACCGCTAGCTCCTTTTAATAAATTATCTATGGCCACAGTTATGAGCAATTGGTCTTGGTGTTTGTGTAAATGTAGTTGGCAGTTATTGGTGTTTACCACTGCTTTTAGATTTATAGGCTTTAAAGAAATATGAGTAAAAGGTGCGTGGCTATAAAAGTTTGTATACAGTTCTTGGGCTTCTTCTAAAGTGCCATTAAAGGGGGTGTACAGCGTTGCAAATATGCCCCTACTAAAATTACCTCTTTGTGGAATAAATAGTAAAGGAGGCAGGCTTTCTTGTGAGGCAACTATTGTGAGCTGTTCATTTACCTCTTCTAAATGCTGGTGCTCAAAGGCTTTATACCAAGAAAGGTTGTTGTCTCTCCAGCTAAAATGGGTAGTGTTTGATGGAACCACACCTGCGCCAGTACTTCCAGTAGTGCCATTTATATGTACGGGCTCTGTTATTTTTTGAGCGCTAGCCAAAGGCAAAAGCGCCAACTGCAAGGCAGTTGCAAAACAGCCAGGATTGGCTATGTAATTAGCATTTTTTATGACAGATTTATTTATTTCAGGAAGGCCATACACAAAGGTTTTGCCTAAAAATTTACTTTTTTGTGCCTGTCTGAAATCTGCGCTTAGGTCTATTATTTTAGTTTGATTTGAAAAAACATTTACTTCTAAAAATGCTTTTGAATGCCCGTGACCCAAGCATAAAAAAACCACCTCAACATTTGGGTTTATCTGTTTAGTAAAGCACACCTCAGACATCCCTAATAAGTCTGAATGAGTATCGCTAATTTTTTCTGTTGCCTTGGTTCTTGAATAGACAAAGTCTAAAGTAACTGCGGGGTGGTTTATGAGCAGTCTAATGAGCTCACCTCCTGTGTAACCTGATCCTCCAATAATACCTACTTTAATCATCTTTTGGGTGTATGTGGTTATATATAGCTCCAGCATTGGCAGTTATTTTTATAAAACCTTTGGCTTCTTCTGCGCTCCATGCTTTATTTTCTTCTCCATAAGTGCCAAATCCAGCACCCATGAGGTCATTTTCAGAGGCAATTCCGTCTAATGTAAATCTGTAGGGGTGTAGTGTTAGATATACGTCACCACTAACTTTGGATTGGCTATCAATTAAAAATGCCTCTGTGTTTCTCATCACAGGATCTAAATACTGTCCCTCATGTAGCAACATCCCATAAAAATTAGCTAGCTGTTCTTTTTGGTGCTGTTGCCACTTGCTTAAGCAATGTTTTTCAAGTAAGTGATGTGCTTTTAAAATAATGATTGCCGCGGCAGCTTCAAATCCAACCCTGCCCTTTATTCCAATAATGGTGTCTCCTACATGAATATCTCTTCCTATGGCATAGGCACTAGCTATGGCTTCTAATTTTTGAATCTGACTTACGGGTGTTCCCATAATTCCATTAATTCCTATGAGTTCTCCTCTGTGAAAGCTAAGACTTATTTTTTTAGGTTCTTGCTTACATAGTGCAGAAGGGTAGGCCGTTTCTGGAAGGGGTGATTTAGAGCTTAAGGTTTCTACACCACCTACAGAGGTACCCCACAGCCCCTTGTTAATTGAATATTGCGCCTTCTGCCAGGTATATAAAATACCATGAGATTGCAAGTAGGAAATTTCTGCTTCTCTAGAGAGGCTTTGGTCTCTAATGGGAGTGATAATTTTAATATCTGGAGCCAGAATGCTAAAGATAAGATCAAACCTTACTTGGTCATTTCCAGCTCCCGTACTTCCATGAGCAATATAATTAGCACCGATACTTTTAGCATAAGAAATAATTTCCAATGCCTGTACTATTCTCTCTGCACTCACAGATAAAGGATAGGTATTGTTTTTTAAGACATTTCCAAAGATGAGGTATTTCACTACTTTGTTGTAAAAAATGTCAACAGCATCTATGGACTTAAAATCAGTCACGCCCAAAGCGTATGCTTTCTCAGTCATGCTTTTAAGGTCAGCGTCTGTAAAACCACCCGTATTCACGCTCACCGCATGCACTTGATATCCTTTTTCCGCACTTAAATATTTAGCGCAATAAGAGGTGTCTAGACCGCCACTGTATGCTAAAACTAGTTTTTTCATTTTTGCAAATTGTTTTTTACAGCTTCCACATCTTTACTTTCTGCTGCATTATTTTTTAAATAAATAGGAATTTCTACAGTTATTTCAGCAGCTTTCTTTTTTAAGAATAACTGCTCTTTTATACTTTTAAGCCTTTGAAAAGCCTTGCTGTTTAGAGATTTTTTTTGAATGTTTTTGTCATATAGCATTCCAGTGCAAAGACACATTTTTTGTTCTGTCCTGGTAAGGACATCAAAGTTTTTACAGGTTTGGCAGCCTTTCCAAAAGTCTGGATCTGTTGTAAGTTCAGAAAAAGTAACAGGCTTATAGCCAAGCTCATAATTAATTTTCATGACGGCTAAACCTGTAGTAATTCCGAAAATCTTAGCTTCTGGAAATTTTTTTAAAGAAAGCTCTAAAACTGCTTTTTTTATTTTTTTTGCCAGGCCCTTGTTTCTGTAATCTGGATGTACAATAAGCCCTGAGTTGGCCACAAATTTTTCGTGCCCCCAGACCTCTATATAACAGAAGCCAGCAAATTTTTCTCCGTCTAATGCAATAATAGCATTGGAGTTTTGGAGTTTCATTTTAATATATTCTGGACTGCGCTTGGCTATTCCTGTCCCTCTAATAAGAGCAGAAGTAGCTATGGTGTCACAGATTATTGAAGCGTACTGAAAATGAGACGCATTGGCCATTACAATTTTCATTGTCGGGACTTTTAGTGATAAAATAATTTTAGATTGAGTAGCTAGAGGGGGAATTGGACACACCTAATTCCTAATATAAAACACCCTTACGGGCGACGACGCCTTGGCGTAAATAAACGCACAGCGGCAAGAGCCGTTGTAGAATGAAAATTGTATGTGGTTGCGTTTATCACTTTTCAAATGTATATAAAAAATAAGAGTGTTTCACCTAAAGAGGTATTTTATTGCGTTATTTAAACATTTTTAACAGAAATGACCTGAGATGTCTTTATTTTAACAATTTCATAAATCATTAAAGTAAAAACACCCAAATACTCAATTGCTATTATCCAAAGGTTCTCCTTAAAATCTGGTTGGGCATAGGTAGCATAGCTTATAAAAACAGCCGCAGTCCAATATATAAAGTATCTGTAAGGGGTGAAAAGGCTTAGAATCAATCCAAAAATGAGGTACCAAGGGTGTACCGTGGTGGCTAAAAACAAGTAACCACTTAACATAAAGAGCATGGCATAAAAGGCAATGGAGTATTGAACTCTTATAGTCACTGCTGTATTTTTAAATAAGGATTTTTGCCAAATCAAGACAATTATAGCCCAACTTATAATTAAGAAGGGGAGCCATTTGCCATAACTTAGGATGGTTTTATAACCAGAATTACCAAGAGATTTTGAAATGCTTTTCACAATATTGTACACAGAGGCATTAAACTCAAAATTGTTAAACCAAAGTCCAATGGTTTGCAGATAGTATTCAAAAAAGCCTTCTCCTAGCAGAGGCAAGAGGAGGAGCCCACAAAACAGGAGGATATAAAGCCCTAACTGCAGCCATTTCTTAAAACCTAGCGGAATGATCAAGAAAGGGTATAAGAGAATAGGGATGAGTTTGGTCATAATGGAGACCGCTATGAGCAAAGCCACAAATAAATAAGTTCTAGTATTTTTTTTACTTGTAATTTTATTTAAGGTTGTGGTTCGCTCTATGGCTATATGTTTCTTTGTGCTGCCAATATCGTTTATATCAGCATTCTCTTTTAATAAATCATCAGCTTTTATAAGCCAGTATACGCCTGCTAGGAAAAAGGCTATCATGACCCCTTCTAAATGTAAATTTCCACTGAGTTCTAGAATAACCAAAGGATTTAGGAAGTACCAGAAAGCATTTTGTTTGGGGAGTTTTAAAAGCTGCATCAGCCTGCGGCTAAAAAAAAACACAGCCACATCTGCCGCTATGATAATTACTTTAAAGACAACAGCAGCAGCGGTGATAGATCCCTGTCCAATATAAGCCGCAAGAGCTTGTATGAATTGACTAATAGGCGGGTAGTTGGAATAATGCTTCTGGCTCAGATCACCCATTTTTTCAAATAAAAGCGGCGCGTTGGGCATTTGGTCTTTTAGGGAGTCTATGAGCTCATTGGGAGTGTATAAATATGGATTTATCCCTGAAATGAGTAATTGACCGTCCCAAATATACCGATAGAAATCTTGAGATAAAAAAGGGGTGGCTCCAAATAATAGAATTCTGAATATAAGGCCAGCTGCAAAAAGAAGCCTAAAGTTTTCTCCTTCCCACTGAATTATTTTATAGGTAAAAAAGAAACAAGCTGCAGCTAATCCTATAAGCTTGGAGGTATCTTCTCTAATTAGATCATACCCAAAACTCACATAAAAAAGACAAGTCACTAAAATGAAGCTCAAAGATCTTTTATGGAGCTCCAGATAAGAAAGCATACTTATATTTTTGAGCTTAGTGATTTAAAAAAAACAAAACCAAAACCTAAAAACAACATAAAGTGAAAAGGAAAGAGTCCAAAGTCATTAAGGGGCACAGCTACATACATGCCGTATAAAAAATACAACATGAGCAGGCCTTCTATAATGACATTGGGTGATAGTTTTTTAGATAGGTATTGGTTGGCTTTCCAAGAATCTTTAATAGCGCCTACATTGAACTTAGGCGTTCTTACAAACTCTGAACGTTTCCCTCTATGGCCCTCTAAGACTGCTAGTGAGTTGTGTAAAGAAAAACCTAAAGCCACTGAAAAGAATGTGAAAAACAATAAAATATACTCTAGAAAATGTTCAAAACCTTTTCCTTGAACATTTTTATAGGTAAACCAATAACACACAAATAGGATGAGGGTACTCACTATAAAAAAACTGGTCACTTCAAACACCCAGGCTAAATTTGGATAAATACTTTTAATGTACATCATAGGAACGCTTAATAGGGCTACTAAAAACACACATAAAAACATGGAGGAGTTTAAAAGGTGCATAAGACCGTGAAACTTAGTTTTAAAGGAAAGATTTGGAGCTTTTAGCACCTTCTTTACAGATTTTCTAAAATTTTCTGCGCCTCCTTTATTCCATCTAAATTGTTGAGATCTTGCTGCACTAATTACGATAGGTAATTCCGCAGGAGTTTCTACGTCTTCTAGATAGGTAAATTTCCAACCTTTTAATTGAGCGCGGTAAGACAGATCTAGGTCTTCTGTAAGGGTGTCCCCTTCCCAGTTGCCTGCGTCTATAATACAGCTCTTTCTCCATATACCTGCCGTCCCATTAAAGTTAATGAAATGCCCTTTGGCATTTCTTCCTACCTGCTCTAAGGTAAAATGAGCGTCTAAAGCAAAGGCTTGAATTTTGGTCAGAATAGAATAATCTCTATTTAAATGCCCCCAACGCGTTTGAACCACTCCAGTTTCTGGATTTGCAAAATGAGGTACTGTTTTTAGTAACCAGTCTGTCTGCGGAAGGAAATCTGCGTCAAAAATGACAATTAATTCTCCTTTAGCTATGGCTAAACCTTCCTTTAGAGCACCTGCTTTATAGCCTTCTCTATTGCTGCGTCTAATGTGAACAATGTCTAGGCCAGCTTCTTGTAACTTGGCAATTTGAGCTGCGGTGACACTTACAGACTCATCAGTAGAGTCATCTAATACCTGAATTTCTAATTTCCCCTTTGGATATTCCATTTGAGAAATATTTTCTAGGAGGCGTTCTACTACATATGCTTCATTATAAATAGGAAGCTGTATAGTGATATAAGGCGTTTCTGAACTTTTTGTAAGGTCTAAAAGGGGACCTACTTTTTTATTCTTCTTAAATTTTAGGTAATTAAAAAGTAAGTTAAGCTGCGCTATACTGTAAAAGAATATAAGCAATAATGCTATTGTGTAAAGAGAAATAATAAAATAGGCTGCAATATATCCCATGCTATTTAAAACTGTATTTAAAAATCCAACTCAATATCTTAACGCCCGCAAATATAGCACCTTTTAAGGTTCCGGACACTTTAGAGACCCCAATTCTTTTTTTATATTTCACGCTTACTTCTTTGTATTTTAAGCCTTTGCGCAGCGCTTTTAGCTGCATTTCAACAGTCCAGCCGTAGGTGGTGTCTTGCATATTTAAAGACAGCAGACTTTTGTATTTAATGGCTCTAAAAGGCCCAAGATCTGTGTAGTTGGCTTTAAATAAAAGTTTCATAAGCCAGCAGGCCAGCGCATTTCCAAATACTTGTTGGGGCGTCATACTCCCTTTTTCTCTTTGTTCTTTTACGCGCGCGCCAATCACCATATCATAGTCTTGGTCAATAATGGGAGCCACAATTTGCGTTAGTTGCTCCGGGTAATCTGAGTAATCACCATCTAAAAAAACTATAATATCTGGCAGAGTCTCTTGCTTTGCCAAATAGTCCAGACCTTTAAGACAGGCATGGCCGTATCCCATTTTTGATTCTGTGAGAACGGTAGCCCCTGCATTTTCTGCAGCCTTTTGGGTAGCGTCTGTAGAGGCGTTGTTCACTACTATAGTTTGTGAGACTATTGAAGGAATTTCTTTAATAACAAGCTCTATAGAGTCTGCCTCATTATAGGCGGGGATGATAACAATTATTTTTGGTTGCCTCACGTTTTATTTTTGGTTGAGTAAGTCTATTAAAGAGACATCATTTCCCAGTAGAATTTCTGTGGGATTAATTCTCCCAGCCTCTGGTCCTTGTTCTAGTTTTAACACGCCTCTTGGGCAAACTGCTGCGCAAATACCGCAGCCCACACAGCTGGAGCGTACAATATTTTCTCCCTTTTGGGCGTAGGCCCTTACGTCAATTCCCATTTCACAATAGGTGCTGCAGTTTCCACAAGAAATACATTGACCTCCGTTAACACTAATTCTAAACCTAGATTTAAATCGCTGTACAAAGCCTAAATAAGCGGCTAGTGGGCAGCCAAACCTACACCAAACCCTATTGCCAAAAATAGGGTAGAATCCTGTTCCAATGACCCCGGCAAAAACAGCACCAATAAGAAAACTATAACTGTTTTGAATAGCCTGGGTCTTAACACCTAAAAGACTGGAGTTGCCAGTAAAAAAACTGTAAAGCGTGGCGGCTGTCATAAGCACTGCAAACACCAATACCCCGTGCACCAACCACCTTTCTACTTTCCATGAAAAAAGTGATTTACTAGAGTGTTGCCTGTAAGGATCTCCTAGTGTTTCTGCCAAACCCCCACAGCCACAGACCCAAGAACAATACCATCTTTTTCCAAAAAAATAGACCATTACGGGCACAACCACAAGGGTGAGTAGAATTCCCCATACCAATATAAAGACCCCTAGGCCTCCAGAATTTATAAGTGTTTTTAGGTTCCAGCTAAAGAAAAAATCATAATCTAGCGGAAAGGCATTTTTAAAATCTGTGGCTGGCAATTGCAGGCGGGTCATGATTTCTGGAATCAGAAAAGCAAAGACAATCTGGAAGAACAGTACAGAGGTAGTTCTGAGAAGCTGATATTTGTCATGCCTGTATTTTATATACATTCTTACCGCCATCACTACCATGACCACGCAGTACATAAAACCGTACACAAACCACCTGCTAGCAGGACCTCCATTTAAAAAGTAAGAGACAGGATCTAATATGAGCGTCCATTGAATGCTGTAGTGGGGCGCAAAATATAACAATAGGTAAAAACTCACTAAATACGCAAATACCCCCCAAGCTATAAAGCCTCTATTGGTAGCATTTTGGTGATAAATACCATTATTTTTAATTCCCTTAGGCCCTAATGTGATTAGTTGTGGCACTATAAAAAGTAAGGCTCCTAAAATACCCAGTCCAAAACTGAGCCACCAAAATAAGCTCAGATGTTCTTTTACTGGGCCTACGGCCGATATTTTTCCTAGCTCAAAAGCCAAATCTTTTGAATCGTTATATATGATTTTTTTATACTCAGCCTTGCGGGCTTCTTTTGAAACACCTTTTCCTTTAGCGGCTTCTCTATGGCTCTGGTTAGCCTGTAATACAAGTGTGGCAAGTGAGTGCTCTAAGCTGCTAATTTGTTTAAAATTTACACCTACTATTTGTCTGGAGGCCAGCGATTCAAAAACTTCTGAACTTATATTTTTATCTTCAATAAGCTTATTTAGGCTTTCTTTATTTACAGCGTAATCTCCATAAAAAACCAAGGCAGTAAAAATACAGAGGCCTATTAGAAAAAGAAAAATACCTATTTGTTGAATCTTTTTCATCTATTATTTTTTAAAGAATTAAAAATACGACTCCATGATTTTTTTTGTTTTTGCACGCTTCTATTCAGACTGTTGTTAAAGGTCTTTAAAATATCTGACTGATAAGAAGTGCTAAATTCAGGGTCAAAAAGAGCATCGGCCCAATGGGCCAAGACATAAGAAATATCTCTTTCCTCTGTGAGCCAACGGTCTAATATTTCATGCCTGGTACGTATGCCAAAACTATTGAGCCCCAAAAATTTCTCTGTTTTTTTGTCATAGGCGATGGTTAAGGCTATGTTTTCAATGGAATGTTGCCAGTTAAAGTGGGTTTCATACTCCGGTTTTCTCCTTTCAGAATGAACCCATCCATAGGTTTGGTACTCTATGTCAAAAAACTTAGCAGAGTTAAACCAATGGCCTGGTTTGTAAGGTGTTTTTTGGCTACAAATACTTTGCGCCACTACCTCTCCCATCATTCTTCCGGTATACCAGACAGCCTCTATGGGACCTCTAAGACCAGTGGGTTCTTGTTGCTGGGCACAGTCTCCAATGGCGTAAACATGAGCTATATTGGTCTCTAAATACCTATTCACTAAAATCCCTTTGTCTGTTTTAATGGCACTATTTTTTATAAAATCTATATTGGGTTGTACACCAGTGCTAATGCCTACTAGATCACATATGATATTTTCTCCTTGTTCTGTAGTGACAGCTGCTACACGGCCATCTGGGCCTTTGTGAATTTCTTTAAGGTTGGTGTTGGTTCTGAGGTCTATGCCGTGAGACAAAATATGCTTGCCAATAAGGGCTGCATTTTTTGTGGGCAATACACCGTCCCAAAATTCATTTTCTCTCACTAAAAAAGTGACCGCTATGTGACGACTGTGAAGCATTTCTGCCAATTCTACCCCTATCAGACCTCCGCCAACTACCACGGCTCTTTTGCATACTTTGGCGTTGGGTGCCTGTGTTTCTAAAAGGTCTAGGTCTTGCTTGCTGTAGAGGCCTTGCACTCCAGGCAAATCTTGTCCTGGCCAATCATAAAAACTAGGCTTTGAACCAGTGGCAATAATGAGGTTGTCATAGGCCAGTGAAGGGGTGTTTTCTAAAATGAGTTGTTTTTTTTCTACGGCTATTTCAAGCACACGGTCTTGCAGTAGTTCAATCCTGTTTTTTTTCCAGAACCAATCTTCATAGGGTTTAGTATGCGCAAAAGTCATATGCCCCATATAGACATACATGAGTGCAGTTCTAGAGAAAAAATGAGGGCTTTCCGCAGAAATAACCGTAATACGCTGGTCAGATTTTTTACGGATGTGTCTGGCAGCTGTAATGCCGGAAATTCCATTTCCTATTATGACGGTGTGTTTGAGCATATTTTTTATAGGCACTTCCTTGTTACAAGTTAAAGCCTTTCTATAAGTGTTTTAAAAAGAGTGATCATTTTAGGTTCTGTAGCTCCCGCAATTGCAATAATTTCTGCAATGTCTACTGGCTTTAATTTTTCAGGGTCACACTCATCTGTAATCACAGAAATAGCGGCCACTGGTAAATCAAGATGATTGGCTACAATGACTTCTGGAACGGTTGACATACCCACAGCGTCTGCCCCTAAAATTTTGAGCATCCTGTACTCTGCTCTGGTTTCTAATTGGGGTCCTACCACTGCTGCATAAATTCCTTCTTGTAGTAAAATACCTTGTTCCTTAGCAATCTGTTTCATGGCAGCTCCCATAATGGGATCATAGGGGGCACTCATATCTGTGAAACGCTCTCCAAACTCTCCCACATTTTTAAAGGCTAATGGAGACCCACCTTGTAGGTTAATATGGTCTTCAATAAGCATCATATCTCCTTTTTTAAAGTCTAGATTAATGGCGCCAGAAGCATTGGAGATAAGTAATTTTTTTATACCCAAGCCATGCATGACCCTAATAGGGTAGGTAACATCTGTTAAGTCATAACCTTCATAAACATGAAAACGGCCTTGCATGACTACTATTTTTTTGCCGCCTAAGGTTCCGTAAATAAGTTTTCCCGCGTGGAACTCTACTGTGGCTAGTGGAAAATAAGGAATGTGGTTGTAGTGCGCCTCTACTTTGTCTGTTAAATGATTAACGAGCTGCCCAAGTCCTGTGCCAAGCACAATCCCTACTTCTGGAGCGTCAAATCCTTTTTCTTTTAAGTAAGCTACAGCGTCTTCTAAATGTTTTGCAATCATAGCAGTGGTATATATTGTAAAAATAAGGGAATGTTTTGAAGATCTTCCTTTTGGTCTATATCATTTTTTGGTTGTAGTAAATGGAAACTGCCTGGGCTTAGGTTTTTCAGGCTCATGTTTAGTACCGCACTGGTACTCCAAGGAATATTCTGAAAAAGCTTTGAATTTTTTTCAGAAAGTCCAATGAGGTAGTATCCACCGTCTGTGGCGGGACCAAAAACTACTTTATTCTTATCTAAGGAGGCAAAAGCCTCTTCAATATCTGTAGACTTTAAGTCTATAAGGTCTGATCCAATAAGGACTATATTTTGATAGCCTTTCTCAAAGCCCCAATGAAACGCATGCAACATTTTTTGGCCTAAATCTCCCTTACATTGTAGTTGTTTGTCAAATATTTTAGGGTTCCAAATGTCATTTTCTAATATTTCTTGAGAATAAAATACTACTTTTTTTTTGTTCAATTCTTGAGTAACAGCCGCTGTATGCGCCAATAGTATTTTATATACATCTAGTGCATTCTGTTCGCCAATACCCGCTGCAAGGCGTGTTTTACAGTGCCCTAAAACAGGGTTTTTTGCAAAAATAATGATGAGGTCTTTAGTCATAATTTTTATTTAAGCGCAGTATGCTAATGTCGGAATAATCAAAATTAAGTAGCTGTGTTTAAGAAAAAATCTACTTTAGTAAAAATATATATATGTTTTCAGCTCCTAAAGTTCCTTTTTTAATCATTGTTTTGATAGTTTTGGGCGCCTGTAAAAATAGTTCGATACAAGAAGCGCAAATGAATAAAAAAGGCCCCAATTATTACACAGAAGCCCATAGGCCTCAATATCATTTTTCTCCTGAGACTGCATGGATGAATGACCCCAATGGTCTGGTTTATCATCAAGGGGTGTACCACTTATTTTACCAATACCACCCATCTGACATTGTGTGGGGGCCTATGCATTGGGGGCATGCCACTTCTACAGATATGATTCATTGGGAGCACAAGCCCATTGCACTTTTTCCAGACAAACACGGTTATATTTTTTCTGGCTCTGCTGTGGTAGACCACAAAAACACCTCTGGTTTTGGAACGCTAAAAAACCCCGCACTAGTAGCTATTTTTACCTACCACCTCATGGAGGGAGAAAAGGCGGGCCTTACAGATTACCAAACCCAAGGAATTGCATACAGTCTAGATAACGGAGATAGTTGGAGCGTGTATGATGGAAACCCAGTGATTGGCAACCCAGGGATGAAAGATTTTAGAGACCCAAAAGTTTTTTGGAATGAACAGACTGAGGCTTGGACCCTGCTTTTAGTGGCGGGAGATCATTTGCAAATATGGGGCTCAGACAACCTAAAAGATTGGCAGCAGCAAAGTAAATTTGGCGAAGACCAGGGTGCTCACGGAGGTGTTTGGGAGTGTCCAGATTTGTTTCCTTTGTCTGTGGCTGGCACCGATGCTCAAAAGTGGGTACTCTTTATTAGTATTAACCCAGGAGCGCCCAACGGCGGCTCTGGCACTCAATATTTTATTGGAAATTTTGATGGAAAAACTTTTACCTCTGATCAAACAGAAGCCCTTTGGGTAGACGGAGGTACAGATAATTATGCGGGAGTTACCTATAATAACACCCCAGATAATAACAGGTTATTTATGGGTTGGATGAGTAATTGGAATTATGCCCAGTTAACACCTACTCAGGCTTGGAGGTCTGCCATGACATTACCTAGAACCCTTCATTTGGAAACAGTAGGTGGCGCAGATAGACTGGTAAGCATGCCTTTGGCTGCTATGAATCCAGAAAATAATTCTTCTGTACGTTATGAGATAGCTGCTGGGAGCAATCCTCTTTCTGTAGCTTCAGTTGCTTTAAACCAGTCTCAAATTCGTTTTAATTGGAATGGAACCTCTGTGAATTTAGACTTTAGTAATAATGAGGGGCAAGTCCTTAGTTTAAAGTTAGACGCTACTGCTAAAACTATCACTTTAGATCGCTCTAAGAGTGGCTCTGTAGATTTTGAAGAGCGTTTTAAAAATGAGCAACAAATGGACTGGAGCCCTTTAGAGGGGCAAAACGATCTTAATATCTATATGGACGCTTCTTCTATTGAGGTATTTGTAAATGGGGGACAATCTGTGCTAACAGCTCAGTTTTTTAACCTAAAGCCCTATGCTCATTTAGAAATATCTCAACCATCAGAAGAACTGCTGGTTTTGGAAAACTTTGAGATCAGACCTATAGACAGAATCTGGAGATAGTTTTAGAAGTAAAATACCCAAATAACAAAGGCTAACTTTTTAAGCATACCGAAAGCAATGAGCCATTTAGTGTGTTTCTTATTTATTGAGAATTTCATTTTACTAAGTTATATAAATTCTTTGGCTTTTTGGAAAGCTAAACACCTAGTCTGCGCAAAATAAAACGCTGAGCGCCTCTTCTAGTTTTTGTTCTTCAAGATAGTTTTTTGCAAGTATGTGTAGCTCCTTATATTTTTCTTCTGTGTTTGAAATGGCTAATACAGCCTTTATAGGGCTTAGCTGCTTTGTGCTTTTAATGGCTTTTTCTGACGGTTTATGGGCAGTATTCCCCAATCTCCCTAAATCATTTCCCGTTAAAACCTTACTGCTCTGGGCATGGGCAGGTAAGCTGTCTACACCAATCCCCTTGGTGTAAATGGGCTTTTCTAATTCAAACAAAGAGGCTTCACTCACCCTGGTATACCAGTTTTTACCCAAACGGGCTACTAAGTCTAACTTTAGAGTATCTAGTTTTCCGTCTGCCCCTTTGTACTCATCTCTAATATGAATATTAACAACCCTACATATCACCAAATTTCCTGCGCCTGCTTCCGCGCCTAATTCAATAATGCTGTCTACAACGCATTCAAAAGCAACAGGAGATTCTGCTACCCTAGGCGGCTTTATTTTAGATGAAGCAATGGGTGTTAAGCCGCATTTGGTAAACTCATTCACCCCTTTTTCATATTCTGTACTAGCCAATGACATTTGCTCAACAATAGCGTAGTTCACTATATTTATGACTACTTCTCTTACCTCTTTTACATTTTCAAAACTATGTTTTGTAGTGTTGTTGCTGCCTCTTCTAGCGGGTGAAAATATTAAGATGGGGGGGTTGGCACTAAACACATTAAAAAAGCTAAAGGGGCTTAAATTTACTTTTCCCTCTTGGTCTATAGTGCTTGCAAAAGCAATGGGTCTGGGCGCAATTGCTGTGAGCAAGAGTTGGTGTAGCTCTTGGGTAGAAATTGAATTTGGATCTATAGTGGTGGTGCTTTTCATTTTTTAATTATTGGGTGTTAAGGAGGGTAGTAATTGAGACCTCACTTCTCCAAAGCCTACTCTAAGACCTTCCTTTTCACAATATCCCTTCATAATAACAGTGTCAAAATCCTCAACAAAACTTCTTTCTTCTCCACTGTCTAATTTTATAGGGTTTTTGCCACCCCATGAAAGCTCTAGCATAGACCCGTAAGAATGGGTGTCTTTGCCGCTAATGGTACCAGAGGCCATTAAATCTCCTACTTTTATATTACATCCGTTGATGGTATGGTGTGCTAATTGTTGAAACATATTCCAATACATATACTTAAAATTAGAGCGGCTTACTGTGGTTTCTTCCTTGTCTTTTGGCGCAATGGCTACCTCTAAATTAATATTGTAATTCTTTAAGCCCTTATATGCTAGATAGGGTAGCACTTTAGGCTCTTGCAACGGACCTTCTGTTTTAAAGGGCTCTAAAGCCTCTAAGGTCACTACCCACGGAGACATAGAGGAGGCAAAGCTCTTGGCTAGAAATGGCCCAAGGGGCACGTATTCCCATTTTTGAATATCGCGGGCAGACCAATCATTAAAAAGTACTTTTCCAAAAATATATTCGTGGGCTTTGTGGGTAGTCACAGAGGTTCCTAAAGGCGTGTTTTTTCCTATAATAAAACCCATCTCTAACTCAAAGTCTATTTTAGAAGAGGCCTCTAAAACGGGTGCTTCTGTATTTTGTAATAGCAGCTGCCCTTTGGGCCTGTGGATGTTCTTCCCACTCACTATAATAGAAGAAGCCCTACCGTGATAGCCTACCGGTAAATGTCTCCAATTAGGTAGCAAGGCATTTTCTGGATCTCTAAACATTTTACCTACATTGGTAGCGTGTTCAATGCTAGAATAAAAATCTGTATAGTCTCCAACCGAGACAGGAAGCTGCATTTGCACTTCATTTTGCCGTAAAAAAGCTGCTTTATTTTTTTTTAAAATTGAGTCAAGATCACATAATTCAGCCTGAATAAGGCTTCGTACTTTAGTGGTTGTCTCCTTACCTAAAGAAATAAAATCATTTAAAAACTCATTTTTAAATACGCTGTCAGAAAATGCAAAGTTCTTAAAGATTCCTAATTCATAGGCCTTTACCAAATCTAATATTTGTTGGCCAATAGCAACACCTACTCTAGGAACGCTATCTTCTATTGAGAAAACACCAAAGGGTATATTATATATGCTAAAATCTGACTGATCTGGTATGTGAATCCAAGTTTTCATAGGGCAGTTTCTTCTTTTGTGATAAGTTGTAACCCATCAGCTATTAACTTATGATAGGTTGTCATTGATTTTAAATTATTTAAATATGCGTATATGTCTTGCTCCAATATATTTGCAGTGCCGTATACCAATTCATACATTTCCAATGGCAGAAGCCAATCAGTAGGGTATGTGGTTTTTAATTGGCCTAGTATTTCAGACAGCAGCTGCTCATCTATCTGATTGTTCTCTCGCATATCTCTAACTTCTTTATACCAGCTATGTAAAAGTAATTGAGCCTCAGAATGATGTATTTTTCTGCTCTTTGTCTTTGAGACTTTGTGAAGATTTTCAAAAGACTCCGGACTAGCTGGTCCTGCAAATGCAGATACAATTTCCTTGCCAATAGCCATGTCATAAATACCCCATTCCGGTTTAAATAAAACAAGGTCTCCATGAGTGACCGTACAATCTTTAAAAGAAATAAGCATTATTTTACCTCTTAAATCCCTTTTGCCTGTTATAATTTCTCCAATTACTTTTATACCCCCTTCAAATAAGAGTTGGACACGTTTTCCTTCATAAATACCATAGACTTCTAAGTCTTTTGGAGACATGTCTTCAATGGCTAAATTAATATTTTCTAGTTTTCCAATGGGGCTCCCAAATCCTTCTTTGTGGTTTTGAACCCCATGTCCATTAAGTTCTTTATCTCTAGAGGCCAATGCAGTTTTACCTGTGGTTTGAATGTAGATGGGCTTGTTTTCAAAGGAGAGAATATTTTTAAAAACACCAGAAATTTGCAGTCCTGTACTGAGTTCAACAGTTCCAATATTTTGTGAAGCAAGTAGTTTTTCAGCCCCTTTAAGCCCCCCTGTTCTAAGAGCCATTTTATTGGCAAACTTTTCTAACACATAGCTTAAGTGAGCAAAATTAGGCGTCACAAAAAGCTGAGGCTGTGTCTTTGTAATATCAAAATTTACTTTTGCTGCCTCTATGGTGAAATCTATTTTTTCTACTTCATCCATTAAGCATAATTTACTTTCTTCAATAGAAGACAACAGGCCTGCACCATAAATTTTCGGATGCTCTAGACTGCCAATGAGTCCATACTCTACCGTCCACCAGTGTAGGTTTCTTATTTGGGCCATTTCAGATAATTCTCCCATGTCTTCCTGTATGGCATTTAATTCTGCAATGGCTTTTTCTATACTTTCGTTGTCTGTTTCTGGATCTTCTTTTAAAATAGAGACCTTTCTCACCGCTTCATATATGTCATGATCTTTGGCAGATGAAATGGCTTTGCTACCTATTTCTCCAAACCTTCTCAGGTATTCTGAATATTCTGGATTTCCTATAATAGGAGCGTGCCCAGCAGCCTCATGAATAATATCTGGGGCTGGTGTATAGGAGATGTGTTCTATGCTGCGAATGTCAGAGGCTATTACCAAAACATGATAGGCCTGAAATTCCATAAATGCATTGGGGGGTATAAAGCCGTCTACAGAAACAGCTGCCCAACCTATGTCTTTTAGAATCCTATTCATGCCCTCCATCTCTGGAATTCTATCTATGGTAATACCTGTTTTTTCAATGCCACTCAGATAGTAGGGGTGTGCCACCTTAGACAGGTAGTGCATATTTAAACGCATGACATACCTCCAAACCGCTTGATTTTGAGGGGTGTATTTTTCATAAGGCTGCTTTACAATGAATTCATGTAAGTGTTTAGGCAACTTTTTGGTTACCTCATTCCACTGAAAGGCAGGGGGGCTTGCTGTATTCATAAATGCGTTAATATTTTATAAAGTACCTCTTTTACTCTGTTCCCTTTCTATGGCCTCAAATAAAGATTTAAAGTTTCCTACACCAAAGGATTGTGCTCCTTTTCTCTGTATGACCTCTAAAAATAGAGTAGGCCTGTCTACTATGGGTTTTGTAAATAATTGCAATAAATAACCCTCTTCATCACGGTCTATAAGAATGCCATTTTGCTTAAGTACTTCTACGTCCTCATCTATTTCTCCTACCCTTTCTATTAAATCATCATAATAAGCCTCTGGCACAAATAAAAATTCTACCCCACGTTCTCTCATAGCAGAGACAGTGGCTACAATGTCATCTGTGGCCACAGCAATATGCTGCACTCCTGGGCTGCCATAAAAGTCTAAGTATTCTTCTATTTGAGATTTTTTCATCCCTTTGGCGGGCTCATTAATTGGAAACTTAACCCTCCCATTACCATTGCTCATGACCTTGCTCATAAGGGCGGTGTAGTTGGTAGAAATATCGTTGTCCGTAAAGGAGATAATTTGAGCAAAGCCCATTACCTCCGCGTAAAATTTACACCATGTATTCATGTCTCCCCAGCCTACATTCCCTACCATATGGTCTATAAATTTTAAGCCTACAGTTTCTGGATTGTAATGAGACTCCCATTTTTTATAGCCAGGTAAAAAAGGACCTGTATAGTTTTTGCGTTCTACAAAAACATGCACCACTTCACCATAGGTATAAATCCCAGATCTAATGACATGCCCATACGCGTCTTCCTCTAGCGTAGGCTCCATAAAAGGCTTGGCACCTCTTTTTGTAGTTTCTTGAAAAGATTTGGTGGCGTCATTTACCCAAAGGGCGATGATTTTCACTCCATCTCCATGTTTGTTAATGTGCTCATTAATGGCGCCATCTTTATTTAAGGGTGTGGTTAAAACCAATTTTATTTTACCCTGCTTTAATACATAAGAAACGCGATCTTTTAAGCCTGTTTCTAGTCCTGCATAGGCATGTGACTGAAAACCAAAGGCTGTTTTGTAAAAATGGGCACTTTGTTTGGCATTCCCTACATACAATTCAACATAATCTGTTCCAAGCAATGGCAAAAAATCTTCTGCCTCTGAAAATACTTTTTTAAGTCCGTATTCTGTATTTTGTAAATCCTTTAATTTTTTTATTTCTGCCATTGCGTTTCGTGTTTTATTGTGAGCTTTATGAGTCTTCTAACCAAGATTGGAAGTAGGAGTCATCATTTATTTTCATGGCTTCTTCAGTTACCATTAGCGGCTTAAAAGTGTCTACCATGACTGCTAATTCTGTAGTCTCTTTTTTCCCAATACTTTTTTCCATTGTGCCGGGGTGTGGGCCGTGAGGAATTCCAGACGGATGCAGGGTTATTTGGCCTTCATCTACATTTTTTCTACTCATAAAATCACCACCTACATAATAGAGTACTTCATCTGAATCTATATTGCTGTGGTTGTAAGGCGCTGGCACTGCATTTGGATGGTAGTCATACAAACGGGGAACAAATGAACATATAGAAAAGGCATTAGTTTCAAAAGTTTGATGTACTGGTGGTGGTTGGTGCACCCTACCAGTGATGGGCTCAAAATCGTGAATGGAAAATTTATACGGAAAGTTATAGCCATCCCAGCCCACCACACTAAATGGGTGCGCTGCGTACACGTACTCATGTATGAAGTCTTGCTTTTTTACTTTAATAATAAAATCACCTTTTATATTGTAGGTTTCCAATTCTGACGGCCCCTGCAAGTCACGCTCACAGAAAGGCGAACTTTCTAAATGTTGTCCAAACCAGTTCCTATACCTTTTTGGCGTGTAAACAGGGCTTTTAGATTCTACAATAAAAAGTCTATTGTCTTGAGTGTCAAAATCTATTTGGTATATCATTCCCCTTGGCACCAAGATATAATCTCCGTATTTAAAGACAATGTTTCCTAACTGTGTCCTGAGCTTTCCAGTTCCTTTGTGAACAAATAAAACCTCGTCAGAATCTGTATTCTTATAAAAATAATTTCTTAATGATTTTTTTGGCGCAGCCAATACAATACTGCAATCACTGTTTGTTAAAACTGTTTTTCTACTTTCTAAAAAATCATCTATCGGCTTTATATGAAAACCTTTTAGACTCATGGATTTCATATTTTTTTCTACTGCAATTTTTGGAGCAACACTATAGGATTTTAAAATTTCCTTGACCTGTGTTGGACGCTGGGTGTGGTATAAGAGTGATGACATACCATCAAAGCCAATGGTGCCAAAAAGCTCTTCGTAGTAGAAGCCGCCATTTTCATTTTTAAATGCGGTATGTCTTTTATGCGGAATATTTCCTAGCTTGTGGTAGTATGGCATAATCTTATAATTAAAATTAAATTTCTATTGTAGCGGCTTCTTCTTTTTCACGCTGCACTTTAAGGATGGCAATATCCAATGATATCTTAGTTAAATTTAAGCCATTTGGGCTCACTTTATATGTTTTTTGGAGTGCTTTTTTTATAATATCTGAGCTGTCCTTAAATAGCAATTCATCTGTTATTTCTCCGTCAAGTTCCATTAAATAAGCAAAAACCCTTGCCATTCCACAGTTGGCAATAAAGTCTGGAATGACCGCTATTTTGCTATCTACTTCAGATAGAATAGGGCCCATAAAAACCTCCTTGTCATTAAAGGGCACATTGGCCCCACAACTCACTACTTCTAATCCATTTTTAATAAGGCTGTCCATATGAGATTTCTCTACCATTCTAGAGCCTGCAGCAGGAATAAATATATCTGCGCCACAGTCCCAAGCCTTTTCAATACCCTGATTGGTTGGCAGAAAGTTTTCACAGCTATGTAGTTGTCCCTTTTTACCATATAAAAATTGTATTTCTTTTAAGGAGAAACCAGCACTATTAATAAAACCTCCGTTGTGGTCTATAATGGCTACTATTTTGACACCCATTAGAGTGAGGTAAAAACCAGCTGCTGCTCCTACATTTCCCCATCCTTGAACTATTGCTTTTTTGCCCTCTATAAAACCACCCCATATATTGTAGTAATGCTTTACAGCCTCCGCAACACCGTATCCAGTGATTAAATCTGCTACTTTAAAATCTCCACCATCAGATGGAATAAAAGCACTATCGGTAACGCGTTTGGAGACTCCTATTTGTAACCGCTCAATTTGTTTTTGATTTTGAGCCTTATTGTTGTTAAAATGACCTTTCACCACTCCTTCCTGTGGGTGAGACAATCCCAAGCTTTCTGTAATTGGAATTACTTCATGTAGTTCATCTATGTTGAGGTCTCCGCCTGTTCCATAATAACTTTTTAAAATGGGAAGAATGGCTGCATACCACCTTTTAAGCACCTCTTTCTTTCTAGGGTCTTGTGGATCAAAGTCAATACCTGATTTTGCGCCTCCAATTTGAGGCCCAGAAACGGTAAACTTTATTTCCATTGTTTTTGCTAAAGAGGCTACCTCATAGCGGTTTAAGCCCTTGCGCATTCTGGTTCCACCACCTGCGGCACCACCCCTTAAGGAGTTAATGACTACCCAGCCTTTTGCTTCAGATTCTCTATCTACCCATTCAAATACTATTTCAGGGGCACTGCGTTCAAAAATTTCAATAAGACTAGACATAAACAAATAAGATAGATTTTAATTTATGGTATTAAAGTTAATTTTCAAGGCCATACAAATAGTATTGCACTGCTTTTTATTTGTATATATAGAATATTTTATCATTTAATGATAAATAAATAGAATATTTTTCTATATTTAGAAATACTACTTGCGCAAATAAAAATATTAAGAACCAAAAATGAACAACAGATTAGACGCCACAGACCTTAAAATTTTAAATCTTTTACAAGAAGATGGACGTGTGACCATTAAAAAAATGTCAGAAATTTTAAACCTATCTACTACGCCTATTTTTGAAAGAATCAAAAAATTAGAAAAGGAAGGCTATATCAAAAAATATGTAGCCCTGTTAAATGATCGTAAAATGGGTCTAAAGCAAACGGTGTTTATCCATTTAACTTTAAAAGAGCACTCTAGAAGTTATATAGAGAAATTTGCTAATGACGTGAAAGAATTTCCAGAAGTCATGGAGTGCTATAGGATTACAGGTAACTTTGATTTTTTACTTAAAGTGCTGGTTAAGGATATTGAGTCTTATGAGAATTTTATTTTGACCAAGCTCTCTTTAATATCAAACCTGGGTCATGTTCAAAGCCATATTGCTTTGTCAGAGTCTAAAAACGCTACAAAAATTAATTTGGACGCTATAAAGCTATAGCGTTTTTGTAAATAAAGCTATTAATTGAATGGCTGTATTGAATGCTTCATCAATTTTGGCAATCATTTCTTCTTTAGATTTAGCACTAATTAGCTGTGTTTTATAAACGCGGTTAATCTCTAGCTTTTCCTCTGAAGGACAGTCCATTTTGGAAATTTCAAATGTCGTTATTTGCATAATAATTGTTTATTAACAACAACTTTTGTTTTCTTGAATTGGTGGGCAAGCTATAGTTCCGTATGAGCAATAAACACAACAATCTCCTTCGTTTGGTCTTAATACTTTTTTACAATTCTCGCACTCGTAAAAGAATTGACAGGATTCTGTTGGCATTTCCTCTACTTTTTTATGTCCGCAGTTTGGACAAGTGATTTCTGATTTTAATATGGTTTCCATTTAATTTTCTTTTTTGTCGGTTACTCTATAAACTGTTGAGTTAATTGCTTTTTCAATCTCGGTTTCATTGGTTTTTGTTCGGTCAAACTCGATAATTGCATTTCCGTTTTCGTATGACGCTTTAGAGTTTACAATTCCGATTAGTTTATTTACTTCGTGATTAACGTGTTCTTCGCAACTCGCACAGGTCATTCCGCTAATTTTAAATTCAGTTGTAGATATGTCTGATTTGTCAACTACGATTATTTGCTTTCCTGTGTTTGGGTAAAAAATCTCTGAATAGTATGGGAAAGCCAACATAATAATTGCAAATGCAGTTACAATTCCTAAAAACGTTTTTGTTTGTAAAAATTTTGGTTTTTTGTCTGTATCACATTCGCAATCAATTTCTTTCTTGTGTTTTAGTTTTTGATACCAAGCAAATCCAAGAACCAAAATTGTCAGCCCAATTAAATAAGGTCTAAAAGGCTCAATCCAAGAGAATGTTGAAGCAATTCCACTTGTTCCTGCAATAAGAGCTAAAACTGGTGTTATACAACATAAAGAAGCTGTAACTGCTGTCAGTAATCCTGCACCGATTAATTTGTTTTCACTTTTCATATCGTTTCTAAAATTTTGTTCTTGTAAAGTATTTCAAAAAACGGATTCAGTAAGGTTGAATATTCTGCCGTCAATGAGTAAAAAATAGTTTGGGCTTCTCTTTCGGTTTCTAATAAGTTTCTGTCTTTCATTTTTCTCAAATGTTGAGAAATAGCAGAAATGTTCATTCCGAGAATATCGCTTAAATCACAAACGCAAAGTCTTTTTTCCTCAAAGAGTAGGTAAAGTATTTTAAGTCTGACGTTATTCCCAACTAATGAAAGTCCATTTGCTAAATAATCAAACGATTCATTTAATTCCGAAACAGTGTATTTGCAACGGTTTATTTGTTTAATATCTGCCTGTTGTCTTATGCACGAATTATTTCCCATAACACAATATTACATTTATTTTTTATTTAAGCAAATACTTAAATACAGTAATTCCCAAGCTTTAAGAAATTTCAACTCTTTTTTTTTTGACCTGAAAAGTTCAAATTCATTTGACGACATACAAATGAACCAATTTACTAAACCAGTTACAGAATAGTATTGAATAATAATTGACTTTTATTGATTTAAAAACACTATTGTTATAGGGTTTTTTTTACTAAATATTTAGGGAATAATCTTGAGTTGATCACTTAAAGGCTGATTCAAAAAATTATCATGAAAATCAGCTAAAAGTACGGTAGAAGGATTTCCAAAATGTTTTGTAAAAGATCCTTCAAAACCTAAATCATTTAAGTCCTTAAAAAAACCTGTCTTATATGTTTCTAGAGTTGTTCTGTTAATTAAATAGGCTATAAACCATGATCCCAAATCATAAGCAATACTTGATCTTTCACCATGAGGAATCGTATTGATTTTTTCACCAGAGTTAAGTCTAGATTTGGAATCCATTTTCCAAGTCATTCTTTCCTTTAAACGTTCTGAACCAACACCAGGCTGTTGAGAATATAATAATTGAGACATATATTCAGCTCCTCCTTCCATCCACCATGGATTTATTTGGTTTCTACTGTCTCTTTCTGACCTAATTTTACTAAAAACATGGGAATCCTTATAAACATGAAAATATTCATGAAGCAAAATTTGTTTGTAATCCTCTTCACTCGGACTAGGGTGTTTAGAAGCCATAGTTATAATGAATCCAGACCATTTATCACCAGTATTTCTTCTCGTATTTAAACCAGCCTGTCCATTTTTCGCATAATCTTTGAAACCATGATCTCTGTTTAAACAATTATTTACGTCGTCCCCCCCTAATTTATTTCTTCTATTACAATAAGTAATATCTAACTCTGCCGCAGCAGATTCACTAGTTCCAATAACCCACCATTCTAATGGACCATAGTTTCCCCAATTTGTAGCGCCTAAAGAATAATATTCTTTGACCAAATCTAAATGAGCTGTGGAAACATCACTAGTAGTAAAATAACTCGGAGGTTGAGTGGTTGTTTTACCCCAATTATCATTAGGATCTATAGCCTCAACTTCTTCATCACCAGCACCACTACATGAACTAAAAATTATTAAAACAGTAATCGAATAAAGAAATTTCACAATAAAATATTTTTTATAAATATAACAGTTTTTATCTATTAAACTTTACTTGAAATGAAGTTAAATCCGTTCGTTTCCCATGTCCTTTTCTGTAAGACCTATCAAGTTTAGATATTCATTAATAAGTCCCTTAAAACTCTTTATTCTCTGTTTATTGAAGTGCATTAGGATCAATTCTTCTTCTCCTTCCTTAACTTCTTTCACATCAACCTCAACTTCATCCCATCCTAATCTTTTGATGGATTCAAATCTTCTATTTCCACTGATTACTTGATTATGAGTATCGATAATAAGGGATTGTAGTAATCCCACTTCAGAGATACTCTCCATTAAATCCTCAATAGAGGATAAATCATAGATTTCTTCATTCGCTGTTCCTTTGGCTCCTCTGCTGAAAACACAAAAATCCCTTGCTACGCAAGCGTAAGTTTTTTAAGCCCTTCCGCTTTTAAAAGCGAGCTTTTTTCGCTTTAGAGCATAAAAAAACCCACTCTTAAGAGTGGGTTTTTGTGCTTTAAGTGGTGCCTCCAGGAATCGAACCAGGGACACATGGATTTTCAGTCCATTGCTCTACCAACTGAGCTAAGGCACCATTGTGTTAAGCGGATGCAAATATATATCCTTCTTCATTATATACAAACAAAAAGAGAAAAAAAGGCAATTGTTTTTTTTGTTTTTCCATCTTTGTAATATGAATCTTGTTTTAGATATAGGAAATAGTTTTGGGAAAATGGTCCTTTATAAAGGTGAGGATGTGGTGTTTAGAGATCAGGCACCAGCTGCTGAGCTGTTTAAAAAGCTAAAGAAATTATTTTTAAAATACCGTGAGATTGAGCGTTGTATTTTGTGCGTTGTGGGTGCAGTTGACCCTAAAATTGTTCCTTTTTTAAAGATAAACACCTTTCTTTTAGTGGTGAGTGCCCAAATGAAGCTCCCTTTTGAGAATAGTTACGAAACTCCAGAGACCCTAGGGGCAGATAGAATTGGTTTGGTGGCCGCAGCTGTTTTTGAGTATCCAGCTAAGAATTGTTTAATTATAGATGCGGGGAGCTGTGTGACCTATGACTTTGTATCGGCCAAGGGCCAGTATTTAGGAGGGGCTATTTCTCCTGGGCTCCAAATGCGTTTTAAGGCTATGCACGAGCATACAAATAAACTGCCTTTATTGACTGCCGACGACCGCTTTTTGACTTTGGGAAATAACACCCACAATAGCTTGTTGGCTGGGTCAGTAAATGGATTGGTCTACGAAATTGATGGCTGGTCTAATTCATTAACGACTCAATATGAAGATTTAACAGTTATTTTAACAGGAGGGGACACCCAATTCTTGTCTAAACGGTTAAAAAATACCATATTTGCGAATTCTAATTTTTTAGTAGGTGGCTTGCGCCAATTGCTAGACTACAACAACTGTTAAATGCTCAGAAAGATATTTCTTGCCTTCATCGTATGTTCCTTTTTTCATATGAATGCCCAAGACGGGACGGTTTCTCCCTACTCTTACTTTGGTTTGGGTAGCTTTCATGAAGCTAATTCAGCAGAAAACAATGCTATGGGAGGCCTTAGTATTTATGGAGACAGTATTCACATTAATTTGCAGAACCCTGGTTCTTACGGGCTATTAAAGCTTAGCACTTACGCCCTTGGAGTGTCACATAGGAGAATGAATTTGTCTTCTAGCAGCCAAGATAAAAATACGGCTATTACCGCTATAGATTATTTGTCAGTAGCCATGCCCGTAGCTAAAAATATTGGAATTGGTTTTGGGGTTACCCCAGTGACTAATTTGGGTTATATTTTAAACGCCACTACAGAAAATAATTTAGGAGAGACTATTTCAAATGTTTTTTCTGGAGATGGGGGCTTGAGTAAGGTCTATTTTTCTATAGGGGCGCTTCCTAGTAAAAATTTAAATGTAGGAGCCTCTGTGTTTGCGAATTTTGGAACGATAAACAAGCAAAGGGTTCAGTCTGTTTCTGATGTGCTTTTTGGCACTACTGATAGGAGGAGCTCTAGAATGAATGGTTTTAATTTTCAGTTAGCAGCTAATTACACGCCAAAAATATCAGATAAACTTTCGGTGTTTACTTCATTGGTTCACACCACAGCCTTAAACTTAAACTCAGAAAATACACAGCAAATAGGTTCACTTTCTCTAGTGAATGGCAATGATATTGAAATAAATTTTTTAGATTTAGAGGTTTTAAATCTTAAGAATACCACTGTTAAAATGCCTTCTAAAACTACCTTTGGTTTTGGTTTGGGTGAAGACAAAAAATGGTTGCTTGGGGCCTCTTACAGCCTTCAGGCTATGGGTGACTTTGAAAATTCTTTCTTAAAACAAGCCAATGTCATTTACAGTGATGCAACTAGCTTAAGGTTTGGAGGGTTTTTTGTGCCAGATTACACTCCTTTTGCCTCTTTTTTTAAAAGGGCTACTTACAGGTTTGGTTTTAGATTAGTGAATACCGGAATGGAAGTGAGCAAGCAGGCCATTAAAGACTTTGGCACAAACTTTGGTATTGGTTTACCAATGGGAGGCACTTTTTCCAATGTGAACATCGGATTAGAACTGGGTAGTTTGGGTACTGCAAAGTCGGGTCTCATTAAGGAGAACTATTTTAGTTTACGTATTGGATTGTCATTAAATGACAGATGGTTCATGAAAAGAAAAATAAATTAATTAGTTTTGCCTTTTATTTTTAAATTTTGCCTTTTATTTTTAAAATTAACTCAAAAGAACATGAAAAAGAATTTTCAAATACTAGCCATCGTCCTATTTGGCGTAGTGAACATGTTAAACGCTCAGGCACAAGACCAAGAATGTGCTACTAATTTATCTATCTACTCAGAATTTGTAAAAGTGAAAAACTTTGACTCTGCATATGTGCCATGGAAAATGGTCTATGAAGCCTGTCCAGGTTTGAATCCTGCTAATTTTGTATATGGTGAAGATATTTTAAGAGATAAAATAGAAAAATCAACAGGTGAAGAGAAAACGGCATTCGTAAATGAATTGCTAGGGCTTTTTAAGAAATATGGAGATTTTTTTCCCACTAGAGAGCATCTTGCAGAAGTTTTAATAGACCAAGCTCTGTTAAAGAACGATGAAAAAATGGCTTCTACAGAAGAAATTTTTAATATGTTAGATAAGGCTTTTAATGAAGATAGAGATCATTTCACTAACTCTAAGGCTTTGTATGTATACTTCTCCTATTTAGTAGATTTGAATACCTCCGGGGTGAAAGACTTAGATGCTGTTTTTAATACCTATGATTTAGTAGGAGCTATAATTGAATCAGAAATAGAAGTTTTAAATGATATGGTAACTGAGTTACAGGCTAAAGAAGATGCAGGACCCTTGTCATCTAGAGACGAAAGACAGCTTTCCATTGCAGAAAGCAAGTCTGAAACTTTTGTTAAAATCATGGAAAGCATAGACAGTAAATTAGGAGGCCTAGCCAACTGTGAGAATTTAATACCATTGTATCAGAAGAATTTTGAAGAAAAGAAGTCTGATGTTAAATGGGTAAAGTCTGCTGTAGGTAGAATGTACAATAAAGAGTGTACTTCAGACCCATTGTTTGTGAAATTAGTTGAAGCACAAAATGCTTTAGACCCCACTTCTGATACTTATTTTTACTTAGGCCTTTTGAAAAATGATGCCAGAAATAGCCAAGGAGCTGTGGCAGATTTTAACAAGGCAGTGAGTTTAGAAACAGACGCTAAAAAGAGAGGGAATATCTTATACAAGATTGCTACTATATACAAAAAGGCAAACAATAAGAGCTTGGCTAGAAGTTATGCTCTAAAAGCTTTAGACAGCAATGCCGCACTTGGGAGAGCCTATTTATTAATTGCTAGTTTATACGCAGATTCTGCAAACGAATGTGGCGCTACTTCTTTTGAAAAAAGAGCGGTATATTGGAAAGCTGCAGAAGAGGCTAAAAAAGCAGCTCGCGTAGATCTTTCTCTCAGATCCAGAGCCAACCAAACGATTGAGCGTTATATGGCACTCGCTCCCTCTAAAACAGATATATTTTCTTCTGGTTTAGCAGGGAAGACAGTTACTTTTAACTGCTGGTTAGGTGGTAGCATTTCCGTGCCAAACCTTTAAATGAAAAAGACTCACATACAGATCTATTTAAAAAGTATTGCCATTACCTGGGTAGCGGCAATACTTTTTTTAAGTTGTAACGACAGCAATAAGCCTCTGTTAGATTCATTAACTAAAACTGTTTCTCCACAAGGAATTGCCGAAAATTTCACCTTGTATTACACAGAGACTGACGATTTAGCAGAAATCCCCATGGAAGTTGCTATGGGTGGTGCCCTAAAAAAAGATGCCCGTTTGGTGGCTATTTTAAGGAGTTCTAAGAGTGAGGACTTTCAACATTTGGACTTTCCCTATAGAACCTTCCCAGACGGCCTGGTATTGGAAGTTTTTGATGCCCTTAATAATAAGAGTATTATAAAATCTGATTACGGAATTATTTATTCTGCTACAAATGTGATAGATTTGAGAGGTAATGTAGTGATTCTCACACATGACGGAAAAAAAGTAAGAACACCACAGTTGTTTTATGACAAAAACTCTGAGTGGATTTTTACTTCTGAAAAATTCACCTATATCAATCCAGACAATCAAACTGTTATGGATGGGAAAGGAATGGATTTTAATAGAGATTTTACCTTTTTAAACGCCCATAAAACTTTTGGGTATATGACTATTAAAGAATCAGAAATAGATTCACAAACAGAACAAGACTCAGAAACCAATGATTAGAATTTTAAAATACACAGAATACCTGTACTTAATAGTAGCCATTATGTCTCTTTTTAAGATAGTGAGCATATGGGGGCAGTCAGATGAGAATATGGGCTTGTTTATTATTTTTGGACTCATTTCCGTTGGTATGTTCCTATTTAGAAGAAACTACAGATTGAAATTTGAAAAGCGTGAACAAGAAAACAAGAAATAGTGGGAGTAGATTCCTTTATTATTGCAACTTCTTTACTCTTTTCTGCTTTTTTTTCAGGTATGGAAATTGCCTTTATATCTGCCAATAAAATTCATATTGAGATAGAAAAAAAGCAGGGAGGCTTTCTTTCAAAGATACTTGTAAAGTTAACTAAAAGACCTTCTAAGTTTATTGCTACCATGCTTATTGGTAATAATGTTGCTTTAGTAGTGTACGGTTTTTTTATGGGCGATTTGCTTTTATCTCTCTTCCAAGACTGGTCCGTAAATGCCTATCCTTTTGTAAGCGTGGTGCTTATAGATTTTAGTTTGCTCTCACAAACAGTTATTTCTACATTGGTTATTTTACTCACTGCAGAGTTTTTGCCTAAAGTGTTGTTTCAGATTTACGCCAATACGCTAATTAAAGCGCTTGCACTCCCCGCTTATATTTTTTATTTTATTTTTTCGTGGGTTTCTGATTTTGTCATTTTTATTTCAGACCTTATTTTAAAAGTGTTTTTTAAAACAGATGGAGATGCAGTCCCTATGGCTTTTAGCAAACTAGAAATAGGTGACTATATAAATGAGCAGATGGAAGCAGTAGCTTTGGAAGATGAGGTAGACTCTGAAATTCAAATTTTTCAAAATGCCTTAGAATTTTCAACTGTTAAAGCAAGGGAAGTAATGGTTCCAAGGACAGATTTATCTGCAGTAGATTTTCATGACACCCCTAAAAGTTTGGTCAAGATTTTTACAGAAACAGGTTTTTCTAAACTTTTGGTTTATGAGGACACTATAGATAATATTATAGGTTATGTGCATTCCTATGAGTTATTTAAGAAGCCCAAAACTATTAAAAGTATGCTTTTGCCTATAGAATACGTTCCAGAGACTATGCTCATTAGCGATATTTTAGATTTGTTAATTAAAAAAAGAAAGAGTATTGCCATTGTGCTAGATGAGTACGGGGGAACCTCTGGAATGGTGACTATAGAAGATATTGTAGAGGAATTGTTTGGAGAAATTGAAGATGAACATGATTCTACGGACCATACGGAAGAGCTAATAGGATTGAGGACCTATAAATTTTCTGCCAGGTTAGAGGTAGATTACCTCAATGAAACCTACCATCTCAGCTTACCAGAAAGAGATGAATACGGCACATTAGGAGGTTTAATTGTTCATGTAACAGGTGAAATCCCAAGCCTTAATGAAAGTATTACCATAGGAGACTTTTGTTTTACAATTCTAGAAGTTTCAGGCAATAAGATAGATATGGTATCTTTAGAGGTATTGGAAAAGGAATAAGCTTTACTGATTTGGCTTAAAAAATAAAAAGAAGCCAAGCAGATTTAAAAAGAAAATGGTATTTTCGCCAACTGATTAAATATATTAAGACTATGGCAGTATTAGAGAAAATAAGACAGCGAACCACCGTGCTTATCATCATTATTGGATTGGCCCTTTTTGCTTTTGTAATTTCAGGAGTTTTCACCAGCAGTGGTGCTTCTGGTTTAGCGTCAGGTTCAGCAATAGGAACAGTTAATGGAGAAGAAATTTCTATTGATGGATTTCGTCAAAAATTAGAGACTGCGGCTCAGCGTTCTGGCGCCGATGTTACGACTGTTCAATTGGTAAACCAGGTTTGGAATTCTGAATTGAGAACCACTCTTTTAAATGAACAAATTGAAAATTTGGGTATTTCCGTAGAAGGAGACCAGATTATGGATTTCATTAAAAATAACCCTACTTATTCTCAGCAACCAGAGTTTCAAAACGCGAACGGTATTTTTAGTGAGTCGCTTTTTGTTGCTGCTGTTGCAGATTGGAAAGCAAATAATCCTTACAGGTATTCACTATGGCTTCAGGACGAAGTTACTATTATGCAGTCTGCTAAGGAGCAAATATACTTTAACCTAATTAAAGGAGGCATTGGGATGACTTTGGCAGAAGGCAAATTTGACTATAAATTAGCCAATGATCTAGTAGATATTTCTTATGTAAGAATGCCTTTTTCTGCTGTGCCAGATACTACTATTACAGTATCTGCCTCTGAGATTGAAAGTTATATAAGTAAAAACCCAGCTTTGTTTAAACAGGAACCTGCAAGAGATATTCGCTTGGTTTACTTTGAAGAAAAAGCCTCTCAAGAAGATGAAGAAAGCATAAAAGCATCTGTGGTTTCTTTATTATCTGACAGTGAGGAGTTTAATGAGCAAACTGGAACTACTGAGTTAGTAGCGGGTTTTTTAAACACTACAGATTTAGCTGCATTTTTAGAGCGTCACTCAGATGAAGCTTACGACACTATCTACAGAGCTAAGAATGAAATTACAAGTGCTTTTAAGGACTCTATTGTTAGTCTAAATGCAGGGGATACTTATGGACCCTATAAAGAAAATGAAGCTTTCAAAGTATCTAAATTAGTTTCAAGAAAATCTAATGGTGCAGTAAAAGCGTCACATATTTTAATTGGCTTTGTAGGAGCAGAACGTGTAAATCCTTCTGTCACTAGAACAAAAGACGAAGCGAGAATTAAGGCTACCCAGCTTTTAGCACAAGCTAAGAATTCAAACACTGTATTTGCAGAGTTAGCAAGAGATAATTCAGATGGCCCTACAGCTTCTAGAGGAGGAGATTTAGGATTTTTTCAAGAAGGAGAAATGACTTCAAAATTTAATGACTTTGTGTTTTCAAATAGCACTAATGCCATTGGTTTGGTAGAAACAGAATTTGGTTTTCATGTGATTAAAATAGATGACAAACAAGATATTTTTCAAATAGCCACATTGTCTAGAGATATAGCTCCTTCAGAGCAAAGCATAAATACCGTATTCACACAAGCTACTAAGTTTGAAATGGATGTCACTAATGCTCCAAAAGAGTACATAAGCATTGCTAAAGAAGGTAACTTTGACGTGAAAACTGTTAGTAAATTACTTTCAATGGACGAAAACCTTCCAGGTTTATCTGCGCAGCGTGCAGTAGTTCAGTGGGCTTTTAATGAAGACACTGATCTAGGAGCCATTAAGAGATTTAATATAAATAAAGGTTATGCTATAGTTCAGCTTACTTCTAGGTACCGTTCCGGTACCATGACAGTAGCTGACGCTTCTGCTACTGCACTTCCTGTTATTAGAAAGGAAAAGAAAGCAGCTTGGATTATAAAGAATAAAGGGGCTAATACTCTTGACGCTTTTGCACAAGCTTCAGGACAAAGCATAGAGACTGCTTCTGCTTTAAGCGTGAAGAGTCCTACAATTCCTGGAGCAGGAAGAGAAGCTTTTGTAGTAGGTAAAGCATTCAATTTAGAGCTAGGAGGAACTTCTTCACTATTGGTAGGAGAAACTGCTGTTTATTTAATAAAGGTGACTAATAAAACAGACGCCACCCCACTAGATAATTACACTACTTACGCTGGAGCCTTAAATGCAAGCAATTTAAACAGTGTATTTTTTAGTAGTTTTAACGCTTTAAAAGAAGCTGCTATTATTGAAGATTTCCGTGCGCTATTCTATTAGAACGCTGTTTTAAAATAATAAAAAAGGCGGCCTTTAGGCCGCCTTTTTTATTATTATTTAATTTTTCTCATAAGACCATGTCACTATAAGAAAGTGAAGTAGCATATCCCTTATGAATAAAGTAGTTTTCCATTGCTTCTTGACTCATGTTTTTAGAAACTGCCATAATAAAATCTCCTCCCCAGGCTCCTAGACTTTTAATGCTCCCCTCAAAATCTGAGAAGTAAAGATTTTTAACTGGCGGGCTCTCTAATAGTTTAGACAATAGGGCCTCATGAAGTTGAAGCTGATCTATATAAATATCTATACTGCTGCAAATAGCCATAGCGCAGCTTAACTTTTCTAAGCTGCCTAAAGCTTCTCTCCAAGCAAGTGGTTGTTTATCCTTTTGGGTTTTGTATACTTGAATGCCTGCTCTGCTATTTTGTTTTTTATTTAAGTAGACAAAGCGTATTTGATCTGTAATGCTTGATGCTAATTCCAGCTTTGTAATAATAGGTTCAAAGCCATTTAAATCTCTTTTAAAAACAATAGGGTCATTAGCAGCTGCACAGGCAATATCATATCCAGAACCACCCATACTTTTTTCTAGCAGCTCAAAAGGGTTTACTCTTACCCATTGGGCAATATTGTTAATGAGGGTAGAAGAACTGCCTAAACCCCAATCATTTGGGAATTCCAGGTGGGTGCTTACACTTTCTCCAGTACTCCCTTTTAAAAACTCAGCATTTAAAGACTGTGCTATTTGCAATATGTGTATTATTTGGTCTTTTGGATTGTTAATCTCTTTTATGAAGGGTGCTTTTAGCGCACTTAAAGGGAATGAAAATGCACTCCATAATTTATTTAATTCTGTATAAGCCTCCCATTCAATAAAACCAGAGCTAGTTGGAGTGACCACTAAGTCTTGACCAAATTTACAAGGAATAGCTAGGGCAGTGGCTCCGTCTAACACTACATATTCAGCAGTAAGTAGTAGTTTTCCGTGGCTGTAAAATCTTTGAGACATAGGAGTGGGTACTTATTTATAAAATATGGGTCATATGAATATTAGCAAGTGGCTCTTAGCTTGTTAAAGGCTGTAACTACGTTGCTGTGGGTGGCAATTTGTGTCTTAAAAGTATCTATTAATGCCTCCTTTTCCTTTTCAGTAGCCCCTAATTGGTTTAAGATATTCATGAGGTGCATTTTCATATGTCCCTTTTGAATACCGCTAGTGACTAGGGAGTGCAAGGCGGCAAAATTTTGAGCCAAACCTGCTACAGCTACTATTTCCATAAGTTTTTGGGCAGAGGGTTTTTGAAGCACTTCTAAGGACCATTTTACAAGTGGGTGTAAATTGGTGAGCCCCCCTACGGTACCCAATGCTAATGGAATTTCTATCCAGAAACTAAAAATATCATTTTCAATACTGGCATGGGTGAGGCTAGTGTATTGGCCGTCTTTTGCAGCATAAGCGTGAACACCAGCTTCTACTGCTCTAAAATCATTGCCAGTGGCAATGATCACGGCATCTATCCCGTTCATAATACCCTTATTGTGAGTGACCGCTCTGTGCGGCTCTGCTTTAGCAATGGCTACCGCCTGCACCATCTTTTCTGCAAAAACAGCACCAGAGGCCCCCTCTATGCCTTCTAGGGCACTTACTGGGCAAGACACACTAGCTCTTACTACACAATTAGGAACGTAGTTAGACAGAATGCTCATTACTACTTCCAAAGCCTTTTCTTCTTCTGTAAATGCATGATATAGCTTTGCTTCCCTTTTTAAAGTAGTGGCAAATTGCTCTAAACAAGAGTTTATAAAATTGGCGCCCATGGCATCTGCTGTTTGGAATACCGCATGAATTTGAAAATAATTTTCTAGGGCCTTGGTTTTATTATTGAGCTTGATACTGCTAATACCTCCACCTCTTTTTTCCATATTTTGAGTGAGTGCTTGGCAGTCTTTTTTGAGTATGGGAAGGAGCTCATTAAAAAAGACACTTAACTTTTCTTCATCTCCCTTAAAAAAGAAGTGCACCTGACCTATTTTCTCAGTACCTAGCACCTCAGTTTTAAAGCCTCCTCTGTCTAACCAAAACTTAGCTGCCTTACTTGCAGCAGCAACTACAGAGCTCTCCTCAATGACCATGGGAATGACGTAGAGTTTTTCATTTATTAAGAAATTGGGAGCTACACCCAAAGGCAGGTAAAAATTACTGAGGGTGTTTTCTATAAACTCGTCGTGCAGTTTTTGTAGGGCTGCGTCTTGGTTCCAATACTGGCTTAGCAGTGCATTTGTCTGAGGGTCATTGTGAGTGAAATGCTCGGAAATCCAATTAATTTTATCTTCTTTTGAGAGCTTTGAAAATCCTGCAATGGGTTTGGACATATTCTTTTTTTTAGCCTTGCTAAGATACATAAATGCATAATTATAGCCTATTTGAACTTCCTCCCCTAAAATCTCATATTAAAATGTTATTTTTAGATGCTTTTATAAGAAAAACATACAAATTACATTATAAATCTTACCCATGAAAAAAGTAGCATTTTTATTATTTACACTATTTCTTTCGCTCACATCGGCCAGGGGCCAACAAAAAGAAATAAGTATTACAGATATTTATAACGGAACTTTTAAAACCCAGGGAATGGAGTCTTTGCGCTCTAGAAATAACGGAACCCAATACACTTTATTAGAGAGAAATTCAGTGACAAATGCTATTGAAATAGGGCTGTATGATTATAAGACTTTGGAAAAAGCTGGTACATTATTGACAGCAAGTTCTTTAGAGGGAGTTGAAAATTTTTCTGGTTACACTTTTAGTGCTAATGAATCTAAAGTATTGTTGTCCACAGCGCTAACTCCTATCTACAGACACTCCAAGCTAGGTATTTATTTCATATATGACTTCAATACTACAGTAACTACATTGCTGAGCTCAGAGCCAGTGCAAGAACCCTTTTTCTCTCCAGATGGCACCAAAGTAGCCTATGTAAAAGATAACAACTTATTTTCATTTGATTTGGCTACAGACCAAACCACTCAAATTACCTTTGACGGTAAGAAAAATTTTGTGATTAATGGGGTGACAGACTGGGTCTATGAAGAGGAATTTGCCTTTGTAAAGGCCTTTGATTGGAATTCTGACGGAACCAAAATAGCTTTTCTACGCTTTAACGAAGCGGAAGTGCCTACCTATTCTATGGATGTTATTGGTGAAAGCCTATACCCAAGCCAGCAGGCATTTAAATACCCTAAAGCGGGAGAGAATAATGCAGAGGTGAGCCTGCACGTGTACCATTTAAACACTAAATCTACTGTAGAGGTAAGCATTCCAAGTGCTTATTACATTCCTAGATTACAATGGAGAAACCATCCAGATATGCTCAGTTTTCAAGAGTTAAATAGGAGGCAAAACAAACTGACCTTATACAATTATAATGTAGCTTCTGAAAGCTTGTCTGTACTTTTAGAGGAAAAAGATACTGCTTATGTAGAGGTGACCAATGACCTCACTTTTTTTGACGATGACAGTTTCGTATGGACCAGTGAGAAAGACGGCTATAACCACCTTTATTCTTATAACAAAAACGGAAAACTAATTAGACAGCTTACCCAGGGAAATTGGGAAGTGACTTCTTTTTATGGTTTAGACAAAATCAGAAAAACGCTTTACTTCCAAGCTACCGCCCATGGAAGTATTCACAGGGATATATATAAAGTAGGCGCTAATGGAAAAGGCTTTGCTAGACTGAGCCAGGGGGCAGGCACCCATTCTGCTTTATTTAGCAGTAATTTCAGCTACTATATCAATCAGTTTTCTAACGCCACTACACCTCCCTTATACTCCTTAAACAAAGCGTATAGCGGTCTAGTTCTTAAGGAAATGGTCAGTAACAATGAACTCTTAAAAAAACTAGAGGGCTATGCGATTTCTAAAAAAGAGTTCAGCACTATTAATGTGAATGGAAATGAGCTTAATATGTATCTAATTAAACCCCTAGATTTTGACCCCTCTAAAAAATATCCCTTATTTATGTTCCAGTATTCAGGACCGGGTTCTCAGTCTGTAGCTAACAGCTGGCTGGGGGCTAATGATTACTGGCATATGTTGCTGGCCTCTAAAGGCTATATAGTAGCTTGTGTAGACGGGAGAGGAACTGGGCTAAAAGGGAGAGATTTCAAAAAATCTACTTATTTAAACTTAGTAAAATATGAGACTGAAGACCAAATAGAGGCGGCAAAAATACTCTCAGAAAGAGACTATATAGACGCAGAGAGAACTGGAATTTGGGGTTGGAGCTTTGGAGGCCATATGGCTTCTAATGCTATTTTAAAAGGAAATGACGTTTTTGAAATGGCTATAGCGGTGGCGCCAGTCACTAGCTGGCGTTTTTATGATACCGTATATACAGAGCGTTTTTTAAGAACGCCTCTAGAAAACCCTGCAGGCTATGATGAAAACTCACCCTTTAATTATCCAGAATTATTAAAAGGAAAGTTTTTATTGGTGCACGGTTCAGGAGATGACAATGTGCATTTGCAAAATAGTATGCGCTTTGCAGAGTCTCTCATACAGGCCAATAAAGATTTTGAATGGGCCATTTACCCAGATAAAAATCACGGTATTTATGGAGGGAATACAAGGGTACACCTTTACAATAAAATGACCAAGTTTGTATTGGAGAATCTATAAGGGTTTCTAAAAACAGTACCCGGCAATCAATACTGAGTAAAAGCATTCATTAACAAAGGGTTATAATAAGGCCCTTGAAAAATAACTATATGACCAATCAAGACACTCCTAAAGACATTTTAGGGCATCCACAAGGCTTATTTTATTTGTTCTTTGCAGAGCTCTGGGAGCGTTTTAGCTTCTATGGTATGCGCGCTTTATTGACCTTATATATGGTTAATAAAATATTTGAAGCACTAAGCACAAGAGACATTGCAGCAGCAGCAGTCTACGCTTCTTATGGCTCCTTGGTGTATGCCTCTACAGTTATTGGAGGTAAAATTTCAGATACTATTCTAGGGCTTAGGCGTTCTATTTTTCTAGGGGGAATTCTCATGTCTCTTGGTCACTTTGTGTTGACTATAGACTCTTCCATAGCTTTCTTTTTAGCGCTTGGTCTTATAGTAGTAGGAAATGGTTTTTTTAAGCCCAATATCTCCACTTTTGTTGGCTCCTTATACAAGGATGGCGATGTGAGAAAAGACTCTGGCTTTACCATTTTTTATATGGGAATTAATATTGGAGGTTGGGTAGCCCCATTATTATGTGGCTGGTTGGCTGCTACCTATGGTTGGCACTACGGGTTTGCTTTGGCTGGTTTTGGAATGTTATTGGGCCTGGCCTTCTTTTGGAATGGAATTAAAAGGCAGGTGTTTGGATCTGAAGGATTACCACCCTCACAGGCAGTGATTGATAAGAAAATTTTAGGGGTGCCACAGGGTACTATGATTCCTATATTGGCTTTATTAGCAGCACCTCTTATAGCGCTCATGCTTTCCTCTTATAAACCAATTGCTGGAGGAGAAAGCTTTCTGGGAGATCAAAATATAGTCAATGTAATTTTTAAGGCCATAGGTGTCGTTATTCTTATTTACTTAGGAAAGGTCTTATATGACGCTACTTTAGAAGAGCGAAAAAAACTTTTTGTAGCCATACTCATCACCTTCTTTATGACCATTTTTTGGGGTTTTCATGAACTTTCAGGAAGCGTTATTACTCTCTTTGCAGCCAGAAACGTAAACCTTAGTATTATGGATGCGGCCCAGACCAATTCCTTAAACTCTATGTTTATTATTATTCTAGCCATTCCAATTTCACTGATGTGGGCTTATTTGGCCAAGAAAAAAAGGAACCCAAGAACTCCTTATAAATTTGGCTTGGGATTGTTGTTTGCTGGGCTTAGTTTTTACATTTTATCACTGAGTGGTTTACAAGCTAATGAAGCCGGTATGGTTCCTTTTAGCTATTTATTAGTGATGTACTTTATGCTTTCTATTGGAGAACTTTTTATGTCTCCAGTAGGGCTCTCTAAAATTACTGACCTATCTCCAAAAAGAATTGTTGCCTTTATGATGGGTATTTGGTTCTTGTCTTCTGCTTATGCTTTCCAAGTGGTAGGGTTTATAAGTAAAGAATTAGCTATAGAAAGTGAGAATGCTAATGTGGGTGGTTTTGAAACCCTGAGCGTCTATACAGAAGGTTTTGAGCTCATTGCCATGTACTCTTTAGGAGCGGGAGTATTGGTTTTAATAGCATCTCCATTTATTAAAAAATTGATGGGCAGCGTGCATTAAATTATTTAAAAGTATAAAAACCATGAACGTCCAATTTCCAAATGGGGCGCTCATGGTTTTTAGCCCAGCTTTTCCAAGTAAACATCCATTTTGTCTTGGCGTAGCCACTGAATATAAGTTTGGTTTTTTTGAGTTGCTCAGTGCTAAAATCATTGGGTAAGGCTCGAGTTTGTTCATCTACAAGTAGATAATCTATGCGCTTTATTTCATTTGGCCTTTTGGCCGATACCAGCAAGACCTGATCTCCAAAACTATAGGCGTCCTTCATAGGCTTTCTTATTATTTTCTTAAAAGGATATACTGTCTTCATTCTTGCTATAGTTTTTGGATTTAAGGGATCCTGACTCCAATAATAAAGCTCCTGGGATGTAAGCACAATTAAGGCTGTTTGAGTGCCGCTTTTAATGAGGTAGTGAGTTTTTTTATATTTGTTTGAGAGGTCCTGAACCAGGAGGCAGCATTGGAAGAAAACGACTCCCGCTAAAAAGTATTTCCATGGGTTTGCCAGCTTGGAGTAAGGGTACTGCCAAGCTGTGAAACCCAGCACTAAGGCAGTGGTTCCCCAAAGGTAGCTATATGGAAAATAGATATTTTTGAGTACCCAGGCTTCTTGTCCACCCACCCAGCCCACCACCTTATTTAATTGAGAGAGTATGAGATCAAAAATTGTCACTGCTATAAGAGGTGGCGAGCCCCAAATAAACCATAAAGCCAAGAAAATGCCCACAGCTAAAACCAAGCCTAAGAAAGGAATTACCATCAAGTTGGTGAGTAAAAACAACAATGGAAATTGATGAAAGGCAAAAAGACTTAAACCCAAAACACCAATTTGGGCACATAAGCTCACCCCTACAAGTTGCCAAATATTTTTTAGAACCTTATTTTTTGGAGACCACCATTCATTAAAAATAGGCATGCCCAATAAAATGGAAAGCACTGCGGCATAGCTCATAGCAAACCCCAAAGAAAAAACCGCCAAAGGATCCCAAATAAGGTTGGAAAAGTAGGCTACTACTAATAAGTGAAGGCTGTATTGAGGCCTTTTTAACAGAAGGGAGAAGGATAGAAAGCTAAACATGCTCACGGCCCTCACTACTGATGAAGAGAAGCCAGTAAAGGCTGCATAGCCCCATAGACAAATTAGAATAAGCAGCCCACTTAGCAGCCTTCCCGACCGCAGCCGGTGAAGGGGCAAAAACAACCAATATAGCAGGGCCAATAGAATGCCGATATGCAGTCCGGAAATGGCGAGTATATGAACGGCTCCTGCGTTTTGGTATTCTGATAACAGTTCTGGATCAAAACTTGTTTTGTCACCAAAGACCAAGGCGCTATACACTTGTAAGGACTGATTAGAAAGAGGACTTGCTGCTATTTTAGAAAGGAGTTTTGATTTAAAATGGGCTATCAGATATGAAACCTTCTTCCGTTTTAAACCCTCCAGCCTCTTAAGAGGGTCTAAATCTAAATGTCTTATAAGGTATAATTGGTGGCTAATGCCCTGTGTTCGCAAATAATCTGAATAGTTAAATTGTCCTGGAAAACCAGGGGCAGATGGAGTACTTAAGTACCCCTCTGCCCATACTTTTTCTCCTAATGAAAACGAAGCACGAGAGCTGTCTTTGGCCCTTACCACTAGTATTTTTTCTGCTAGACGGTCTGCTATCCAGTGTTTACCTTTCTGGCCGGATGGTCTAATTTTATGAGCCATGCCTTCATAGCGTTCTTGTCGTAAATTGTTTTTCAAAGACTTTGTGATGGTCACCACAAACAGTTGTTTGGATGGGCTAGTTTCTAAAGCGCTGGGAAGGAGAGAAGGCACCATAGAAACTCTTATGCCTCCAATAAGCACAGCCAATAAAAAACAAAACACCCAAAAGGCCAGGGGTTCCTTTCTAGTGTAAAAAACTAATAAAACAAGAAGTGAAAGGGAGATAGCTGTAGGAAGAGCGCCCATCAAAAAAAAATCAGCAGCATAGAATACCGCCCTGATTCCCAGCGTATACCCAAAGGCAATAAGCGCTAAATAAAGACTGTGTTTTGTAAACATCATTTGGTTTTACAACCAGGTCATGTTCTGATGGGGAATCAAAAAGATACTTTAAAAATTTGATTTAGCCTATTGTAAGGTGTTTTTGACAATGAAAACTGCAACTTCTTTGTCTAATATGAGATTTACTAGAGTGATGGAAGTTTGATAATTTGCTTATCATATCTCTACACTTCCATTTGACGCTCCCTGGGTATCTCGTTCTCGATATTCGAGAATAAGCCCATTACCTATTTTATCATTTTAATTGGATATCTTATCTCACCATCAACAACTGTCTTCATTCCAAGATTCTCTAAATACAATGAAACCCCAATGGTCTGAATGAACTCTATGGTATAACCTATCTGAATTCTTCAGGTATTTCATCTATTCCTTTAATTAAAAGATCTCTATAAAATACTTCGGCTCCTTCTGATTGCAAAATTATTTTTCCAGAATTAAGAGGTTTTTTACTGCTCATAAATCGGGAATTAAACAAACGCATTACCACTTTTCCATTGACAACATGTACACTTGAGTCTCCCATTACAAACAGCTCCACTTCATTCCATTGACCGTGTGGGTTTTCCGCATCGAAAGCTTTAAAAACTCTCCGTTTTGCCACGCTATCCTGGGTTGCTGTCTCTAAGATGTCTGCAAAATAGTATGTCCTTAAATCTGCACCTTCTTTATAAATATAGGACTTGTCCTTGTATGGAATACTTGGAATATCTATCTCGACATCACCAACTGGCCAATAATCGCCCATGTCTCCTTCTTGTATTTGAAGTTCCTGTGACCCCATCCAATCGTTAGCCGATCCAGGCTCTCCGAAACCATGATAAAGCAAGCCGCTATCCCGGGGCCCTTTTTCCCTAGGTGGGTGCATCTTTTCGCCCCATTTCACCTTTAATTTCAAATGATAATTCTTATAATCCCCCTCAGTGTAAATCATACCCCAGGCAACACCTGATATGCGGATAGCATTTCCTTGATCTGTTTCAACTACTTTTATTACTTCAAGCGGATCATTGTCAATTCCATATGGCTCCAATTTATTCCCTAGACTATCAACTTCCAATGTGTATGGAGTTCCTAAATAAGAATGCCACCCTGTAAGATCAGATCCATTCCAAAGGGAGGTCCATGACGTTTCAGAGTCCTTTTTATTTTTATTTGTATTACAAGAAATGATGAAAATTAACAGGAAGACTGATAGTAGTTTTTTCATTTTATATTTCTTTATAATTAGTAATAACTCTTGTTATTTAAATACCACCTAAGGGTTTAGCAGCTCAGCCCTGGCGTTTGCGCCTGCACCGAACGCAGACAGAGTGTCAGCGAAAATATCGGACTGGAGTGCTGCATGGGCCAAATACTCAACCGTTATTGCTTTTATACTTTGTGTGTGCCCAGCGTGGGCATCTTTTACTTAATTTAAAGTTAAGTAATTAATCTAAGGGGTACAAGTTCTTTGTGGGCGAGGGTAGCTCTGAGCCATAGATAAGTCGTAAGATTGTTAAGGGTGAAGTTAGGGCAGAAGGAAACGAGCCTATAAAACTCGGTACTGACCAACAGGAGCTGCGTACTGAGGGAGAAAATCTAGTAAAGGCAGCTGCTTATTCTAGGGTGTTTTTGACAATGAAAGCGGCAGTTTTTTTACTAGCCCCAGCAGCGCCTATTTTTTCTTTTAAAAGTCTGTAGTCCTCTAATAGCTGCGCCCTCTTAGGACCGGAAAGAATAGCAGTCAATGCGTTTTTGAGGGCCTGAGTATTGAGATCCTTTTGAATGAGCTCCGCCACAGCTTCTTTGTCTAATATGAGATTCACTAGAGAGATATAGGGAAGTTTAATAATTTGTTTGGCTATCCAATACGTAAGCCATTGGGTTTTGTAACAGACTACTTGAGGAATGCCAAGCAAGGCTGTTTCTAGGGTAGCGGTTCCGCTAGCCACTAGTGCAGCACTAGATTCCTGAAGTAGGGCATAGGTCTCATCTGTTATTTTTTTAATGGGCGCAGCTCCTATAAAAGCATCATAAAAATCAGTGTCCATACCAGGGGCCGCTGCCATTACAAATTGATGCTCTTTAAAGGAGTGGCAAACTGCTGCCATTTCAGGTAAAATAGCTTTAATTTCTTGTTTTCTAGAACCGGGTAGTAATGCTATGATAGGCTTTACGGGGTCTAAGCCATGTTTGACCCTCCAATTGGATGGAGGTTTTTCGATAAACTCCATAGCGTCTAGAAGAGGGTGTCCTACAAAATGTGCTGGATAGGAATGCGCCTTATAAAAGTCTGGTTCAAAGGGAAGTGTGACGTATAAATGGTCTATGGCGGCCTTTATTTTTTGAACTCTTCTTGATCTAGAGGCCCATACTTGTGGTGCAATATAATAGTGTGTAGTATAACCACTTTCTTTTGCCCAGGGGGCTATTCTAAGGTTAAAACCTGAAAAATCAATAAAGATTACGGCATGGGGATTAAAGGCTGTGATATCTTTTTTACAAAAGGCTAAATTTTTAAATATTCTAGGAAGGCTTTTAAGCACATCTACAAAGCCCATAATGGCTATAGATTTATAGTGCATGGCTAAACTTGCTCCTTGCGCTTGCATGAGACCCCCCCCCCAAGCCCTGAACTCCGCTTTTGGATCTAATTCGTTAATGGCCTTTATGAGAAAGCTTCCGTGAAGGTCTCCAGAGGCTTCTCCTGCTATGAGATAATACCTCATGAACCTATAATTTTAAGCGTTAGTATAAAGAGTGCTACCACTAAAGTAGCTAGGAGAACCCCTTTGGCTCTGTGGTTTCTTTTGAGTTTTAGAAAACTAAAAAAAGAGGCTAAGTTTAATAAGGCACCAAGCCCAATAATACTACCCAAGTAGCCTTTTTTAAATGCCATTAGTAAGGTGTTTTCTAAGCCTAAAGGAGAGAAAATGAGGATATATAAAAGCACTCCAAATAGGTTGGAAATAAACCCTACTAGAAGGCCTATAAGAATTTCTTTTTGGTGTTTATGAATATTACTCATTAAGGCTCCAAGTGTTTATGTATTGAATAGCGTGATGAGCGGTGAGGTCAAATTGAGTAGGAACCAAAGAAATATAATCGTGGTCTAAGGCCCATTGGTCCGTGTCTTCTCCCTTGTCTTGAAGGTCAAAAACACCTGTGAGCCAGTAGTACTCTTTACCCATGGGGCTAGTGCGTTTATCAAATTTTTCTTTCCAGTTTCCCTTCGCTTGTCTGGCAATTTTAATACCTTTTATACTATTTGTTTTTGGGATATTTACATTGAGTACTACGCCTGAAGGAATGCCTTTTTCTAGGGCCTGTCTAATAATCTGTTGTATAAAAGGCTTTGCAGCTGTAAAATTAGCGTCCCAACTAAAATCACAAAGCGAGAAACCAATGGCTGGAATTCCTTCTATACCTGCTTCAATGGCGGCACTCATAGTACCCGAATAAATGACATTAATAGAGGCGTTTGAGCCGTGATTAATTCCACTAATGCATAGGTCTGGCTTCCTGTCTAAAATTTCTTGAAGTGCAATTTTTACACAATCAGCAGGGGTGCCACTACAGCTGTATTCTTTTTGCTCTGGAGCACTTTTATCTATGGTGAGCTTTTCTAAATGTAGGGTGCTGTCAATAGTAATGGCATGACCCATGCCAGATTGTGGGCTGTCTGGCGCCACTACAATCACCTCTCCAATTTCTTTAGCAAATGCTATTAAATTTCTAATACCTGGGGCTGTAATGCCGTCATCATTGGTAATTAGTATTAATGGTTTACTCATGCTTGGTTGTTTAATGCAAAAATACACTTTTTCTGAGGGAGTAAACTGAGCTTGTTTTAACAAAAAATTATTTATTTGACCAGAATTTTAAGTTGCGTTTTCAGTATCTTAGAGCCTTGATGAGCATATTGCAGCTCCTTGCTACTTTAAAAAAAAATCAAGATGATGAAAAAGAATTTTATACTCCTATTTTCAGTTGTTTTACTGGCCTTTGTCTCTTGTAGTTTTACCAAGGGAATTAGCGAGACTTCAGACAAGGATAAGTTGCTACTAGAAATTATAAGCTATGTGTTAGATAAGCTACATTTTGACCCCACTTCCGTGGACGATGCTTTTTCTGAAAGAGTTTACGATAATTTTATCTCAGGTTTAGACCCTATGAAGCGCTATTTCATAGCGTCTGATATTAAATCTTTTAACGCCTATAGAACTCAGATAGATGATCAGATAAAAGGGGTAGACATTAGTTTTTTTAATTTGGTTCAAGAGCGTTTGGTATACCGTATAGATGAATCTAAGGACCTCTATAAAAAAGTATTAGAAACTCCTTATGATTTTACAGCCACAGATTCATTGGTAGTTGATTATGATGCTTTAGAGTATGCAGCATCCGCATTCGCTTTAAAAGAGAGATGGAGAGATCAATTAAAATATGTGACCTTGAGCACTTTTTACTCTAAGAAAGAAAATGAGTCCCTAAAGAAAAAAGAAGACCTAGCTTTTGAATTGTCTTCAGACGAAAGCCTCGAAATAGAGGCTAGAGCACAGACTAAAGAGACCTTAGAAGAGTATTTTGACTATGTAGATGATCTTGAACGCAAGGATTGGTTTGTTCAATACCTCAATAGTATTGTAGAGACTTATGACCCACATTCCTTTTATTTTGCTCCAGAGGAAAAGGAGCGATTTGACATGGATATGTCTGGAAAATTTGAAGGCATTGGCGCTAGGCTACAAAAGCGTAAAGACCAAACTAAAATTGTAGAGGTGATCTCTGGAGGACCCGTTTGGAGAGACCAACAAATAGAGGTTGGAGATGAGATTTTAAAAGTAGGTCAAGCCGGTGAAATGCCAGTAGATATTGTGGGAATGCCTTTAGATGACGCCATTAAATTTATTAAGGGCCCTAAAGGTTCTGTAGTAGACCTTATTGTGAGAAAAGTAGATGGGAGTATTGAAACTATTTCTATTACGAGAGATGTGGTGAAGATTGAGGAAACATTTGCTAAAACTGCTACCGTAAACAAAGGCGATTATAAATATGGACTCATTAATTTACCAAAATTTTATGTTGATTTCAACGATTATAATGCTGGAAATGCGGCCAAGGATATAGCAGCAGAAATAGAAAAGTTAAAAGCAGAAGGTGCTGAGGGTCTAATTTTAGACCTAAGAGACAACGGAGGAGGTTCACTTCAGACAGTAGTAGATATTGCAGGTCTTTTTATTAAAAAGGGCCCTGTGGTTCAAGTAAAGTCTAGTCAGGAAAAAATTGAAGTGTACGAAGACACAGACAACCAGCTTCTCTGGGACGGCCCATTAGTTATTTTAGTAAACGAGCTTTCTGCTTCTGCCTCTGAGATTCTGGCTGCTGCCATGCAAGACTACAAAAGAGCTGTAGTTATAGGTAGTAAGCAAACTTTTGGAAAGGGAACTGTTCAGAATTTAATTCCTTTAAATAATATTGTAAGGAGTAGTGAGTTTGGAGATTTAGGGGCTATTAAACTAACCACTCAAAAGTTTTATAGGATTAATGGTGGTTCTACGCAGCTTAAAGGAGTGATGAGTGATGTAGTGGTTCCAGACAAGTATTCTTATTTAGATATAGGAGAAAGAGACATGGACCACCCTATGGCCTGGGATAAGATACCGGCGGCTTCTTATCAGGCATGGGAAGGGTATATTGATTTTGAAAGTACCATTGCTAACTCTAAAATGAGAATGGCAGAGAATACGCAGCTAAGTCTGATTGAGGAGAATGCCAAATGGTTAAAAGAACAACAAAATAACACCATAGTTTCTCTTTCATATGCAGATTATACAACTGAAGTTCAGAAAGATAAAGAAAGAGCTGCTTACTTTAAAAACATTGCAAAGTATGATTCTAAACTAACTTTTAAATCTTTAGATTACGAACAGACTCTTTTGAGTAAAGACTTAGATTTAAGAGAAAAAAGAGATCGCTGGCACAAAGAATTGGCCAAGGATGTCTATGTAGAAGAAGCGGTAAATGTGCTTCAGGATTTAAAATTAAGGTTTACTAAGCCTCTGTTGGCAGCTATAAAAGGATAAACATTAGTTAAGGAAAGAGCACTAAGAACTACAAGAAAGGGCGCTACAACCTATTTTATTTCTAGCCCATTCAGGTCTTTTTGCAAACCATTTTTCAGAGGCTTCTTGTTCCTCATAGGGTTGTTGTAAAAGCTCATATAATTCAGAAACTAGACTGTAATCTCCTTTTTCTGTTTTTTCAATGGCCATTTGAGCCATATAATTTCTAAGCACGTATTTTGGGTTTACAGCATTCATATTCTTAAGTCTTAGTAGGGGATTTATCCCTTGTTCTTCTAATAGTTTTGCGTAATCTGTTAACCATTCAATCCAACTTTCTCTAATAACTCCTACTACTGCTTTTGGCGTGTAAAAAGCCATTAAAATAGGTCCGAAAACACTGTTAACAGGGCTTTTTTTATCCATGGCTAAAAATGCTTTTGGATTAAATGAAGCGAGTAATCTAAAAAACAAAGTCATATCTGTTTCTGTGAGTACAAGTACCTCCTCTAATTTAGTTATGAGCTTTAAGACCTCTACATTTGTTGCCTGACTTTCTTCTTGTTTTTCTTTTTGATGCTTTTCTCCCAGTTTTAAGCCTAGTTTTTTGCACATCATTTGGGAATAAGCTTTTTCAAAATGTGCTTTGTATAGGTCTAATATTTTTTCTAATGAAGCCGCTTCTTCTACTAAAGGATAAATAGCATTGGCCAATTGGTATAGATTCCAGAGGCCCACCTGTGATTGGTTGCCATAACGATATCTGCTCTCTTTTGCATCTGTTGTATTGGGGGTCCAATTTGGGTCGTAGGGTTCTAACCATCCATAAGGTCCATAATCAATGGTAAGTCCTAAAATAGACATATTATCTGTGTTGAGTACTCCGTGTACAAATCCCACTCTTTGCCATTCCACTATCAAAGCTGCTGTGCGGGTACAAACTATCTCAAAAAATTCAATATAGGCTGCTTTTCCTGTACTTTTAATTTCTGGGAAATGATATTTAATAGTGGCTTTGGTCAGTTCTTCTAAGGCGTCAATTTGTCCTCTGGTGGCTGGCAACTCAAAAGACCCAAATCTAATAAAGCAAGGAGCCATTCTAGCCACTATGGCACCTGCTTCATATGCTGGGTTTCCGTTGTACAGCATATCTCTTAAAACCAGATCTCCCGTAAGTGATAAAGACAAGGCTCTTGTTGTTGGGATTCCCAGTGCATGCATGGCTTCTGAGCACAAATACTCTCTCACGCTAGATCTGAGCACTGCCAAACCATCTGCATTTCTAGAGTAGGGAGTGGGCCCTGCGCCTTTTAATTGTAATTGCCATAAACTATTTTCTAGTTGAACAGCACCAAGGTGAATGGCCCTGCCGTCTCCCAACTGTCCAGCCCAGTGTCCAAATTGGTGCCCGCCGTAGTTCATGGCAAAGGGAAGGCTATTTTCTGAAATTTCGTTACCACTGAGTAAATTCAATAATTTTGAATTTTTTAGTGGGTCTGTATCTGGATCTATTTTTTTGTAAAGTGTTTTATTTTGATGAACAAAACTAGGGCTTTTAGTCTTTTTGGGAGTTACATATGAATAAAAGCCGTGTGGGACCGCTCTAGGCGTATTTTTCTGAGAGGGATCTTTTGGGAGCGCTTCTATGAATAGGTCTTTAACGAATTTTATCACTGAATTTTTTATAGGTTTCTATTGAGAGTTCTTGAGTAAGGTTTTGTACAAGGCTTTTAATTTTGCTATTTTAGGATTTATAACTACCTGACAGTATCCTTGGTCGCTGTGATTGTTGTAGTAATCACGGTGTTCTTGTTCTGCCTCAAAAAACCTACTTAATGGCTCTAAGGTGGTGACTATGGGAGTAGAAAAAAGAGGGCTTAATTTATGAATGACCGATGCTGCATTTTCTTCTTCTTCGGGACTGCTGTAAAAAATAACAGACCTATATTGGGTGCCTACGTCTGCTCCCTGTCTGTTTAGAGTTGTAGGGTCATGGGTAGTTAAGAACACCTCTAAAATAGTTTCAAAAGACACTAGTTGTGGGTCAAAAGCTATCTGAACAACCTCTGCATAGCCTGTAAGTCCAGAGCATACTTCTCTATAAGTGGGCGTACCAGGTGCTTTTCCGCCAGCATAACCTGGCACTACTTCTAAGACGCCTTTAAGCCTTTGTATAACTGCTTCTACACACCAAAAACATCCGCCGCCAAGAACTATAAATGATTTTTTTAAATTCTCCATATTTCTAATCCCACTCATTTAAACGGTTTCCATCTAATTTAAGAAAAATAAACAGCAATAGGGTAAAGCCTAACATTCCAGACCCCCCATAACTAAAGAATGGCAAAGGTATTCCAATAGTAGGGAGTAATCCCAGAACCATTCCTGTATTAATAATATAGTGAATGCTTAAAATAGATACTACTCCATAGCCAAATATTCTGTTAAAAGCGTTAGTTTGCCTCTCGCTTAAGTATAAAAGTCTCATGAGAAGTGCTGTAAAAAGTAACACTACACCAGCAGTGCCTATAAATCCCCATTCTTCTCCAAGAGTACTAAAAATATAATCAGTATGTTGTTCAGGCACAAAATCTCCTTTGGTTCTGGTTCCCTCTAAAAAACCTTTTCCAAAGACTCCGCCAGCTTCAATGGCTTGTTTTGATTGGTAAGTGTTGTAGCCAATAGACCTATTAATTTTTTCTAAGACCAAAGGGTCTTTTTCTAGACTAAGCCAAAGACTAAAGCGGTCTCTATGCCTTTGTTCAAATACATTTGTAAAAATATAATTAACAGAGGTGGCAAAAAGAATTGTAAAGATAAGTCCCAATACAATTTTAGAAAAGGATATTTTAATTTTCTTTGATTTAAACAATAAACAGACAATACCACATATTACAATGGTTCCTATGCTCCAATTTACACCCCATTTTAAAACGCTTATAAAGAGCAAGATGGAATATAAGCCCAACCAGAAAATATTCATAGAAAAACCTTCCCTAAACAAAACAAATACAAGCGCAAAAAACACAAGTGCAGAGCCAGGGTCTGGTTGTGGTATGATCAATAAGGCTGGAAGAAGCAATATGGTAAATGCAATTGCGGCGTGGGTAATCTTTTTTATATCTGTTTGAATATCACTTAGATATTTAGCCAAGGCCAATGCCGTAGCAATCTTAGCAATTTCTGAGGGCTGTAGGTTAAAAAAACCAAGTCCATACCAGGAGGTAGCTCCTGCAATGGTTTTCCCAAATACAAATAATCCAATTAGCATGAGTAGAGCTACTATATAGTAAACGGCTGCAAAGCGTTCAAAAATTTTAGTGTCTAAAATAAAAATGACCAAAACAGCCGCAACACTAATCACTATAAAAAGTAATTGCTTTCCGTAAATAGTGCTTAAGTCAAACAAAACGGCATTTTCTTCAGTAACTGTACTTGAATAAATATTTAGCCATCCTATAGTCACTAGAGACACATAAAGCAGTATGCAAAACCAGTCTACTCTTCTTTTATTCAAACTACCAAGCATACTCGTTAATTTTAAAATCTTTGCCGCTCAGTGGTTTTGCGTACTCTTTTTCAAGGGAACTTTTTAGAATTTTATTTTCAATATTTATTTTACTCACTGCACCTGTGAGGTATTTTTCCATCATGAGAGTAGCTATATATCCAGCATATCTAGAGCCGTAATAACCGTGTTCTATATATACAGAAATGGCTATTTTAGGTGCTTCTACAGGAGCAAATCCAATAAAGATAGAATGATCTGTCAGCTGTTTTCTGACACCTTTAATTCTGGTGTAATTTTCTCCAGTACCAGTTTTTCCAGCCATTGAAATGCCACTTACTTTTAAGTGCTTAGCAGTTCCTATTTCGTATACAGCTTGCATGCCGTGAATAATTGGTGTGAAATGTTTCTTGGAAATACTGCTGTGTTGAGGGGTAGTGAAAAGAGAATCTTGAAAGGGCGTGTTTTCTATTTTTTTTAAAATATGAGGCCTAAAGTAAAAACCTCTATTGGCAATTACAGCAGTCATATTGGCTAATTGTATGGGTGTGGTAGCAACCTCTCCCTGGCCAATGGCATTGGATATAAAGTAAGTAGGACCCCATCTGTTGTCTCCGTAATAACCGTCATATAGTTCCTTGTTGGGAATGCGCCCTGGAGCACCAGTTGGGAGGTCTGTTCCCAGAAATTCTCCTAGACCAAAACTTTTCATATGCTTAACCCAGGCATCCATTCCTGCATCTGAAGTGGGGTATTTTTTAAATATTTTTTTAAAAACATGAACAAAGTAAGCATTGCAGGATAGGGCTATGGCACTTTCTAAATTTCTTCTACCCCCCCCGCAGTGACAGGTTTTTTTATCTCTTCCAACATAGTAACCGTTGTTACAGAAAACAATTTCATTTGTATCTATCACCCCTTCCTCTAAGGCGGCCAACCCGTTAATGAGCTTAAAAGGAGACCCCGGGGAAGGTTGTGCCAATAGGCTTCTGTCCCAAGTGGGTTTAGCTATAGAGTCATAATACAATTGGGTATAGTTTTTAGAGCGTTCTCTTCCTATTAACAATGCTGGGTCAAAATTTGGTCCTGTTACTAAGGCTAAAATTTCTCCTGAGGAGGGTTCAATGGCTACAATAGCGCCTCTTTTCCCTACCATAAGCTGTTCTCCGTATTCTTGGAGCGCCTTGTCTAAGGTAATTGTTATATTGGCCCCTGACACAGGAATTATGTCATGTGTACCAGATTTATATGGTCCAATAAGCCTATTAAACCTATCTTTTTGAATGTATTTTACTCCTTTTTCTCCTCTAATAAGATATTCATATTGTTTTTCTACTCCTGTTTTGCCTATGAGTTCTCCCGCATTATAATTAGGGTAGTTTTTGACCTCCCAGGGGTTTACCTCACTAATATAACCAAGCACATTAGCTGCCGCAACTGTTTTATAATCTCTGAGATTTTGTTTTTGAATATAAAAACCCTTGTATTTTCTCATTTTTTCTTGAAAAGCCGCATAGGTTTCTTTAGATAATTTTGAAACCATTACTGAGGGGAGTCTGGGAGAGTACTTATAGGCAATCTCCATTTGCTTACTAAAAGTTTCTTTGTCTATTTTAATGAGTTTACAAAAGGCAAGCGTGTCTTTAAGGCGAACCTCTCTTGGAATAACCATAAGGTCGTAGGCGGCTTGATTGGCCACCAGCAAGGCTCCATTTCTATCGTAAATGTATCCCCTACTTGAGTAAATGGTTTGAGCACTAATGGCGGGGTCAGTTTTAAAAGCGTCAACATCTTCACCGCTTATTTGTAAGCTACCCAGCTGAATTAAAAAGGCAATGGCAGAAAAAATAATGACGGAGAATAATAAAAGTTTTCTCATGCTTTTTTAGGGCTAAAAAGAGACAAAATTAAAACGCTTAGGACAAAGGTTGCTAGTGAGGTTAAAAACACTTTTTTCAATATGAGCCCTATGAGACTTATACTAAAAGCTTCTATGCTAAAATATAAAAAATGATGCACTAATACTATAATGAATAAGAATGTATAGCGTTGTTGTATTGGTGTTTTTTGAATTCTAAAACTTTTTAATTCAAAATTAAGCCCAAAGATAAATCTCATGATTTTAGGTCTTAAAAAAGCCATACTCAGCAAACAAAGGGTGTGAATGGCTAGACTATCTAAAAGGATGTCTAGGGTCATACCCATTAAAAAACTAACGGTGAGTAATACACTTCTGTTTTTGTGGGTGGGGTAGACATAAAAGAAGATTACGTATACCATGGGGGTGACAAATCCAAACAAAGAAATTTTGCTAAACAGAAATACTTGAGTCACAACTAATATTGATATTCTTAAAAACAGAAATAGGGGAGAGTCTTTATTCATTTTCTATTTCTTCAATGGCTTTTATAGCAGTGCTGTTAAGATTTTTAATTACATATACGGCACCAATATTTTGCATTTTATTAAATAAGGCTACTTGTATAAAATAATAATTTTTAGCTTTCGTTAGGCTAATTTCAGTAATAACTCCAATAGGAATTGATTCTGGAAAAATACTAGACATACCTCCCGTAATAATGGTATCTCCTTTTTTAATAGGCGCTAAGTTTGGCACATCTGTGAGTTGAACTGTATTAGGGTTTTCCCCATTCCATACTAGAGAGCCAAAATAGTTAGATCCTTTTATTTTTGCATTTATTTTGGATTTGCTATGAAGAATACTTTGTACAGTAGAATACTTATCTCCGCTCCTTTCTACAATTCCAACAATGCCTTTGTCATTTACTACTCCCATATCTTGGAATATGCTGTCTTGTTTTCCAAGAGAAAGGGTGAGGTAATTGTCTATGCCGCTATAGCTATTTTTAATTATCCTACCGCTGGTATATGTATAGTTTACAGGGTTTACATACAAGGAGTCTGCTGTGTTTATAGGAATGTCAAAAAGGGGTAAAGGGGCCTTTAATTCTGGTGTTGAATTGGCCCATCTTTCTTGAAAAACCCTATTCTGTTCTTGTAGGAGTTCATTCTCTGGTTTTAGAGAGAAATAATCTCCAATGTCGCTAAAAAATAAGTGAATACTCTCGCTAAACTCGTTGCTAGTATTTAAGAAGCTAGATTTATAGAAAAGATTATTATTTACGGTAAACACCAAAGCTAAAGCCGTATAGAACCAAAAAAGCAAGCGCACTCTATTGCTAAGAAAAAAATCTAATATGCGCCGCATGGTGTTTTTTGTTTCAAAATTTAGCCACTGGCTATTTCATTAAAATACTTTTGAATTTTTCTAAATTCTTTAAAGCAATTCCAGTTCCTCTCACAACAGCTCTTAAAGGATCTTCTGCAATATACACTGGCAAATCTGTTTTTAAAGACAATCTCTTATCTAAACCTCTAAGCATTGATCCGCCACCTGCAAGAAAAATACCAGTATTATAGATGTCTGCTGCTAATTCTGGAGGCGTGTTTGAGAGGGTTTCCATAACGGCGTCTTCAATACGCAGTATAGATTTATCTAATGCTTTTGCTACCTCCCTGGAGGTGACTTGTACTTGTTTGGGTTTTCCTGTTAGTAGGTCTCTCCCCTGAACAGAAAAATCGTCTGGAGGGCTTTGAAGGTCTTCTGTGGCAGCTCCAATAGATATTTTTATATTTTCTGCGGTACTCTCTCCCACATATAAATTGTGTTGGGTACGCATATAATAGATAATGTCATTGGTGAAAACATCTCCAGCAATTTTTACAGATTTGTCACAAATAATGCCTCCAAGGGCTATTACCGCAATTTCTGTAGTTCCCCCACCTATGTCTATAATCATATTTCCTTTTGGTTCCATGATGTCAATTCCAATTCCAATAGCTGCAGCCATAGGTTCATGGATGAGGTATACTTCTTTTCCATTCACTCTTTCTGCAGATTCCCTAACGGCTCTCATTTCTACTTCTGTAATTCCAGATGGAATACAAATTACCATTCTAAGGGCTGGAGGGAATAACTTCTTTTTTAAAGCGGGAATATTTTTGATGAACATATTGATCATCTTTTCTGAAGCATCAAAATCTGCAATCACACCATCTTTTAAAGGTCTAATTGTTTTTATGTTTTCATGGGTTTTTCCTTGCATGAGTTGGGCTTCTTTTCCCACTGCAATAATTTTACCCGTAATACGGTCTCTTGCCACAATAGATGGACAGTCTACTACTACCTTGTCATTGTGAATAATTAAGGTGTTAGCGGTCCCTAAATCTATGGCTATATCTTCGGTTAAAAAATCAAAAAACCCCATTCGTTTCTTTGTTTAAGTAGATCTTGTAAATTAGTGATAACGAAGATAATAAAATTAATGTTTAAAATGGCGGGTACCTGTGAGTACCATGGCAATTTTGTTTTTGTTACAATAGTCTATGCTCAATGCGTCTTTTATAGAGCCTCCTGGTTGTATTACACTAGAAATTCCTGCATCTCCAGCAATTTCTACACAGTCTGGAAATGGAAAGAAGGCATCGCTGGCCATGACAGCACCAGACAGATCAAACTTAAAACTACCGGCCTTATGAATGGCTTGGTTTAAAGCGTCTACCCTAGAGGTCTGCCCTGTGCCACTAGCCAATAATTGCTTGTTTTTAGCTAGTACAATGGTATTAGATTTGGTTTGCTTACAAAGCTTAGAAGCAAATATTAAATCTTCAATAGCCGCTGCATTAGGTTTAGTATCCGTCACGTATTGTAGGTCATTTAAAGCGTCTGTAATACCGTCTTTTTCTTGAAGTAAGAATCCGTTTAAACAGCTTCTGAGTTGTGTTTTTGGCAGTACTACTCTATTTTGTACAAGTAGAATTCTGTTTTTCTTTTCTTGCAGGAGGGCCTGTGCGTCAGCATCAAAGCTGGGTGCAATGACTACTTCACAAAACAATTCATGAATTTCAGTAGCGGTAGCTAAGTCTAAGGGACGGTTGCAAATAAGCACCCCTCCAAAGGCAGACACAGGGTCGCCCGCTAGGGCGTCTTTGTAGGCAGCTACTAGGGTCTCCCTAGTGGCCAGCCCACAGGCATTATTGTGTTTTAAGATAGCAAACGTAGGAGCGTCTTGTGAAAATTCACCCATAAGCTGCACCGCAGCATCTACATCTAATAGATTGTTATATGATAATTCTTTTCCGTGAAGCTTGGTGAACATGGCCTCAAAATCCCCAAAAAACATTCCTTTTTGGTGTGGGTTCTCTCCATAACGGAGTTCCTGCCCACTCGTATTTGATATTTTTAGTTGAGATAAATTTTCACCGCCATTAAAATAATTAAAAATGGCCATATCATAATGAGAAGAGGTGTTAAAAGCCCTGCCAGCAAAATCTTTTCTTTGTTCCAAAGTAGTAGCGCCAGCAGCAGCGTTTAGAATGTCTAAAAAGTCTTTGTAGTCTTTCATATTAGACACACATATAACATCTTTAAAATTTTTAGCAGCGGCTCTAATTAGAGAAATTCCACCGATGTCTATTTTTTCTATAATGTCCTGTTCAGAAGCGCCACTGGCAACCGTTTTTTCAAAGGGGTATAGGTCTACAATTACAATGTCTAGCTGAGGAATCTCATACTGAGTCATTTGCTCCTGATCTCCTGGGTGCTCTTGTCTGTTTAAAATACCTCCAAATACCTTTGGATGAAGGGTTTTTACACGGCCTCCTAATATAGAGGGGTAGCTAGTGAGGTCTTCAATAGCCACCACAGGAATGCCCAGCTCTTTAATAAAAGTTTCAGTACCACCTGTAGAGTAGAGGGTCACTCCCTGTTCGTGTAATTTTTGAACAATAGGTTCTAGACCTTCTTTGTGAAAAACAGAAATAAGTGCTCCAGAGGCTTTTTTTGTGGTACTCATAATTTTAAAAGGGAGATATGGGGTTAAAAGTAAGGGACAAAAATAGCGCATTTAACAAGACATATAGGGCCAGATTATAAACAATCAAAGAAAGTTTTAAAGAAAATGTGCTACTCTATCACAGATGTATTCTAAAAAATCCTCGTCTTCTTTAGTAAAAGGGTTTATGGTTTCAGAGTCAATATCTATTTGCCCTACATTTTCACCTTTTACAAAAATAGGAATGACAATTTCTGACTTTACAGAAATGCTACAGGCAATGTAATTGTCCTGCGCTTTCACATCTGGCACTACAAAATTTTGATTGCTAAGGGCTACTTGACCACAAATTCCTTTTCCAAAAGGTATAATAGTATGGTCTGTAGGAGCCCCCACATAAGGACCTAGTTTTAATTCTTCACGGTCACCATTTTTAAAATAGAAACCTACCCAATTGTAGTGAGGCACTTTTTCTTCTAAGAGGTTGCAGATGTTTTTTAACTTGGTATCTCTGTCATGAGTACCAGTAACAATAGCGTCTATTTTTGCGTATAAAGATTTAAACATGGCCTTGGGAATTCTTAATTAGGATCACAAAAATACGCTCTTTTAAGGATAATATTGTAATTTTACGAAGTGAAAAAATTTTACTCATTTGTAGTTTCTATATGGCTAAGTCTCTTTGTTTTAGGAGCTACTACCTCATGGACTTTTGCCAGTCATTACTGCGGCACAGTTAAAATAGATACGGCGCTCTTTGGTAGTCCGAGTAGCTGTGGAATGATGCTGGCTGAAATGTCAGATCAAACAAACACAAAACCTTCTTGTTGTAATGAGTTAGAAGAATTGGTAGCAGGGCAAAAGCTATTTAAGCAATCCTATACAGATTTGAGTTTTTCGCCTGTTTTCAGTCTGGTAAACTCTCTGGTGTTTTCTATATCAGATATTGTTTGGCCAGATTTCTTTATTCAGGTTCAGCTTTTCGAAAACCCGCCACCATTAGGCGGCCCTCCTATTTATATTTATACTCAAGAATTTTTGATTTAAAATTTGTCGTCTTTTAATTGTCGTTCTTTTTTAGAGCTAAACTATTTTTAATTCACTTAATTTTATTTATGAAAAACAGATATCAACAGCTGCTTATTACAGCTGTAATTGGACTTTTTAGCCTGAATGTTCTGGCACAAGGCCCACCTATTACTGCAGACAAGCCTATTATGTTAGGCGGCGGAAGCTTCACTACTAAAACCTTAATAGAATTTAGAAAAACAGCTATGGGCCAATTTAATTACGTCCCTATTATGCTGCATTATTTACCTACCTCCAATACCTTAGTAGCCCTTCATATTCCATATATTTTCTATGACTTAGAAGACGGATCTTCTGGCCAGTCCCTGGCCGATATGAAGCTGCTGGCTAAGTACCAGTTCATTAGAATAGATGGAACTGGGAAAACTTTTAGGGTAGTAGCAAAAACACTACAAACACTTCCTACAGGTAAGGAATTGGGTGTGATGGAGCTTAGCAGTGGGCTTTACCAAGGCTATTACGGTCTTGTAGCCGGATATGAAAGCCTTCGTTATGGCATTTCTATAGAACTTGGCTTTAACAGCATTCCGCAGGGAGATTTAGATGTATTGCAGCACAAATTAGGCTTTGGCTTGCCCCTACTTAAGCCTCAGTACCCTAACAAGCAAATTAATTTATTTTTTGAATATAACCATCAGTGGTTGTGGGAGCAAAAGGGCTATATGCTTTTGTATGCTCAGGGTATTCAATACGCTAGAAAAAACATCACTTTTGACCTGGCTTACCAGATTCCTTTAGTGAATGACATGCCCCTACAAATGAACTTTAAACGCAGCTTGTTTTTAGGAACACGTTTTACTTTTTAATTATAAAATACAAAATTATGAAAACATTTATATTATCATTTATGAGCATCTTACTTTTGAGTAGCTCTTTATTTGCTCAAAACACAATGGATCTCTTTCAAGTACAAGTAGACGGATTAGGGTGCCCTTTTTGTGCCTATGGATTAGAAAAAAAATTCAAAGAATTTAAGGGAATTAAGGAAGTTAAAATTGATATTGAAACAGGAGATTTTAGTTTTTCTTATCCTTCAGAAAAAGCACTTAGTTTAAAAGCAGTAGTCTTGCAAGTAGAAAAAGCAGGTTATTCTCCCATGAAAACTTTTATAACAAGAGCTAATGGAACCACAGAGACAGACGCTCCAGTGGTTAGTGGTGTGGTAGATACTGCAGCCGTTGTGTCTCAAGATATTTTTGTCTACGGAAATTGCGAGATGTGTGAGGCTAGGATTTTAAAAGCCACTTCTAGATTGGCAGGAGTCACTCAGGCTGCCTGGGATTCAAAAACAAAGTTATTAAGCATTTCTTTTGACGAAAAACTACTCAATAAAGACGCTATTTCTAAGGCTGTTGCAGCAGCAGGTCATGACACTAAAACCCACAAGACAGACGCAGCTACTTATGAGAATTTGCCTATGTGTTGTAAATATGAAAGAGTAAAAAAATAAAAGACATGACAAAAAATATTAAAAGCTTGAATTTAAGCACTGTATTTATCTGTTTGTTTTTAGCAGCCTGCCAGACTAAAGTACCACCTACTAATCTTTGGGTACTCAGTGAAACAGTTTCTTTGCCAGGAATTAATCCTATTGGAATTGCTGCTATTGGAGACCAAATTTGGCTTTCAGACGGTGATCACAATAGACTTGTAGCCGTAAACAGTAAAGGAGTGCGTTTAGACAGTATAACAGACCTAGAAAGGCCTATGCATATAGCAGCCCATAAGGGATTGCTTTGGATTCCTCAATACGGGGCAGATACCATCCTTAGCTTTAACACCAATACCAGAGCGCTTTTGCCAATGGCAGTTTCAGATTCATTAGACGCTCCAGCTGCTGTAGCTTTTTTAGGAGAGGAAAAAGCCATTGCAGATTTTTACAACCACAGGGTTTTGTTTTTTAATGGAGATCAATGGATTTCTATCGGCCAAGAAGGAAAAAAAGAAGGTGACTTCTATTATCCTACAGATGTACAAATTACAGCGCAAAATATCTGGGTAGCAGACGCATACAACAATAGAATTCAGGTCTTTGATAAGTCTGGAGCCTTTGTTAAAATGATAGGTGTTTCTGAAAAAATGAATGCAGCTACCGGTTTATTTGTCAGTAAAGATCAGTTGTTTGTCACAGATTTTGAAAATCACAGGGTTTTGGTGTTTTTCCAAGACGGCCAATTGGCTCAGTTATTAGAGCAGGGTCTTGAAAAGCCAATTGATGCTATGGTAAAGAATGACACACTTTACATAGTAGATTACAAAAAAAGCCAAATGAATCTTTATTATTTTGACCATTAAATCAAGCTTTATGATTACTACTTATAAAATAGATGGAATGACCTGTATGGGCTGTGTGGGATTTGTAAAAAAAACACTTGAGGCTCAAGAGGGAGTTACCGATGTTTTAGTGAATTTAATTCCAGGGTCAGCATATATTCAAAGCGAAAAGGAAAAAGAACTCCCCCTATTATCAGCTGCTCTTGGTGCTAAATATAATATCTCAGTTTCTAGTGTTCAAGCATTAGCGGGAGCTACTACAGACAATGCTATAGCTAAAGATTTAGTTAAGGAAAATGGCGCAGTATCGGGCTTGGAAAGCCCATGGAAACAACTTAAACCACTCTTTTTAATATTTGGCTTTATCAGTGGAGGGGTATTACTTACTCATTGGGGAGCAATTGTAAATGAACCTCTTAAGGTAGTGGTTTCAGAGCTTATGTTAGATTTTATGGCCATGTTCTATATGGTCTTTAGTTTTTTTAAATTATTAGATTTAAAAGGTTTTCCCGCTAGTTTTTCTATGTATGACCCTTTAGCCAAAAAATGGGCTTTTTATGCAAAAATATATCCTTTTATAGAACTTGGGTTAGGAATATTGCTCCTGCTTAGAATGTATATTCCAGTGGTATTGGTAATTACTCTAGTCATTTTGGGTCTCACTACCATAGGGGTGCTGCAATCTTTATTGAGCAAGCGCCAAATTCAATGTGCTTGTTTGGGTACAGCCCTTAAACTTCCTATGACGCAGGCTACTTTTATAGAGAATGCTATTATGATTTTAATGGCACTTTGGATGCTGTTTTAAGTTTTAAAAATAGGTATAAAAAAAACCCCCTTTAGATTTATAAAGGGGGCTTTTATATGGTATTGAGGCTTACATCATGCCAGGCATTCCACCACCTCCCATAGAGGATCCAGATGGAGATTCTTCTTTAATGTCTATTAAAGCACATTCAGTAGTTAAGATCATACCTGCTACAGAAGCCGCATTTTCAAGGGCTACTCTGGTCACTTTCTTAGGATCTATAATTCCTGCTTTAATCATGTTTGTATACACTTCAGTTTTGGCATCATAACCAAAGTCGCCTTTTCCTTCCAATACTTTAGAAACTACTACGGATCCTTCACCACCTGCATTTTCTACAATGGTTCTAAGAGGTGCTTCAATAGCTTTAGCTACAATTTGAATACCTGTTTCTTCATCTGCGTTTAGTGCCTTTACATTAACAAGAACTGCCTTAGCTCTTACAAGAGCTACACCACCACCTGCAACTATTCCTTCTTCTACAGCTGCTCTTGTAGCGTGAAGGGCGTCATCTACTCTGTCTTTTTTCTCTTTCATTTCTACTTCAGAAGCGGCTCCTACATAGAGCACTGCTACTCCTCCTGCTAATTTAGCAAGACGTTCTTGAAGTTTTTCACGATCGTAGTCAGAAGTAGTACTTTCTATTTGTGCTTTAATCTGGTTTACTCTTGTTTTTATAAGCCCTGCTTCTCCAGAACCATTTACAATAGTGGTATTGTCTTTGTCTATAGAAATTTTTTCACAGCTTCCAAGCATATCTAGGGCTACATTCTCTAAAGAAAAGCCTCTCTCTTCAGAGATCACAGTTCCACCAGTAAGAATGGCAATATCTTCTAACATGGCCTTTCTTCTGTCTCCAAACCCTGGAGCTTTTACTGCGGCAATTTTAAGAGATCCTCTTAGTTTATTTACCACTAGAGTAGCCAGTGCTTCACCGTCTACGTCCTCTGCAATAATTAACAAAGGTTTTCCTGACTGAGCTACTGGCTCTAAAACAGGAAGTAAATCTTTCATAGCAGAAATTTTCTTGTCAAATAATAAGACATAGGGATTTTCTAATTCTACTAGCATCTTTTCAGAATCTGTAACAAAATATGGAGAGATGTATCCTCTGTCAAATTGCATGCCTTCTACAACATCTACATAAGTATCTGTTCCTTTGGCTTCTTCTACTGTAATAACGCCTTCTTTTCCTACTTTTCCGAAAGCCTGGGCTATTAAATCTCCTATGGTTTCATCGTTATTGGCAGAAATAGAAGCTACTTGTTTAATTTTATCTGAAGAATCCCCTACTTTTTTTGCTTGCTTGGCTAAGTCTTCAACTATGGCTTCTACTGCCTTGTCTATGCCCCTTTTAAGATCCATCGGATTTGCGCCCGCCGCAACATTCTTTAAGCCTTCTTTTACAATGGCTTGGGCTAGCACGGTAGCTGTTGTAGTTCCATCTCCAGCCAAGTCATTGGTTTTTGAGGCTACTTCTTTTACCATTTGTGCGCCCATATTTTCTAATGGGTCTGATAATTCTATTTCCTTTGCTACAGTAACACCATCTTTGGTTACCTGTGGAGGACCAAATGATTTGCTGATAATAACGTTTCTTCCCTTGGGACCTAGCGTTACTTTTACTGCATTTGCAAGTGCGTCTACACCTCTTTTTAATCCGTCTCTTGCGTCAATATCAAATTTAATGTCTTTTGCCATAATCTTTTTCTGTTAAATAATTAAACAATTGCTAAAATGTCGCTTTCGCGCATCATCATATAGTCTACGCCTTCAAGTTTCAGCTCAGTACCTGCATACTTTCCGTATAGCACGGTATCTCCTACTTTTACAGTCATTTTCTCATCTTTTGTACCTGGTCCTACAGCCACTACTTTTCCGTTCTGTGGTTTTTCTTTAGCAGTTTCTGGTATGTAAATCCCAGAAGCTGTTTGTGTTTCTGCAGCCATAGGGGCTATTAGAACTCTGTCTGCCAATGGTTTAATATTAATTTTAGCCATAATATGATTATTTAAATAATTTATGTTTAACTCACTATTAAGGGCACAAATTGTGCCAATTCATTTTACTGACATAAGGGCAAAAAAAAATGCCAGCTTGTCATAAGCTGGCATTTTTCACAAAAGGATAAACCCTTTATTTTTCTGTATCTGTAGCAGGAACCTCTAAGGTTTCTAATGGAACTTCTGAAGGAACCTCTGTTGGCAATACCTCAGGGGCTTCTGTTTTTATATCTGAATTCAATAATTTAGAATCGGTTGCAGCAAAATTACCTTTGAGTGCTACATTAGACAACAAAATCAAAACTATTAGTAGCGTAGCTAAGGTCCATGTACTCTTGTCTAAGAAATCACCTGTCTTTTTTACGCCACCAACTACTTGACTAGAGCCGCCTCCTAATGAAGAAGATAATCCTCCTCCTTTTGGATTTTGTACCATAATAACAAGCATCAGCAAAACGCTAACAATAATAATTAGTATCAAAAATATAGTGAATGTGCTCATGGCTTATAAATTATCTTTTATTAATTTTTGTATTGACTTTATTTGGGATGCAAAGAAACTATTTTTTTCTGGATATTTCAAACTTAATATTTTGTAGGCCTGTAGTGCTTTTTTATATTTCTTTTGCTCTAGGTAAACCCTGGCCAAGGTCTCTGTCATTAATGCCTCCTTATTAATTTTATGAGGGTCTTTAATTGATACGTTTTCTCTGCTCTTGTTTTGGGGGTCCATTTTTGGATTATTAGCTAAGAAGGCATCTATTTTTGCCATTTTATGATCCTTTAGACTCATTTCTTGTCTAAAATCTGTTGCCTTTTCAGTGTTCTCTATGTTTTTTACTTCTTGTGGACTTTTACTTAAACTTAACCACTGTTCAAAGGAATATCGTTCGTTTTTCTCAAAGACTAAGGGGTTTCCTATGCCTAAAGCTGCAGCTGTATTTTCGTTGACTTTAGCAACCTTAGTTTTGACTGCTTGTTCGTTTTTTGAGTCTGTGCTTGTGTCTGGCTCAGGACTCTGAACTTGTGGTATTTCTTGTGTGACATTAAAAGCATCTGCCGTTATAATTTCAAATAGCCAAGACCTATCGGAGGTAAAGGCAGCGTGTTTTTTTAATGCGCTGTTATATTTAAAGCTATTGGTATTTTTTAATCCTATTAGATGCATGCCTCTCACTGCTTGAAAATAGGGGTAAGCCTCCAGCAGCTGTTCAAGCGCTTGGGCTTGTTCTTCACTGACAATGTCAGAGGGGTTTTCCAATAAAGAAGTAAATTGGTTTACTTGCATGAAGCTAATGTAGGGAACTGTTTTAAGATTTAAAAATGAAATATTTATTACCAGTCTGCTAATGAAGCGCTAAATATGTCTTGAAGAATTCTTTCAAAAATAGCGTCAAAAGCGTCATTTTTAACAGAGTCTAACAAGTCGTTTGCTGGATAGTCATAAAAAAAAGAAAAACGTTTTTCAAAATCTGCGTCTTCTTTTGTGGTATTAAAAAAACGGACATTAACGCCAATAGTAAGCCTGTTTTGAGCGGCGGTCTGTTGCGCGGTGGCAGACATTGGAGAGACTCTGTATTCTACTATCTCTCCTTCAAACACCAAGTCTCCGTTACTACTATTTAGGTCTAGACTGGTTTGGTTTTGTATAAAATCTTGGAGTGCTAGTGTAAATTTATTGTCTAGACCGGGCTCTATGGTAGAGCCTGGACTGTCTGAGGAATAATTTTGAAAAAAATTTACCTGAAAGGTTTTGGCAGTTCCTACATTCCCACCTGTAAAGTTGTAAATTCCACAGCCGTGAAGGCTAAGAACTAGTAGGAGCGTAGCAATTATTTTAAAGTTTCTTAAGAATTTTACACAAAGTTGCTCAAGAGATGGTCTAGAAGGAGTTGTAAAATGACACATGTAATTTTATAAATTGTACTGTTTAATTTTTCTGTAAAGTGTTCTTTCAGATATTCCTAACTCAGAAGCAGCTAACTTTCTTTTTCCTTTATTTCTATCTAAAGACTTAATAATTAATTCAATTTCTTTGTCGTGTAAAGATAAGGTTTCTTCTTCTTGAATTTCTTCTGCAAAATGATACTTGTCTTGTATGCGGTTTTGATCTTCTGCAGAAGAAGCTTCCTTTAGGGCTAGCATAGATTTGTTTGATCCAGCCTTATAAGTTGTTTCTTCTGCTTCTTCATAATGATTTTGGTCTTCTTCATAGGGCGCCAACGCATTCAAGTCTTCTTTTTTCTGAGACTCTTTGCCGTAAATTTTTCTGATGAGTCCGTCATTTTCTTTTTGGATATCTGCTCCGTCTTTTCCTTTTAACAACTCTAAAGTGAGTTTTTTTAAGTCATTTAAGTCTCCCTTCATATCAAAGAGCACCTTGTATAATATTTCTCTTTCATTTGAAAAATCAGATGTTTTTTTCTCTGAGCTTATTAATGCAGGAAGCTGGCTGTTTTGTGCGTTTGGCAAATAGGAATGTAGCGTCTGATCATTTATTAATCTGGAGGCCTCTAAAACGGATATTTGTTCTGCAATATTTCTAAGTTGTCTAATATTTCCTGGCCAACGGTATTTAATGAGTGAGGCTACAGCTAGTTCTTCTAATCTAATGGTAGGCATTTTATATTTTTGACCAAAATCTGAAGCAAATTTCCTGAAAAGTAAGTGAATATCGTCTTTTCTACTTCTTAGCGGGGGCACTCCAATTTCTACTGTACTGAGTCTGTAGTATAAATCTTCTCTAAATTTTCCTTCTTTAATAGCCTGAACCATCTCTATGTTAGTAGCGGCAACAATTCTCACATTTGTTTTTTGAACCTGTGAAGACCCCACTTTTAAAAATTCCCCATTCTCTAGGACTCTTAAGAGTCTAACTTGCGTAGTTAAAGGCAGTTCTCCTACCTCGTCTAAAAAAATAGTACCTCCGTCTGCTACTTCAAAGTAGCCACTTCTGGTAGCTGTTGCTCCTGTGAAGGAACCTTTTTCGTGCCCAAAAAGCTCACTGTCTATGGTGCCCTCTGGAATGGCGCCGCAGTTAACGGCAATATATTTGGCGTGCTTTCTATGCGAGAGCGCATGAATGATTTTTGGAATAGATTCTTTTCCTACCCCACTTTCTCCCGTCACTAAAACAGAGATATCTGTAGGGGCTACTTGAATAGATTTTTCAATGGCTCTATTGAGCCCAGAGTCATTTCCAATAATTTCAAATCGTTGTTTGATTGCTTGAACTGATTCCATATATTTTAAAGTTTTGAAGGGCCTACTGCTTTTCCAATAAGTGTTCCAGAGGTGCAATCTGTAATAGTGACCTCTACAAAGTCCCCCACCTTGTACTGTTCTCTTGGAAATACCACTACTGTATTAAAGTTGTTTCTTCCCATGAGCTCTTGGTTTGATTTTTTTGAAACTCCTTCTACAAGTACCTGTTCATTTTTTCCAAGTCTGGCTTTAGTGTGCGCTGCGGAATGTTTTCTCTGAACCACTATGACTTCTGCCAACCTCCTTGCTTTTTCAGCCTCAGAGATATTGTCCTCTAGATTTTTTCCGGCTGCAGTGCCAGGTCTGTTAGAGTATTGATACATGTACCCAAAGTCATACTTTACATATTCCATAAGACTTAAGGTATCTCGGTGGTCTTGCTCTGTCTCATTTGGGAAACCAATAATCATATCTTGAGAAATCACACAATCTGGAATGATATTTCTAATGTCATCTATTAGCTTCATGTATTCTTCTCTTGTGTGCTGTCTATTCATAGCTTTTAAAATAGCATTGCTGCCACTTTGCACAGGAAGGTGTATGTGCTTACAAATATTAGGGTATTTTGCCATAGTGTTCACCACCTCTAAGGTCATGTCTTGCGGGTTTGAGGTAGAGAACCTAACCCTCATTTGAGAAAAAGTTTTTGCTACTGTTTCTAAAAGACTTGAGAAATTTATAGCAGTTGCCTTTTCCATTTCAGTAGCTCTGATAAAGTCTTTTTTCATTCCACCTCCATACCATAAATAGCTATCTACATTTTGCCCAAGTAGGGTGATTTCTTTGTATCCAGTTTCCCATAAATCTGAAATTTCTTTAAGTATGGATTGAGGGTCTCTAGATCTTTCTCTACCCCTAGTGAAAGGGACTACGCAGAAAGTACACATATTGTCACAACCTCTCGTGATTGAGACAAAGGCAGTGATTTTATTAGAAGCCAATCTCACTGGTGAAATGTCTCCATAAGTTTCTTCTTTAGATAGAATTACATTGACAGCTTCTCTTCCAGCCTCTACTTCTTTTAAAAGATTTGGAATGTCTTTATAGGCATCTGGGCCCACTACCATGTCTACAATTTTAGACTCTTCTAATAGTTTTTTTTTGAGTCTCTCTGCCATACAACCCAGAACTCCTACTTTCATATTGGGTCTGGTTCTTTTTACGGCTTGGAATTTTTCTAGTCTTTTTCTAACGGTCTGTTCTGCTTTGTCTCTAATAGAGCAGGTATTAATTAAAACCAAATCGGCCTCCTCTAAGTCCTGAGTGGTACGGTAACCCTCTGAACTTAAAATAGAAGCGACCACCTCAGAATCAGAAAAGTTCATAGCACATCCATAACTCTCTATATAGAGCTTCTTATCATTTTTTTGTTCCGTATTAAATTGTATTGCGGAACCTTGAATGCTAGGATCAATGGTTTTTTCCATGAGATTTTAAAGCTTTATAAATAGGATTCAAAGATACTACTAAAATCAAGTTTGTGACATTCTGTCAGTGATTTTTTAAATACATTTTTAGGAAGTTCAGTAAAAGGAATCTTCAACTGATTTAGTCTATAAGGGTTAAAATAAAAAAATTGGTCTACTTTTGTCTCCATAAATACAAGTAATGGCAAAGAATTTAGTAATTGTAGAGTCACCGGCAAAAGCCAAAACCATAGAGAAATTTTTAGGACCAGATTTTAAAGTAGCCTCTAGCTATGGGCATATTGCAGACCTCCCGTCTAAAGAGTTAGGGGTAGCAGTAGAAGATGATTTTGCACCCAAATATATAGTATCGTCAGACAAGAAGGCCTTAGTAAAACAATTACAAGCTTTAGCCAACAAAGCTGAAATTATTTGGTTGGCCAGTGATGAAGATAGGGAGGGTGAGGCTATATCTTGGCATTTATTTGAAACGCTTAAGCTAGATAAGGCCAAAACAAAAAGAATTGTATTTAACTCAATCACTAAATCTGCTGTTCAACATGCCATACAGAACCCTAGAGAAATTGATTATAACTTAGTTAATGCACAACAAGCAAGAAGGGTATTGGACAGGTTGGTCGGTTATGAATTGTCTCCGATACTTTGGAAAAAAATAAAGCCAGGCCTCTCTGCGGGTAGGGTTCAGTCTGTAGCTGTTCGTTTAATTGTAGAAAGAGAGCGAGAAATAGACAACTTTAAACCAGAAGCAAGCTTTAAAGTTACTGCCTTATTTAAGACGCAGTCTGGCGGTTCTTTTGCAGCTAAGATTTACAAGACCTTTGATAATGAAGGCGCTGCTTCTGATTTTCTAACACTCCATAAGGGGGCTCAGTTTTCAGTAGCTCAATTAGACACTAAGCCCGCTAAAAAGTCACCAGCGGCACCCTTTACAACTTCTACTTTACAGCAAGAAGCTTCTAGAAAGATATACTTTTCTGTTTCTAAAACCATGCAGGTTGCCCAACGTTTATATGAGGCAGGTCACATTACCTATATGAGAACAGACAGTGTAAACCTCTCTAAGGAGGCAAAAGACGCCGCGGCAGAAGCTATTGTAAAACACTACGGCAAAGACTTTAGTTACCCAAGAAATTTTACAGGTAAATCTAAAGGGGCACAAGAAGCACATGAGGCCATAAGGCCAACCAATATGATGGTTCAAAGCCCAGTAAGCGATAGAGACCAAGCTAAGTTATACGACCTTATTTGGAAACGCACCTTGGCTTCTCAAATGTCAGACGCTCAATTGGAGAGAACCAATGTGAAAATTTCTGTCAATACTCATTCTGAGCAGTTTGCCGCAAGTGGAGAGGTAATCACTTTTGAAGGATTTTTAAAGGTATACCTTGAAGGGGTAGATGACGAAGAGTCAGAGGAGCAAGAGGGAATGCTTCCTGCTATGAAGCTATACGAGGTATTGATCTATAGAAATATTACGGCCACAGAGCGTTTTTCTAGGCCGCCATACAGGTATTCTGAGGCTTCTTTAGTTAAAAAATTAGAAGAATTAGGGATTGGACGTCCATCTACTTATGCCCCTACCATTTCTACTATTCAAAATAGAGGTTACGCAGAGAAAGGGAGCATTGAAGGATTGGCAAGGGCTTACCAACAATTGGTATTGTCTAAAGACCAACTAAATATCAAGACACTTTCTGAGAACGTAGGTTCTGACAAAGGAAAAATGGTACCTACAGACATAGGAATGATTGTAAATGATTTCTTAGTGGCTCATTTTTCAAATATTATGGATTACCACTTTACTGCAAGGGTAGAGGAAGAGTTTGACGAAATAGCCCAAGGGACAGAAGATTGGAAAAAGGTAATGAAAAGCTTTTACGATGATTTTCATCCTAAGGTTTTAAATGTAGAAGAAAATGCAGATAGGGCTTCTGGAGAAAGACTCTTAGGTTCAGATCCAACATCTGGCAGGCCTTTAATTGTCCGTCTAGGACGTTTTGGAGCTATGGCACAGATAGGTCATGGAGATGACGAGGAAAAGCCTGTTTTTGCAAGCTTGTTGCCAGAACAATCGCTAGGGACTATTACTTTTGAAGAGGCTTTAGATTTATTTAAATTGCCAAGAGCTCTTGGGAATTATGAAGGACAAGAAGTTTTAGCAAACGTGGGTAGGTTTGGCCCTTACATTAAATTTGGAGAGAACTTTGTTTCTATGGAGAGGGGGGAAAGCGCTATTGACGTAAGTCTAGAAAGGGCTATTGAGATTATTTTAGAAAAGCAAAAAGCAGATGCCCCTATTGCGGTTTATGACGGCCATGAGGTAACCAAAGGCACAGGGCGTTTTGGGCCATTTATTAAGTGGAACGGATTGTTCATTAATGTGAATAAAAAATATGATTTTGACAGCCTTTCAAAAGCAGATATAGAGGAGCTTATTGCCCTTAAAAAGCAAAAAGAAATTGAAAAAGTGATTCAGAACTGGGAAGAGGCCGGGGTAAGAATAGAAAAAGCTAGATGGGGAAGACACCACTTGCTTCAAGGGAAAATTAAAATTGAACTGGCCAAAGAGGTAGATGTAGTAAATATGAGCTTGGAGGAAGCGCAATCAATTATAGAGCAGAAATCACCTAAGAAAAAGACGGCCGTTAAAAAGAAAGCAGCAGCAAAAAAGACTTCAGCTAAAAAAGCAGTAAAAAAATAATATCAATGTAAGGCCCTATGGTTTTAGACTTTTTAATCCCTGTCTCAGATAAAGTATTGGCTCACAATACCTTGTTGCCGGCTCAAGCAATGGGGAATGTCATTAAAATTCATTCAGAAACAGGGGGGCTACCACAAATGGAAGGTGTCAAATTAGCCATTTTTGGAGTAAACGAATCTAGAAATTCTTTTGAAAAAAAACAGACACCCATAGATATTAGCGCTATTAGAAAGCAATTATACAAGCTCATGTTTGGGAATTGGAGCGCCACTATTGTAGATCTAGGAGACGTTCCGCAGGGAGCAGAAGTTACAGACACCTATTTTGTAGTGAAGGAATTAGTGGCTAGTTTATTAGAAGATAAAATTGTGCCTATTGTTATTGGAGCTACTCAGGACATTACTTACCCTATTTACCGGGGTTTTGACCATTTAAATCAAATGGTTAATTTGGTGGCCATAGACAGTCGGTTTGACTTTGGAAGTCAAGATGCTATTATTTCTTCTCACTCATATATGAGTAGGATTATTACAGAAAAGCCAAATATTTTATTCAATTTTTCAAACCTGGGGTACCAGAGTTACTTTAATGCTCAGGAAGAATTAGATCTTATGGATAAATTATTTTTTGATCGCTATAGGCTTGGGGAAGTTTCTGCAGACTTGCAAATAGCGGAACCTGTTTTAAGACATGCCCACTTAGTGAGTTTAGACGTAAGGGCAATTAAAGCCTCTGAAATGGGCGGGAGTGAGAGTTTTTCACCCAATGGTTTTGACGGCAGAGAAATATGCAGCCTGTCTAGATACGCCGGACTGAGTGATAGTGTTCAGGTGTTTGGTGTTTTTGAATGTGAAAATTACTCAAATGCCAGCCAACTTGTAGCGCAAATTATTTGGTATTTTATAGAGGGGTTTAACTTAAGACAAAAAGAGTATCCACTTTCAGCGCCAGAAAACTTTTTAAAATACACAGTTACACTAGAAGACCGCGATCTAGTGTTTTACAGGAGCCTTATGACACAGAGATGGTGGGTGGGTATTTCATTTCTAGACAGTGGAGATAATAAAAATGCTACTCCTGCGTTATTAGCATGCACTGAGAATGATTATATAGCGGCCTGTGAGAACAAAATTCCCGAAAAATGGTATAATGCTCAGAAAAAAGGTTTCATATAAGAAGTATTGTATTACTTTTGGCTTTATTAAAATATTTTACAATTTGAAAAGTATTAATAAACAACATAGCACTAAGCATTTATTATTTGTCTCTTTGGCCTTATTTTTTTTGGTTTCTAGCTGCAAAATGAACAAAACTAATGGAGAATTGGTTGGTGCTCCAGGTCAAAAATGGTTTTCAGAAAAGCCCTTTGGGATGGAGCTGGTGCCAAGCGGCTCTTTTGTAATGGGTAAGTCAGAAGAGGATCTTTCTGACGGGTTAAATGCGCCAACCAAAACAGTTACTATAAAGTCATTTTATATAGACAATACAGAAATCACCAATGGGGAATACAGACAGTATGTGAATTGGGTGAAGGATTCAATAGTGAGACTTAAACTAGCCGTATTGGCAGATGAACTTGGCCTTAAAGAAGAAGATGGAGGTATAGGATTATATGCTTTTAGTCAGGCAGACACTACAGATATGTCTCCATATGAAAAATATGTATTATTAAACACTCCTATCAATGAAGCCAATCCTTACGGCGGACTAACACTTAATAAAAGTGAAGATCTTATTTGGGACTCTAAAGACTTTCCAGATGAGTATTATTCTGAGGTTATGGATAATTTATATCTATTAAAAGGAGATAGTTACAATGGCCGTAGGAGTTTTAAAGTAAAAGAGCTTCAGTACTCTTACGCTTGGCTAGACACAGAAGCTGCTATAAAAGTAAAATCAGAAGCCAGGAGGGAATTTATCATGAGAGAATCTGTGGCTATTTATCCAGATACTACTGTATGGATAAGAGATTTCACTTATGCATACAACGAGCCTATGCACAATGATTACTTTTGGCATGACGCTTATTCTGACTATCCAGTAGTGGGGGTCACTTGGAAACAAGCTTTGGCATTTTGCCATTGGAGAACTAAGATAAAAAATGATGACCAACGCAGTAGGGGAGCACAAGATGCCCCACCATTTAGACTTCCTTCAGAAGCAGAATGGGAATACGCTGCAAGAGGCGGTATTGAAGGCGGTACTTATCCATGGGGAGGCCCATATCTCCTCGGTGATAATGGTTGTTTTATGGCTAATTTTAAGCCACAAAGGGGTGATTACGCCTCAGATACAGCCCTTTACACGGTAGAAGCAAAATCATATGCTGCCAATGAATACAACTTATATAATATGGCTGGTAATGTCTCTGAATGGACAGGATCTTCCTATGATCCTAGTACTTATGAATACGTGGCTACTATGAATCCTTTTGTCACTGACAGAACCAATCCTATGAAGGTAATTAGAGGGGGCTCATGGAAAGACGTAGCATATTTCTTACAAGTAAATACTAGAGATTTTGAATATCAAGACACTGCCAGAAGCTATATAGGTTTTAGAACCGTTCAGGATTTTAGAGGAGAGTCTGGCGCAAAAGATAGAAGACAATAAAATACACTTAAATTAATTTTTAACGCAACCAAACATTTTTTCATCATGGCACAATCATTGAAACAAAAGAAAATTCAAAACATGGTTTATGGCCTTGGCGCTTCAATAGTAATATTAGGCGCTCTTTTTAAAATTTTGCACTGGGAGTTTCTGATTTTTACTGGGAGTAATTTACTGGCAATTGGGCTTATTACAGAAGCTGCAATTTTTGCTTACGGAGCATTTGACGGGGTAGAAGAAGATTTAGACTGGTCTAAAGCATATCCTGAATTAATAGGAGCAGAAGCTAAAGAAAGATATGCTCCTAACCCGGATGCTGAGGGAATATTATCTAAAAAGTTAGATAGTTTATTAAAAGAAGCTCAGATAGATGTAGCGCTTATGGAAAGCCTGGGGTCGAGTATTAAGAACTTTGAAGATGCTGCCAGAAATATAGCGCCTACATCCACGGCTATAGATTCTACGGAGCGCTACTCAGAAGAATTGCAAAATGCTGCCAAACAAATGGAAGCATTAAATAACTTGTATAAATCTCAGCTAGAAAGCGCAGAAAATCAGAAATCTATTCAGGATAATATTTCTCAGAATGCTGCCGCTTTAAAAGTGCAGATGGAGGCGATGACTTCTAATTTAGATGCCTTAAATGGTGTTTACAATGGCATGTTAAATGCTATGAACAGAAAATAAATTTAATTTTTTAAAACAAATTTATGGCATCTGGAAAAGAAACACCACGTCAAAAAATGATTAACCTCATGTATTTAGTCTTCATTTCTATGTTGGCTTTAAATATGAGTAAGGAGGTCTTGGCTGCATTTGGAATTATGAATGAAAAATTTGAATATTCAAATAATGAGATGGGTCTTGTGAATGATCATTTTTTTCAGGGATTACAAACCAAATCTAGCGAAAACCCTGAAAAATTTGGACCTCTTTTAGACAAAGCAAAAAAAATTAAAATGGCTGCAGCCACCTATTATGACTACCTAGAAAACCTCAAAGTTCAAATGACTGAAAAACTTAAGGATAAGAAGGATTATGTAGTCATGGACAAGACAGATTTCCTGGACCAACTTTTTTTTAATGGAGATAATATTTCTAAAGATGGAAAAGAGTTTTTGGAGCAGAGAACAAATTTTGTAGCAGCTGTTAAAATGGCTTCGCCTCAAAATTCAAATTCTTTATGGAATACTCTAGATAGGAGATTTAGCGTTGGAGATGAACAGGGAAATGTAAAAAACAGAGATGAAAAATCTATCCCGTGGTTAAATTACCACTATGAAGGATACCCATTAGTCAGTTCTTTGGCTAATTTAACACATATTCAATCAGACATTAAAACCACAGAGCAAGAAGTGTTTAAAGGAATGTTGGAAGGACAGCTTACTTCTGAGCTTTCTATGACTAATTACACCACTTTATTAGAGCAAGAAAAATCTGCTTTTTACCAGGGAGAAGCTTTTTCTGGTAGTATTGTGCTGGGGAGAAAAGACGCTACTACTAGACCTAACCAAGTAAACTTGAGTTTAGACGGCAGGAAAATGGTGGAAGGGAAAGATTTTGTGATTGAAGATGGAAAGGTAAGACTGACCATTGGAGCTGGAAACCCAGGAGATCACACCATTAGCGGAGACCTCACCTTTTTGCAAGACGGTGAGACAACAAAGGTACCTGTTAAGGCTATTTTTGCTACTATAACTAAACCAAATTCAGCCGTAATTTCTGCAGATAAAATGAATGTAGTATACAGAGGTTTGCCAAACCCTATGACTATCTCAATCCCAGGAGTGGCAGACAATAACGTTCAGGCGAGTGCTAATGGGCTTACAAAAGTGAATGGCAGCAATTATCTTATGAAGCCTCAAACTGGAAGAGAAATAGGAATCACAGCTTCTGGTAAATTGCCAGATGGTCAGATAATAAAAACCACCACTACTTTTAGGATCAAGGAGATTCCAAAACCTGAAGGAACCGTTAGGGGTGAAAGCGGAAGCTTAAAAATGCCTAGAAATAACTTAGAGATTTCTACTATTGGCGCAATTTTAGATGATTTTGATTTTGATCTTGATATTGCGGTAAGTGAATTTAAAGTTAAAATTCCAGGACAGCCAACTATTGTAGTAAAAGGTAATAAATTTGACAATGCGGCTAAAGGAGCCTTAAGAAGAGCTTCTAGAGGAGATTTAATTCAAATTTTTGATATAAAAGCATATATCACAAATAACAGAACCTATAACCTTAAGCAGGTTACTTCTGTTATGGTAGAATTGGTAAATTAAAAAATAAGATGGGTAAAAACAGTTGGTTCTTAATTACTGCAACTTTTTTATGCGCTCAAAGTCTTTTTGCGCAACAGAATGTGTTAAATGCTAAGACCCCTCAAGACATGAGGGAGTCTGCATCTGCTTCTGTAATGATTTCAGATAAGCCTATTTCATATGCTTATGTAGATGAGAGGGATATTTTATGGTCTAAGACAGTTTGGGAGGTTATAGATTTAGATGAGAGAATTAATTTCCCCCTCTATTATCCTGTAGACACCGTGTCTTTAGACGTGTCCAGAAGATCTCTTTATGACGTTCTTGTGAAAAACATTAAAAGTGGAAATATTAAAGATGTCTATGTAGATTCTTATTTTTCTGAAAAGCGCGATTTTAAAGATTTAAAAGCTACGCTTCAAAAAGTAGATACTACAGATATGGGTATCCAAGCGTTAAATGCTGGAGAAGCAGTTCCAGAAGAGTATATTACTAGAAGGGAAATTACTTCAGCAGATATTGAGCAGTACCTCATTAAGGGTATGTGGTATTTTGATAAGCGTTTGGGTGAGTTAAAATACAGACTAATAGGCCTGGCCCCTGTGGCACCAGATGTAAACTTTATAGATGACGATAGCGTAGACCCTGAAGAAAATAAAGTGCCTCTTTTTTGGGTTTGGTACCCCTCTGTTAGAGATGTATTGCACAAGGCTCAGGTTTTTAATCAAAGCAATCCGTCTAATTTTATCTCTTTTGATATGCTTTTAAATGCTAGGCGTTTTAATTCCATGATTTACAGAGAAGACAATGAATTTGGAGACAGAGAAATCAAAGATTACATAGTAAAGAACGCCTTATTCCAGCTTATAGAGTCTAATAGGATTAAAGAAGCCATTAGAGATAAGGAGCAAGACATGTGGAGCTACTAACCCCTTGTTCCCTTGTTAAAACCATTTTTACCGCCTCATTTATGGGGCGTTTTTTTTAATGTATATTTTTATAGCAATTGAAACAGATTGACACTATTATTGTAGGCCTTGGTTTGGCAGGGGTAGCGTACGCAGAGCAGCTGTTACAGCTGGGAAAATCCTTTGTGGTATTTTCTGACCAATCTCAAAACGCATCTGTAGTAGCGGGGGGCCTTTATAACCCCACTATTTTAAAACGTTTTACCGCCGCTTGGCAGGCCAAAGAACAGCTAGAAATAGCACTTCCCTTTTACGCACAAATAGAAGCGCGGCTGGGCAGTACCTTTGACTATAAAGTGCCTATTCTAAGGAGGTTTGCTTCTATAGAAGAGCAAAACCTATGGTTTCAGGCTGCAGATAAAGAATCTCTTTCCCCTTTTTTATCTTTAGAGTTGTTAGACAACAAAAATATTGGCTTTTCTGTACCCTTTAAGTTTGGAGAGGTAAGAAAGACCGGCAGGGTGGCTACAAAGGCACTTTTAAGAGACTTTGCTTCCTATTTAACAGCAAAGGGACTGTTAGAAAACCAAAGCTTTGAGCATGCAGCTATTGATTTTAAAGGCCGTGGTGTTCAATACAAAGAATACCAAGCCCAGCAGATTGTATTTGCAGAAGGCTACGGTTTAAAACAAAACCCATTTTTTAGAGACTTGCCCCTGGAGGGCACAAAAGGAGAAGTGCTTACCCTAAAAATTCCTGGCCTAGATGAGGTGTCTATTGTGAAATCTGGAGTATTTGTCATACCCTTAGGCGGTGATTTATACCGGGTGGGATCTACTTATTTTTGGAGGGATAAAACCCTTGGGCCTACGGCCGATGCTAAGAAATTTTTGCTAGATCGCCTAGAACGTTTTATGACCCTGCCCTATGAGATAATCTCTCATGCGGCAGGTATAAGACCCACTGTTTCTGACAGGAGGCCCCTATTGGGAAGGCACATTACGCACCGCTGCCTTTACGTTTTAAATGGAATGGGATCTAGAGGGGTACTTATAGCGCCTACAGCAGCCAAAGCGCTCAGTGATTTTATCTATAATGATAGCCCTTTAGACCCTGAAATGGATATTCTTAGATTTTCTGAGAAGCTTTAAATTTTTCTACAGCCAGAGGGTCAAATGGCATAAATATGTTAATCCATATATTTCTAGAGACTCTAACGATAACAGGATAAAAAACAATCATGGCACCAACAATGGCTATAAAAGCTGTTTTGAGACTACTTCCTAAGAACAAATAGGAAATAACAAAAGCAGCAACGGCAAAAGCAATACCCACACCATAGCTCACATACATTGCACCGTAAAAAAAGGAAGGTTCTATCATATATTTGGCATTGCAGTGCTCACAACGATCATGCATTTTAAACAATTTAGCTAAATGATAGGGATTTACGTCAAAATACATGCTTTCTTCATGACATCTGGGACAACTTCCTGTTAAAATGCTATTTAGTTTGTTTCCTTTTTTTAACATTTGCACAAAATTTTATTAAAGGTACCTCATTAAGGGGTGTTTAAATGTAACATCAGTCACAAATAATGCTCAATATACACAAGTTGTCTGTAGGTTTTGGAGGAGAATACCTCTTTGAAGAAATCTCTTTTAGATTAAATGCTGGAGACCGCGTGGGTCTGATCGGAAAAAATGGTGCTGGAAAATCTACCCTACTCAAACTGCTTTCAAAAGACATGGCTCCAGATACGGGAGTTATAGCTAGTGAAAAAGATTTGAGATTGGGATTTTTAAGACAGGACATAGACTTTGTTCAAGGAAGAACCGTTTTGGAAGAGGCACAACAAGCTTTTGTAGAAATTAAAGCCTTAGAACTCCAATTAGATGAGGTCAATCACCAATTAGCTACTAGAACAGACTACGAGAGTGACCCATACAGTCTTTTTATTGAAGACTTAAGTGATCTCACACAAAGATATGAACTTGTTGGGGGTTATAATTACCAGGGAGAGACAGAGAAAATTTTACAGGGCTTAGGTTTTAGAAGAGAAGATTTTGACAAGAAAACAGAAACTTTTTCTGGAGGTTGGCGCATGCGTATTGAATTGGCAAAACTTTTATTACAGACCAATGATGTGCTTTTATTAGATGAGCCTACTAACCACTTAGATATTGAATCTATTATTTGGTTGGAGCAGTTTTTAAATCAGTATTCAGGAGCCGTGGTGATTGTTTCGCACGACAAAATGTTTTTAGACAATGTGACCAACAGGAGTATTGAAATTTCTTTGGGGCGTATTTATGATTACAACAAGCCGTATTCTCAATATATAGTCCTTAGAGATGAGCTTAAAACCTTGCAGCTAAACGCGCAAAAAAATCAAGAGAAGCAAATTCAACAAACAGAGCGTTTAATAGAGAAATTTAGAGCCAAAGCCTCAAAGGCTTCTATGGCTCAGTCTCTTATTAAAAAGCTAGACAAGATAGATAGAATAGAAGTTGACGAAGATGATAACAGCGTCATGAAGTTAAAATTTCCAATTTCTGTAGTTCCAGGAAAAGTAGTGATAGAAAGTCATCAGGTTTCTAAATCATATTCAGAAAACAAGGTGCTTTCTTCAATAGACTTACTTATTGAGAGAGACTCTAAAACAGCCTTTGTAGGTCAAAACGGACAGGGAAAATCTACCCTAGCTAAAATTATAGTGGGAGACATAGAAGCATCTGGAGGTCATGTTAAACTAGGGCACAATGTTCAAATTGGTTATTTTGCTCAAAACCAAGCAGAGTATTTAGATGGAAATAAGACGGTATTAGATACCATGATTGACGCTGCCAATGAGACCAACCGCTCCAAGGTAAGAGATATTTTAGGATCTTTTTTATTTAGAGGAGATGACGCAGATAAATATGTAAGGGTATTGTCTGGAGGAGAGAGAAACAGACTGGCATTGGCTAAAATGTTATTGCAGCCTTTGAATGTATTGGTCATGGATGAGCCTACAAATCACTTAGATATTAAATCTAAAAACGTATTAAAACAAGCCCTTAAAAACTTTGAAGGCACCTTAATACTGGTATCTCATGACAGGGATTTTCTACAAGGACTTACCAATAAGGTGTACGAGTTTAAAGATCAGAAGATTAGAGAGTATTTAGGAGATATAGATTTTTATTTGGAGCAGAGAAAGGCGCAGGATTTTAGAGTCATAGAAATGAAGCAGCAGCAAAAGATCGAGAAAAAAGCAGCTGTAACTCCAAAAGAGGCAGTGAGTTATCAGGATCAGAAAGCCTTAAAATCTCTTCAGAACAAATTGAGCAATTTAGAGGCAAAGATATCTGATTTAGAAACGGCCATTTTAAAACAGGATAAGTCACTTGAAGAGAATTATGATAAAACAGCCTCAGACCCTAGTTTTTTTAACACCTACCAAGACAATAAAAAACAGCTTCAGAAATTAATGAAAGAATGGGAAACGGTGAGTCTGGAAATTGATCAATAAAATCACTTCTTATTTTTATATTGCAAGCAATACTATTAATTTAAGGTTTTTTTAACATTTCATCTTTTTACTTATGGATAGTTTTGAAGTCTTAACAGCTTAGAAGTAAACTTTATGGATTTAAAAAAATTAAGAACAGTAATTTTGGCCGCAATAGCCATTATAGGACTTGTAGTATCTGGTCTTTTTGCAAAGAATTTAGTAGACAATAAGGCAGCTGCAGTAGCGCCTGCAAAAAAAATCATTAAAGAAGTAGCAGTACAGACTGTCACTAATAGTTTAGTTAAAGTAATTATTCCTGCTCAAGGGCTGTTACAAGCCAAACAGAGAATAGAAATTTACGCAGAGGTTCAAGGGGTTTTCGCTACGGGAAAAAAACTATTTAGAACTGGCCAATCTTATCAGTCTAACGAAACCCTTCTTCAATTAGATGCTGCGGAGTATTTGTCTAATGTAAAAGCCTCTAGAAATAACCTTCACAATCAAATAGCGGCTGCCCTTCCAGACATTAGGTTAGATTACCCAAAAGAATACAGCAAATGGGCTACTTTTTTAAGGGCCATTAATGTGAACCAAAACTTAGCAGCCCTTCCTATAATGGAAGAGGATGGTATTAGGCTCTTTATTTCTGGAAGGGGTATTTTAAGCGTTTATTATTCAGTAAAAAATTTAGAGCAAAGACTTTCTAAGTACACTATTACTGCTCCTTTTAAAGGCGTGCTTACAGAGGCTCTTGTAACAGAAGGGACCTTGGTAAGAAGTGGTCAGAAATTAGGATCGTTTATAAAGCCTGGAGTTTATGAACTTACAGTTTCAATTTCCAAATCATATTCAGATAAACTGAGTACAGGGGCCTCTGTAGTTCTAAGTAGCTTAGATGAGACTGCTACATATCTAGGAGTTATTTCTCGAATAAATGCAAGTGTAGACCCCAGTACGCAAACTAATGCTGTGATGATAGAAATTAAAGACACTAGCCTTTCAGATGGGGTCTATTTAAAGGCTAATATTACTGGAGATGATATAGAAAATGCAGTGTCCCTACCTAGAGGCTTATTGAGCCAAGAATTTACTATTTTTAAAGTACAAGACAATATTCTCATATCTATTCCTGTAGTTCCTATGCATTTTTCTAAAGATGAGGTAGTGGTTAGAGGTATTCCTAATGGAACTACCATTTTGGCTAAACCACTTTTAGGCGCCTATGAAGGCATGTTAGTAAACCCATCCAAATGAGAAATTTAGTAGCTTATTTTATTAAGTATCAGGTAGCGGTAAATATTTTTGTATTGGCTTTTGTTCTCTTTGGAATTTATGGAGCCAGTGCACTTAAATCTTCTTTTTTCCCTCTCACAGAGTCAAAAATTATTCAGATTAGTATTAATTATCCTGGTGCCTCTCCCTTAGAAATTGAAGAAGGAGTTGTACTCCAGATTGAAGACAACCTTAAAGGCTTACAGGGGGTAGATAGGGTGACTGCAGTTGCCAACGAAAATAGTGGGAGGATTTCAGTAGAAATTGAAAAGGGCAGAGACATAGATTTTATGCTCTTAGAAGTAAAAAATGCGGTAGACAGAGTACCGTCATACCCCACAGGAATGGAGCCATTGGTGGTGTCCAAACAAGAAGTAGGAAGACCCACTATTTCTGTTGCTTTGAGCGGTAAAAATATTCCCTTAAAAACCCTCAAGCAAATGGGCAGGAGTATTGAGAATGACCTTAGAGGCATGGAAGGTATTTCTCAAATTATTGTTTCTGGTTACCCTCAAGAAGAAATTGAAATTGCAGTAAATGAGACCCAGTTATTGGCGTATAATGTAAGTTTTGCCTCCGTAGCAACTGCGGTTGCAAATGCCAACTTACTCATTACTGGAGGGACTGTTAAAACATCTGAGGAAGACTTTTTAATTAGGGCTAATAACAAATCTTATTTTGGGGGTGAGCTCTCTAATTTAATTGTGAGTACTCAGTCTAACGGAACCCTTATTAGACTTAAAGATTTAGCTCAAATTAGAGATCGCTTTTCTGAGTCTCCTAACGCCACTTATTTTGATGGAGAAGAGGCTATAAATATTACTATCAACAGCACCAATACAGAAGATTTAATTTCTACAGCTACAAAGATAAAAGAGTATGCACTACAGTACAATGAAACCCATGACGGAGTTCATTTAAGCGTGCTTAGTGACCAGTCCATTACCCTCACACAGAGAACGGCACTTTTAATGAAGAACGCTTGGCAAGGAATGTTGTTGGTGTTGTTTTTCCTCTCGCTATTTTTAAACACTAGATTGGCCTTTTGGGTAGCCTTTGGTTTGCCAGTAGCTTTCTTAGGAATGTTTGCCTTTGCAGGCTTTTTTAATGTGACTATTAATGTTCTTTCTCTCTTTGGAATGATCATTGTTATTGGAATTTTAGTAGATGACGGTATTGTGATTGCAGAAAATATTTACCAGCATTATGAAAGAGGAAAAAAACCAGTACAAGCAGCTATAGATGGTGTTTTAGAGGTAATCCCTCCTATTATTTCTGCTATTATTACCACTGTATTAGCTTTTTCTCTCTTCTTATTTTTAGACAGTAGAATAGGAGAGTTTTTTGGAGAGGTTTCTGTAATTGTCATTCTTACCCTAGTAGTTTCACTGGTAGAAGCCCTTATTATTCTTCCTGCACATTTGGCACACTCTAAAGCCCTGCAGCCCTTAGACCCTACTCCAAAAGACGGAATGGCAAAGGTTTTTGCTAAACTTAGGGGTTTTAATGCTACAGGAGAGAAGATTATGAATTGGATGAGAGACCGTTTGTATATGCCAGCACTCATTTTTTCATTAAAGCATAAATTTTTCACTTTCTCTATTTTTGTCATAGCACTTATTCTCACCTATGGCTCTGTAGGGGGTGGGATTATTAAAACAGCTTTTTTCCCTAGAGTGGCCAGTGATAGGGTAGATATAAGTTTAGTCATGCCTAATGGGACTAATGAAAAAATAACAGATTCTATTATTAACATTATTGAAGAGAAATCTAAAATTGTAAACTTAGAATTAACAGAAAAATTTATAAAGGGTACTGGTAATGTGTTGTTTGAAAGCACTGTTAAGACCATCGGCCCTGGGGCCTCAAGAGCCAGCATAGAAATAAATCTGTTACCTGGAGAAGAAAGGCCAGATGTTGTTAGTTCAGACATGGTCACCACCAGATTAGCAGAGTTAGTTGGGCCTATTTTAGGAGTGGAACAACTCATATATGGCTCTGGCGGAAACTTTGGAGGAAGCCCCGTATCGGTCTCTTTATTGGCTAATAATATTGAGGAGCTCAAGGCGGCTAAAATGGAGCTTAAAAATGCACTATTGCAAAATGACTTACTCAAAGACGTGGTAGACAACGATCCTGCTGGGATAAAAGAAATTAGACTGATTCTTCAGGACAATGCCTATGTGCTCGGTTTGGATGTTAGAAATGTAATGGCCCAAGTAAGGGCTGGTTTCTTTGGAGTTCAAGCACAAAGATTTCAACGGGGTCAAGATGAAATTAGGGTTTGGGTGCGCTATGACAAAGTAGACCGCTCCTCTATTGCCAACCTAGAAGATATGAGAATTCTTACGCCCTCTGGTGATAAGGTGCCTCTTAGTGAGATTGCCACTTATAGCATTGTAAGAGGAGATGTGGCCATTAACCACCTTGATGGAAGGAGAGAAATTCAAATTTCTGCAGATTTAAAAAATCCAAATATTACTAGTGGCAGTGATATTATGGAAGAAATTAAATTACACCTTATGCCTGGTATTCAAGCCAAATACCCCTCTGTAAGTCCTTCTTATGAGGGTCAAAACAGAGAGGCAAATAAGTTGGCTAAGTCACTAAACAAAGCAGGAATTCCTATTTTATTTTTAATCTATCTGACTATTGCTTTCACATTTAGGAGTTATACACAGCCTTTGTTGCTTATGATTATGGTGCCTATTAGCTTAACTGCTGTGGCCTGGGGCCATTGGATACATAACTTTCCTATTAATATTCTTTCCTTATTGGGAATTATAGCCCTGCTTGGAATTATGGTGAATGATGGTCTGGTGCTCATAGGGCGTTTTAATACTAATTTAAAGGAAGGAATGGATTTTGACTCTGCCTTAATGGAAGCTGGTAAGTCTAGATTTAGAGCTATTTTCCTAACTTCTATTACCACTATTGCAGGTTTAGCCCCTTTGTTATTAGAGAAGAGTAGACAGGCACAATTCTTAAAACCCATGGCTATTTCTATTGCTTATGGAATTGGATTTGCCACTATTTTAACACTCTTGTTACTCCCTGTATTCTTGGCCTTTAACAACCGTTTAAAAACTACTTTTAAGTGGCTTTTGACGGGCCATATGCCAAAAAAAGAAGCAGTAGAAAGAGCCGTCACTGAAATAGAAGAAGCCAAGCTTTTAGAGGGGGAAAGCCACTAGTGCTTGTTTTAAAAATAAATAAATTATGAAAATTTTTAATACATACTTAACTTTATTTGCCTTTACCATATGTGGCTTTTCAAGTTTGCAGTCGCTAGCTCAGGCCCGGGACCAGGCGCAAGAGCAATTACTAGATAAGGAAACTGTTTTTAGAGAGGCTTTAGATAAGAATTTTGGAATTTTAGTATCTAGGAATCAGTTGTCTATTGCTAGGAATAATGCCAGTATTTTAAACAGCGGATACTTGCCTAGTTTAGTGGCTAATAGTGCGGCTGGCTACAACCAAGACAACAGTTCTATTGAATTTCCTGGTCAGTTTTTGGAAGATGGGACTCCAAGACCAAATCTTCTTATAGACAATGCAGAAGCTCAAAGGTATAGTACAGGACTGCAGATGAATTATATCCTCTTTGACGGATTGGGTAGAATGTACAATTATAAGGCCTTAAAAGCTAGGTACTCACTGAGTGAACTCCAGCTAAGAGAGACTATAGAAAACACCGTCATACAACTTTTTAGTGTGTATTTTAGAGTGGCTCAGTCTTCAGAAAACACGGCTGTTTTAAGAAATATTTTAGCCCTCTCTAAAAGGCGTTTGCAAAGGGCTCAATACGCCTTTGAATTTGGACAGTCTAATAAGCTAGCTGTTTTAAATGCCCAGGTAGATGTGGCTAACGACAGTATTTCACTCATGAGTGCCAAGCAAAGCTTGGCTACCTCTAAAAGAGATTTGAGTTTGCTTATACAACAAGATGAGTCAGTAGCTTATGAAGTAGACACTGAAATCACTTTTATGCCTTTACAGCAAATAGAGAGCCTTTTAGGGACTGCCAAGACTAATAATGTTCAGTATTTATTAGCTAAGGCCAATATACGTATTAATGAATATGACGTAAAGGTGAGTGTTTCTGGCTACTTGCCTAGAATAGGTTTAACGGGAAGCTATGGTTGGAATTTGAATCAGAGCGCGGTATCGGCGTTTTTTCCTGGAGTTAATAACACCAATTACAACTTAAATTTAGGCGCCAACCTCACTTGGAATTTATTTGATGGTGGGCAGACCACTACCAGAATAAAAAACGCTAAAATAGCCTTAGACAACCAGGCCATACTCACTGCTCAACAAGCCGCTTCTTTTGAAAGAGATCTAAAAAATGCATGGGATGTCTATGAGAACAGCTTGGCTATTTTTGCTTTACAGCAGGATTTAGTTGCTACCAGCCAAAATAATTTTGAACGCACTGAACAGCAGTACAATTTGGGTAGTATTACGGCTATTGAATTCAGACAAGCCCAGTTAAATTTACTCAATGCCCAGACCAATAGCAATACGGCAAAGTACAACGCCAAATTGGCAGAATACGCCCTATTACAACTCTCAGGCCAATTATTGAATTCAGATTTTTAGAAAACGGCCTTTGTGCTTATTTCTAATTTTTTTGCAATAGCGTCTACACAGTTTATTCCGTCAATGGCTGCAGAAATAATACCTCCTGCATAGCCAGCCCCTTCACCACAGGGATAAATCCCTTTAATTTCTATGTGTTCTAAGCTTTCTGGATTTCTAGGAATAGAAATAGGAGAGGAGGTTCTACTTTCAGGAGCGTGTAAAACCGCTTCATTGGTGTAATAGCCTTTCATCTTCTGACCAAAAATTTTAAAAGCTTTCTTAAGCCTTTTAGAGATTAAAGGAGGAAGTACCTCATTTAGGTTTACAGAGGTAATACCTGGCTGATAAGAGGTTTTTGGAAAGTCTTTAGAAAGGGCTCCAGTTACAAAATCTATCATTCTTTGGGCAGGAACCTTTTGAGTTTTTCCAGCAGCCTCCCAGCAATCTTGCTCTACTTTTTTCTGAAAATCCAAACAGACAAATGGGTCATTGGGCGTAAAATTAGGAAGGTCTTCTGGGGCCACGCTTACCACTATTCCTGAATTGGCGTAAGGATTGTTGCGCTTACTTGGGCTCCAGCCATTGGTCACCACCTCATTTTGCTCCGTGGCACAGGGCGCAATAATGCCTCCAGGGCACATGCAAAAAGAATAGACACCCAAACCGTTTACTTGCTCTACCAGTGCATAAGAGGCTGGTGGCAGATAGGGGTTGTCAGTATCTCCGTGGTATTGAATTTGATCTATAAGTTCTTGTGGGTGTTCTGCCCTTACGCCCAGCGCAAAAGCCTTGGCTTTTATAAGCACCCCTCTTTTGTGAAGTAGGTAAAATATATCTCTGGCAGAATGTCCTGTAGCCAGCACCACCTCTTTAAAAGGCTGCCAGTCTCCCTCATTAATTTGAAGCCCGCTCAAGGCCCCGTTTTCTATTTGTATGTCTGTGAGTTTGGCGTTAAAATGTACTTCACCACCTCCTTCAATAATGGCTATTCTCATGGCTGTTATAATGGCCGGTAATTTGTTGGTTCCAATATGAGGGTGAGCGTCTACTAAAATATCTTCTTGAGCGCCAAAATGCACTAACCATTCTAAGGCTTTTAGTACATTGCCTCTTTTTTTAGAGCGGGTGTACAGTTTTCCGTCTGAGTAAGTGCCAGCACCGCCTTCTCCAAAGCAGTAGTTAGACTCTGGGTTTACTATATGCTCTTTGTTAATGGCCGCCAAATCTCTTCTTCTGGCCCGCACATCTTTTCCTCTCTCAAATACAACAGGCATAAGTCCTGCCTCTAAGGCTCTTAATGCAGCGTATAAACCCGCAGGTCCTGCTCCAATAATGGCTATTCTTTTGCTAGGATCTATTGCTGCGGCCTTCCAGGCCGATGTTTTTTCTTTCTCTTCTCCCTTTTTCCAAAACTCCAATTGTAAATTGAGCTTTATATTGGTTTTTCTGGCGTCTAAAGAGCGTTTTCGTATGCGCCAATCTACCACCTCATGGGCTTGTAGTTTTGCCTTAAAGAGCCCAGATTTAAAAATAAAATCTAGTTCTTCTTGCTGGGAAGGTTTAATGACAATTTGCACCAATACACTCATATGGTAAAGGTACTTTTAAAAATGCTTTAGTGATTTCATTTTTTTAATTTCGTTGCTAGCAGCATTTTTTTTTACATTTATAAAACAAAACAAGCTGTTTCTTTAGTATATGATCATTAAAACAGTCTCTTCTGAAAAAGAAATGCAGCAAATAAAAGTTCTGCAGTCTCAAAATTTAAAGATGGCTCTAGAGCCAAGTGAAATAGAAAGCCAAGGTTTTGTGTCTGCGGAATACACCTTAGATTTCATAAAAAAAATGAATGACATAGCCCCGTCAATTATTGCTGTAGAAAACAATGAAGTGGTTGGTTATGCAATAGCTACTGACAAAGCTGTTCTTGGGGAGCATGATCTTTTAGATGATTTGTTAACTAAAATAGATCATTTAAGTTTTAAGGGCAGACGTCTTGCTCAAGAAAACTATATAGTGGTAGGACAGTTATGTGTGGCTAAAACTCATAGGGGACAAGGGCTGGTTAAACAACTCTACAGTAGCTTTAAAACGCATTACGCTCCCACTTACACCCTTTGTGTTACAGATATAGACAGAAAAAATATTCGCTCTCTCAAAGCGCATCTCAAAACTGGTTTTGAGATAATAGGAGCCTTGTCCTTCGGTAATAGCCAGTGGGATATTGTGCTGTGGGACTGGAATGCCTAGTTAGACAAGCAGTAAATCTTATGCTAGCTATTATTTAACAGGTCTTTTAATAAGATATAATTACATAAAATTTTTAATTTAATTCTTCAATAACACTTCCACATCTAAGCATACTATCTCCGTAATAAGGATTGAAAATATTTTTTTCTGTACTTAACCATACGGCTCCCTTGTTATTGTTAGCCATAGGGCATTTTTGAACGTAGAGAGGGGCTTCTAAGCCTTTTAAATTCATAGTAAGAGCCACTAAATTCTCATTTAGAATCACAAAATTTTCACGTTGTTTTTCTAAATCAGTGCTTTCTAGAATAACACTGAGTATTTTAATACTTTTATTTATCTGTGATTGCTCCGTCCTTCCCAAAGGGCTTAAATCTATAGATTTTAATGTTTTTTTTGTAGCTTGTGCAGAAATGGAAACCTCTTTAGGTTGACTGCTAACAAAGGCATTTTTCATTTTAAGATACGCTGTAACAACAGATTGAAAATCTTTTTCAAACCCTTTAGGTAGTTTCATTTTAGTTGTAGCATTAGTATTGGTCTCTGTTTGTGCCTGCATTCCTATATGACCTTGGTGGGCTGTGGTGGTTTTATTGCCAGATTTATTCATCATGGATTTTTTGCCTTGTAATTGTGCTGCTGCATCTACCGTAAAGGTGCCATTGGTAACAATTTCGTCTCCATTTTTTAATCCAGCCGTCACGCTATAAAAATCTCCATTACGCGCAGCAAGAGTTATTTCTCGCATTTCAAAAATAGCTTCTTTAGGATGGGTCTTAACATAAACCAAAGAGCGTTCTCCTGTCCACATAACGGCAGTAGCAGGAATGCTTATTAAGGATTCTTGGGCGGGAGCTAAAGGTTTAATTTTGCCAGTCACAAACATCCCGGGCTTAAATAAATTTTCAGTATTATTTAGTGTGGCACGGATGCTTATAATACGGGTTTCACTATTGACAATAGGGTCAATAAATGATATAACTGCATTAAATTTCTTATTGGGATATGCAGTTGTAGATACTGTAATTTGCTGTCCTTTTTGAAATTTTGAAATTTGGCTTTCATAGACATCAAAAGCTGCCCAAACGGAATGTAGCTTATTGACCTTTAAAATGGCTTGTCCTTGTTTTACATAATCACCCTCTGCCGCTAGTACTCTTACCACAGTTCCTGAAATAGTAGCGTATATGGGAAATCGTTCTTTTACTTTTGCAGAGGTTTCTATCTCATTTATTTGATTTTCTGAAAGCTTCCACAATTTTAATTTCATACGAACTGCACGGTACAATTCTGCCTGTGTCTCTTTTAGTGAGGCAGCAGTAATTAACTCTTGTTGGGCAGTTATTAATTCTGGTGCGTAAATAGTAGCCAATAACTGTCCTTGTTTTACTAGTTGCCCTTCGTAATTTATATTTAATTGCTCCAAACGTCCCTCAAAATAGCTGGCTTGAATAGAATTATTTTCTTGGTTATTTATAATTTTTCCAGATAGGGAAACGGTTGTTTCTCCCTCCTTCGTGTTGCCAATACCTACAAAACTTGTCTGAATATTAGCCAGTGCCATTGCATTGTTAGTCATTTTAATTTCATTAGCAGCAAGCCCTTCTGCAGTAGAGGCTGCAGGGATTAGATCCATTCCGCAAATAGGACAATCGCCCGCTTCCGTCTTCATTATTTGTGGGTGCATAGAACAGGTCCACATTTCATTTTCTGCCGCTTGTGAGTGCTTGTGGTTCTCAGAGGCCTCTTTAATATTAGCGTCAGAGTTGTTGCCAAAGATCACATAACCCCCAAGGACTCCTGTGAGTATTGCCAAAGCAAGGTATAAGATGTTGTTTTTCATAATACTATTTTTTTAATTTTCTAATGGTTGCAGAACTTATAAACCACAGTAAAAAGCCACTTAATACAGTAATTAAACCCAAGACAGAAAATGCTCTTAGAACAATAGTGTTAAAATTGTCACGACCCTGATAATCCATGGTATGTGTCATCCATAGGAAATCAAACCAACGCCAATCTCTGTGCCTTACCGTCTGAAAAGCACCGTTTTTTATAGCTACGTATGCTTTTAAGTTTTCATCAGTTTTATAAGAGATTTCATAAGCCGGCAGAGGCTTTCCTCTATATTCATGATGAGCATCCACCGTTTCTATTCTTTGTATTTGTTCAAATTCTAAGCTTGATAGCATATAGCGCTCTGCTACTTTTATTGCTTCGCGCTCTGTAATTTCATTTTTTTCAACTCCAGTAAATGCGTTGAAAAGCTTTGCGCCATTAATCCAATAGTAGGGGTTGCCTGCAATTTCCAGAAGCTCTAGTGATTTAATGGCACCTTTAAATTGCAAGTCTGAACTTCCTAATAATTCTGAAAATACTGCTTGCTCAGGGAGTTCTTTTTTAAAATGATCCCCGTGAATTTCATCAATATTTGTCCAGCTAAAATACATACCACTAATGGTCCACATTAAAAATTGTAGTCCTAAAAAAACACCTAAATACCGGTGGGCTTTTCTGATTTTTAATTCTGTTTTTCTTGTTAACATCTCAGTTTACTTCAAATGAAAATTCAATAACTTGTTTTTCCCAACTCAGGCTAATAGTGCCCTGTGAACTGCTAGTCTTGGTTATTTTATACTCTAAGTGTTCTTGAATATTTTCTAACATTTTTGGACTTACATTAAAGCGTAGTACATCTTCATTTTCCATGTATTCATCTTTACCATGCTGGTCCCAGTTTGAATTGAAAATAACAGTCCATGCTTCTTTGTTGGGAATTACAAAGAAGCCGTATTTACCAGCCTTTAACAGCTTGCCGGCAAATGTGAGGTTTTTATTGGTTTCAATCCAAGTGGCTTGGTGCGCACCAGCCTGCCAAACAGCATTGTAAGAGAGTAGCCCACCAAAAATAATACGGTCCCTTACGCCAGGAGAGGAGTAATCAATATGAAGGTGTGCGTCGCCTATCATGGCCATTGCGCTGGTATGGGGGCTCAATATTTTTTTTTCAGTGGCTATTACTTTTGAAGTAAATGCTTCATTTTTTACCAGCGTCATACCGCATGTATTGCAACTGCCCTCCACATCACTGCCACTGCCTGTGCAATGCATAGGGCACACATATGCAGAGGTGTATTCTTTTCCTTGCTTTGCTGTCATTTCTGTTTTTACTTCTGTTTCCTTTTTAGGAGTCTCTTTACAAGAAGCCAATAGAAAAAGGGATAAAATTATTATAGAATTTTTCATTGTATAAATATGGTTTATTTAATTAAATAATTGATAATCGCAGTTTGTGTATAGTAACTTGTTATAGCACTTATTTGGTTCATTTGAAACTTTAACTGTAGCTCTTGAATGTCTAGAATATCATTAAAATTAATAGTGCCAGTTTGGTAATTCTCAATGAGAATTTCTTCAGCATCCTGAGCCTGTTTTAAATTTTTCTCTTGCGTGTAGGATTGAATTTTTGCCTGATTGCGTCTTGATATAGCTTTGGCAAAAGCAGATTCTAAAACATTTAATTTACTCTCTTTTTGAAAGTTAATTTCTAACTGTCTCAGTTCATTTTGTTTTGTAATAGATTTAAATTTATTATTAAAAAGAGGAATAGAAACCGTCATCATTGGCATAAAAACATCTTTTCCATTGCCATTGAAGCTCATATCTGTGCGTTCAGAAACGGGAATATAATCTAGGCCAAAACCTATCATTGGGTTTAGTTCATTTTTATTTAGCAGCTCTTCTTTTGCGATAGATTCATAGCGTTTGTCATATAGAAGTAACTCTGGGTTTAGGGCTAAAACACGCTTAAGTGGCAATACATCTTCATTTGGCAAAAACAGTTCATTGGGAATTATTAATGCCGTTGTTCCTTCTCTATGAAGCAGCTTATTAAAGCTAATTTGAGCCGCTAAATACGCTTCATCTAATACGTCTTTTTGTTGTTGCAGCTCATTTTGTCTAATCTGTAATCTAAGAACATCTACTGCAGAGGCTTTGCCAACTTCTAATGATTTAAGCGCTATTTTCTCATAGGTTTTTAATAACAGAACATTCTTACTAAGTACCCTTTGTTGCGCTTTTATTTCGTAGAGTCCAAAGTATGACTGAGAGACAGAAAGAGACAGTTTGCGTTTTGCAATTACTATTTCTATATATTCTGCATTGGCCATGGCAGTTGCATAATTTTCTCTGGCTGTTATAGTGCCAAACCAAGGCAGCATTTGTCTTGCAGAAAACCGCGCTCTTTGCGGTCCCGTTCTAGTTTCAGGTTCGCTCACAAAATAACCCGCACTGAATTCTGTGTTGGGGACCCAATTAACTTCATTTACTTTTTCTTCTGCAATGCTATAACGGAGATTAAAGGCTTTTATCTCAGGATTGTTATTTTCTGCTTCTAGAATAAAGTATTGCAATTCTTGTGCCTTTACCACAGAGGCAGTAAAAAACAAAAACAGGATGCTTATTATATTTTTCATTTGTTTAATCTTTTTAATTTAAGCTCTTCTCTCCAGCTGTATAAAACGGGTACAATAAAGTAAGAGGTGATGTCTATAACCATTCCTCCAAATATGGGTATGGCCATTGGGATCATTATATCACTTCCTTTTCCTGTAGAGGTCAATACAGGGAGTAAGGCAATAATGGTGGTAGCTGTAGTCATTAAACAAGGACGAATGCGCTTTTCTGCAGCCTCTAGTGTTGCGTGTCTAACCTCATTTTTATGAGTTGGTTTCTCACGCTCAAAGCTTTGTGTAAGGTAAGTGGCCATGACCACACCGTCATCTGTAGCTATTCCAAATAAGGCTATAAAACCAACCCATACCGCTACACTTAGGTTAATGGTTTTCATATTAAATAGGTCTCGCATATTCTCGCCAAAGAAGCTAAAATTGAAAAACCAATCTTGGCCATACAGCCATATCATAATAAAACCACCAGCAAAAGCCACGGAAATTCCTGTAAATACAATCAATGAAGTACTCACAGATTTAAACTGAAAATATAGAATTAAAAAGATAATTATTAGGGCTAAAGGGACTACTACTGAAAGTGTTTTTTCTGCTCGCAACTGATTTTCATAAGTTCCTGTAAATTGGTAGCTAATTCCTTTAGGTAAGATTAATTCACCAGCTTTTATTTTTTGTTCAATTAATGTCTGTGCACTTTCCACTACATTTACTTCTGCAAAGCCGTCTAGCTTGTCAAATAGGACATAGCCTATTAAAAAAGTATCCTCACTTTTAATTACCTGAGGTCCCTGCTCGTATTTTATAGTGACCAGCTCTCCTAGCGGCACAGGACTGCCTGATGAGACGGGAACATAAATCTTTTTAAGTTGGTCTGGATTAGCGCGTAATTCTCTTGGGTAGCGAACCCGAACTCCATACCGCTCCCGGCCTTCTACGGTCTGTGTTAGGGGCATGCCGCCTACGGCAACTTGTATGATTTCTTGAACATCCATAACAGATATTCCGTACCTAGCAAGTTGCTCCCTTTTTATGTCTATTAACAAATAAGGCTTGCCTACAATACGGTCTGCAAAGACAGCCTGCTCTTTAACGCCTTCTACTTCTTTTAAAATAGTTTCGAGCTTTAAACCAAAAGCTTCTATTTGAGCTAAGTCTTGACCTTTTACTTTAATTCCCATAGGGGCTCTCATTCCTGTCTGAAGCATTACAAGCCTAGTTTCTATAGGCTGTAGTTTTGGTGCAGAAGTAACCCCTGGCAATTTAGTAACCCTTATAATTTCATTCCATATGTCATTTGGATTTTTAATTTCTGGACGCCAATTGCGATAGAATTCACCATCTTCATCTTCAATTAAATGTTTGCTGTTTAATGGAAAAGCGTTTGCAAAATTCAACTTGTCATTTTGATCTGTATTGATGTTTGGATTTGCAGACACCGAACCGTTTTTCAGTATAAAATATCCCTTATCATTTACTTTATAACGTTGTTTTTTACCTTTAGTATTGTGCATATATTCAGACTTGTACTGAATCATGTTTTCATACATAAATAGTGGGGCTGGGTCAAGGGCACTCTCTGTTCTGCCAGATTTTCCAACTACAGTTTCAATTTCAGGAACGCTAGCAACTGCCATATCTAGTTGTTGTAATACACGTTTGTTTTCTTCTACACCAGCATGAGGCAAAGAAGTAGGCATTAGCAAGAAAGAGCCTTCATTAAGTGAGGGCATAAATTCCTTTCCTGTATTATTCATAATCCAAACACCAGAAATAAGTACACTGAGTGGAATGATTAGAAACAGTATTTTATGTGCCAGTGCCCATTTTAGAATTTGACTGTAGTATTTTCTAAATAGGGAGAAAAGTCCTAAGATTCCAAAGCAAATAATAGATACAAAAATGAGGTTTACAACAATATTTCTGTCAAAGCCTAAGGGCCTCCAGTATGTGGCTAGTAGTATGACTATAGCGCCAGACGCTATGGTAATATTAATTAGGTTAGCGCGTACTTTAGAAAGGATCTCATTGAACGTTAATAAAGCTATAACGCCAAAAGCAATTAGAACTAATCCTAGCCAATACCCGTAAATAATAGCTATGACGCCTAAAATCATAATTAAAATATTCAATAGGTAACGGAATGATTTTTTAATTTTCTGTTTTCTAAACAAGTAAGCCGCTAGTGGAGGAATTATAAAAAGTGCAATAATTAAAGAGGCTGAAAGCGCCATAGTCTTAGTAAAAGCTAAGGGTCTAAATAATTTCCCTTCGGCTCCAATCATGGTGAAAATTGGCACAAAACTAATAATAGTAGTGAGTACAGCTGTTAATATAGCTCCTGAAACTTCTGCCGTGGCGTTGTAAATAATTTCGTTTGTAGTGTATGCTATGCCGTTTTCATTGGAGCGCAGTTTCTGGTCTTCCATATGCCGTATCATGTTTTCTGCCAATATGACCCCAACGTCTACCATGGTGCCTATAGCAATGGCAATACCTGAAAGCGCCACAATATTAGCGTCTACATTAAATAGCTTCATGCTTATAAAAACCATTAAAACAGCTAAGGGTAACAAACCAGAAATTAGGATAGAGGCCCTTAAATTAAAAACCATGATAATAATAACTAAAATGGTAATTAGGATTTCTAGCGTGAGCGCCTCTTTAAGAGTGTCTAAAGTTTCTGTAATAAGCTCAGTGCGGTCATAAAAGGGAATTACTGTAAGCTGTGAGGTCCTTCCATCTGCCAATACTTTTGAGGGCAGACCCCCTTTTAGTTCCTCAATTTTAGTTTTCACATTATTAATGACTTCCATAGGGTTTGCGCCATAGCGCGCCACAACCACACCCCCTACTACTTCTGCTCCTTCTTTGTCTAAAATGCCACGCCTGGCTGCTGGGCCCAAGCTCACGTGAGCCAAATCTTTTATACGTAAAGAGGTGAAATTCTCAGATGAAATTACCGCATTTTCCAAATCTGCAATAGACTTTACATAGCCTAAACCTCGCACTAAATATTCTGCCTGATTTATTTCTAAAGTTTGCGCACCTATGTCTTGATTGCTTTCCTTTACTGCTTTTACAATTTGAGCAAGACCAATTTTGTATTGACGCATTTTCTCAGGATTGACATCTATTTGATATTCCTGAACATAACCACCAATAGAGGCTACCTCTGAAACCCCACTTGCACCTGAAAGCGCATATTTTACATAGTAATCCTGAATGCTTCGCACTTCTTGTAAATCCCAACCGCCTGTGGTGTTTCCTTTTTCATCCCTACCCTCTAGGGTGTACCAATAAACCTGACCTAAACCCGTTGCATCTGGTCCCAACGCTGGGTTTACACCATCTGGCAATAGGTTTGTAGGCAGTGAATTAAGCTTTTCTAATATGCGGCTCCTAGACCAATAGAATTCTATATCTTCTTCAAAAATAATATAGATACTAGAAAAACCAAACATAGAAGAACTTCTAATGGTTTTTACTCCAGGAATTCCTAGCAATGAAGCTGTTAGAGGATAGGTAATTTGGTCTTCTATGTCTTGCGGAGAGCGCCCCTGCCATTTTGTGAAAACAATTTGTTGGTTCTCTCCAATGTCTGGAATAGCGTCTACAGCCACAGGATTAGAGGGAAGAAAGCCAGTGTTCCAGTTAAAGGGCGCATTTACAATACCCCAGCCTACAAATAAGGTGAGCATTAAAACGGCAACGAGTTTATTCTCTATGAGGTATTTAATTGCTTTATTAAGCATATGATCTAATAATTAAACAGTTATGAAAGGATTGAAGATCTAAAAACAGAAAAACAAACACAACAAATTAAGCCCTTCACGGAAAAACCGTTGGGCATAAGAGGACTGTTTAAAAATTAAATCAGGAAAGTTTGTTGCCATACTTGCACATCCCGTTTAACAAAGGGCGGTGCATAGTCAAGGAAAGGAACTTCTTTAGATATTGTCCCTTCAAATAGGCTTGCATAGGAATATACAAATAATGAAATAAAGAGCTGCTGCTGTGGAGTAAAAGTGCTAAAAGTGTCTTTTAAATCATGGGGTCCCTCAACAATTAATTGTTGGTCTGAGCAGCAAGGTTTCTTATTTATTTTTGGATTTTCACAATGATATACTAATGGCGCCTTTTCCATTCCACAAGATTTTACATTGTGAAAGAAAGAAAAATCTACCATAGTTTCTCCACAATAATGCATATCTATAGTCAAAGATATAGTAGATAGCAACACTACTAAAGCCATTGAGATAGACATTATTTTATGGATATATGTTTTCATTTAATGTAAAATTAGCAATTATTTTATGATTCAAATGATTTTTAATGGATTTTAAAGTTTTCATGGATGTTAAAGGGACGTATTTTATGGCAAGCACCTTTAAAAAAAAGGCCTCAGCTCTATGACAATAATAACATTAAAAAAGCAGCCAAACAGCCTCCTAAAATGGGGCCTAAGATAGGAATGAAAGCATAACTCCATCCATTAGGGGCTTTATTTTTAATAGGTAACAAAGCGTGAATAATTCTTGGGCCAAAATCTCGTGCAGGATTAATAGCATAGCCTGTTGTGCCCCCTAAGGATAATCCAATGGCCCATACCACAAAAGCTACTGGAAGTGCACCTAAAGAGCCTAAACCAATAGTAGTTTGTGTTTCTGTTAAAGAGGCATCAGAAAAATAAAGCACTGAAAAAACTAGAACAAATGTCCCTAATACTTCGCTTAATAAATTTGAAAAAGTATTTTTAATAGCGGGTGTAGTACAAAAAACAGCTTTTTTAGCTGCACTGTCTTCAGTAACTAAAAAATGATCCCTGTACATAAGCCAAACAAAAAAGGAACCCAACATAGCGCCTATTAATTGCGCAAAGATGTATGCAGGTACTTCTTTCCATGGAAATTTTCCTGCAACAGCTAAACCAATACTAACTGCTGGGTTTAAATGTGCACCACTATAGGGAGAAGTGATTACAACACCAACGTATACAGCAAGCGCCCAACCAGTAGTAATCACTATCCAGCCACCATTATTGCCATTGGTTTTGTTTAGTAGAACATTTGCTACTACCCCACCACCCAATAGAATGAGGATGGCTGTTCCTATAAATTCTGATATAAAAGGAGTCATATTTTTATATTTTTAATTTTTTGTCCAATATTCTAAAGCGTGAACTGCTTTGTACCAACCTGAAATATTTTCTTCCATTAAATCCCTATCAGGATTTGGAATAAAACGTTTATCTGTTTGCCAAATCTCTTGAATTTCCTCAGAGTTTTTCCAATAACCAACTGCTAGTCCAGCTAAAAAAGCAGCTCCCATTGCTGTAGTTTCTACTACTTTAGGGCGTACTGTTTCTGTATTTAAAACATCTGCTTGAAACTGCATGAGCATATCATTAATTGTGGCCCCCCCATCTACACGTAATTCTTTGATAGAAATTCCGGCGTCTTGTTGCATGGCTTTTAAGACATCCATGGTTTGGTATGCAATAGACTCTAAAGCAGCACGGGCTATATGTGCATCTGTACTCCCTCTAGTTAGTCCAAAAATGGTTCCTCTAGCGTCTTGATTCCAATGAGGAGCTCCAAGACCGGCAAAGGCAGGGACAAAATATACCCCGTCTGAATGGCTTACCGATGCTGCTAAAGATTCTATTTCCTTAGAAGTTCTAATGATTTTTAAACTATCCCTTAGCCATTGTACTACTGCCCCAGCAATAAAAATACTCCCTTCTAAAGCATAGGTTGTTTTGTTGTTTATTTTCCATGCCACTGTTGTGAGTAAGTTGGTTTTAGAAACTAGTGGTTTTTCTCCAATATTCATAAGCATAAAACAACCCGTTCCATAGGTGTTCTTCACCATGCCTGGCTTGGTGCACATCTGTCCAAATAAGGCTGCTTGTTGGTCTCCCGCAATTCCAGAGATTGGAATTCTAGCATCGTAAAAAGTAGATTTTGTATGTCCGTATACCTCACTAGATTCTCTCACCTCTGGCAGCATAGTCTTAGGAATGGTAAACAAGTCTAATAATTCATCGTCCCATTTCATGCTATGGATGTTAAAGAGCATGGTTCTAGAGGCGTTTGTAACATCTGTAATATGTTTTTCTCCATTGGTGAAGTTCCATACAAGCCAAGAGTCAATAGTACCTATGAGCAAATCACCTGCCTCTGCTTTTTTTCTAGCACCTGTTACATGATCAAGAATCCATTTAACCTTGGTGCCAGAAAAATAAGAGTCAATAACAAGCCCTGTTTTCTCTCTAATAAGTTTTTCAAGTCCTTGTTTTTTTAAACTGTCACAGTATTCAGAAGTTCTTTTATCTTGCCAGACAATGGCGTTGTAAACAGGCTTGCCAGTATTTTTATCCCAAACTACAATAGTTTCTCTTTGATTGGTAATTCCGATGGCAGCAATATTTTCTGCTTTTAAGCCTTTTTTAGCAATGGCTTCTGCCGCAACCCCTGTTTGGGTTGACCAAATTTCTATAGGATCGTGTTCTACCCAACCTGGCTTTGGAAATATTTGAGTAAATTCTTTTTGGGCTTCAGATATAATATTGCCTTTTTTGTCAAAAATAATAGCCCTAGAACTGGTTGTTCCTTGGTCCAAAGAAAGAATGTATTTTGTCATTAAGTAAGTATTGATGATTCTAAATGTATAAAAACATATTAAAATCTTGTGGCATTTATTGATTTTTTATTGGAGCTCGCTCCGATGACGATAGAGATGGAGGGGCTGTATATGTTTTATTTATGAATTCAGATGGCACCGTTCAATCCAATCAAAAAATCTCAATGTTAGAAGGCGGTACTACATTAAAATGATTTTTCTAATTGTTTTGAGGTGTATTATTTATTGAATTCAACGCTATTAACTTCAATCCAATACCCATCAATATCTTGGAAGAATATTTGTTTTATTCCATCAGCTCGAACATTAATTTTGTTTATTATTCCTGGCCAATCAGAATAAATAATATGCTTAGATTTTAATTTTTGAATAAATAAGTCAAAATTAGACGTAGATATTGCAAAATGGACAGCTTTACTGCTTGTAATTTTTTCTTTTTGTTCAGAAATCAGATGTAATTCCTTTCCGCCACCTAATGAAAGCCATTTTCTTCCATCTTTTTTAGTTTTATTTGTTATTTCTTCAAGATTAAGGATGCTTTTATAAAATTCTGCAGATTTATTAACGTCTTTTACAGAAAGTGCTAAATGATTAAAAGTAACATTAAATTTAGTTTTATTTTGCCCAATTGAAAAATTGAAAAACTGAATTAAAATTAAAAAAAGAAATATTTTTTTCATTTGATAATCGCTTGTTTTTTATTTATAACTTTTAATAGTGTCAATTGAAAATTTGATCATTTTTTCAATTTCTTTAAAGTTATAATGACCACTTGTGTCTTTAGCTATTAATTTAGATCCCATTCCTACACAAGTAACACCTGCTTCAAACCAAGCCTTAAGACTTTCTTCTGTAGGAGATACCCCACCTGTTGGCATAATACTTGTCCAAGGTTGAGGCCCTTTTATTGCTTTCACAAAACTAGGGCCATAAATTCCACCAGGAAACAATTTTACGATTTCGCAACCCAATTCTTCTGCTCTATTTATCTCAGTTAATGAACCACATCCTGAAGACCACAGTATTTTTCTGCGGTTACAAACCAAAGCAATATCTTCGCGTAATGTTGGAGTAACTATAAAATTAGCCCCCAATTGCATGTATAATGAAGCAGTACCTGCATCTGTAATTGAGCCCACTCCTAGGACCATTCCAGGGAGCTCTGCAATTGCATATTTATTTAATTTACCAAATATTTCAAATGCAAAATCACCACGAGCTGTAAATTCTAAAAGTCTTGCACCTCCATTATAACAAGCTTTTAATACTTTCTTACTTATTTCTATATCATCATGAAAAAATAAAGGAACTAAACCTGTTTCTTTCATGACTTGAGCTACTTCTATTCTTGTATATTGTGCCATATATATATATATTTATCTAGCGACTCTACCAGAGGCGTCACCTCCCATTAATTTTTCTACTTCTTCTATTGTAACCAAGTTTGCATCTCCTTTAATTGTGTGTTTTAAGCAGGAAGCTGCTACTGCGAAGTCTAATGCATTTTGATCGTCTTGAGGGTATTTTAATAATCCGTAGATTAAACCTCCCATGAATGAATCTCCTCCACCAACTCTATCTACAATATCTGTAATTTGATATTGACGTGTTTCATACATTTTTTTTCCATCATATAAAACTCCTGCCCAAGTATTGTGTGATGCAGAAATAGAACCTCTTAAAGTTGTAATTACCTTTTTAGCTTTTGGAAATTTCTCCATCATTTGTTTGCAAACGGACAAAAATGACTCTGCTTTTACTTCATGGCCTTGAGTAGTTATATCTAAGCCCTCTGGTTTGATATCGAAATGTTTTTCTGCGTCTTCTTCATTTCCTAAAATAATATCACAATAAGAGGTTAGTTCTGTCATAATTGCTTCTCTATCTCCTCCGTAATTCCATAATTTTGCTCTATAATTTAAATCTGTAGAAATTGTAATTCCTTTTGTACTTGCAGCTTTTACAGCTTCTAAACAAACATCTGCTGCTCCTTGAGAAATTGCAGGTGTAATTCCAGTCCAATGGAACCATTCTACTCCATCAAAAACAGTATTCCAATCTACCATGCCAGTTTTAATTTCTGCTATTGCAGAATGGGACCTATCATAAACTACTTTAGAGCCTCTACTTACGGCTCCTGTTTCTAGGAAATAAATCCCTAAACGATCACCTCCCCAAACTATTTTATCAACGCCCACACCTCTTTTACGCATTTCCATCATAGCACATTGGCCAATATCATTTTTTGGTAAACGAGTAACAAAATCGACTGAAACCCCATAATTTGCTAATGATACAGCCACATTAGACTCTCCTCCTCCATAAACAACATCAAAGTTATTTGCTTGTGAAAATCTCAAAAATTCTTGTGGTGCTAATCGAAGCATTATTTCACCGAAAGTGACTACTTTTTTCATTTTTAAAATTTTTATAAGTTAAATAATTTTGGCAAGAACATTGATATTTCAGGTATGAATATTATCAGCATCAACACGGCAATCATGATAATTAAAAAGGGGAGTAGCGGTCTTATAACTTGTGTGACCGAAACTTTTGCAACACCACTTCCCACAAATAGAAGTGTTCCTACTGGAGGCGTGCAAATTCCTATACAAAGATTTAATACGATTACAATCCCAAAGTGTACTGGATCCATTCCAAGAGCGGTAACAACTGGAAGAAAAATTGGTGTAAAAATTAACACTGCGGGTGTAATATCCATAAATGTTCCAACAACAAGTAAAATAATATTTATGGCTAAGAAAATAACGAATTTATTACTTAAGGACTCTAATAAAAAAGTGCTAATCATTTCTGGAATTCCCTCAAAAGAAAACAGCCATGACATTGCCATGGAAGTGCATATTAAAAACATAACCATTGCTGTTGTTTTTGCACTTGATAAAAGAATTAAAGAAAAATCTTTTATTTTCATATCTCCATAAATTAAAGACAATAAAGCAGCGTATAATACAGCAATTACAGAAGCTTCTGTAGCAGTAAAAATGCCAGCAACAATGCCTCCAACTACAATCACTAACAATAATAAACTAAAAAAAGCTTTTCTAAAATAAGTCCAAATTTCAAATAAAGTGGCTCTTTTGCCTTTAGCAAAACCCTTCCTTATTGCTATAAAAGCCACATACCCCATAATTGCAAAGCCCAATAATATCCCCGGTAAATAACCAGCAATGAATAAGGCAGCTACGGAAGCCGTTCCTCCACTAGCCAGAGCATATATGATTAGTATATTACTTGGCGGAATCAGTAAGCCTGTAGTAGAAGCCGTAATGTTTATAGAAGCACTTAAGGTTCTTGGGTAACCTTCTTTTTCCATTCTATCGGTCATTATACTTCCAATTGCGGATGCAGCAGCAAGAGCAGAGCCCGATATAGCCCCAAATAGCATGGATGCTAAAATATTCACATAAGCTAAGCCACCTGGAAGATTTGCAACCAAGGATTTTGCAAAATTAATGAGTCTATTAGCAATGCCTCCTTGTTTCATTATTTCACCAGCTAATATAAAAAATGGAATGGCTAATAAAGCGAAGCTATCAATTCCAGTTGTCATTCGCTGCGCTATAGTTGTTATACCGGGCATTGTATCAATATTCAGCAACAAACTTAAGGTCGTTGAAATTCCAATGCTGAAGGCAACTGGAACCTTCAGAGATAATAGAATAAAGAAACTAACAAATAGGACTAAAATACTTAGAATTTCAATACTCATAACTATTTATTAATCACGTTTGAATAAATATTGGAAATATGGTATATAGAAAATGACATTATGAGTAATCCACTTAAAGGCATAACACTATATATATAACCTAATGGTATTCTTAGTGTTCCAGAGAGTTGCTCTAAACGTAATGTTATATAAACTAAATTAATACCACCAATAACCATAACTATTAGGGCAAATAGGAATATAAAAACTTCTATAAGGATGGATGTTTTTATTTTATTTGCATTAGACAATTTTTGATATAAAAAATCCATAGATAAATGCTCTCTTTGTGCATTGAGATAGGCAGCTCCTAAAATCACCATCCAAATCAATGAAAACCTTGCTAATTCTTCAGTCCAAGAATAAGAAGCTCCTAAAACATATCTTGAAAAAACTTGAAACAAAACATCAAAAACTAATAGCCCAAAAATTGCAATCATAAACCATTCGAGAAACCGGTTTACTTTATTGAAAATAAATTCCGATCTATTCATAATTATTTATTTTATCTATTATTATAGCCATTTCTGGATACTCTTTTATGAAATCTTTTACTACAGATTTTGATTTTTCAGCAAACAATGATTTTTCAGGAATTATTATCTCTACTCCTGCTTCTTTAGCTCTTTTCATGGATGCTTCAACAGATTCATTCCAAAAAACTTTTTGAGCTTGTGATGAATCATCTGCAGCTTCTTGAACCCATTTTTTTTCTTCTTTGGATAATTTCTCCCAAAATTTGGTTCCTATGACCAGTACATCTGGAACTGACGAATGTTGATCTAAGGTATAATACTTGCTAATTTCGTGATGATTAGAAGCTACAAATGACGGGGGGTTATTTTCCGCACCATCAACCACTCCTTGTTGCATAGCTGCATAAAGTTCGCCATAAGCAAGAGGTGTTGCAGAACCACCCAGTGCATTTACCATATTGACAGCCATTTGATTATTCATTACTCTAATTTTTAGACCATTTAAATCATTTGGAGTTCGAATGGCTTTTTTACTGGTATAAAAACTTCTGCTCCCAGCATCATAGTAGCAAAGCCCACGCAGCCAAAAATCTGATCCTTTTTCTAATATTGATTTGCCAATTTCTCCTTCTAAAATTTCAAACTGATGCTCTTTATTTTTGAATAAATAAGGAATACCTAAGAGATGATATTCCGGGACAAAATTAGAAAGTGTTGCGGCACTTACCTTGGTAGCAGCTACAGATCCAATTTGTAATAATTCTAAAACTTCTCTTTCTGAACCTAATTGAGAATCAGGAAAAATTTTAATTTTTAATGTACCGTTAGATTTTTTTTCTAGTATTTTTTGAAATTCTAATACTCCTTTGTGTACAGGATGAGTTTGTGGCGAATTATGACCGAGGTATAAGATTTTTGTATTAGTTATTTTTTTACAAGAAGTAATGCCCACAGATAGTATTAAGAGTAATATCAGTTTATTTCTCATTACGTATATCATTAAAATTAAAATATTTTACCGCGTTGTTGTAGCAAATATCTTGTATCATTTTTCCAATAAAAGAAATATCATTTGGAACTATGCCTTTTTTAATATCTTCGGCCATTAAATCGCATAGAATTCTTCTAAAATATTCATGCCTTGGGAAAGACAAAAAACTACGACTGTCTGTTAACATTCCAATAAATTTACTAAGTAACCCTATATTAGAAAGTGCATTCATCTGTTTTTCCATTCCATCTTTTTGATCTAAAAACCACCATCCAGACCCCCATTGCATTTTGCTGGGCACACCACCTGTTTGAAAATTACTCATCATGGAGGCAAAAACTTCATTATGTGATGGATTCAAATTATAAGATATAGTTTTTGCTAATTGATTGGTCTGGTCAAGTTTATCAAATAATTTTGACATAAAATCAGCAAAACTATAATCGCTTATTGAATCACAACCAGAATCTGAGCCTATTAAAATGTTCAATCGTTTATTATTATTTCTGATTGCACCTAAGTGAAATTGTTGGACCCAACCTAATTCATGATATTTTTTCCCTAGATGGAGAAACAAGCAGGATTGATATTTGTTTACCTCTAAGCTTGTTAATGTTTTATGCTTTATTTTTTTATTGAAAATTACAACTATTTCGTCTTCTTCAAAATCTACCATGGACAATGGACCTCCAAGGCCAAAATCGGATAAGCGACATCCATTTTCGTTAAAAAAATAAAGTCTTTGGTCCACAGCTTTTAGAAAATCATGAATATTTTTAATTGAAAAATCTACACAAGCTTCTAGTTTTTTAATGTAATATTTAAAATCATCCAATTCAATAGCAAATAAAGAATCAGATCTAAACGCAGGAAGTACTTTTGTGAAAATATTTTGTTTCGCTATTTGTTGGTGATACTCAAGACTATCAGTTGGATCATCAGTCGTACAAATTATCTCAACATTCATTTCCTTTAACAATTGAGAGGGTGTTTTATTTGCTAAAATGGTGTTAGCCGTTTTATATATATTTTCTGCTGTATTTGGTTGTAATATTTCATCAATATCGAAATATCGTTTAAGCTCTAATTGTGTCCAGTGGAATAGTGGATTTCTTAGGGTATTTGGTATTGTTTCCGCCCATTTGTGAAACTTATCTTTATTTGATTTATCTCCAGTAATATATTCTTCTTCAATACCGTTGGCCCTCATGGCTCGCCATTTATAATGATCTCCCTTTAGCCAGACATCGCTAATATCACCTAGGGGGCGATCTTCTGCTATTTGCTTTGGTGATAAATGATTATGGTAATCTATTAAAGGCATATCTTTGGCATACTCATGGTATAAGACGATAGCCTCTTCAGAGTTTAATAAAAAATTATCTGTAATAAATATTTTTGATGTTATCTTATTCATAAATTAAAACTCTTTAAAATCCCCATTTCCAAACCTCTTAATTCCGCTAAACCTCTTAGTCTTCCAATTGCTGAATAACCAGGATTAGTTTTTTTCTCTAAATCATCTAGCATTTGATGTCCATGATCAGGCCTCATAGGTATTCTAGTATCCTGCCTCCCATCTTGGATCCTCCGTTTTTGTTCAACTAATATTTCTTTTACAACACTATACATGTCTACATCTCCTTCTAGATGATTTGCTTCATGAAAATTACCTTTGCTATCACGTTGGGTACTTCTTAAGTGAATGAAGTGCACCCTATTAGCAAACCTTTTAAATATTTGAATCAGGTTATTGTCTGGTCGTACGCCTAAAGATCCAGTACAGTAAGTGATACCATTAGAAATATCAGGTATTTGTTCAAATATATACGCATAGTCTTCTTCAGTGCTTACCACTCTAGGTAGTCCAAGTATTGGATAAGGAGGGTCATCTGGATGAATACACATTAAAACATTATTTCGGGATGCTATTGGAATAATTTCTTTTAAGAAAAGCACTAGATTTTGTTTTAATGTATCCGTATTTACATTTTTATAAGTGTCAAGTATTTTCTGAAATTGTTCCAGGGTATATCCTTCTTCGGCACCGGGTAAACCCGCAATGATAGTATTTATTAGTTTATTTTTTTCTATCTCAGATAGAGATTCTAGATATTTTTTTGCTTCAAATTTTTGTTTTTCAGAATAGTTTGAAGCAGCTCCTTTTCTTTTTAATAAGTATAATTCAAAAGCAGCAAATGCAGTTACATCAAACCGGAGTGCTTTAGAACCGTCCTCCACTTGATAGTCTAACGAAGTTCTAGTCCAGTCTAAAACGGGCATGAAATTATAGCAAACAATTTTAATTCCGCAGCTTGCTAGATTCTGAACACTTTTTTTATAATTTTCAATATAGTTAATAAAGTTTCCAGATCTTGTTTTTATAGACTCATGAACAGGTATACTCTCTACTACAGACCATTTTAAGCCATTATTTTCTATAATATTTTTTCTTTTATTAATTTCCTCAATAGTCCAAACTTCACCATTCAAAATATGGTGAAGAGCAGAAACAACACCTGTTGCCCCCGATTGTTTAATGTCACTTAATTTTACGGGGTCGTTAGGGCCATACCATCTCCATGTTTGTTCCATCTTAAATAATTTTATTGTATTTAATATTACACGCCACTAAAAGCACTGAACCCACCATCTATTGGAATAATAGTTCCTGTAACAAATGAGGAAGCATCACTAATTAACCAATGTATGGTTCCGTTCAATTCGTTAGCTTCACCAAAACGCTTCATAGGTGTATTTCTTATTATAGTATTCCCTCTTTTTGTAAAAGTGCCGTCTTCTTTTATTAATAATTCACGATTTTGATTTCCAATAAAGAACCCGGGAGCTATTGCATTAACTCTAATTTTGTCGCTAAATTTTAAAGCCATCTCTGTAGCCATCCATTTAGTAAAAATATCTATTGCAGCTTTTGATGTTGAATATCCAACAACTCTTGTTATTGCTCTAGTGGCTGTCATGGAAGATATATTTATAATACTTCCAGAACCTCTTGTAGCAATAGCTTTCCCGAAAACTAATGATGGTAAAACAGAACCATCTAAATTTAGTTCTGATACTTTTCTAAAATCTTCCATTTTTAAATCAAAAATAGTTTGATTCTCACCAATGGTAGCTCCAGGCATATTTCCTCCAGCAGCATTTATTAAAACATCAATTTGTCCGTATTTTTTAATTATTTCTACCTTTGCTTTTTCCAAATCCCCTTTATCCAATACACTTCCAGAAATTCCGATGACATTTTCGTTTATTTTTTTTAATTTTTCAACTCTTTTTTCAACTCTATCTTGATTTAAGTCTAGAATTATAATTTTCGCTCCTGTATTTAACAAATAATGAGCCATACTACCCCCTAAGGCTCCTGCTCCGCCGGTTATAACAATTACCTTTCCTGCAATATCAAATAAATCCTTTTTAGTCATTATTTTTTTAAATTTTATATGATTTTTGTTTATAAATAATTTTATTATTGCGCATAGAGTCTAGTGCCATTTGAACACAAATAGCAGTATTAGCTCCTGTTAAAATATTAGATACAGGATTTCTATTATTTATAATATTGTCCTTAAAATCTATTAATGCTTGCTTACTTGGATCATTATGTTCTACTTTAATAGGGATTCCATTATTGGGATTCCATGCTATGGTAGCTCCAGATACACCATCAACTTCTCCATATTCTTTTTTGTGATTGTTTTCTGGATAGATCCATGCTTTATCATAGCCTAGGGTTATAGTACCTTTATCTCCAAATATTTTTATTAGATAATCATCTTTAGCATTACTGGTTAAACAGGTAAATTTTGCTTTTACCCCTTTAGGATAATTGAAGATAAGATGAACATTGTCATAGGTTTCACGGCCATCTTTCCAATAATCCACTCCTCCTGTGCCATATACCTTTTCTGGCATAGCCTCTAAGACCCAGTTAACAAAATCTATTTGATGTGAGCAAAGCTCCGCAACCAAACCTCCTGAATACTCTCTATACATTCTCCAATTAATAGCTCGTTCTAATTCAGGTTTTGGAACAGGTCGTCTCCAATTGCCATTTCGGTTCCATTGACATTCAAATGCAGTAATTTTACCTATCTCACCCTTTTTTATGCTTTCAACAATTTGAGAGTACAAACGTGAACTATGGTATTGATGTCCTGTTTGAAAAACTTTTTTGGATGCTTTTACTTTGTCTACTAAATTTTGAATTCCATTATATCCCATTGCCATTGTTTTTTCACAGTATACATGCTTATTTGAATTTAAAGCATCTATTGCAATTTGTGAATGTGTATTGGTTGGTGTTGCAATTATAACAGCATCTACTTCTTTATCAGCAAGTAATTCTAAGTGATTATTATATTTTTTTACTTTACTAACAGCTTTTGATATCCCATTTTCCAATCTAAACGGAATTACATCGCAGCAAGCTATTACCTCAACACCGTCTATTTTATTTATGATTGAAATGAGGCCACTTCCCCTGTCTCCTGTGCCAATTACACCAATATTAATTGTATTATTAATATTTATTATATTTTTACGAGTATTTGATTGTGCTATAGAAGTAGTTAGAACTCCTGTAGCAATCAAGCTACTTTTTATTACAAAATCCCTTCTCTTCATTTGTATTTTATATTTTAGGCTCCCATCCTTGCTCGTATTCTCTTTTCCAATTTTTCATAACCTTTTTATTATTTAAAACCATCCCTGTATTAGAGTCAATTTTCAAGGTTTCTCCTGCATCTTGTGCCATATTTCCTAAGTGGCAAAGCATGGTGGAAATACTAGCATCTTTTATATCTGAATTTAAACTTTTATCTTCTCTAATGGCATCAAAAAAGTTTCTTATATGAGAAACGTCTAGTCCTCCCTCTCCAGTAGTATTGGTAGTTGCACTTTCAGTTTTTTCTAATTCTGTCTTTATAATATTTCCTTGTAAATCAAATAGTTTATAAAAGTTTCGATCTAATTGAATAGACCCCTTACTTCCATAAATAGTAGTACCACGTCCCGGTCTTTCTGGTTGCATAACACCTCTACTATGGCCTGTCCAAGTAATAAACTTATCATTTGCAAACTTATAAGTTACTTGTTGGTTATCTACAAATTCCCAATCATCGTTATATGTGTATTTTCCACCAAAAGAAGTAACAGTTTCAGGCAAATCAACTCCTAGTGCCCATCTGCATATATCAATTTCATGGGTACCATTATTGTGTATTTCCCCAGTTCCCCAGTGGCGAAACCAATGCCAATTATAAGGATGAATATTATCTTTATAATCTCTTTTAGGAGCCGGACCTTGCCACATAGTCCAGTCTAATGTTTTTGGAACCTCTGTCTTATTTCCTATACCTATGGAATTTCTATTGTTTGAGTAGTAAGCTTCTCCTTTATAGATGTTTCCAATGACGCCCTCTCTTATATCTTTTATTGCATTTATAGAAGTTTGTGCTGAACGTTGTTGGTTCCCCATCTGCACTTTTTTTCCATATTTAATTTGAGCAGCTACTATAAGTTCGTTTTCATGAGGATTGTGACTGCAGGGCTTTTCAACATATACATGTTTTCCTGCCTGCATTGCTAAAATTGCCATTGGGGCATGCCAATGTTCAGGTGTTGCAATAAAAACAGCATCCACATCTTTGTCCTCGAGTATTTTGCGAAAATCTTTTTCAACTTTAGGGATATAACCAATATTTTTTTGACACCAAATATTATGATTTTCAATGATTTCATCATCTACATCACAGCTGTATAATATTTTTGCATTTGAATCTTTATGTATTGCTAATACGTGCGCTTTGGCTCTACTTCGCACTCCAATTATAGCACAATTTATTTGGTCATTTGCCCCTAAAATATTTGAATAACTCATGCTAGGTAAGACTAATCCTCCAAAAGTTAATGCAGCAGTACCTGAAGCTGTTTTCTTAATAAAATTTCTTCTTGAGTTCATTATTCTGATTTTTTGTTATTAGTTATGGGATGTATTTTTATGTTTTTAAAAGAAACATAATCTCCATGGTCTTGAAGCAGAATTTCTCCTTTGTCTGCCTCCCCAAAATTAGGCCATTGTGCATATTTGCTCTCAGACACCAATTTTTTATAATTATCACTCTTTCTCTCATACTCCAGAACTTTTACACCGTTTAACCAATGCTCAACATGATCATCATTAGAGAGTATATAAGCACTATTCCATTCTCCAATATTATTTACAGGTTTAATACTATCTGCTTGAATTAAATCGTAGAGAGAGGCTAATGTTCTACTGCCGGTATGATTTCCTAACATTGCGTCTGGATGTTCTTTGTCATCTAAAATTTGATATTCCAATCCAATAGATGACCCTTGTCCTTTATTTAGTTCCGTATTTACGTAATATTTAATTCCACTATTTCCGCCTTTTCTAACTTTAAAATCTATCTTCAACTCAAAATTTTCGTATTGGTCGGTGGTTACTATATCTCCACCAGCCCTAGATTCAGATCCTCCAGAAGCCAAAACTGAAAGATCTCCATTTTCTATTATCCACCCTTTTTCAGGAAACACGTCAAGTTTAGCACCTCTCCAACCGTTTAGGCTAATACCATCCCATAATAATTTCCATCCCTTTTTAGTTTCATCAATAGATAATTTATTTTTTGTTAAAATAGGTTGCAAAGGAGTTTTTTTAGTATACTTTGAAAGATTATCTGTAAGAATTTTAATATTTCTCCAAGCAATTTCTTTACCTTCTTTTTTGTCATTTCCAATGGAGTGTACTTGTAATCCTATAAATCCACTAGCTGTTTTATCGTCAATAAGGTACGAAGCAGGCACATCATTAATCCAAGTTTTTATTGTATCCCCAATAGCCTCTATACGGTAATGATTCCATTGCATTTGCTTAAATGCTTTTTGACCGTTTACATTGTCAGTTAAGGGATGCAACCATCCTCTTCGTGCTTCATCATAAATTCCAGCACTCCAAGCTCTTTTTGAAGGATCTATTTCTATTTGATAGCCATGCACTTGTCCATTCTTATAATTAGGAATGCTGTTACTCCTTATTTGTATTCCAGAATTCATACTTGAATCGACCTTAAATTCCAATTCTAAAATGAAATCTCCATACATTTTGTCAGATGTCAAAAAAGAATTGGGAGTATTAAATCTTGTGGCACCAACAATCAAATTATTTTCAACTTTATAATTTGCTTCACCACCCAATTGGGTCCATCCGTTTAAACTTGTACCATCAAATAATTGAATCCAGGGGGTGCTGTCTTTTTTTAAGTTGGAACACCCAAAAGCAGACAGCGCTATTAAAAAGCAGTAAAATAGATTTAATTTAATTTTTTGTTTCATAATGATATGGTATTTAATTATGTTTGAAATATTTCAATGAATTTTCACTAATTGTAATCTCTTGTATGAGGCAACCAATAAAAGTAAAAGCTAATCTAGTTATTTAATTTTTATTAAAGATTTCTATGCGAGTGTCGTTGTAATTGTGTTGGGGAACGTAAATCTAAATTTTTGTTACATTAATGTAAACTATTATGATTTGAAAATTAATAAAGTTGATAGGTCTCTTGCACTAAATAAAAAAATTAAAATTGCAACTTTATTGCCAAAGTTCACAAAAGGCAATAGTTTTTGGAAAGCTCCAATACAAGGAATTAATTCTGCACAAATGGAGGTAGAGGTATTTGGAGTTAGCATACTTAAACTTACTTTTGACCAGTTTGATGTTGCCTCTTATTTAAGCCAAATAAATGAATTATTGAATTCTAACCCGGATGTTTAAGGTGTATTTATGCCAAGTAGTAGAGTTTCATATGTAGCTAATTGTATTGATTCTATTTCATTTAAAAAGTTAGCTGTGATTGGATTTGATGGAACGCCTGAAAATATAAAATGCTTAAACGAAAATAAAATTTCATTCTTAATTTCTCAAAAGCCCTTTAAGCAGGGGTTTGATTCTATTAAATTAATGGTAAATTATTTGATAGAAAACAATCAACCTTCTCATGAGATATTCTTTCCAATTGACATTCTTACTAAAGAAAACGCAGCTTTTAATTAATTTAAATATGAATTTTATTATAAAAGAGATACTTTGCAAACAACTTAAAATTTAATTAAATGAAGAAGTTTATTTTTTTAATTTCATTTGTATTGCAAACTGGGATAGCGAGTGTATTTGCTCAAGAAAATACAAAGGTAGTTTTGATTACCTTAGATGGTTTACGCTGGCAAGAACTCTTTTCGGGGGTAGACCCACTTCTGGTTCAAAACAAGGAATATGTTAACGATGCTGTAGAATTAAAAAAGAATTTTTGGCGCGAATCGGCATTGGAGAGACGGGAAGCTCTTTTTCCGTTTTTGTGGAAGGAAGCATCAAAAATTGGTCAAATTCATGGCAATAGAAATTTGGGAAGCAAGGTTGATTTAACTAACAAAATGTGGTTTTCCTATCCTGGTTACAATGAGATTTTAACAGGAAATGCAGACGATATAAGAATCTATAGCAATAATAAAATACCCAATCCCAATAAGACAATTTTAGAAGTTGTAAATAATGACAAAAGGTATAATGGAAAAGTAGCTGCTTTTGGTAGCTGGGATGTTTTTCCTTACATAATTAACGAAGAACGGTCAGGAATCCCAGTAAATGCAGGCTTTAAATATGCAAATAATTTAAAGTTAACGGAACGAGAAAAACTCCTAAATGAACTGCAGTCAAGGGTTCCAAGTCCTTGGACCACTGTTAGGTTAGACGCTTTTACACATTACTATGCAATGGAATACATGAAAAAAACGCATCCTGAATTCATTTATATCGCCTACGGAGAAACTGATGATTTTGCCCATGACGGTAATTATGAGGCTTATATAAAATCTGCAAATAACACAGACACTTTAATTAAAGAATTATGGACTTTTGTTCAAAAAGATTCTTTTTATAAAGACAATACTGTTTTTATAATTTCTACAGACCACGGTAGGGGAGCAGCTGATATTAAAACTTGGACAGGCCACGGAAGTAATATTAAAGATTCAGGCAGTGTCTGGCTCATATTATTTGGTAAAAATATTATGGCTGATGGGGAGGTAACTAAAAACGAGCAAATTTATAGTGTTCAAATTGCACCAGCTATTGCGGGTATTCTAGATGTGGAATTAAAAAATAATTAGTCAGAATTAGATTATTTGGCTAAACACTTTTAAGCCCAAATATTTGGGCTTTTCATCATCTATTAAAAACGGAAATCATACTCTTAAAAAAAGTTTCTTCTTATAAAGAATATACAATAAGCCCCATTGTACTACAATATAACAGAAGGACATAACCACAGCATTGTAAGGGTTTCCCACTAATTGACTCAACCATTCAAAAAAGGCGTTGGTAGTATAGGCCCAATCAATAAAAATTTTAGACATATAGATTAAAATTGCGTTCATGCCAATAACCTTAAAGAAAAATGCCCATTTTTTAAAGCCTAAAATGTCTATTATATAATAAAAAACAGCCATTAAAAGTGTGCTTATACCACCACATTGTAATACGAACGAACTAGTCCATAGATTTTTGTTTAAGGGAAACACTAAATTCCAAATTTGTGCTAAAATAATCAAAGAGACACCCAACACTATCAATTTTAAAGCGGCGGATTTTTTCTTATCAGCCGGTGTTTCCTTCAATAAATTACCGACAAAAATACCGAGTAGGGCGGTGGATATTGCTGGAATAGTGGCCACTAAGCCTTCGGGATCGTGAATTCCTAGATAGAGTCTCCCTGGAATAATTAACCTATCCAAATAGGAAACAAAATTACCCTCAATGCTTAGATCACCAATGGGATAACCAGGGGTAGAATTGAACAACAATAAGAACCAGTATCCCAAAAGAAGTGCAACAAACCATATTATTAGGCCTCTTTGTTTAAAGTATAGATAAATAATATTTGCAAACATATAGGCTAGACCAATACGTCCTAATACACTTCCAAATCGAATTTCTTCAAGGGGACTAATTTTAAGTCCATTATTATAGACAATCCCTAATAGGACTAAAATTAAGCCTCTTTTAACAACACGAAATAAGAGTGCCTTCTTTTTGCTACCTTTCTCTAACTGCTTGCCAATTGAATATGGTGTTGCTACACCGGCAAGAAAAAGAAATAAGGGAAAGATGAGGTCGTAAAAAACAAATCCATGCCAGGCCGGGTGATGAAATTGTTCTGATAAAACGTTCCAAAAAGGTGAATTTGTTATTTCTGAAAGATGATGAAAAATTTCTTCTGCTCCTATTATCCAGAACATATCAAAACCCCTAAGGGCATCGAGAGAATAGAGTCGCTCAGATATGATGATTGGTTTCATGGTTTGGTTTAATACGTACTCTAATTTATACAAATTATTATATATAAACTTTCATAAATCTTATAAATTGAATGAAAGGCTATATCATTTGATAATTTTATGACCACCTAATAATTTGAAAGGCCTTACCAATTAAACCAATGTGTAAGTTTTAAGGTAAGTGACCAGCTTTTATCAATATTGGGGTTTAATAATTGCATATTTGTGTAGACAATAAAAAAATCTGAAGCAGGCTTGTAACGCCATTGAAATCTAGAATTCAGGTTGAATTTTTTTGATTGCTCGTTGTACTGAAACAAATTGGCGAAAAATAGTTTATTAGTAAATGTGACATCCACTTCAGAGCCAATCAGCCAAAATTTAGTATTATTCCAAGGGTCCGGTAATTGTATATGATTATAGCTAATATTTGCATTTAAGCTAACGTGTGGTTGAAACCGATATCCTATTTCACTGCTAATATTTATATACCTGCCATCTAAATAATATCCTCCAAAACGACCACTTACTCTATATGTGAACATACTTTGTGGTTTGGAGGTATAGTCAAAACGCAACGCGTTCCAATGATGTTTGGTTCCTAAGGCCAAAGAATCTTTCCCAGACATTGTTGGATCAAAAGGGGCCAATAATTCTAAATATTCATCTACAAGTCCTACTTCAAAACTACTTCGATTTCGAAAGCTTAACAGGTATTCCAATACGTTTTGATTATCGGTCCGATTTAGCTGCTCATTAAAAAAATAGGTATTATTTAATTTAGGCCCATGGCTCAATACTTTACTTTTACCATCTTTTGGAAAAAAGGTATGTCCTAAAGAAGAATTTATGTTTAAATAGCCATTTCGGGGTACAAAACCCACTTCTGCTGTATAATTTTTTTCTACCGATTGTTCTTGTACCCTCCAATTCCATTTGCGGCTTTTATACTCCAAATGTGAAGATTGGGAAAACCCGTTGCCTCCAATAGCGCTTGGAGAAAAGGATTTGAGAAAGAAAGCCTTACCTGTCCACAGGTTATTGGAAGAGGCTAAGTTGTATTCTATTCCAAAATTACGGTTAAATTCAGGATATACGCTGCGTAAGGACTCCTTATTCACTAATATAAAACCTAAGCTAGACCGACTGAATAGCTTACGCTGAAGAGAAAATATTGCAAAATTCTGGTTAGGCAGTCCAATATTATCTATGCTGGCCGTTTGCATATCCATTATGCCTAGACGCCATTTTTCGTTTAAGTTCCCGCTTAATCTTGCCCCTGCCTGTATGGGTACGCCCAACCCTATTCGTCTTGAGAAAAAAGGACGGATAGTAGGATTCCCAAAATTGGCGAACAAATCACCATTTTCTAGAAAAAATTGTCGCTTCTCCGGGAAAAACAATTCAAATCGGTTCAAATTGGTGACCTGGCGATCTACTTCTACCTGTGAAAAATCTGGGTTTACTGTCAAGTCCAGATTAAGAGAAGAGCTAAGACTGATTTTAACATCGCCCCCTATCTTTTTCTGCCTGGTGTCCAAACCCTCAAAATCTTTTGCATTGTCTCCAAGTAAATAGGGTATTATGGAAATATTAGTTTTAGCTGCAGGCGGTGGAGCATCCCATACTAACACGCCTGTATAGGCCAAGGATGCCGTGGGGAATTGACGTGGAATAGGAGTCCAACTTGATTTTTCACTCGATTTCAAATCCAACCTACTAAAGTTAATACCCCATTTTGTTACACCGTCCTTATAACGGATAGATTTAAATGGGATTGACATTTCCAGCACCCATTTTTCGGGATCTTGCCTTACTTCAGAAGTCCATTTGGCATCCCAATTAAGGTCTACATTTCCTCCATCAAACATAGTCCCGTCCCACTGTGCGCCAGCGGCATTAGAACCAAAAGTAAAGCCTGTAGTCTGGTTATTGAATGGGTCTATAAATAGTAAAAAATTATCATTCTTGCCAAATGAAAAATCCCGCCTTAGAGATTGCACATAATACTCACCAGGAACGCTGTTATGAAAAATAGCGGCTAAGTAAATATTTTCATCATCATAGGTCATTCGTATCTCGGATGTTTCATTTGCTTTCCCAGTATCCATGGGTAATACCATAAAAAAATCATCAGCTATATCACTTTCTTGCCAAGCTAGTTCATCTACAACTCCGTCAATAATAACAGGCTGTAATGTTTTTCGGATATGATATTGAAAGGTTTCGTTTTTTTTTTGGGCGTTGATTTGAAATATTCCTAGCACCATAGTGAAGAGTAGGAAACTGAATTTTGTCATTCCGAATAATTTAATTATAATATAAGAATTGAAGGTTCTGCAGCATTTGATAAATTTATTCAAAAATGGAGTCTGAGTTTTCAGTAGGACCCTCAAATTTTCTTAAATAAACGTACATTCCGTTTTTATCTTGTGATTTTATAAGGTCTTCTTGGGTCACATTTGGATTGATTTGACTATAATGGCACTTAAACGAATTGAATGCCTTTTCAAAGTCTTCCTCTGTATAGGAGACTTTGGTTCTAAGATATTTTCTATCCTGACCACGTAATACACTGCTTTCCGGATCTTCAATAAGATTAGAAGGTGTGCCGTAATAGTATAAGGATTTTGGATTTTCTCCCCAATCTTTAGCTATGAAAACTTGTGTAATAGAAGCTCCTACTAATCTATGGTCCATGTGGGTAGAGCCACCGTCAGGCCCCCAAGTAATCATAACATCAGGTTGCACTTTTTCAATAATGCCATAAAGTTCTTTGATCATTTTTCTAGCGTGGGGTACATGGCCGTCATAACCCTCTCCAGACCTTAACTGATCATGATAATCTAAATGGTGCAGTTCTACCCCTAGTTTTTCAGCAGCACATTTCATCTCTTCCTTTCTAGTAGCAACAAGGGTTTCTCCTGCTTTATGGTCATGGTAATCATTGGTGCCGAACCTACCATCGGTAACGATAACCAGATGTACTTTAGCACCTTCCCTTATGTATTTGGCTAGAATGGGAGCCACTGTACTCTCGTCGTCAGGGTGTGCAAATGCGGCTAAAATAACCCTACCATCGTAGGGTTTCTGGCTCCACAGGTCGTTTGTTTGAAAAAGGAAAATCACCAAAATGATCAATAGCGATAACGGACTAATTTTCTTTAAAAAGGAATACTTGAAAATTTTCATAATAGCTTTCTTTAAATTTACGCCAATATTTGCTATATATTTAATTGAAAGATAAAAATGTACTAATAATCAAACATTTATATTTTTAAAATTTCAACCTACAAATCATGTGTCTTATTAGCTTCTTAAAAAATGAATTAGCTCAAAACTTCACGCTTGATTTTAGTAGATGCTCACATTGTAATTTTTAACGCTAACGCCAGTCAATCTCATATTTTTATTTTAGATTGGGCTGAGGTGTCATCCTTAAATAAGGCTTCACCTCAATGTGACCTTTTGGAAACAAAACGGCAATGTCTTTATCTGCTACAGATGGTATTATTACACAATCATCTCCATTATTCCAGTTTGCAGGTGTAGCCACCTTGTGATGCGCCGTTAATTGTAAGGAGTCAATTACCCTTAGTAATTCATCAAAATTTCTACCTGTAGAAGCAGGGTAGATAATAATAAGCTTTACTTTCTTGTCTGTGCCAATAACAAAAACAGACCTCACTGTCATCTTATCATCAGAGTTTGGGTGAATCATGTCATATAAAGTAGCTACCTTTTTATCTTCATCAGCAATTATTGGAAAATTAACTGTTGTATTTTGTGTTTCATTAATATCCTTAATCCATCCGTTATGTGAATGAATGCCATCAACGCTTAAGGCTATTACTTTAACATTCCTTTTATCAAACTCTCCCTTGTATTTAGCTACTGTTCCTAGTTCAGTTGTACAGACAGGGGTATAATCTGCTGGATGAGAAAATAAAATTCCCCAACTAGACCCTAGCCAGTCATGAAAATTAATTTCACCTTCTGACGACTGAGCTGTAAAGTTTGGTGCTATATCTCCTAATTTAATTGTGTTCATTTTTTATTTTTTAGCAGTTTATATAAAAAAGCAATAAGTACAAGGCAAATGTAATTAATTATAGCTAACCTATAGACTTAGTGTGGAATAAAAAATATTTTATTTATTATAATTTTGTTAGATATATTTCCTTCTTTATCAACTGCTCTGTATAAATATCGCCACACACCTTTTACCTTAATATAGCTTTCCTCTAACTAGATGCGAGAGAACCCCTAATAATCCCACCCGTGTATGATAAAACTAATTCAACACAGCTTGGGGGGTTTAAATAATCATTGTTTACTGATCAAAAAAACCTATTTAACTCTATTTTTTGGAATTACTTACAAATGATATATGTCTACTATCTGGGGACCACGAATTGACATTGATTGTTCCTTGACCTCCGTACATATATGCGATCACTTTGGGCACACCACCCGACACGGGCATTAGCCTAAGCATAATCTGTTTATATGAGGGATGCGAGTTTAGTTTAATATCTGGAGCAAATGAAATAAACGCAATCCATTTGCCATCTGGTGAAATATGTGGAAACCAGTTGTTATATTGATCAAATGTAATTTGCTCTTTATTACTTCCATCAGGCTTCATTCTCCATAGTTGCATGGTACCTCCATTTATAGAACCATTATAATAAATATATTTTCCATCTGGAGAATACTCACAGCCATCTACGTGTTCTAGTTTTTTGTTGTCGGTTAACTTTATTTCCTTTCCGCCTTTAATATCTTTTTTATAAATGTTGTAAACTTCACTGCCGTCTCGCTTTGCCACATATACAAGTTCTTTGTTATTTGCAGACCAACCATGTAAATAGGAGGGAGCTTCAGTAGTAACTGGTTTTGGCTCTCCTCCAGTAAGAGGTAAGACAAACACATTAGACCCGTTGCCATCGTCATGACTAATACCAAGCATCTTACCGTCAAAAGATATACAATGATCGTTATTAAGCTTATCGGCTGTACCTGTATTAAGTTTTGTTATTTCACCTCCTATGGTTGGAATGGTGTAAAGCGATCCATCCATATTAAATAATAATTCTTTGGCATTAGGCATCCAATTAGGAGCCTCAAAACGGCTATTCTTTTCGTAAATAACTTTTCGCTTTCCATCAAAAACGTTCATCGTTTCTAAACGACATCCAATGAAACCTGATTTATCTGGATCGTAATTTTCGGGAACAGGCTGATCAATACGAACATTCCACACCTTTGCCGTTTCTATTGTATTAACTTCGTGAGAGCCTATGACAATTCCCGTAAGAGCTTCTTCGGGCATAAAGGCCAATTCTTTAGAACTAATTTCCTGTAAAGGTTCACCATCATGAGCGGCTCTTACTATAAAAGTGTTTCCCCGTCTTTCTAATTGAATTATTTCATAAAAACGCTTCGGAGCCCAAACATCATCTTCTGGGTTTTGCATATCTGCGCCTTTTCTTTCTCTCCATTGTCCTGCGGTAAGACCATCTCCGTGTATAAATCCACCTACCATAACCGAATTGTCATCTTCCGATGCCCGAGTCATCCACCCTATTTTACGATGAGCTTCATTATAACCTTCAAACCGGAAGTTCGCAGTTACTATAAAATCACCCTTTATTTTGTTAAATAAGTATTGATGTTCATCACGCTGCCCCCATATATTATATCCTGCTCCCTTAATTGTGTAAGTCTGATTAGCCTCATCGTAAGTAGCAGATCCCTCTAATTTTGGATTTCCAATATCTTTATTGTTTTGAAAAATTCCTATTGAATTTTCTTGTGAAAGAGATGCTTGACAAATGCAAAGACAAAAAAGTATTATTGATATTTTCATAAGTTTTATAAAGTATTGATTAGTTTTTTGGTTCTGTCGCGTCTGCTAAAATTAGGTATAAAGTTTTAAGTTAATTCATTTTTTAAGAAGCTAATAAGACAGATGATTTGTAGGTGGAGCTTTTAGGGTTCAAGAGTTGATTTTTTATAAGCAAGGAATTCGTTTACAGAATAGTTGGGTTATATATCATCTTACGAATACGACTCCAAAAAGAGCCTATCGATTACCGTAGAAACGGAGTCATCACAATTTTTATTGGAATTGGCTTGTATCTTGTTTGGTATTTTGCAATCGGAAGTATATTGGAGGGGATTGGAGCCTTGGTTGGATTTATTGGTATAGGAACTATGATAGCAGGTTATCTCTATCCAAATACTGGAAAAGAATTAACGGATGCCGTTGAAAAATATGAAAAGGAATAACTATGGGTAAGAACCATATAAACCTTTTAAATAATTTAGAACAACTGAGGAAGTCTTCTGGTTTAACTCAGCAAGAATTATCTGTAAGAGCGGAGGTTTCAAGGAAGAGCATTAATGCCATTGAAAATGGAGTGTATGTTCCTTCTAATGTATTAGCTTTGAGAATTTCAAAAACTTTAAATTGTAAGGTGGAAGATTTATTCAAACTACCATAAGATTAATAAACATTGATTAGTAATAAAAAAACGGTTACACTATTATAGCATAACCGTTTTATTGTTTTGGTAGCGGGAACTGGATTCATTTTGTTTTTAAAACAAACAAAATGGGCCAAAAAGGGAAGCTTGTACAACAAACCAGATTTGATACTCAAATCTTAATTTTTTGTTCCCATAATTCTTTAAGCAAGCTTCAGAACTATTTTCACAAAAAAAACCAGATACTAAAGTATCTGGTTTGTAGTAGATAACTGTATTGAAATATCGAACGTAAGTTTCACGCCAGTAGACTTCTTGGAAGTCAATAGATCAATTCAATTCATTATTTAGATCCCTCAAAAAAGAACAGTTCCTCAATAGCTATCCCAAACAACTTTGACATCTTAAATGCTGTGGGTAAACTTGGATCAAATTTTTCCTTTTCAATCGCATTTATTGCTTGACGTGAAATATCAATTAGGCTGGCTAATTCTTCTTGTGTCAAATTTTTATTTTTCCTTAATTCTCTTACTCTATTTTTCATTTATATCTTAATGAATTAATGACAATAGAGGTCATGTATGAAAAGCATATGAAAAACACTAAATATTCAAATTCAGGTTCCGAGTTAATAACCCCAAAATCAAACGAAATCTCATACACAAGACCTACAACTACTGTTAATCCTAATGTAAGGGCCATTGATTCAGCGTGAATTTTCTTTTGTAATTCATCATAATATTTAAATAAATTTTTGTTTGCGATAATCATACCAAGCCCAATAGCAAAATTTATAACTAATCCTATTTTGGTAATTAATACGTTGTCCCATAAATTGTTTACTCCAGCTGATAAAATTGCGGTACTTACTACCCAGGCAAATACCCATCCAAGTAAAATCTTTGTTTGCTTTTTTTGTTCTTTCATGTTTTTATGTAATGTTTACTTTACAAAAGTAATCAAAGCAAATTAAAATGTAAGGTTTTGTTGACAAAAAAATGTTTTGATAAAAAAAGAAGCGGTTACACTACAATAATATTATTGTTTTAGTAGCGGAGGCAGGATTGCCAACTTTGCTCCGCAAAGATTGGCGGACCTGGTCGCGGGTGCTAAACAAGATTACGCCTTGAACCGCCTACAGCGCTTCTGGTCTTTTTTATGCCCTAGCACTTTTGTGCAAGCACAAGTGCGGGCATAAAAAAAAGCCTCGAACTTTCGTTCAAGGCTTTTCTTGTAGCGGTAACTGGATTTATTTTGTTTTTAAAACAAACAAAATGGGCCAAAAAGGGAAGCTTGTACAACAAACCAGATTTGATACTCAAATCTTAATTTTTTGTTCCCATAATTCTTTAAGCAAGCTTCAGAACTATTTTCACAAAAAAACCAGATACTTTAGTATCTGGTTTGTAGTAGCGGGAACTGGACTCGAACCAGTGACCTTCGGGTTATGAGCCCGACGAGCTACCTACTGCTCTATCCCGCGATATGACGGCAAAGGTACAACTATTAATGGATTTAATACAAGAGAAAATTCAAATTAATTTTTGTATTCTAAACACC